>Ga0208316_1000769_pt1 | contig 23049 bp, 17 predicted proteins | sample MalvireepMed_231_FD_184240 | JGI IMG/M metagenome (GOLD analysis project Ga0208316, IMG submission 184240) | Marine viral communities from the Global Malaspina Expedition - Malaspina viral metaG DeepMed_231 (SPAdes) (version 2) | ecosystem: Environmental > Aquatic > Marine > Oceanic | place... | reverse complement strand
CCGGTGAAGAAGGCTCCGGCCGGGCCGCTCCGGGTGGCGAGGCCAGAGCCGACCCCCTGCAGGGAGGTCCCGATCTCGAACACGCCCGACAGGTTGAGCGCCACGGCCAGCATCAGCAGACAGAGCGCGGCGACCACAGGCGGTGACTGCAGCTGGAAGCCCCAGCCGACGGCGGCCCCGGCCGCCTGGGCGACGATCAACACGAGGGCCAGCGCCAGGAAGGTGGCCAGCACGCCCACCAGGAAGGCCAGGCCCTGGCGCCGTGCGGCGCTCTGCTCATGGGCGTGGCCGGCCAGGCTGGCGGCCTTCATGGCCAGGATCGGGAAGACGCAGGGCATCAGGTTGAGAATTAGACCGCCGAGGACGGCGAAGACCACCGCAAGGGGAAGGCCCAGCCCTGCCCCGCCGCCGCTCGCACGCGCCATCGGCGGACCAAGGCCTGCGGCTTCGGCCGGAAGCGGGCCGGCCCGGGCTTCGATCTCGTAATAGGTCTCGCCCACCTTCAGGACGCCGGCCATCACCTGGGGCGGCTCCGGCCCCTGGAAGGCGTAGCTGGGGGTCAGGGACAGGGTGAGGCCCTGAGGCCCTCGCTCGATCGCCTGCGGCGCGGCGTGGTCGATGACCGCGCCGTCGAAGGGGAAGAAATAGCTGCCGGCCATGTCAGCGTCGGCCAGGACGTCGCCGGTCACGGCGAGCGTCAGGCCATCATCGCCATTCTGGAAGGCCGCTGCGAGATCGGCCGTCTTGGGCGCCGCCGCCAGGGCGCGGGCGATCGGTTGCGCCCACCGGCCGGCTGGTTGGGCGGGCTCGCCCTGAACCGCCAGGGTCAGTTCGAGCAGCGCATCCTCGGGGATGCAGATTTCTTCGCAGACCAGGAAGGCCGCCGCCGCGCGAAGGGTGACCGACTGGCCGGGCGTGGCGTCGGCCGGCGCCGTCAGGGTCATCGGCAGGATGACCTCGCCGGAATAGCCGTAGTTCACCAACGGGCCGGCGGGCTGCGGTTCCGGCGGCTGCCAGACAAATTCGCCGGCCTGCCACCCAGCCGGAAGCGTCCAGCCGATCTTGGTCGCTTCGCCGGAATCACCGGGATTGCGCCAATAGGTGTGCCAGCCCTTGTCGATCTCCTGGCGCAGGGCGACCTGGATGGTCTGGCCGGGTGCTATGGCCTGTGTCTGGGCGATCAGCTCGGCTTTGAGGTGACCGGTTTCCACCGGCTCGGCCTGGGCGACGGCGGCCAGGCCGAGCGGCAGGACCAGGGCGGCGAGCAGAAGACCGGCGAGGCGACGCATCATGCTTGGACTCAAACCTGTTTGGGGCTTGCCGCTATATGGGGTCAGATAGGCCTTGCTCGCAAATCCACGATTCCGGAACCTGCTCCAGCCTGTTCTACGGCCCCGCGCCGCCCGGGGTTTCAGCGCCCACCTGTAACGAGAGGCCAGAATGCCCGCACCTTTCGATGACATCGAGATCGGCCAGGTGGTGAACCTGGGCGCCGCGGCGGTGGACGCCAAGGCCCTGGCGGCCTTCATCGCGGCCTTCACACCGGGTTGGACTTTGGAGCGTGGCGCGCCCGACACCATGGTCTTCGCCATCTGGGCGCGGCTGGACAGCCAGGCGGCGGCCGGCTGGCCCCAGACCAAGCGCCTGGGGGTGGACGCTCTGCGATGGGTGCGCAACCCGCCGGCCGGCGAGCTTCTGCGGGGCCGGATGACGGTGATGGGCAAGGACCCGGTGGGGGAAGGCAAGGGCATCGTCATCGCCCAGCACGACTTGCTGGACGAGGCCGGGCGGCTGGTCTTTTCCTGCCTGACCCGCAGCATCTTCGCCCGATAGGCGCGAGCGCTGCGCGCCTACCGGGGAAGAGGTTTCAGCCTCAGCTGTTGGCGGCCTGCAGATTCTGGGCCTGCATCTGGCGATTCATCGACAGGGCGACCAGGCGGTCCCACTGGGCCAGCGAGATCAGGTGGGCGTAGATCTGGTTCAGGGCGCCCGACTGGCGCAGGTCCATGAACTTCTCGGCCGGCAGCTCGCGCAGGCGCTCTTCGGAGACGCCGAAATAGTCGGCCAGCTTCTGGGGCTCGCCCGGCGTGCCGTCCTCGTTCACCGGGGTGTAGAAGGACTCCTTGGCCTCGAACAGGTCCAGCGCCTTCAGCAGCTGGACGAAGTTCTGGGTCTTCTGCCGCTCCATCTCGTAGTTGTTGCAGAAGGTCAGGCAGTTCTGGGTGTATTCGGTCGGCTCGCCCTTCTCGTCGAAGAAGGGCAGTTCGGCGTCCTTCTCGGCGAAGAAGGCCGCATTGCGGTCGACGCAGAGGATCGACTGGCCCGCCTTGGAGTCATTGGCGAAGACGAAGGGATAGCGGCGCACATAGGCCGGCACGTAGACGCCCGCGTCGAACACCCCGGTGGGCAGGACGAAGATATTCTCGTCGTGGTTCAGACCCATCACCTGCAGCGGGGTCTTTTCCTCGCCGACGAAGATGATCGGGCCGTTCAGCACCGCTAGCTGGAATTCCGACACCGTCAGCGGGACCAGATTGTGCTTGGCCGCGAAGCTGAAGGGACCGTCGATCCGCTTCACGCCCATGCCCTTGTGGGTGGTGGGGTTGAGCGGCTCGGGGTTGGAATAGAAGAGGACGTTGCCGGAGATCTGGCCCGTGGCCGAAGCGGTAGTCTCGGTCATAAGAAACCTTCGAGGAATTCGGGTGTCCGACGGGCCCCTTCGGACCCGCGCGCGGAGCGGTCGCGCGCTTCTAACCGATCAGGGCAAGGGCGGCAAATGCCAGGAGGGACGCTTGCGTCTCAGCCTCTGTGCCGGTTCAATCGGACCCATAGAAGAGCAGCCCCATCCATGAGCGGGCTCCGGAGGAACGATTTCAACATGCCTATCTTTTATCCCGACATTCTCGACCAGCGCACCGCCCCGCGCACCTTCACCTATGGCGACAAGGACGTGATGCTCTACGCCCTGGGCGTCGGCATGGGTCAGGACCCCATGAACGAGACGGAGTTGCCCTTCGTCTACGAGAAGAACCTTAAGGTTATCCCGACCGCGGCCACCGTTCTGGCCGCCGGCGCCCGGGCCGCGGCCAATGCCGGCCCCGCCCCGCAGATGCCCGAGGGCCACCGCCCCAGCCAGATCAACTTCCTGATGGTCGTCCACGGCGAGCAGAAGGTGGAGTTGCACAAGCCCCTGCCGACCAAGGGGACCTTCACCGTCGAGGGCCGCACGGTGGGCGCCTATGACAAGGGCAAGGACAAGGGCGCGGTCGTCATCAACGAATCGGTCTGGACCGATGAGAACGGCGAGAAGGTCGCCACGCTGACCTCATCCACCTTCGCCCGCGGCGACGGCGGCTTCGGCGGACCCACCGAGGGCGCCCCCGAGCCGCACAAGGTGCCTGAGCGTGCGCCCGACATGTCGGTGGATTTCACCACCCGCGAGGACCAGGCCCTGCTCTATCGCCTGAACGGCGACCGCAATCCGCTGCACTCCGATCCGGACTCGGCCAAGCGCTCGGGCTTCCCGCGGCCGATCCTGCATGGGCTCTGCACCTATGGCATCACCTGCCGGGCCATCCTGCAGGCGGTGACCGACTTCGATCCCGACCAGATCAAGAGCCACCAGGCCCGCTTCTCGGCGCCGGTCTTCCCGGGCGACACCATCACGGTGGACATCTGGAAGGACGGCAAGGAGATCAGCTTCGAGGCGCGCGTGAAGTCCCGCAACGCCACGGTGATCAAAAACGGACTGGCCGTGCTCCGCTAGGCCCATCCTTCCTCGGAACGGTTCCCCCCGGCGGGGAGCCGTTCTAGAGAGGGGGGATGATCCGTATGCCTTCGGCCCTCGCGGCCCTCGCCTTCGCCGCCGGCCTATCGGCCTGCGCCGCCGCCCCGGCCCACGCGCCCGCCGCCCTGGCCGAATCCAACAGCCCAAGCTTCGTGCCGCCGGAGATTGACGGCTATCTGACCGCCGCCGACCTGGATGGCGCCGCCCTGATCGGCCCGCCCCCGGCGCCTGACAGCCCGCGCGGCCGGGCCGACGCCCAGCGCTTCGAAGAGACACGGTCCCTGGAAGGCACGGACCGCTGGGCCAAGGCCGCCGCCGACGCCGACCTCTGGGGCGGCAAGGCGCTGAAGGGCTATGCCTGCGCTGCGGGGCTGGACATCAGCCCGCAGACGACGCCGGTCACCGCCCACATCCTGGAGCGGGCCGAGCAGGACGTCCGCACCATCGGCACGCCGGCCAAGGATCACTATGGACGCCCCCGCCCGCTGATCGGCAACGACAAGCCCATCTGCGTGCCCCGGGCGCCCTGGATGGAGACCAACGCCTCCTATCCCTCGGGCCATTCCATGACCGGCTGGGCCTGGGCGCTCATCCTGGTGGAGCTGGCGCCCGAGCGGGCCGATCAGCTGATGGCCGCGGGCAAGGAGATGGGAACCTCCCGCGTCGTCTGCGGCGTCCATTATGAGAGCGATGTGGAAGCTGGTCGCGACCTGGCCGCCGCCATGGTCGCCCGGATGCGCGGCAATCCCGAATTCCGCGCCGACATGGACAAGGCCCGACGCGAGATGACCCGGCTGAGCGCGCCCCCCTCGGGCTGCGGCGGCTAAGGGGTCGCCACCCAGACCCAGGCCGGGCGGAAGGGGTCGTCGGCCGCCGCGTTGGGGTTCTCGAAGTCGAGACCCTCTCGCCGGGTCAGGCCCAGCCGCGTCATGACCGCCTGGGATTTCAGATTGTGCGGACTGGTATAGGCCCACACCTCGGGCAGTCCGAGACGGTGGAAGGCGTCGGCCAGGACGGCGGCGGCGGCCTCGGTGGCGTAGCCCTGGCCCCAGGCTTCGGGAATCAGCCGCCAGCCGATCTCCGGCGTTCCGGCGATGGGCTGGCTCTCGTGGGCGGGCATGACCCCGCACCAGCCGAGCACCCGCCCATCGACGCGACGCTCCACGCAGAACCGGCCATAGCCCAGGCGATCGAAGGTCTCCTCCACCCGCGCCAGCCGCTGATCGGCCTCCTCAGGGGTCAGCACGCCGCCCAGCCAGTCCATCACCTGCGGATCGGCGCAGATGGCGTGGAAGGCCGGCCGGTCGTCTTCGCGCCACCGGCGCAGGATGAGCCGCTCAGTCTCGATCATCCGCGAACCTAGGCCTGTGGTCCGGCGGGCGCCAAGCGTCAAACCGGGCGGGAACCGGCCAGGGCGCCGTAAAGGTCGGTGCGGCGATCGCGGAAGAAGCCCCAGGCCGCCCGGTGGGTGGCCAGGAAGTCCAGGTCGAATTCGGCCGCCAGCACGCCCTCCTCGTTCGCGCCGAACTCGGCGACCAGGTCGCCCCGGTGATCGGCGATGAAGGACGAGCCATAGAACCGCTGGCCGCCGCCGGGATAGTTCTCCCACGGCTCGAAGCCCGTGCGATTGGCGCCCACCACCGGGATGACGTTGGAGACCGCGTGGCCCTGCATGGCCCGGCGCCAGGGGGCGGCGGTGTCCAGGGTCTCGTCATGGGGCTCCGAGCCGATGGCCGTGGGATAGAACAGCACCTCGGCGCCCATCAGGGCCATGGCCCGGGCGGCCTCGGGGTACCACTGGTCCCAGCAGATGCCGACGCCCAGCTTGCCGAACCGGGTGTCCCAGACGCGGAAGCCGGTGTCGCCGGGGCGGAAATAGTACTTCTCCTGATAGCCAGGCCCGTCGGGGATGTGGCTCTTGCGATAGACCCCCATGGGCGAGCCGTCGGCGTCGATCATCACCACGCTGTTGAAATAGTGGGGCCCTTCGCGCTCATAGATCGAGATCGGCAGCACGATCCCAAGCTCGGCCGCCAGGGGGGCGAGCGCGGTGACGCAGGGGTGCTCTCGCCAGGGATGGGCGGTGGCGAACCAGTGCTCCTCCTGGGTGACGCAGAAGTATGGACCCTGGAACAGCTCGGATGGCAGGACCACCTGGGCGCCCTGGCTGGCGGCCTCACGGATGAAGTCGGCGGTCTTCTTGATGTTGGCGTCCAGGTCCAGGCCATAGGCGGTCTGGATGGCGGCGACCTTGATGATGCGGGCCATCAGGCGGGCTCCTGCTGGGTGATGCAGTGGAACGAACCGCCGCCGGTGAGGATGGCGGCGGACGGCAGGGCGATCACCTTGTGGTCGGGGAAGACGGTCTCCAGGGCCTGGATGGCCATCTCGGCCGGGCGCTGCGCATAGGTCGGCACGATCACCGCCCCGTTGGTGATGATGAAGTTCATGTGCGAGGCCGGCACATTGTCGCCGTCGGCGTTCTCGATCCAGCCGGGCGAGGGGATGCGGACCACCTTGAGGGCTTGGCCCCGGGCGTCGGTCATGCCGGCCAGGCGGCGGGCGGCGTCGTCATAGGCGTCCATGTTCGGATCCCCCCGGCCGAAGGCGACGGGACAGACCACCACGCCGGGCGCCACGAAGCGGGCCAGATTGTCCACATGGCCATCGGTGTGGTCGTTCTGCAGGCCTTCGCCCAGCCACAGGGTCTTGCGCACCCCCAGCGCCTCAGCCAGCGCCGCCTCGGCGGCCTCGGCGCTCCAGCCGGGATTGCGGTTGGCGTTCAGCAGGCACTGGCCGGTGGTCAGCACCGTGCCGAAGCCGTCATGGTCCAGGGCGCCGCCTTCCAGGATGAAGGCGTTGGACGCGAGCGGCAGGCCGGCGTGGTCGGCGATCTGCTGGGCCACCGTCTCGTCGTGCGGATAGACATACTTGCCGCCCCAGCCGTTGAAGCGGAAACCGCGGGCGCTGAAGCCGTCCCCGTCGCGGGCGAAGATCGGACCGGTGTCCCGCAGCCAGATGTCGCCAAAGGCGCCGGCGACGATCTCCACCCCCGCCACATCGCCCAGCATCCGCCGAGCGGCGGCCTCGCCCTCGGGCGAACCGGTCATCAGGCGCACGGCCTCCTGGCCGGGGCCAGCCATGGCGCGGGCCAGGGCGGCGACCTCGGCCTGGGCCTGGGCGTAGTCCTCGCCCCAGAGCTCCTCGTGGCTGGGGAAGCCCAGCCACATGGCCCGGTGCGGCGCCCATTCGGCAGGAACGACAAGGCTCATCAACGATCCCTTCCAAGGGTCAGGCGCCGATCAGGCGGGGGGACGGGCGCAGATGGGCGCACCGCGCCCCCAGGTCAAGCATGGCCGCACCCGGTCGGCGCAACAAAAAAGGGGCGGCCCGAGAGCCGCCCCTTTCGCCTGGTCGGTTAGATCCGATCAGAACTTGTACTTCACACCGAACTTGACCTGCCACAGCGAGGCGCTGGGCACGACATAGGGGTCGATGGCCGAGGCGTTACCCGAATAGAGGTAGGCCGCGTTCGGCGCGCCGCAGCTGGTCGCCGTGGTGGTGCCGGCGGCGACGCAGGACACGGTGGCCACCGGGACCGAGCGGTGGAAGTCGTACTGTTCCAGCACGCCCCACTCGTCGTTCAGCAGATTGCCGAGGTTTTCGACGTCCATATAGACCTGCAGCTTGGCGCCGCCCGGGAAGAAGGCCGGGAGCTCCTGGCTGAGGCGCAGGTCGACGGTGGTGACGTCAGGCGTGTTGAAGGCGTTCCGCGGGGCGATGCCGCCCGCATAGGCCGACAGGCCGCTGGACTTCACGAAGGCGTCGAAGGCCGAGACATCGAAGCCCGTCGCATACTGGACGATCGGATCGCTGGTGGCGGTGATCGAGCCGCCCGACATCTGCGGCACGTAGAACAGGGCGTTCGACGAGGCCTGACGACCCGAATAGGACGAGACGTTGTAGCCGAAGTCGTTGTCGAAGCCGCTCGAACGGCTGTTGGCGAAGGTGTAGCTGAAGGGCAGGCCCGTGCGGTTCTGGGCGAACACCTGGACCGAGGTCTCGTTGTCGCCGAAGAAGGCGCGCGAATAGCCGAAGTTCATCGTCCAGCGATCGCTGACCTCATAGTCCGAGGTCGCCGCCGCCGGGTTCTGCGGGTTCGACGTGCCGTAGCGGGTGTAGCTCGACTGGGCGATGGAGCTGGTCATCGGGTTGGCGTCTTCGGCGTCGGTGTGGGTGTAGCCCAGGCTCACCGACAGACCGTCCCAGAGACCTTCGCGCCAGGCCTTGTCCACCACGAAGGCGATCGATTCCGAGGCGCCCTTGCTGGTGTTGGTCAGCAGGAAGTCGTTCTGGTTGCCCACGGTGTTGCCCGCGGTGGACTGCGAGTAGACCGGACGGCCGTCAGGCGCCACGCCGGTCTGGACCGAGCGCAGGTTGTACCAGATCAGCGCGTTCTCATTGACGGACTTGAGGTAAGCCGCCGTGAAGCGCCAGCTGTCGCCGAAGCGGCCGAAGTCGGCTTCGTAGGTCGCCGTCAGATTGCCCTTCCAGGCGGTCGGGATCTGCAGCGACGGGTCGATGGCGTTCACATTGCCGTTGCCGGGCGTGAAGGTGCAGCCGGCCGGAGCCTTGGTCAGATCGACATTGGTGTAGGGGCCGGCCGGGCAGACGGCGTTGGTCTGGTTGACGCCGTTGTTGGAGTAGGCGTTGGAGATCCAGACGTTCAGGCCGGTGGACGAGAAGCGCCCGATGCCGCCCGAGATGGTCAGGTCGGTGCGCGGCTCCCAGTTGAAGGAGACCCGCGGCAGAACCGCGTCCTTGCCGTCCAGCGTCGAGGTGTTGCTGAAGCCGTGGCGCGAGAAGAAGGCCGCGTTTTCGCTGGGCGTATCGTCCATCGAGTAGCGGTCGTAGCGAACGCCGGCGGTCACATCGAGGGTCGGCGTGATCTGCAGGCGGTCTTCGCCATAGAGGCTGGTCAGACGATAGCCGAAGGTCGCCGCGCCGAGGCGCGCCGTGCCGATGGTCGCCGGGACCGTGCCGGCCGTCGGATCGACGCCGCCCGACAGGCTGAAGCCGCTGGCCCGGCGGGCCAGGAAGTCGGCGTAGCTGGCGAAGGTGTAGGAACCCAGCGAGTTGGAGACGAAGACATTGATGATGTCGTTCTGCTCGGTGCGGGCGCCGAACAGGAAGTCATGGTCGCCCATGCTGTAGCGGCCGATGGCTTCGAAGGTCTCGGTCTGCACGTTCAGATAGTTGTCGTGCCGGAAGGTGTCGGCGCCGAACTGGATCTGCGGCGTGCCCGAACCGGTGGCCACGCCGGGCAGGTCGGCGACGCCCACGATCACCTGGCCGACCGAGAGGCCGCTGAGCGGCATCTGGGTGGTGTCGGTTTCCTTGTTGGAATAGCGCAGCTCGGTGGAGAAGTTCTCGGTCCAGTCCGAGTTCAGCTGAGCGCTGTAGGTGATCAGTTCTTCGGTCTTGTCGTACTGGTTCGAGGCCAGGCCGACCCGCGGCTGGGTGGTCGAGTTGCCGTTGGCGAAGACCGAATTGACCGAACCGTTGAGCGAGTTGCCGGTGGTCTGCTGATAGGTCAGCGAGGCGCGGTGATCGTCGGTGATCACCAGGTCGAGCTTGGCCAGGTACTTCTCGTCTTCCACCGGGAAGGCGCCGTTCAGATAGGAGCCGGGATCGTAGCCATAGAGCGACTGGGTGGTCTGGCGGAAGGTTTCCACCGCATCGGCGCTGATGCGCGGAATGACCACCGCGGCGCCGGAGCCGACCGGGCCGGTGTCGAAGCCGAGCAGGCCTTCGAACTTTTCATAGGCGCCGAAGAAGAACAGGCGATCCTTGATGATCGGGCCGCCCAGGGTCGCGCCCCAGGTCTTTTCTTCGAACACCGTGCTGTAGTCGACGCCGTTGGCGGTGTCGCCGCGCAGATCGTTGTCGGAATATTCGTAGAAGGCCGAGCCCGAGAAGGTGTTGCCGCCCGACTTGGTGACCGCATTGATCTGGCCGCCGAGGAAGCCGTTGTTGATCACGCTGTAGGGGGCCGAGGAGACGTTGACCGCCTCAATCGCGTCGATCGAGATCGGCGAGCGCTGGGTCGGGTAGCCGTTGTTGTTCAGGCCGAAGTCGTCGTTCTGGCGGATGCCGTCGACGGTCAGCTGGTTGAAGCGGGTGTTCACGCCGCCGAACGAGATGGCGTCGGAATTGGTCGGATCGATGGTCGCGAACGGATCAAGGCGGGCCACGTCCTTCAGGTCGCGGCTGATCGAGGGCAGCGAGTCGATGTCGGCGGCGGTGAAGTTCGACGACGGACCACCTTGGCTCGGGACGCCGGCCGCGGCGGTCACGACCAGCTCGGCCACCTGGGCGTCGCCGGTGCGGCCGAGGCGGACGTCCACCTGGGCGGCGTCGCCCACGCCGACCGACTGCAGGGTCGAGGCGCCGGCCTCGAACTGCGGCGCGGTGGCGGCGATGCGGTAGGGGCCGCCGACCCGAAGGCCGCGGGCCGAATAGATGCCGTCCAGGCCCGTGACGGTGGTGCTCGAGGCGCCGGTCGGGACGTGGGTGATGGTGACCGTCGCGCCGGCCACCGGGGCGCCTTGCGTATCGACGATCTGACCGCGGATCGCGGCCGTGGTTTCCTGCGCGTAGACGGCGCTGCTCATGGCGCAGACGAGCGCCGTAAGAGCCGCGCCGCTGGCGAGCCGCTTCATGGACGTCATTGTGAGATTCCCCTCTCGATCGAGAATCGGAGCGGGCGAACGCACAAACGCTCCGAGTTCGGCGCTCTAATACAGGCAAGTTTCGAGCTTGTTGGTGATGGATTTATGACGAGGCTCACCTGTTGTGACGGCGCCACACCCTCGGGCGCCCTGCCCTTTACATCGCCTCCTTGGCGAGCAACGGTCCGCGCCGTTTCCGGAGACGCCCTTGCCTGACCCCGCCGCCCCCTCCGCCCTCGCCGCCTGGCGCATGGCCCTGTGGATCACGGTGGCGCTGACCGCCGTGCGTCTGGCGGCCATCTTCATCACGCCGCTTGAGCTCTATCCGGACGAGGCGCAGTACTGGCTCTGGTCCAGAACGCTGGATTTCGGTTATTATTCAAAGCCGCCCATGGTCGCCTGGAGCATCTGGGCGACCACCTTGGGCGGCGACAGCGAGCCGATGGTGCGGCTTTCGGCGCCTCTTTTCCAGGCGGTGACGGCCCTTGGCGTCTTCGTCCTGGCCCGTCGGCTCTACGGCGCCCAGATCGCGCTGGCGGCCTGCGCCCTCTATCATGTGATGCCTGGGGTGCAGCTTTCGTCGGCGGTGGTGGCGACCGATGCGCCGCTGCTGGCCTGCCTCACCTGGGCCCTGGCCCTCTATGTTTTCCTTCCGCAGACGGAGGGTCGGCGACGTTTGGTCGCGGCCGCCGGGGCCGGCGCCCTGCTCGGCCTGGCCTTCCTCTCGAAATATGCCGCGCTCTACGCCCTGATCGGGGTGGCGCTTCACCTGATCCTCGACCGGGACGCCCGCCGGATCTGGTCCCCGCCAATGATCGCGGCGGCCGTCGGCGCCGTGCTGCTGGTGCTGGCGCCCAATCTGATCTGGAACGCCGCCCACGGCTTCGCCACCGTTCAACACACCGCCGCCAACGCCAACTGGAGCCCGGGAAATCTCTTTCATCCGGGCGAGATGCTGGACTTCCTCGTCTCCCAGTTCGGGGTGTTCGGACCGATCCCCTTCGCGGTGCTGGTGGCGGGCGCGGGGCTGATGGCCTGGCGTCGGCGGCTCACCTCGGCCGACCTGCTGCTGCTCTGCTTCACCGCGCCGGTCTTCCTGATCGTCACGCTTCAGGCCTTGATCAGCCGGGCCAACGCCAACTGGACGGCCGCAGGCTATGTCACCGGCGTGATCCTGGTGGCGGCCTGGCTGCTGCGCTGGCGGGCCAGGGGCTGGTACATCGCCGCCCTGGCGACCCAAGGGGCGGTGGCGGCGCTGTTCCTGTCCTTTGTCATCTCCCCGGACCTGGCCGAGCAGGCGGGCATGGCCAATGGGTTCAAGCGCGCCAAGGGCTGGTCGCAGCTGACCGAGGCGATGACCGATCGCGCCATGCATGACCTGCGGGTCTCAGCCATCGCCGTCGATGACCGCTTCATGTTCAACGCCGCGGCCTATTATGGCCGGGACTATTTCGCCCGCGCCGACGCCGCGCCCCTGCGCATGTGGGTCCGCACGGCCCATCCGCAGAACCAGGCCGAGGCCAGCGCCCCCCTCTCCCCCGCGGAGGCCGAGCGGGTGCTGGCCATGAGCCTGGAGCCTGACTTCACGCCGGAGATGAAGGCCGACTTCGCCCGCACCGGCGAGACCGAGTTCGTCAATGTCTGGTTGGACGGCGAGCGCAGCCGCCGGGCCGAGATGTTCATCGGCGAGGACTATCAGCCCCGGCCGAGGGATCCGGTCACCGGCCTGCCCACACCGCCTTGATCGCCCGCTCCCGCCCGCAGCCGACCTTGTAGGCCTGGTACCGGGCCGGGTTCTTCTCGGCGTAGTCCTGGTGATAGGCCTCCCCCATCCAGAACCGCGCGGCCGGGCGGATCTCGGTCGCCACCGGCTCGCCCAGGGCCTTGGCCACCTGGGTCTTCACCTTCTGGGCGGCCTCGCGCTCGGCGCCCGTCGCATAGAAGACCGCCGTGCGATAGGACGGGCCCTGGTCGCAGATCTGGCCATTGGGGTCGGTGGGATCGATGCGGCGGAAGAAGCCGGAGGTCAGCTGCTCATAGCTGAGCCGCGCGGGATCATAGGTGACCCGGACCGCCTCCAGATGGCCGTCGTGGTTCCGGTAGGTGGGGTTGGCCTTGGCGCCGCCCGCATAGCCGACCACCACATCGACCACGCCGGGGATTTGCTCCAGTTCGTGCTCCACCGACCAGAAGCAGCCGCCGGCGAACACCGCCGTGGCGCTCCCTGCGGGCGCCTGGGCCGGCGCCGCCGAGGCGCTGGCCAGCGCCAGGGGCGCCAGCACCATGGCGGCGAGGGTGTGGGTCTTCATCATCATCGAGCGTCCTTCATTCGGGGGGTCACAGCCGCCCCGTCGCGCCCCCCGATGATCTTACGCAGAAGCGGCCTCGAAAGACGCCTCGGTCTTGGCGCGAACCTCATCCAGGCTGACCCCATCGGCCAGTTCAATGAGGCGCAGGGGCGTGCGGCCGCGGTTCACCTCGAAGACCGCGAGGTCGGTCACCACCAGGTCCACCACCGACTGGCCGGTGAGCGGCAGGGAGCAGGCCTTGACCAGCTTGGGCGCGCCCGACTTCTCGGTGTGCTCCATGACGATGACCACGCGCTTGACGCCGGCCACCAGGTCCATGGCACCGCCCATGCCCTTGACCATCTTTCCCGGCACCATCCAGTTGGCCAGATCGCCATTGGCCGCCACCTGCATGGCGCCCAGGATGGACAGGTCGATATGGCCGCCGCGGATCATGGCGAAGGAGTCGGCCGACGAGAAATAGGACGAGGAGTCGAGTTCGGTGATCGTCTGCTTGCCGGCGTTGATCAGGTCGGCGTCCTCCTCCCCCTCAAAGGGAAAGGGGCCCATGCCCAGCATGCCGTTCTCGCTCTGCAGGGTCACCTCGACCCCGGCCGGGATGTAGTTGGCCACCAGGGTCGGGATGCCGATGCCCAGGTTCACATAGAAGCCGTCCTGCAGTTCGCGGGCTGCGCGGGCGGCCATCTGGTCGCGGGTCCACGCCATCAGACTTCCTCCCCGGCGCCGGCGCTCTCGACGGCCCGTGGCCGCGTGGTCACCCGCTCAATGCGTTTTTCGAAGGCCGCGCCCTCGAATATGGCGTCCACATAGATGCCCGGCGTGTGGATGTGGTCCTTGTCCAGCTCGCCGGGCGCCACGAGGCGCTCCACCTCGACCACCGTCTTGGCGCCGGCCGTGGCCATCATCGGATTGAAGTTCCGGGCGGTCTTGCGGAAGACCAGATTGCCGGCGGTGTCGCCCACATCGGCCTTGATGATCGAAAGGTCGGCGGTCAGGCCGCGCTCCATCACATAGGGCTCGCCGTCGAACTCGCGCACTTCCTTGCCCTCGGCCACCAGGGTGCCGACGCCGGTCTTGGTGAAGAAGGCGGGAATGCCGGCGCCGCCGGCGCGGATGCGCTCGGCCAATGTGCCCTGCGGATTGAATTCAAGCTCCAGCTCACCGGACAGATAGAGCTGCTCGAACAGCTTGTTCTCCCCCACATAGGAGCTGATCATCTTCTTGATCTGCCGGTTCTCCAGCAGCACGCCGAGGCCGAAGCCGTCGATCCCGCAGTTGTTGGAGATCACCGTCAGGTCCTTCACCCCGTGGGCGCGGATCGCTGCGATCAGATTCTCAGGGATGCCGCAGAGGCCGAAGCCCCCGGCCATGATGGTCATGCCGTCGAAAAGAAGCCCGTCCAGGGCCTCGGCGGCGTCTTTGCGAACCTTGCTTGCCATGCCCCATACTACGCCGCAGCGCAGCAATTGGGAAAGAGTCGAAAACCGGCGGTCCGCTTGGGGCCGCCGGTCCTGGTCTCGCGTCCGATCAGTTGGTCAGGGGCCGCAGGATGATCTCCACCCGGCGGTTCTGGGCGCGGCCTTCGGGGGTCGCGTTGGACGCCCGGGGCTCCATCTCGCCGCGGCCGGCCACATAGAGGCGGTCCGGGTTCACCTGGCCGCGGTTGACGAGGTAACCCGCCACCGAGCCGGCCCGGCGTTCCGACAGGGCCTGGTTATAGGCGTCGGCGCCGGTGGAATCGGCGTGGCCGACCACGTCCACCAGGGTCTGGGGATAGGCGTTCAGGGTGCGCGAGACGTCGTCCAGCACGGGATAGAAGCGCGCCTGGATGTCGGACTGGTCGACGGCGAAGGTGACGTCGCTCGGCATGTTCAGGATGATGTTGTCGCCCTGACGGATCACGTCCACGCCGGTGCCGGCCAGTTGCTGGCGCAGTTCGGCCTGCTGGCGGTCCATGTAGTTGCCCGCCGCGGCCCCGGCCAGAGCGCCGACGCCCGCGCCGATCAGGGCGTTCTTGCGACCCTCGGAGCTCTTGTTGGTGTTGGTCAGATAGCCCAGCGCCGCGCCGCCCAGCGCGCCGGCCAGGGCGCCGGTGCCGGTATTGTTGCGGACCTGCTGGCCGGTATAGGGATCGGTCGTCGTACAGGCGGCCAGGGTGAAGGCTCCGATAAGGCCCACTGAGGCTGCGGTCAGGTGACGCATCTGGTGTCTCCGATGAATTGTTATGACTACGGCAACGCTAGGCCTCCTTACGAAGTTCCGTTATGGCCGATTTAAGACCCCCCGCCGCCATCCTGCGAGAAAGCCGCCCGTGACCTCTGACTCCATCCTGCCGGTCTCCTTCGCGGCCTATGAGACGGACTTCGAGGCCTTCGCCCGGGACCTCGGCCAATCCTTCACCCGCTACGGCTTCGCGGTGATCAGCGACCATCGTCTCGACCAGGCCCGCATCGACGCCGCGCTCGGCTCGGCCAAGGCCTTCTTCGCCCTGCCGGACGCCGCCAAGCGCGCCTATGTGGTCGGCCAGGGCGGACAGCGTGGCTACACGCCGTTCGGCGTCGAAACCGCCAAGGGCGAGGCCCACCACGACCTCAAGGAGTTCTGGCACATGGGCCGGGACCTGCCGGCGGGCCACCCGTACGCGCAGGTCATGCCGCCCAATGTCTGGCCAGATGAGGTCCCCGGCTTCCATGCGGATGTAGCCTGGCTCTATGGCGCCCTGGACGCCATGGGCCAGAAGGTCCTGGAGGCCGTGGCGGTCTATCTCGATCTGGACCGCGGCTTCTTCGAGCCGACGGTGAACGACGGCAACTCCGTGTTGCGCCTGCTGCACTATCCGCCCACCTCCGGCGATGGCCCCCACATCCGCGCCGCCGCCCATGAAGACATCAATGTGATCACCCTGCTGCTGGGCGCCGAGGAAGCCGGGCTCGAGGTGCTGCGCCGCGACGGCAGCTGGCTGGCGATCAACCCGCCGCCCGGCGCCCTGGTGTGCAATATCGGCGACATGCTGCAGCGGCTGACCAACCACCGGCTGCCGTCCACAACCCACCGTGTGGTCAATCCTGCGCCGGAGCGCCGGGGGGTGGCGCGCTATTCGACGCCCTTCTTCCTGCACTTCAATCCGGACTACGACATCGCGACCCTGCCCGGCTGTGTCGATGCGGCCCATCCCGACCGCTATCCCGAGCCCATCACCGCCGATGGCTATCTTCAGCAGCGTCTGCGCGAGATAAAGCTGCTCTAGCGCCTCAGGAAATTGACGCTCGGCCACAAAAATTTAACCCTGCCCGAGCGAGGTTGGCCGACAACGCAAAAGGCAGATTCACGCGGCCATGGTCGAATATCCCGCCGCTCTCCAGGCCAAGGCCCGTCGGATCGCCCTCGTGGGCGCCTTGGACCTGGCGGCGCTCAAGCCCACCTTCGAACGGATCGGCAAGCTGGCCCGGTCGCTGATGGGCGGCGGCCTGGGCGATGTGATCCTGATCGATGGCGACCGCACCTGGCACGCCAGCGCTGACGCCGACTTCACCCGCCAGATCGATATCGACACCTCCTTCGCCGGCCTCGCCGCCCAGGCGCAGGATGTCCTGTGGGTCGCCGACGCCCGGCTCGACCCCATCCTGGCCCGACACCCCTATGTGGCCGGCGATCCTGGGGTGCGCTTCTTCGCCGGCGCGCCGATCGTGCTGCCCGATGGCATGGCTCTGGGCGCTGTGGCCGTCGCGGGCCCTGAGCCGCGAGCCTTCGACGCCGCCCTCGCAGAGTCCCTGCGTGACCTCGCCGCCATCGCCGCCCTGGAATGCAGCCGCCATCAGGCCGTGTCGGATCTCGCCCAGGCGCAGATGCGGGTGGACGCCGCCCACACCCTGATGGCCGCCTTTGTGGAGAGCGCGCCGGTCGCCCTTTGTCTGACCGATACGAACATGCGGGTCGTCCAGGCCAGCCCCCTTTGGCGACAGGAACGCGACATCCCCGACCCGATCGGGCGCATCCTGTATGAGGTGAACCCTGGCGCCGTCCGGTGGCGTGAAGCCTATGAGCAATGCCTCAAGGGCGAGCCGGCCCACTACGACCGGGTGCTGGTGCAGCGGCGTGGCGGCGCGCGCTGGCTGCGGGTGGAGATCGCCCCCTGGCGTGAGGCGACCGGAACCGTCGCTGGACTGCTGATCATGTCGGTGGACATCACCGAATCCGTCGCGGCCCTGGAAGAGGCGCGCAGCTCCGAAGAACGCCTGAGGTTCGCCCTGGAGATCGGCGAACTGCAGATGTGGGAGATGGACTATCGCCGCGGCACCCTGACGGCGGCGGGCGCCCGTTCGATCCACGCCGGCGCCACTTTCGAAGAGGTGAGCCGTCACATCTGGGACGCCGTTCACGCGGAGGACCGTCCCCGCCTGATGGAGGCCTGGGAGCGCCACCTTCGAGACGGCGACCCCTTCCACCAAACCTATCGGCTGATGCCGCTCGGGGAGGGCGAGCCGCGCTGGACCAATGCCGCGGCCAAGGCCTTCAAATCCGACAAGGGCCGCATCGAGCGGGTGGTCGGGGTCATGCGCGACGTGGACCAGCAACACCACGCCGAGCTGGAGCTGGTGAAGGCCAAGGAGGAGGCCGAGGCCGCCAACCGCGCCAAGAGCGAGTTCCTGGCCAATATGAGCCACGAGATCCGCACGCCCTTGAACGGGGTGATGGGGGTGGCCGGCGCCCTGGCCCGCACGGAGCTGGCGCCGCAGCAGGCCGAGATGGTCGGGCTGATCGAGACCTCGGCCCAGACCCTGGAAGCGCTGCTGAGCGACATTCTCGACCTGGCCCGGATCGAAGCCGGACGCCTGGAGCTTCGCCCCGAACCCTTTGATCTGGCCGCCTCGGTCGACGCCTGCGCCGCCCTGTTCGCCCCGAGCGCGGCGACCAAGGGCCTGGACTTCGAGGTTTCGATCACACCCGAAGCCTGCGGCGCCTATGAGGGCGACGCCACGCGCCTGCGCCAGATCCTGTCCAACCTGCTGGGCAACGCGGTGAAGTTCACCAGCCAGGGCGGGGTCCGCCTGAACGTGAGCGCCGAGCGCGGCGAAACCGGATCACGGCTGGTGTTTCAGGTCGCCGACACTGGCATTGGCTTTGGTGCGGCGACGCGGCGGCGGTTGTTCAGCCGCTTCGAACAGGCCGACGGCTCGATCACCCGACGCTTTGGCGGCACAGGTCTTGGCCTGGCCATCTCCCGCTCCCTGGCCGAGGCCATGGGCGGCGCGCTGAGCGCCGAATCCCGCCAAGGCCAGGGCGCCACCTTCACCCTGGCCCTCGACCTGCCCCGCTGTGTCGGCGTGGTCGAGATGTGGGGCGCCAGCGCACGGGAGACGGCCGACGCGCCGCCCCTGGAGGGCATGCGCATCCTCCTGGCCGAGGACCACCCCACCAATCGCCGGGTGGTCGAACTGATCCTCGGCGCCGCCGGGGTGGATCTGACCTGCGTCGAGGACGGCGCCCAGGCGCTGGAGGCCTGGGCCACGGGCGCCTATGACCTGTTGCTGATGGACATGCAGATGCCGGTCATGGACGGCCTGACCGCCATCGCCGAGATCCGCCGCCGCGAACGGGCGGAGGGGCGCGACCGCACCCACATCCTGACCCTCACGGCCAACGCCATGCCCGAGCACGGCCAGGCCTCGGCCGCCGCCGGCGCCGACGGCCATGTGACCAAGCCGGTCACGGCCGAGCGCCTGCTGGCCGCCGTGGATGACGTCTGGTCGAGCCTGCGTCGGGACCCCGCAGCCCCGGCCAAGCCGAACGCCGCCCAGGCCTGACTGGGCCTGAGCTGACCTAGTCAAGCCTCAAGGCCGAAAGCCTGCGACCGCCCGCGAGGCGGCCGCCGTCAGCCTCTATTTGGTGAGCCGCAAATTGTCGATGGAGCCGGCGATGGCGTCGAAGGCCGCGCCGAGCTGGGAGACGTTCTGGACGTCGAAGAACTTCTCGGAGTCGGTGGCGCAGGTCTTCAATAGCTCGCTGGAGCCCGTCTTGACCTCGACCCGCACCGTGTAGAGCACGATGTCCTTGGCCTTGATGTTCTGGCACAGCAGGCGCAGGCGATCGTCCATCTTGTCGCCCCGATAGCTGGACGACCCGGAGGTGATCCCAAGCAGGCCCTGCCAGATGTAGCCGATGCCGCTATAGAGCGAATCGTTGTCGTAGTTTCCGGTGCTGGCGACATTGTCGCCGTCGGTCATCAGGATGATGATCTTCCGGTGGTTCTTGGTCCCGTAGGCCACGCCGTCGGAGAAGGGCGCATTGGGCGACAGGGTGTGCCAGCCCCAGACGAGCCCCATGGGGATGTTGGTGTTGCCCACCGCCTTCATGTCGTCGATGGCCGACTTCAGGTCGTCCATATCGGTGGTCAGGCGGGTGAGAGGCTCAAGATCACAGCCGTCGTTCGGGCCGCCGCCACTCGGCGTGGCGTTGTTGTACTTGGCGACATTGCCCTGTCTGTCGGTGAAGCTGCCGCTGGACTTGTCCGAGATGTAGCTGTTGGCGTAGCTCGGCGACCACCAGTACTCCCGATCGGGTTCGTCCGGTGCGAAATAGGGCACGAAATAGCTGTCGACATTGGACGCATAGGGGGCGGTGTCCTGCACGTCGAACGGCTGGCGCCGGCTCTCGACGCAGCCCCCCCAGACTTGGCCGCCCTTCATCGATTTCAGGACGGCGAAGCGGTCGGTGTTGCTGGCGTTGAAGATATCGACGCCCTTGGCGTTATGTCCCCGGGCGCGGCTGTCCAGCCAGTTGGGAATGCCGGGACCCGTGCGGGTCGAGGTGTTGTATTTCTTGACGCTGACATTTTCCGCCACGCGGACGGCGCTGGAGAACGGCACCAGGGAAATCTGGATCGGGTCTTCGGCCGTGCTGCGCGAGCCGGCGGCCTCGAGCTTGTCCACCAGGTCCTTGGCGGCGGTCTTCAGGGTCGAGAGCTTGGTCCCCGACATCGAGCCGGTGTTGTCGAGCACCAGGGCCACTTCCAGTCGGTCCATGGCCCTCAGGACCTCGGCGCCGGCCGTGACATTGCTATGCTCGAAAAAGCCCGCGGACACGGCCATGGGGGTCATCTCCGCTGAGCCCACCACCTTGGGGCCGTCGAGCACGAAGCTGGAGGTGATCAGGGCCGAGCCTGGGAAGGACGACAGGTTGGCCTGCAGCGCCCGCTGGCCGATCTCGTTGATCTCCTTCTGGGTCTGGGCCGAGGACCGCGCCGCATAGAGGGCTGCGGCGTCCAGCGCGTCCTGCAGCTTCTGCTTCTGGTTGGCGGCGATATAGAGGTCGAAGACACCAAGCGTCAGAGGCGCCAGCAGAACCAGCGCCACGGCGAAGATGATCGCCGCAGCCCCGCTCTCGTCGCGGGCTCCGGATTTCAGGCGGGCGGTCAGGCCCTTGAGGATAGAGGTTCGCACGTCTGCGCCCCGCTCGGTTCTCTGATGGGTGTCGAGCAGGCATGATGGGGCGTCAGGGTAAACGAACCCTCCGCAGAAGACGGTAAATGAAAGACCACCGCCCAGGCCGTGCGACCCGGGCGGCGGACGCCGTCAGGGGTTGGCCGAAGGGCGCGTCACCAGCCGCACTGTTCCCCCTGGTTCTGCGCCGTCAGCCAGGTGTTCAGCGGCGCGAAATAGGCGGTTACGGCGCTGGCGTCGGTCTGGCGCTGGCCGGTGAAGGCTTCCAGCGCGTCCGGCCAGGGCTTGGACTGACCCATCTCCATCATGGCGTTGAACCTCGCCCCCATCTCGGCCTGATCATAGACCGAGCAGCGGTGCAGCGGCCCCTGCCAGCCGGCCTGGGCGCAGGCAGCCTGGTGGAACTGGAACTGATAGATGTGGGCCAGGAAGTAGCGCATGTACGGGGTGTTGCCGGGGATGTGGTACTTGGCCCCCGGATCGAAGGCGTCGGCCGGCCGCGAGCCGGGCGGCGTGATCCCCTGGTACTGGGTCCGCAGCGCCCACCAGGCGTCATTGTAGGTTTCCGGCGTGACCTCGCCCGAGAACACCTGCCAGCGCCACTTGTCGACCATCAGGCCAAACGGCAGGAAGGCGATCTTGTCCAGGGCGGTCTTGAGCAGGAACGGGATATCCTCCGCCTCGCCCGGCGCGGTCTCCAGCAGGCCGATCTGCTGCAGATAGGTCGGCGTCAGGGCGGAGAGCGCGGCGAAATCGCCGATCGCCTCGTGGAAGCCGTCATTGGCCCCGCCCTTGAACAGGTAGGGCTGATCGGCATAGGCCCGCTGGTAATAATTATGGCCCAGCTCATGGTGAACGGTGAAGAAGTCCTCGCCATTCACCCGGGTGCACATCTTGATCCGGATGTCGTCCTCGCCATCCAGGTTCCAGGCCGAGGCGTGACACACCACCTCCCGGTCCTCCGGCCGGGTGATCATCGACCGCGCCCAGAAGGTCTGCGGCAGAGGCGCCAGACCCAGGGACGAGTAGAAGGCCTCGCCGGTCTTGACCATCTGCGTCGGATCGTAGCCCGCCTTCACCAGCAGCGCGTCGAGGTCGTAGCTGGAGGTGACATCGGCCGGGGCGACCACGTCATAGATATTGCCCCAGCTCTGGGCCCACATATTGCCGGTCAAGTCGGCGCGGATCGGGCCGGTGCGAGGTTGCACGGCGTCGCCATAGCGATCGTTCAGCCGGGCGCGCACATAGCAGTGCAGGTTCTTGTAGAAGGGCTCGACCTGGCTCCAGAGGCGATCGGCCTCGCCGGCGAAGGCGTCGGGATCCATATCGTACTTGTCGCGCCACAGGGCGCCGGCGTCCTTGTAACCCAGGCCCTCCGACCCCTCATTGGCCAGGGCCACCAGCTGCGCATAGTCGTCCCGCATGGGCGGCGACACGGTGCGCCAGCCCTCCCAGACCGCCTTCAGCTCGGCCGGATCGCGGGACTCCCGCATGATCTCCTCGGCGTCGTTGAGGGTGATGGGCGAACCCTTGTAGCTGAACTTGCCGGTGGAGTAGGTGGAGTCCAGCCGCGACTCCAGGCGGGCCAGTTCGGCCGCCGCGCCAGCCCGATCCGGGGCCGGCAGGGTGAGGTAGAGCTTGAGCAGCTTCAGCTTGCGCGCGGTGACCGGATCGACCTCGACTCCATCGTAGCGGGCCGCCTGCATGGCCAGCTGGGTGGCCAGCTCCTTTTCCTCGCCCACCGCCTTGGCTTCCAGCCACTGCGTGTCCTCGGTGATGTAGGTGGCCCGCACCCAGGCGGACTTGGCCACATAGAGGCTGAGCGCCTGCAGCTGGGCCTCGGCCTCTTCGATGAAGGCCTTGGCCTGGGCCGGCGTGGGTTTCTGGGTGGCGGGCTGAGCCTGGGCCACGCCAAGCGCGCCGAGCCCGATCAGGGCGACCGCCGTAGCCGTCAGCAGTTGGGTTTTCATGCGAAGGGACTTCCTTGCCACGGGCGCGACGCGGCGCGCTGATTGACGCCGATGCAAGCCCTGGCCGGCGGCGACGTCAAGCCGCCGGCGCCCCGCGGGCCTTCGTGCGTTTGAAGAAGGCCCATTCCCCGACCAAGGAGACCGTCATGTCCGAACAGGCATCCCCCCAGGCCCTCGCCAAGCTGGGCTCTGACCTCATCCTGGAACAGGCCCTTGTGGACGGCCGCTGGGTGTCCGGCTCCGGCGAACCCATCGCCGTGGAGGATCCGTCCGAAGAAACGCGGCTGGGCTCCGTGCCCAGCCTGTCCGGCGACGAGGTCGATGCGGCGATCGAGGCCGCCGCCCGCGCCTTTCCCGACTGGGCCGGCCGCAAGGGCAAGGTGCGGGGCGAAATCCTCAGCCGCTGGGCCGATCTCGTCACCGCCCATGAGGACGGGCTGGCCGCCCTGATCTCGCTGGAGAACGGCAAGCCCTGGAAGGAGGCCCTGGGCGAGGTCCGCTACGCCAATTCCTTCATCACCTGGTTCGCCGGCATGGCCGAGCGCCTGGATGGCCGCGCCGTCGAGAGCGCCAAGGACGAGGACCTGATCCTGGCCTTCCGCGAACCCGTGGGGCCGGTGGCGGCGATCACGCCCTGGAACTTCCCTGCCGCCATGATCACCCGCAAGGTGGCCGCCGCCTTCTGCGCCGGTTGCACCGTGGTGCTGAAGCCGGCCTCGGCCACCCCGTTCACGGCGCTCGCCCTGGGCAGGCTCGCGCTGGAGGCCGGCGTTCCCGAGGGTGTCTTCTCGGTGGTCACCGGCGCCAATAGCG
>Ga0208316_1000768_pt1 | contig 23062 bp, 15 predicted proteins | sample MalvireepMed_231_FD_184240 | JGI IMG/M metagenome (GOLD analysis project Ga0208316, IMG submission 184240) | Marine viral communities from the Global Malaspina Expedition - Malaspina viral metaG DeepMed_231 (SPAdes) (version 2) | ecosystem: Environmental > Aquatic > Marine > Oceanic | place... | reverse complement strand
AACCTCAACTCGCCGGGCGTGCGCCTAGAGGTCGCGCCCAACAAGCGCTGGGACGCCATGGCCTTCTACCGCGCCCTCTATCTGGACGAAGCGACCGATTCCTTCGCCAACACCGGCGTGCGCGACGCCACCGGCCGCTCGGGCGACTTCGCCGGCCACCAGTTCGAGGCCCGCGCCCGCTACTGGGTGGTACCCAAATCCACCCGCCTGGAGTTCGGCGTGGCCAAGCTGTTCAACGGCGAGTTTCTGGACGACGCGCCCAACGCCACCGGCGGCGAAACCCTGTTCGGCTATGTGGAGCTGAACCAGACCTTCTAAGGCGTCCGCTCCCGCACGCCTCTGACTGGGCAGGGTTGGATGGCTCTACGGAGCCGCCCGACCCTGCCATCTTCTTTTGGGCCGCCGGCTGTTTATGGGCCTGGAGACGCCGGCGCCGCTGGCGTGATGGGGACGGCCTCCCCATCTGCCAACAAGCCTGACCATTTGGAGAGACCCGTGCCCCTGACCCTCTATGACGCCTCAATCCCGGTCTACGTGCAGATGCTGCGCAACCTGGCGGCCCTGCTGGACAAGGCTGAAGCTCACGCCAACGCTACAGGCCTGCCGCTGTCGGAGTTGACCGAGGCGCGGCTGGCGCCCGACATGCATTCCCTGGTGGGCCAGATCCAGCTGGCCAGCGACGCGGCCAAGGGCGGCGCAGCGCGACTGTCCGGGATCGCCCCGCCCAGCATGCCCGACACCGAGACGACCTATGACGACCTGAAGGCTCGCATCGCCAAGACCCTGGCCTTCGTGGAGAGCATCAAACCCGACCAGATCAGCGACGATCTGGAGCGCACCATCGAACTGCCCCTGCCCAAGGGGACCATGACCTTCACGGCCAAGGACTTCGTCCTCACCTACGCCCTGCCCAATTTCATGTTCCACGTGACCACGGCCTACGCCCTGCTGCGCCACAAGGGCGCGCCGATCGGCAAGCTGGACTTCCTGGCCGGCGCCCGCCGCGGCTGAGCAGGATGTGCCTGGGGCGGCCCCGCTAAAGGTCGCCCCACATGCGCAGCAGGTTGTGATAGGCGCCGGTCAGCGAGACCAGTTCCGGCGCGCCGGCGCCCACCTTGCCCGCCAATTGCTGGATGGCGATGTCCATCTGGAACAGCAGGCTGCGCTGGGCGTCCTCCCGGACCATGCTCTGGATCCAGAAGAAGCTGGACACCCGCGCGCCGCGGGTCACCGCGCTCACCTGGTGCAGGCTCGAGGCCGGATAGAGGATCATGTCCCCGGCCGGCAGCTTGACCTCGTGGACCCCATAGGTGTCCTCCACGAGCAGCTCCCCCCCCTCATAGTCGTCCGGTTCGGTCAGGAAGAGGGTGGCCGACAGGTCGCTGCGAATCCGCACCGCGCCGTCGCGGCTTTGGCGCACGGCGTTGTCCACGTGCAGCCCGAAGGTCTGGCCGCCGCCATAGCGGTTGAACAGCGGCGGAAACACCGTCTGCGGCAGGGCGGCGGTGACGAACAGGGGATTGCGCGACAGGGCGTCCAGAATGCGCTCTCCCGCCGCTCGGGCCTCGGGCGCGGCCTCGGGCAGTTGCTCGTTGCGCTTGGCGAGCGCCGATTGCGTGCCCGAGGTCACATTGCCGTCGACCCAGTCGCCAGCGTCGATGAGACGCCGAAGGTCGGCCACCTCGGCCTTGGTCAGCACCTCTGGAATATGCAGCATCATGGCGAAGCTCCTGGCCTGCCCGTCTTAGGCCGAACAGACCCCGCAGGCGAACCCGCGGGGCCTTCGTCGAGCGCCGGTCCTGGTGGGGTCAGAACTTGGCGTTCAGCGTCAGCATGGCCTGGCGCGCGGGGCCGTAGTCAGCGTGGTGAACACCGTTGGTACGGGCGATATAATCCTCATCCGTCACGTTCTGGACGTTCAGCTGCAGGTTCAGGCGCGGGTTGATCTGATAGCTGGCGAAGGCGTCGAAGCGCCAGTAGTCCGGGGCGTAGACTCCGTTGCCGCCGCCGCCGGCCCCGCCCTGGTTGCCGCCGAAGCTGTCGGAAACATAGTAGGCGCCGCCGCCCAGGCTGATCGCGTCGGTCACCGCATAGGTCGAGAACAGGCTGAAGCTATGCTCCGGCGTGTTGGCCAGTTGATCGCCGACATTGGCGTTGTCGTACGCGCCCTTGACCAGCTCGCTGTCCATATAGGTATAGCCGCCGAACACCGACCAAGCGGGGGTCACCTGGCCCGTGACGGCAAGTTCCAGGCCGCGGACCTCGGTTTCGCCGGCCTGGGCGTAGACGCCGGGCTCGATCTGGATCTGGGCGTTCTCACGGGTCACCTGGAAGATGGCCGCCGAGGTGGTCAGACGTTCGCCGAAGAAGGCCCACTTGACGCCAACCTCGGCGGACTTGGTCTCTTCCGGGTCGAGCACGTCATTGCCGAGATTGCCCGACCCCGTCGAAGGCGCCCCGTTCTGGTCGCCGCCGGAAATGGTCGGCGGGGTCGATGCCGTGCCGTACGAGATGTAGATGCTGCCATTGGCCGTCGGCTTGTAGACGAGGCCCGCCTGATAGTTGGTGAAGCTCCAGTCGGCTTCGCCGTAGGTCGTCTCGCCTGTCCTTGAGATGCTGCTGCCCTCCACGGCGTACTCGTCGTGGCGGACTCCCAGGTTCAGCTTCCAGCGCTCGCCGAAGGAAAGCGTATCGAAGAGGTACACCCCAACCGTGCGTGTGCGGCTGTCGGCCGCCGGACCACGGACGATCGTACCTTCCCACGGGTCGGAGGGGTTGGGCGCGTAGACCAGCGTGCAGTCGCCCGTGCCCGCGCCGGTGAAGCCCGTCGGGCACGGCGAGCCGGAAATCGTCGTCACGGTGTAGGAGGCGTTCTCGTTCTTCTCGCGCGAAAGTTCGAGGCCGACATCATAGCTGTGCTCTATGGCGCCGGTGGTGAAGCGGCCATAGATGTCGGCCACCGCCGCCACCGTGGTCGCCGGATTCCAGCGCGACTTCAGTCCACGCTTCATCCACCATTCGCCGTCCACGAACTGGGCCGAGCCGCCGTCGCCGGGATTGGTGACGACATAGTCGTTGAGCGTCTTGGAATAGCGGAAGACGCCGCGGAAGGTCATGGCCTGGTTGATGTCGTGCTCGCCGGTCAGGGTGGCGATATCGGCCGTGGTTTCCTGGTAGTCGCGGGCGGTGATCCCGTAGAAGGAGTCCCTCGGCACGTCGAGGATGCCGGTTTCGGTCGGCGTGACGCCCGGCAGCTTGCGCGACAGCGGCACGCCATAATCGGGCATGTCGTTGCGGGTCAGGTGATAGTAGCTCAGCGTCATCCGGCTGTCGGTGCCCAGGCCTAGGGCGGCCGCGACGGCCGCGCCCCAGGTATCGAAGTCCACCGCGTCGCGCTTGGGCACGTCGCCCTGGGCGCCCATCAGGTTCACCCGCACGGCGCTGGTGTCGCCCAGGACATAGTTGGCGTCGATCGCTCCTCGCATGTAGCTGTCAGTGCCCACGCGCAGGCTGGCGCTGGTCGCCTCGACCAGCTTGGGCTGCTTGCTGGTCAGATTGATGCTGCCGCCGCCGGAGCCCCGGCCGTTATAGGCGGAGTCCGGCCCCTTGATGACCTCGACCTGCTCCAGATTGAAGATGTCGCGGACCTGACCGCCCGAGTCGCGCACGCCATCGACGAACACGTTGTTGCCCGAGGCCTGGCCGCGAATGAACGGACGGTCGGCCAGGGGCTGCCCCCCCTCGCCGGCGCCGAAGGTGATGCCCGGCGAGGTGCGCAGGATGTCCTGCAGCGAGGTGGCGGCGGTCTGTTCGATCACCACCTGCGGAATGACGGTCACGCTGCGCGGCGTGTCAATCAGGTCGGCGGTGAATTTCGGCGAGACCGGCTCGGCCGCCATATGGCCTTCCACCTCGACACCCGCCACCTCGTGGGGAACGTCGTCGGCCAGGGCGTTCGGCGCCAGGGCCAGGCCCGCCAGGCCGGCGACCGCCGCCGGCGTCCAAGCACGTCGTGAATAGGCGCGTACGCCGGATGTCCGCTTCAGCATTTTTGGAGCCCCCAAGACTCGGGTGAGATTGCGAGGCATTCCTATGTCTAAGCGGCCCAATTCACAATGCGAATCTTTCGCATTTTCGTCGCAATGTTCGGAACGGGGTTCGGCGAAACGCCGCCACGCCTGCCGGCGGACGTCCGCCACGGGCGCGCCAACCCAACGGCCGCACGACGGCGGCCGTTGGAAAGTTGATCGCGCGCGACTATCGGGGCAGCTTGCTCGCGCCCATGAGGTAGGCGTCCACTGCCTGGGCCGCCTGGCGTCCTTCCCGGATCGCCCAAACCACTAGGGACTGGCCCCGGCGCATGTCGCCGCAGGCGAAGATGCGGGGCTCCGAGGTGCGATAGTCGTCTACCGAGGCCTTCACATTGCCCCGGGGATCGAGGTCGACCTTGGCCTGGTCGACGAAGCCCTCGTGGCGGGGACTGACAAAACCCATGGCCAGGAGGACCAGGTCGGCCTTGAGCTGGAAGGTGCTGCCTTCGATCTCGCGCATCACCATGCGGCCGTCGTCGCCCTTGACCCACTCCAGGCGGGCGCATTCCAAGGCCTCGATCTTGCCGTCCTTGCCGATAGCCCGCTTGGTGGCGACGGCGAAGTCGCGCTCGCAGCCCTCTTCGTGGCTCGATGAGGTGCGCAGCTTCAGCGGCCAGTCGGGCCAGGTCATCAGCTTGTTCTCGCGGACCGGCGGCTGGGGCATGATCTCCAGCTGGGTGACCGAGGCCGCCCCATGGCGGTTCGAGGTACCGATGCAGTCCGAGCCGGTGTCGCCACCGCCGATGACCACCACATGCTTGCCCTTGGCCGACAGGGTGCCGTTCGGGGCCGCCACCTCCTCGGAATCGCCGGCCACGCGGCGGTTCTGCTGGGTCAGGAAGTCCATCGCGAAATGGATGCCTTCCAGCTCGCGGTTCTCCACCTCGAGGTCGCGGGGCTTCTCGGCGCCGCCGGCCATGACCAGCACGTCGTAATCATCCAGCAGGCGCTGGACCGAGACATTCACGCCCACTTCGAAATTGGTGCGGAAGATGACCCCTTCGGCCTCCATCTGGCGCACCCGACGGTCGATCAGGTGCTTCTCCATCTTGAAGTCCGGGATGCCGTAGCGCATCAGGCCACCGATCCGGTCGCTCTTCTCGAACACGGTCGGCGCATGGCCGGCGCGAGCCAGCTGCTGGGCGCAGGCCAGGCCCGCGGGGCCAGAGCCGACCACCGCGACGCGCTTGCCTGTACCGCGCGGCGAGGGCTGCGGCGTGATCCAGCCTTCTTCCCAGCCCTTGTCGACGATCTGGCATTCGATCGTCTTGATGGTCACCGGCGTGTCGACGATGTTCAGGGTGCAGGCGGCCTCGCAGGGCGCGGGGCAGACACGGCCGGTGAACTCCGGGAAGTTGTTGGTCGACTGCAGGTTCTCGAGCGCCGCCAGCCACTGCTCGCGATAGACGAGATTGTTAAAGTCCGGGATCTGATTGTTCACCGGACAGCCGTTGTGACAGTAGGGAATCCCACAATCCATGCAGCGGGCGGCCTGCTTCGTCAGCTCCGGCTGCGCCAGCGGGCGTACGAACTCGTTCCAGGTCTTCAGGCGCGACTCGGGCTTTTCGTAGCCGCGGTCCTGACGTTCGATCTCAAGGAAGCCTGTGGGCTTTCCCATGGGCGGTACTCCGATCTTCAGTCTTATTCGGCGGCGACGGCGGCGGCGGCCTTGCGTTCCTGGGCCAGGTCCAGCAGGGCGCGACGGTAATCGGTCGGCATCACCTTGCGGAAATTGGCCAGCTCGGCGTCCCAGTTGTCCAGGATCATCCGGGCGCGCGCACTGCCGGTATAGAGCAGATGGCGCTCGATCAGGATACGCAGCCGCTCAGCGTCATGGGCGAGCACATCGCCCATGCCATTGTCGTCCACCGAGGGGGACTTCTGCCGTGGCCGCTGGGCCTCGTCGGCGGGGTCCACGGCGCCGGCCGGCGCAACGGATTCCAGCTCGACCATGGCCATGTTGCACAGCTCGGCGAAGCGGTTCTTCGGGTCATAGACATAGGCGACACCGCCGGACATGCCGGCCGCGAAGTTGCGCCCGGTATCGCCCAGCACCACCACCACGCCGCCGGTCATGTACTCGCAGCCGTGGTCGCCCAGGCCTTCGACCACCGTGACGGCGCCGGAGTTGCGGACGGCGAAACGCTCGCCAGCCACGCCTTCGAAATAGGCCTCGCCGGCGACGGCGCCATAGAGGACCGTATTGCCGATGATGATGTTCTGGGTCGGCTCGCGCTTGGAGTTCGGCGGTTGGCGCACGATGACGCGACCGCCCGACAGACCCTTGCCCACATAGTCGTTGCTGTCGCCGATCAGCTCCAGGGTCACGCCCCGGGCCGAGAAGGCCCCGAAGCTCTGGCCGCCGGTGCCGCGGAAGGTGAGCGAGATCGTGCCATCCGGCAGGCCGGCATGGCCGTGGGCCATGGCCACCTCACCCGACAGCATGGCGCCGACGGTGCGATTGATATTGCGGATCTCGAACTCGCCACGGACCGCCTCGCCCCGCTCGATCGCCGGGCGCGCTGTTTCGATGAGCTTGTGGTCCAGCGCCATTTCCAGGCCGTGATCCTGGCGCTCGGTGTTCCACAGGCCCTTCGGGTTCTCCAGCGGGGCCTGATAGAGCAGGCGCGAGAGGTCGACGCCGCGAGCCTTCCAGTGATCGACCGCAGGGGCTGCGTCCAGCAGGTCCACCCGGCCGACCATCTCGTTGATCGTCCGGAAGCCGAGCTGGGCCATGATCTCCCGCAGCTCTTCGGCCACGAAGAAGAAGTAGTTGATCACGTGTTCGGGCTGGCCGTTGAACCGGGCCCGCAGGACCGGGTCCTGGGTCGCCACCCCCACCGGACAGGTGTTGAGGTGGCACTTTCGCATCATGATGCAGCCGGCCGCGATCAGCGGCGCGGTGGCGAAGCCGAACTCGTCGGCCCCCAGCAGGGCGCCGATGGCCACGTCGCGGCCGGTGCGCAGGCCGCCGTCCACCTGAACGGCGATGCGGGTGCGCAGGCCGTTCAGCAGCAGGGTCTGCTGGGTCTCCGCCAGGCCGATCTCCCAGGGCGAGCCGGCGTGGGTCAGCGAGGTCAGCGGCGAGGCGCCGGTGCCGCCTTCGAAGCCGGAGATGGTCACATGGTCGGCCCTGGCCTTGGAAACCCCGGCGGCCACCGTGCCCACGCCGACTTCCGAGACCAGCTTCACCGAGATGCGGGCCTTGGGATTGACGTTCTTCAGGTCGTGGATCAGCTGGGCCAAATCCTCGATCGAATAGATGTCGTGGTGCGGCGGCGGGCTGATCAGGCCCACGCCCGGGGTCGAGTGACGCACCTTGGCGATGTTCTTGTCGACCTTGTGCCCGGGCAGCTGGCCGCCCTCCCCGGGCTTGGCGCCCTGGGCCATCTTGATCTGGATGTCGTCGGCGTTGACCAGATACTCCGCCGTGACCCCGAAGCGGCCCGAGGCCACCTGCTTGATCTTGGAGCGCATGGAGTCGCCGTTCGGCAGGGGCGTGAAGCGATCGGGCTCCTCGCCGCCTTCGCCGGTGTTCGACCGGCCGCCGATGCGGTTCATGGCCATGGCGAGCGTGGTGTGGGCCTCACGGCTGATGGAGCCGAAGCTCATCGCGCCGGTCGAGAAGCGCTTGACGATCTCGCTGGCCGGTTCGACCTCGTCCAGCGGGATCGCCTTATCGGCCAGCTTGAAGCGCATCAGGCCGCGGATGGTCAGCAGCCGCTCGCTCTGCTCGTTGATGCTGGCGGCGAAGGCCTTGTACTCGTCGGGCAGGTTGCCGCGCACGGCGTGCTGCAGACGGGCCACCGAGTCCGGTGTCCAGGCGTGGGCCTCGCCCCGCAGGCGGTAGGCGTAGGAACCGCCGACATCGAGCATGTGGCGATAGATCGGGTTGTCGCCATAGGCGTCGCGGTGGCGACGGACAGCTTCTTCGGCGATCTCGCCCAGGCCGACGCCCTCGATGGTCGAGGCGGTGCCGGTGAAGTACTTCTCGATGATCTCGGAGTTCAGGCCCACGGCGTCGAAGATCTGCGCCCCGCAATAGGACTGGTAGGTCGAGATGCCCATCTTGGACATGACCTTCAGAATGCCCTTGCCGACGGCCTTGATGTAGTTCTTGCGCGCCTGCTTGGCCGAGATGTCGAGCTTGTTCTCGACCCGCAATTGTTCGATCGTCTCGAAGGCCAGATAAGGATTCACGGCCTCGGCGCCGTAGCCGGCCAGGACGCAGAAGTGGTGCACCTCGCGCGCTTCGCCGGTCTCGATGACCAGGCCGGTCTGCATGCGCAGGCCCTGGCGGATCAGATGATGGTGAACCGCGGCGGTGGCCAGCGCCGCCGGGATCGGAATGCGGTCGGCGCTGACGCCCCGATCCGACAGGATCAGGATGTTCATGCCGGCCAGCACCTCGTCGGTGGCCTCGCGGCACAGGCGCTCCAGCGCACGCTCCAGTCCGCCCGCGCCCTCGTCGGCCGCCCAGGTGGCGTCCAGCGTGGCGGTGCGGAAGGCCCCGTCGAGCAATTCGTTGATCGAGCGGATCTTGGCCAGGGCCTCGTTGGTCAGGATGGGCTGGGCGACTTCAAGCCGCTTGTGCGAACCGGCTTGGCGACCAAGCAGGTTCGGACGCGGCCCGATCATCGAGACCAGGCTCATCACCAGCTCCTCGCGGATCGGGTCGATCGGCGGGTTGGTGACCTGGGCGAAGTTCTGCTTGAAGTACTCGTAGATCAGCTTCGGACGCTGGGAGAGCACGGCGATGGGCGTATCGACGCCCATGGAGCCGATCGGATCATCCCCCATGCGAGCCATGGGTTCGAGGAAGAACTGCTGGTCTTCCTGGGTGTAGCCGAAGGCCTGCTGGCGATCGAGCAGGGCCGGATCGTCGGCCAGGACGGGCTCGACCTCTTCGGCGTCGTCGAGGTCTTCCAGCTTGAACTGGGTTTCGGCCAGCCATTCCTCATAGGGCTTGGCGCCGGCCAGCGAGGCCTTGATCTCCTCGTCCTCGATGATGCGCCCCTCCTCCATGTCGATGAGGAGCATCTTGCCCGGCTGCAGCCGCCACTTGCGGACGATACGCTCGTCCTCGAGGGGCAGCACGCCGACCTCCGAGGCCATGATCACATGGTCCTGGTCGGTGATGACGAAGCGGGCCGGACGCAGGCCATTGCGGTCCAGGGTGGCGCCGATCTGGCGACCATCGGTGAAGGCCACGGCCGCAGGGCCGTCCCACGGCTCCATCAGGGCTGCATGGTACTCGTAGAAAGCCTTGCGCTTGGAATCCATCAGCGGATTGCCGGCCCAGGCTTCCGGGATCAGCATCATCACCGCATGGGCCAGCGAATAGCCGCCGGCCAGCAGCAGCTCGAGCGCGTTGTCGAGGCAGGCGGTGTCCGACTGGCCGTGCGGGATCAGCGGCCACATCTTGTCGAGGTCGGCGCCCAGCAGGTCGGACTCCATCCCGCGACGACGGGCGTTCATCCAGTTCACATTGCCGCGGACGGTGTTGATCTCACCGTTGTGGGCCATGAAGCGGTAGGGGTGGGCCAGCCGCCAGGACGGGAAGGTATTGGTCGAGAACCGCTGGTGGACCAGGGCCAGGGCGGATTCCGCGAGAGGGTTGGCCAGATCCTCGTAGAAGGTCCCCACCTGGCCGGCCAGCAGCAGGCCCTTATAGACCACGGTGCGGGTCGACAGGGACGGCAGATAGAGATCCTTCAGTCCCGGCAGGCCTTTCTTTTCCGCCAGCTGGGCGATCGGGTTCTGGACCTGCTTGCGCACGGCCAGCAGCTTCCGCTCGTGGGCGTCCTGATCCTTGATGGTCGGGCCGCGGCCGATGAAGGCCTGGCGGATCACCGGCATGGCGTCGAGCACGGCCTGGCCGATGCCGTCCAGGTTCACCGGCACGTCGCGCCAGCCCAGAACCGGCTGCTTCTCGACCTTCATGAAGTGTTCGAACTGGGCCACGGCGACCTCGCGCGCGGCGTCGTCGTGCGGCAGGAAGCACATGGCCACGGCGTATTCGCCGGCCGGCGGCAGATCGACCCCGTTGTCCTTGGCCCAGGCGCGATAGAGCGCGTCGGGAATCTGAATCAGAATCCCGGCCCCATCGCCGACCAGCGGGTCGGCGCCCACCGCGCCGCGGTGGTCCAGATTGACCAGAATCTGCAGACCCGCCTGCACGACTTCATGCGATTTGCGGCCTTTGATATTGGCTACAAACCCAACGCCGCATGCATCATGCTCGTTACGCGGATCATACAATCCCTGCCGCTCTGGCGCCCCCATATGGACTCCCTTCCACTTGCTACGGGCGTGCGTTGACGCGGCCCCGAGGGGCCGTTTCGGACGCACGTTTGAACCGCGCATTTACCCGGCAAGAACATCCCTTGTCGATGGGGCAGAAGCGTCTGAATTGAAATGATCTTCCAAGTTGCGGCTTCTGGTAGCGCTCTATCGCCCCAAACAGCCCCTGGTCGCCCGCCCGGCGATCATGGCCGCAGCCAGCGGCTGCGGGCCGTGGGGCGGACGGAGACCGGGCCAGACGACCCCCTCGCACGCCGTGATCACAAACAAGCGATGTCGGCTCAGGCAGGCTCGGACCCCACAGGCGCCGGGCGTCTTGCAATTCATCTGCGGATGCGATTGGAGACCGGCGCGTTACTGCGCTATTTTCCCGCCACCGGATTCGAGGAGTGCCTGATGACCGACCAGATCGAACGGCCCTGGGCCCTGATGCGCCATCACGCCGGATGGGCCGACGTCTTCCATATCGAGAAGGAAGCGGGTGACTCCGTTACGGGCTTCTATCCCGACCGCGAAACGGTCGGACCGCCCGTCAGCTATTCGGTGCGCGCCGTGCTGGCACGTTTCCCGACCATGGAGGCCGCCCGTGCGGCCCGTGAGGGCGCTGTGGCCGAGTGGCGCAAGCATGACGCCGGCGTCCAGGAGGCCGAGGAAAAGCTTCGCGCCGCCGAAAAGGCCCGCGAGGACGCCTGGCTGGGCTGCCTGCGCGAGGCGGCCGACCGCTCGGTGGGCTAAGGCTCCCGCTAGACCCGAACAGAGCCCCCGTCGCCCTCAGGCGGCGGGGGTTTTCTGTGGGACGCCGCCTTTAGTCGGCTTCGCGGTACTTGGTGTGGCAGGTCTTGCAGGCGGCGCCGACCTGGGCGGCCTGCTTGCGGGTCGCCGCAGGATCGCCGGCCTTGGCCAGGGCGGCCAGCCGGTCGGTCTGCGCCCTCAGATTGGCCGCGGCGTCAGCGAATCCCGCGGCGTCGCTCCAGACCTCCGCCCGGGCTTCGGTCTTGGCGCCGGACTCCACGCCGCTGCCCCGGGGAAACCAGGTGGGAACCTGGGCGGCGTGGCCTTGCAGGCGGCCCGCGGCGGCCGCGACGGCGGCCATGTCCGGCTTGCCGCGCTTCAACTCGTCATTGATCGCCTTGAAGCTCGCGCCGATCTGCTTGAATCCGGCCTGCCGGGCGCTGACGGCCTTTTCGGCGGCGTCCCCCTGCGCCAGGGCTACGCCGGAAAGGGCCAGGCTGGCGCAGGCCGCCAGGACCAGGACCAGGACCGAACTGCGCCGGGCGTTTCGCAACATCATCTGGTCATTCCCCGACCGTGAACACTGGGCAGACATTGAGGGCCATGGCGAAGCGGCGTCAATTGGCCGGCGCGCCGCGACGCTGGGCCTCGGCGATCAGCGCGCCACAGGCGGCGTCCTCACCCAGGCCCGGATCGACAAAGGGCAGCAGCGCTGCGAGCGGGGCGGCGATGGCGGCCAGGGCGACGGCGACGCCGCCCTGGGCGATCGCGCCGCCGGCCTCGACCCCAACCTTGGGCGAGAGCATTGGACCGCTGACCGTGACCGGCGCCAGGAGACGAACCAGCCGCGGCTCCTTGGCCTCGCCATCCAGGCGCAGGTCGAGGCGCTCGCGGCCCAGGTCGATCTCCCCTTCCCCGCGGCCGATCACCGGCTCGGTGTCGAAGACGATCTGATTGGACCTCAGCACCCCGTCGCGGGCGCGGAAGTGGGCGACGGCGCAGCGCACGGGCGTCTTGCTCTGGTCGTCGGTGAGCAAAAGGCCTAGGCCCCGGGTGACGTTGATGCCGATCAGTTCGGCGAAGGCTTCGCGGATTTCACCCCGTGGAACCACCAGCAGCACCTCGCCATCGGCGTCGGCCATGGTCCGGTGGACTGAAGCGCCGGCGCCGCGCAGCTTCACCCGGCCGACGAGATCTCCACTCAGCGGCGCGATTCCGCCGTCGGCGACAGGCAGCAGTTGTTCCAGGCGCGCCCCACTGAGGCGCATGTCCAGCTCCGTCACCGGCGTATCTTCCCGGGCGTCGAGCCTGATCTGGCCGGCGAAGGCGCCCTGCGGCAGGGAGAAAACCACTTCGTCGGCGTCCAGCACCCCGGCCTCGAGGGTCAGATGCACCCGCGCCCCGCGCAGCGGCAGGTGCGGCGCCTCTATGGCGTCGGCGCGATAGGTCAGCTCGGCGTCCATGGCTCGGATGCGTTCGACCTGCAGGGTGGAGTCCGGGAAGATGCGCTGTTCGGCGCGTAGCTGCCGGGCCACGGCCAGCTGGCGATCGGACGCCGTCTCCCCCTGGCCCGTCGAAGGCGCGCCGCCGAACACGGTGGCGAGGTCGTCGAAGTCTAGTAACTTGGATCGGAGATCAGCCGACAGGAAGGGGCGCTCGCCGCTCACATCGACACGGATGTCTCCCGCCAGATCGCTGTCCCCCAGGCGACCACCCAGGCCGTCGAGCCGATAGATCTGCCCCTCGCGCACCAGGCGCCCAGACAGGCGATAGGGCGGGGTGTTGGGCAGAGCCAGGCCCGTCAGGCCATAGAGATCGGAGAGGTCGGGTCCTTCCGCCGTCAGGTCGAGACCAAACCGACCCAGGTCGAACGGCTCAGGCAGGGCGCCCTTGGCGGTCACCTTCGTCGCGCCGGCCCGGATATCGACATTGAACGGATAGGGCTCGCCGGGATCGATATTGATCAAGGGGCCGCCCTCGACCCTCAGGCGAAAGGCCTCGCGGTTCAACTCGCCGTCGCCGGCCAGTCGGAAGCCGCCGTCGCCGCCACGGATTTCGCGGGCCGCCACCGTGCCAGAGAACCGGATGCCCCGCTGCTCGTCGACCATCTCGATCTGGCCGTCCTCGACGATGAAGCGGCGGATGGCGGGCAGATCCAAGGGCTCGCTCTCGCGGCCATCGTCCTTCGAAAAGTCCCAGGTGGTCCGCCCCTCGGAGTCGCGGCGCAGGCGGACCACCGGCCGGGTCGCCTCCAGGCGGCTGAGGATGGTGCGCCCCCGGAGCAGCGGCAGGATCTCCATCTGGATGGTCAGGCGCTCGATCTCGATGGTCTTGCCGTCGCCGGCCCATTCGGGATCGCCGATGCTCAGGCCGTTGATCGTCGCTGTGGGCTTGAGCGACCAGGGCCTGGCCTCCAGGTCGCCGGCCAGGATCACCTCGCGTCCCGTCCGCGCCGAGGCGAAGGCGCCGATGGGGCCGCGCAGCAGGTTCCAGTCGAACAGCAATAGAAACAGCGCCATGACCAGCACCAGCCCGCCGATCACCCCGCCGAAGATCGCCAAGCCGCGCTTCTGGCTCTGGCGCGCCTCAGGCGTGGCGGAACGCCGGCGGACATCAGCGGCCCAGGCGCGAAAGCCCGCCGCGTGGACGCGGCCGCGCTCACGGAGCAGGGTCAGCCGGAGGCCGACGGGATTGTTGCGGTTCAGACGGGGCAAGGGGCGGCTCCAGAGGCGTCAGCAACAACGCGCCAGATCCCCTTCGGTCTCCCCTCAGTGCGAAACCCCCTTCGCTGCAACCGCCGCGCGTAGGGTGATCAGGATGATCCTGATGTCGAAGACGAGGCTCCGCCGGGCCATATAGTCGGCGTCGAACCGCACCTTTTCGGCGATGGGCAGGTCGTCGCGGCCATTGATCTGAGCCCATCCCGTGACGCCTGGCCGTAGGCGATGCACGCCGGCCTCAGTGCGCAAGGCCACCAGGTCGTCCTGGTTAAACAGGGCCGGACGCGGCCCCACCAGACTCATCTGGCCGATCAGCACGCTCCAGAGCTGGGGGAATTCGTCCAGGCTGGTCCGACGCAGCAGGCGGCCCAGCGGCGTGATCCATTGCTGCGGATCATCCAGCAGGTGGGTGGCGACGTCGGGCGTATCGATCCGCATGCTGCGGAACTTGGGCATCAGAAAAAGGCGGTTGTTTCGGCCCACTCGCCGCGACCAGTGGATCGCCGGCCCCGGCGAATCCAGCCGCACCGCCATGGCGATGACCAGCAGCACGGGCCACAGGACCAGCAGCCCGGCCAATGCCGCCATCATGTCGAAGAGCCGCTTGATCACGCCGTCCCCCGTGAACCGAGACCGACCCATAGGCCCGCCGCCCGACGCATTCCAGAGCTCAGCCGAGGGACCAGACCCGAGCCTGGCCGCCGGCTTCGCCAGCCGTGACCCATTCGGCGGCGGCCTGCAATTGCGGCGCAAGGCCCTCAGGCGGATGAATCAGCACCAGGGCGCAGCCGTTCATCGTCATGGGGTCGCCCAGGGGCCGCATCCTGGCCTCGACCACCAGCATGGGAGCCGACTCGCAGGCGTCCTCCAGGTCGCGCAGGAAGGCGTCGAAGGTCTCCAGGTCCTTGAGCGGCAGCCAGATCAGAAAGGTGGTCCCGGGCGCAAGCGCCAGGGCCTCGCTCGCCAGGACGGCGATCCGGTCGTAGTCATCGGCCTTCTCGAAGGGCGGATCGATCAGCACCAGATTTCGCGCCGCCGGATCCAGGGCGTTGGCGGCCTGGGAGAACCCGTCGCCGCACAGGGTGCTGACGCCCGGCCTGTCACCAACGACTTCGGCCAGCCGCGCGTGTTCCTGGGGCTCTACGCCGGTTCACCCTGGCTGATCGCCCGGCCGCAGGGCCCGGGCGATCAGCCAGGGTGAACCGGCGTAGAGCCAGGGCTCGGCTGAGCCGCCGTTCGCCGCCCTGACGGCCTGGACCAGGTTATCGAGCGCGCCAGGCCGGTCGGTCGCCGCCATCATCCGCATGACGCCCGCCTGCGCCTCGCCGGACCGCTGGGCCTGGGGACCGCGCAGGTCGTAGAGACCAGACCCGGCATGGGTGTCGATGATCTGCAGGGGGATGGCGTCGGCCTGCATCACGTCCAGCAAATGCAGCAGGGCGGCATGCTTGACCAGATCGGCGAAGTTGCCGGCATGGAAGGCGTGGCGGTAGTTCAAGGCGACCTCGGCGACGCGAAGGAGGAACCGGCGTGGTTCCTACCACGTTGCTCGCCGCGCCGGGCGCCCGGCCTGTGAGGAATCCGCCGCATGCCGCGCGATATCGCCGAACTCAAGTCCGAAACCCGCGCCGCTGGCCTGACCTATGTAAATCCGGACGATCCGGGCATCTCCCGGCGCCCTGGGAAGGGCGGCTTTTCCTATCTGGACGCCAAGGGCCAGCCCGTGAAGGACGAGACCACGCTGGCCCGCATCCATGCCCTGGTGATTCCGCCCGCCTGGACAGAGGTGTGGATCTGCGCCAGCCCCCGCGGCCACATCCAGGCCACCGGCCGCGATCAGAGGGGGCGGCGGCAGTACCGCTATCACGACCGCTGGCGCGAGACTCGCGACCTGGCCAAGTTCGAGCGCGTTGCTGCCTTCGGGCGTGCCCTGCCGCGCCTGCGCAAGCAGGTGGAGGCCGATCTCGCCCGCCGCGGCCTGCCCCGGGAGAAGGTGCTGGCCGCCGTCATCCGGCTGCTGGAGGTGACGCTGATCCGGGTTGGCAATGACGAATATGCCCGCACGAACAAGAGTTTCGGCCTCACCACCCTTCGCGACCGGCATGCGAAGATCAGCACGCGCGGCGTCACCTTCGCCTTCCGCGGCAAGTCCGGCAAACAGCACGAGACCACCTTTCAGGACCGCCGCCTGGCCCGGGTGGTCAAGTCCTGCCAGGACCTGCCCGGCCAGCGGCTGTTCCAGTACCTGGACGCGGACGGCGCACGCCACGCCGTCGAATCCGCCGACGTGAACGCCTACATCCGCGAAGCCATGGGCCTGGAGGTCAGCGCCAAGGATTTCCGCACCTGGGCGGCCACCGTCTCGGCCGCCCGCGCCCTGGTGGAACACGGCGGTTGCGGAACCAAGACCGAGACCAAGCGCAACCTGAACACCTGCATCAAGGCGGTGGCGGGCCTGCTGGGAAATACGCCGGCCGTCTGCCGCCGGGCCTATATCCATCCGCTGGTCCTGACGGCCTATGAAGGGGGCGAGTTACCACTCAAGGCCGCCGCCACGGCCAGGGCCTTCGAGCTCTCGGTCATCCGCTTCCTCGAGCGGGCGGCCCAGGTGAGTCCTGAGGACGACGCGCCCAGGGGTCGTGATCGCGGCAAGAACCCGTGACAAGCCGCCGCGGTGTCCGGCAGGATGGGTCAAAAGCCGGCCGCCCGGATTTCGGAGTGGCCCGTAGGGAGATCATCATGTCGCTGACGCTCTATTCCGGGGATCTGAGCCCCTATTCCGCCCGCGTGCGGATGCAGATCTACGCCAAGGGCATCACCGACATCGAGATCGCGCGCCCAGCCACCTTTGGGACGCCACAGTTCCGCAAGGACTATCCCATCGGCCGCATCCCTGTGCTGGAGGGGGATGGCGAGCCCATGGCGGAGTCCGAGGTCATCGCCGAGTATCTCGAGGAACGCTATCCCGAGCCCTCCATGCTGGGGGCCACCCCGCGGGAAACCGCTCAGATCCGCACCCTCGCCCGCATTGGCGACATCTACATCATGAACAACATGTTCATGCTCTCGCCCCAGTCCCGGGCCGACACCCGCAACCAGGGGATCGTCGACCTGCTGGGCGGCCAGGTGGTGCGCAACATCAAGGCCCTGGGCAAGCTGATCGGCGAGGACGGCTTCGCCTGCGCAGGCCGCCTGACCCTGGCCGACTGCGCCGTCGTGCCAGGCCTCTTCCTGGTGGAGAACGTCCTACCCTCAGTGGGCATGGACGACCCTATCCCCTCGACGCCGAAGGTCGCCGCCTACTGGGGCGCCATCAAGAGCCAAGCGCCCGCCGCCAAGGTGCTCGAGGAACTGCACCGGGGGCTGGAGGAACGGCGTGAACTGATCCGCAGCGGCGTGTTCCAGAAGATGATGGCCAAGGCCGCCGCCGACATGGCCGCCGCGGAAAGCGGGTCCGCCTAGCGCCAGGCGGGCGCCTGAGCCGTTCGGAGGGAGAGGTCAGGGGCCCAGGACAGCTGACGGATCGCCTCCCTGAGCCTTCAACCCTTCGCTCACATTGGCGATCGTCCGCGTCATGTCAGGGGCGCGGGCGGCCGCGAGCAGGGCGTCGAGCGCAGCCCGGTCTTGGAGCCTGCCGGCGGCGATCACCGCCACGGGGCGGCGCAGGGCGCTCATGTCCTTGGTCGGATCCGCATCGAGCAGGATGAGGTCGGCCCTCACCCCCGGCCGAACCAGCCCGCCGCTGTCGTCGGCCTCAAGCGTCAGCGCCGCATTGGCCGTGGCCGCGCCCAGGGCCTGGGCCGGCGTCAGACCGGCATCGACCATCAGATCCAGCTCATCGATCAGGGAGACGCCCGGCGCATTGGCGAAGATGCCGGAGTCGCTGCCGGCCACCAGACGGACGCCGGCCTGGTGCAGCGCCGCGGTGGCGGCCTGATAGAAGGCGAAGTCGGCCCGGGCGGTCTCCACATCTTCGGCCGCCCAGCGGGCGTAGTTGGGGGCTTCCTGGGCGACGACCAGGGGGTTGAGCAACTGCATGTCGGGGCCTTTGACGAATTCGCCCTTCGTCTCTGCGACCCGCAGCAAATTGTAGAAGGCGACCAGGGTCGGATCGACCACCGCCTTTGACGCCGCCAGCCGCGCGGCCAGCGCGCGCATGGCGTCCAGGTCTCGGCGGTTCCTCAGTCCATGCCAGGCGATCGTCTCCACGTGCTCGAACGTGACGAAGCCGTCGTCCAGCAGTTCCTCGAAAGCGATGTCGAACGGGGCCTGGACGGGCACGCCAGGCCCGCGCCGCCCCTCGGGCGAATGGCCCATGATCTCCATGTCCAGTTCCCGGGCCTCGTCGCGGATCGCCTCATAGGCCTCCCGCGAGAGGTTCGAATAGACCTTGAGGGTGCGAAAGCCGGCCGCGTGCTGGCGATGCACGGCCGCGCGCGCCTCGTCTGCGGTTTCCACCCGTTCGTGGATGATCTGAAAGTTCGCGCCCGTGCTGTTGAGAATCGGACCGGAGGTGACGAGCCGTGGGCCGACCACCGACCCGGACTCGATCTCCTGGGCGAGGCGCAGGTGGAACGGCATGCCCGAGAGGTTGCGGATCTGGGTGACGCCATGGGCCAGATAGGCGCCTAGCTCCACCTGGTCCCACAGATGGACATGCATGTCGGTCAGGCCGCGCATCAGATAGAGGCCGCGACCATCGATCAGGGTGTTGGGGGCCGCTTCACCATCGTTCGGAGCCGCCTCCACGATGCGGTCGCCATCGATCCAGACCGTCTCGCCGGCGCGACGCACCACGTCGATTCCGTCGAATTCGAGTATCTCCGCACCCGATATGACTATGGATTGAGCTTGAGCCCGTTCCGTCAGGAGGCCGCTTAACGTGATGGCCGTAATCGCAAGTGCGGCTAAGTATATACGTGGCATAGGCGCATATTTCCAAACATAGGAATCATCGCCCGCAGCCCCACGGGCGTTGCAGCCTAACATTGGCATGCGGCGCGGCATAGCGCACCGGCATCTTGCTTTGCCTGGCCTCTCCGCCACAGCGCAAAACTGATGTTACAAACAGGTTCAACACGAGGCCGAGAGGCCCCGTCTCATCGGCGCAGGCTGTAGCCCACCCGGATCATTCGGGGGGCGGCCAAGGTCAGGAGGCCGTCGCCCGCCACCTGGGCCTCCACTTCAGCGTCGAGCAGATTGTCCGCAGCCAGGTAGACCTCAGCGTCGACGCCTGTTCGCCAGGCGGCGCGCAGGTCCAGCGTGGTGACCGAAGCCAAGCTGCGGCTATTGAGATCGTCCTCATACCGCTGGCCTTCATGCCGGACCTGGCCCGACAGGCGGAGGCGCTCGGTGAGCGCCCAGTCGATGCCGAGGGTGGCGGCGAACTCGGGCGTCTGGGCCGGCCGCAGGCCCGTGAGCTGAGGCGCGACGCCTCCCCCGTCCACCTCGGCCCGTGTCGCGACGGCGGCGGCGCGCAGGTCCAGCGCGCCCCAGCTCCGCTGTGCGGACACCTCCAGCCCCAGGGCGTCGATGGCGCCGGCGTTCTGGCGCTGGCGCAACACCCCGCCGGCCGGGACGAAGCCGGCGATCGGGAAGGTCCCTGGCCCATCGCCGATCGTCACGTTGGTGATCGGGTCGTCCAGGCGATTAAAGAAGACGCCGAGCGACCATCGCAGCGCGCCTTCGCCCCCGAGAGCCGCCTCGAGTCCATACAGCCGCTCCGGCTCAAGATCGGGGTTGGCCTCGGTGATGTCATTGCCGACCCGGAAAGGCCGATGGAGTTCGTTGAGGGTCGGCGGGCGGAAGCCGGAATAGGCCGCGCCGCGCAGATAGAGGTTATCCGTCAGCGCCAGGCGGGCGCCTACACGCCCGGTGGGGGTCGAGCCGCTGGAGTCCTCAGCCCGGGAGTCCAGCAGAATGGCGCCGCCGTTCAGGTCACGCTCGATCCGACGCGCGTCGCGCGCCGACCAGCCGTCCAGGCGCAGGCCGCCGGTCAGCAGGAGGTGATCGGCTTGATAGGTGGTCTCGCCATAGACGCCGCCGACCAGGGTCCGGCCGCCCGCCACCCGGCCGCGGGTGAAGCCGTCGCCCAGATTGCGGAAAAACTCCCGGGTCTCCCCGTCACTCACACGGACATCGCCGCCGAGCTCCCAGGTCCAGCCGCCCGACACCTGGCGCCAGGCCGCGTTGGCGCCATAGCCCAGGGCGGGCGTGGCCAGCTGCTGGGCGGCCGGGCGGCTGGCCGAGCGATCAGGCTCCACCGCGGCGAAGCGGTTCTTGAGGTCGCTGGTACGCAGCCAGGCCTGGACGCGCCAGCCGCCTACATCGGCCTGCGAGGGCTGGGCTAGGGACAGGGTCGCCGACCCGCCGCTGGCCTGGGAGCCGACGCCCTCGACGCCCCCGCCGCGGCGCTCCTCATAGGCGTCCAGGCGGAAGGCGGCCTGCACGCCGGCCACCTCGCCCTGCAGCCGCGCGGCGGCGGAGACCTGATTGAGGCCGGCGGGCTGGTCGACCCGTCCACGGCCGGCGCCGCGGATCGGCACGTAGCCCTCCGTCGTCGACCCCGAGACCACGGCCAGCAGGTTCTCCATCCCCAGGGCGGCGGCGGCCCGGTAGGTCCCGCGAGAACCTGCGGACACGTCCAGCGCAGAGAGCCCCTGCGCCGGCGCCCGTTCGCTGAGCGCCACCACCCCGGTCAGGGCGCCCGCCCCATAGGGACCCGCGCCCGAGCCCTTGATGATCTGGGCCGCCGCCAGGCCCTCCGGCGGCAGGGCCGACCAGATCACCCAGCCGCCAAAAGGATCGTTCTGGGGCGCGCCATCCAGGGTCACCAGGGTGCGCCCGGCGCCGGACGGTGCGATGGCCCGCAGGGAGAGGCCCTGGATGGTCGGATTGGCCACCTCGCTGCCCGTTCGGCGAAACAGGGCGACGCCTGGCTCGCCACGCAAGGCCTCGTCGAGGCGTGGCGCGGTCGCCAGGGTTTCAATCCTCAGGGTTGTGAGGGCGAAGGCGGCGTCCCCGGGGCTGGGCGCCAGCCGCGGCGCGGTGACCTGCAGCTCGGAAATCAAAGGGGGCGGCATGTCGGGCATGAAAGCGGCTCCGGAACTGCGAGGTCGGGTCACGAGTGGGTGACTTGGGTCCCAGTCATTAGGAATTTGGACAGGCTGCGGCCTGCAACCTGCGATACTGACACGCACCGCCAGCAAGAAGCTTCGAGTTCACCCATGGCTGTCCCCGACACCAGCGCCATCATATCAAGCCTGCTCGCGGCCAGCCGCTGGTGGAGCGGATCGACGATCACCTACAGCGCGCCCGGCGCGGGCTCAACCTGGCCTACCTATGATGCCGGGAAGGAACCAGGCGTCGCAGGCTACGGTGTCCTGAACGCCTCGCAGGTCCAGCAGTTCAGAGCCGCCATCGACGCCTGGGACAAGGTCGTCGCCGTCAACTTCATCCAGACCGACGATGTGGCCTCGCCAGGTCAGATTCGCGTGGCTTTCACAGACGTCGACGCCCTGGGCGATGGAGACGAGGATCTCTGGGGCTATGCCTACTATCCGCCCAGCTATGGCGGCGGCGGAAGCGCCATCTCCGGCGATATCTGGATTGACCAGTCGCACGTCACCTCCGACTTCGCCCAGGGCGGCAACGACTTCAGTTCGCTGGTTCATGAGATTGGCCACGCGATCGGCCTGAAACATCCTTTCGAGGATGGGGCGGTCCTGCCGGCGGCCTATGACAACAGCCGCTACACGGTCATGGCCTACACTGACGCCACGGACAGCCTCTACTGGCAGGTCGAAGCCACCGCCACCGGTGTTCGCATCACGCCCACCCGGGTCGCGCCCGAGACCCCCATGGTGTTTGACGTCCTAGCCGCCCAGAGCCGCTATGGCGCCGACTCCACGACGGCCGCCGGAAATACGACCTACGCCTGGGACGAGAGCCGGCCCTTTTTCCAGACGGTCTACGACGCCGGCGGCGTCGACACCTTCGATCTTTCCAACCACAGCCGCGGCTCGATCATCGACCTCGCGCCCGGCGCCTATTCGTCCATCGCCCAGTTCTCGGCCCAGGCCCAAATCGCCCAGATGCTGATCCGTTTCCCCTGGGCGGCGGACTTCTTCAACGAGCATATCCAGGGCCCCGAAACCTACACCTGGTCGGACAATCTCGGGATCGCCTACAACACGGTGATCGAGAACGTTCTCGGCGGCTCCGGCGCGGACACCATCCTGGGCAACAGCGCCGACAATGAAATCCGTGGCGGCGACGGGACCAGCTATCTGCGCGGCTTCGACGGCAACGACCGCCTCTGGGGCGGCTCGGCCTTTGATGACCTGCACGGCAATGCGGGCGCCGACACCCTGTGGGGCGCCGGCGGCGACGACTGGGTGGTGGGCGGCAAGGACGACGACGTGCTCTATGGCGAGGCCGGGGGCGACATCGTCTATGGCAATATCGGCAATGACACCGGCTATGGCGACGACGGAAACGACCTGATCCGCGGCGGCCAGAACAATGACCTCCTCTATGGCGGGGCCGGGAACGACTGGATGTCCGGCGACAAGGGCGACGACACCCTGACCGGCGGGGCCGGCGCCGACATCTTCAACACCTTCGGCGACGCCGGGATCGACCGGGTTCTGGACTTCAACAGCGCCCAGGGCGACCGGGTGCGGTTCGACCCCGGCACGGTCTGGGAGCTCGGCTTTTCCGGTTCGGACGCCGTGATCAACATGACGGGCGGCGCGCAGATGATCCTGGTCGGCGTCACCGCCGCCACCCTCGGGGACTGGCTCGTCGCCTGAGCCTCCAAAGGTCGGTGGACTCAGGCCTCCGGCTGTGGCTGTCCTGCGGCCATGTGCAACGAGTATCTGAAGCGGGCCGCGGCCACCGATCTGGCCGAGCTGTTCTCCGAATACGGCGTCCCGCTCCGAATCGACGAGGGGGCGTCGAACCGCTCCCTGGATGAGCCGATCCGGCCCACTGAACGGGCGACCATCCTGCGACCGATCGACCCTGCCCAGCCCCAAAATGGCCTGGAGATGCTCGACCTGCGCTGGTGGCTGGTCCCGGCCTTCCACAAGGGACCGGTGAAGGACTGGCGAGCCATGAGCACCAATGCGCGGATCGAGACGGCGGACACCAGCCCCGCCTTCAAGGACGCCTATCGCCGCCGCCGCTGCCTCGTGCCGCTGACCAGCTTCATCG
>Ga0208316_1000766_pt1 | contig 23149 bp, 18 predicted proteins | sample MalvireepMed_231_FD_184240 | JGI IMG/M metagenome (GOLD analysis project Ga0208316, IMG submission 184240) | Marine viral communities from the Global Malaspina Expedition - Malaspina viral metaG DeepMed_231 (SPAdes) (version 2) | ecosystem: Environmental > Aquatic > Marine > Oceanic | place... | reverse complement strand
CGCAGCTCGCCTGTTTGAGCTGCTGCAGACCGAGCCGGAGCGGCGTCCCGAGACAGGAACGGACCGGCTTCCGGGCACAGTGACCGGTGCAATTACTCTGGATAACCTGAGCTTCAGCTACAGCGGGCGCACGGAACGGCCAGCGCTTGCCAGGGTCTCTCTGGAGATCCAGCCGGGTGAAACCCTTGCCCTGGTCGGTCCGTCCGGTGCCGGTAAATCCACGTTGTTTGATCTGCTACTGGGTTTCTATCCGCTACAGGCCGGTTCTATCCGGTTGGAGGGCATAGACACCGCCAAGGTGCCACTGGCTGACCTGCGACGGTGTTTCGCTCTGGTGCCGCAGAATCCCGCCCTGTTTCATGGCACTGTCGCCGATAATCTGCGCTACGCCCGGCCCGAGGCCAATCAGGCTGAGATCGAGCAGGCCGCCCGTATTGCCCACGCCCACGAATTTATTCAGGCCCTGCCACAGGGTTACGACACGCCCCTGGGTGATGCCGGCCAGGGCCTTTCCGGTGGCCAGAAACAACGCCTGGCGATTGCCCGTGCGCTGTTGGCCAACGCTCCGATTCTGCTGCTTGATGAAGCCACCAGCGCCCTGGATGCGGAAAGCGAGCATCTGATTCAGCGGGCCATGCCGGCGCTCACGGAGGGCCGGACTACCCTGGTGATTGCTCACCGGCTTGCAACGGTGCGGGATGCCGACAGGATCGCGGTATTTGACGAGGGCCGACTGCTGGCAGTGGGCAGTCACGACCAGTTGATCCGCGATAACGCGCTGTACCGGCGCCTGGCCAGCCTGCAATTCCGGGACACCGGGAGCCAGACAGAACACTGAGTGCCCCGTTGGTCGGTTTGTGTGTTGGGTGCGTACTCCCTACACTGGTGCTAGAAATTCCTAATCCTGACACAGGGAGACACGCAAAGTGAGCAACAAAGAATTGCAGGCACTCAAAGAGCGATACGTCGCCGCGGGCGCAGCAAGCCCCAATGATCAATTTGCAGATCACGCCCTGAACGCAGAAGTCTGGGACGCCGACGGTAAACGCATGATCGACTTCGCCGGCGGTATCGGCGTGCTGAATATCGGCCATCGACATCCCAAGGTAGTTGAGGCCGTGAAAGCCCAGCTCGACAAACTGATGCACACCTGCCAGACGGTGATGCCCTACGAGGGCTACGTGAAGCTGGCCCAGAAGCTGAGCGAAGTGGTGCCGGTGAAAGGACACGGCAAGGTCATGCTGGCCAACTCCGGCGCCGAGGCGCTGGAAAACGCGGTCAAGATTGCCCGCGCAGCCACCGGCAAAAACAACGTTATCTGTTTTGACGGCGGCTACCACGGCCGCACCTTCTTCACCATGGCCATGAACGGCAAGGCCGCCCCTTACCAGACCTCCTTCGGCCCCATGCCCGGCCTGGTGTACCGCGCGCCTTACCCGGTGCCTTACCATGGCATTTCCGAAGAAGAGGCTCTGCGGGGCCTGGCGATGACCATGAAAGCCGATTCCCCGGCCCACGAAACCGCCGCCATCGTACTGGAGCCGGTTCTGGGTGAGGGTGGTTTCTACCCGGCACCGACAAGTTTTCTGAAAGCCATCCGCAAGATCTGCGATGACAACGACATCATGATGATCGTGGATGAAGTGCAAAGTGGCTTTGGCCGCACCGGCAAGCTGTTCGCCATCGAGCACAGTGGTGTTGAGCCGGACATCATGACCATGGCCAAGTCCATGGCCGATGGTATGCCGATCTCTGCCATTGTCGGCACCGACAAGGTGATGGACTCCTCCGGCCCGAACTCCCTGGGCGGCACCTACACCGGCAGCCCCACTGCCTGTGCCGCAGCTCTGGCGGTGTTTGATGTCATCAAGGAAGAAGATATCCTTGGCAGGAGCCAGCGCCTGGGCGAGAAACTCAGAGCCCGGTTCGACCAGTGGCAGGAGCAGTTCACCCATGTGGACAACGCTCGCAATCTAGGCCCCATGGCGGCCTTTGAACTGGTGGAAAGCAAGGATACTCACAAGCCCATGCCGGAACTGGCCGGTGCCATCACCAAGAAGGCAAAGGAGAAAGGGCTGATCCTGCTGAGTTGCGGTATGCACGGCAACACACTGCGGTTCCTGATGCCGGTGACCATCGAAGACGAAGTGCTGGAAGAAGGGCTGAATATTGTTGAGGAATGCCTGAAGGAAGTGGGCGCCTGAACCAGGCGGTTACGTCTGACTTCCTATTCGTCGTATACTGCCGGAAGCTCTTTCCGGCAGTGCCCTCCTCGGGTTCTGCCGTTGATTCACCGATCAGGCGGTAACCATGACGTCCCAGAGTAATTCTCCCACTCCCGACCACCAACCCAGACCTTGGATCGATCTGCTGGTCAGTATCATCATTCCCTCGGTGATTCTGATGAAGTTCAGTGGTGACGAACACCTCGGCAGCGTCAATGCGCTGATCATCGGCCTGGCGTTTCCCCTGGGCTGGGGCCTGTTCGAGCTGGTGCGCTACCACAAGAAAAACTTCATCGCCTTGCTGGGCCTGATCAGTGTCGGCCTCACCGGCGGCATTGGTTTGCTGGAACTGGATGCGGGCTGGCTCGCCATCAAGGAAGCGGCCGTGCCCGCCGTCATTGGTCTGGCGGTACTGGTGTCTACGCGCACCAGGTACCCCCTGGTTCGTACTCTGCTTTATAACCCGAATGTGCTGGACGTGGACAAGATTCAGGCCTCACTGGAAGAAAAGAACTGCGTGGAGGAGTTTGAAGGGCGCCTACTTAAGGCCAGCTATTTCTTTGCCGGCACCTTCCTGTTCTCGTCCATCATGAATTATGTGCTGGCGAAATGGATTGTGGTGAGCCCTTCGGGCACCCAGGCTTTCAATGAGGAACTGGGCCGCATGACCCTGGTGAGCTATCCGATGATTGCCATCCCCTCCATGGTGATGATGATGCTGATTTTCTATTATCTCTGGCGCACCATCCGGCGCCTGACGGGGTATACCCTGGAAGAGGTGATGGCGCCACACCTGATTGAAAAGGAAAAAGAAAAGGAGCGGAAGAGGGCAGAGTCCGGCTCCTCCAAATAGGTTATTACAACACCGGTTTCCGGGTTCCCCGGACACCCATAAAAAAACGGTGGCATCCACAAGGAGCCACCGTTTTTTATTGCCAACAAGGTTTGTCTGATCAGATATCCAGGTTGGTTACTTCCAGCGCGTTGCTCTGGATGAAGTCCCGCCGTGGCTCCACATCATCCCCCATCAGTGTGGTGAAGATCTGGTCGGCAGCAATCGCATCCTCAATGGTAACCTTCATCATCCGGCGGGTTTCCGGATCCATGGTGGTTTCCCAGAGCTGATCCGGGTTCATTTCACCCAGCCCCTTGTATCGCTGGATGTTCAGGCCACGCTGGGCTTCCTTCATCAGCCACTCCAGGGCGCCCTCGAAGGACAGCACAGACTGCTTGCGCTCGCCACGCTGGATGTAGGCGCCATCCTCAATCAGCCCCTCCAGGGTCTCGCCCAGACGGGCAATGGCCCCGTAGGACGAAGACTCGAAGAAGTCATGACTGAACACATGCTCATGGGGAATGCCATGCACAAAGATGGTGACTTTGGGCAGGTACAGGCCCCGTTCCTCATCGCGGGTAACGGAGAAGGTGTACTTGGTGCCCGTGCGGGTATCCAGATCCAGACCTTCACCCAGGCGCGCCACCCAACGGGCCACTTCAGCCTCTTCCTTCAGGTGTTCCGGCTTGAGCGTACTGTTGTAGACCATCTGCTGCAGTACCTTGGCCGGATAGGCCCGGGACAGGCGATCGATCATCGCCATCACTGCCTGATAATCCTTCACCATGGTTTCCAGGGCGGAATCCTTGATGGCCGGTGCTTCCGGGTTCACATAGAGCTGGGCGCCTTCCAGGGCCGCCTGGGTCAGATAGGCTTCCTTCGCCTTCTCGTCCTTCAGGTATTGCTCCTGTTTGCCACGCTTGACCTTGTACAGTGGCGGCATGGCAATGAACACATGGCCGCGCTCGATGATTTCCCGCATCTGGCGGAACAGGAAGGTCAGCAGCAGGGTACGGATGTGTGAACCGTCCACATCGGCATCGGTCATGATGATGATGGAGTGATAACGGAGTTTGTCCGGGTTGAACTCTTCGCGGCCGATGCCACAACCCAGTGCCGTGATCAGAGTGCCAACTTCCGCGGAAGACAGCATCTTGTCAAAACGGGCTTTCTCGACGTTCAGGATCTTACCTTTCAGGGGCAGGATGGCCTGGGTCTTACGATCACGGCCCTGCTTGGCACTACCACCCGCAGAATCACCCTCCACAATGAACAGTTCAGAGAGGGCAGGGTCTTTTTCCTGGCAGTCCGCCAGCTTGCCGGGCAGGCCGGCAATGTCCAGGGCGCCCTTACGGCGGGTCATATCCCGTGCCTTACGGGCTGCTTCCCGGGCACGGGCCGCTTCGATCATCTTGTTAACGATCTGCTTGGCTTCGTTGGGTTGCTCCTGCAGGTACTCCGCAAAGCTCTGATACAGTTCCTGCTCCACCGCCGTCTTCACTTCCGAGGACACCAGCTTGTCCTTGGTCTGGGAGGAGAACTTGGGATCGGGCACTTTCACACTGATGATAGCGGTCAGGCCTTCCCGGGCATCATCACCGGAGGTCGCTACCTTGGCTTTCTTGCCCAGGCCTTCATGATCAATGTAGTTGTTCAGAGAGCGGGTCAGTGCTGCCCGGAAACCGGCCAGGTGAGTACCACCATCCCGCTGGGGAATATTGTTGGTGAAGCAGTAGATGTTTTCCTGGAAGGCATCGTTCCACTGCATGGCCACTTCTACCGCAATGCCATCTTCCCGCTCACGGTTGAAATGGAAGACACGGTTGATGGCCGTCTTGTTGGTATTCAGGTGCTCAACAAAGGCCCGCAGACCACCTTCATATTCAAAAATCTCCTCCTTGCCTGAACGCTCATCCGTCAGGCGGATACGCACACCACTGTTCAGGAAAGCGAGTTCCCGCAGGCGCTTGGCCAGGATGTCGTAATGGAACTGGATATGAGTGAAGGTTTCCGGAGAGGGAATAAAGTGAACCTTGGTACCGGAGGCATCGGTTTCACCGACTTCGCCCAGGGGCGCATTAGGTACACCGTGGGTGTAGCTCTGCTCATAGACCTTGCCATCCCGGCGGATGGTGAGGGTCAGCGAAGAAGACAGGGCGTTGACCACAGACACACCCACGCCGTGCAGACCGCCGGAGACCTTGTAGGAGTTGTCGTCGAACTTACCACCAGCGTGCAACACGGTCATGATGACCTCGGCGGCCGAAACACCTTCCTCTTCATGAAGATCGACAGGAATACCGCGACCGTTATCTTTTACGGTAATGGATTCGTCGGGGTGGATGATAATGCCGATTTCAGAACAGTAACCAGCCAGAGCCTCATCGATGGAGTTATCCACCAACTCAAAGACCATGTGATGCAGGCCGGTGCCATCGTCGGTATCACCGATGTACATACCGGGCCGTTTACGCACCGCGTCGAGTCCTTTGAGGACTTTGATACTGGAGGAATTGTAGTTCGATTCACTCATTAAAAGAGACTCCTGGAGGTGAGCCCAGCCCTGGCGACAGACACGATCATTCGCGAACCCGCCCGGCTCAGCTATTCTTCCGTCAATTGTCCATGTTCCACGTGGAACATTCTGTATTCAGGTGTATCCCCATCGTGCCACAACGTGTCCGGTTCCGGATGCTCAATGGAGGTGATAAACACCTGACAACGCAGTTCCTGTAAGTTGCGAGCCAGCATAACGCGATGACGAACATCCAACTCGGCGTTGATATCGTCCAACAGAAACGTCACCTGTTTGCCAAGTTCACTCAACACCTTGCCCTGAGCAATCTTCATCAGGATGACCAGTGTCTTTTGCTGACCCCGCGAGAAGGTTTCCGCCACCGGACGACCCCCAAACTTCAGGCGGATATCCGCCCGGTTCGGGCCGTACAAGGTGTGGCCCATCCGGCGTTCCTGCTCGCGATGGTTGACCAGTACTTCGGTCAACGCAATGCTTCGATCCCAGCCCGGATAGAAGTCCATCTTCAGACCTTCCACCCAGGGCGCATCCAGCTCCGCCAACACCGATTCAAAAGCGATCTTGAAGCGTTGGAAAACAGTTTGCCGGATGTCACTCAACGACTCCGCCAAGGCGCCGTACTGGGAATCCCAGACCCGCATCAACGATTCGTCCAGTCTACCATTTCTCAGCATTTGATTCCGCTGTGACGTGACTCTCTGAACCTGTTGCCACAGGGAAGAAAAGGAAGGTTCCACGTGGAACACTAACCAATCCAGAAACTGTCGGCGTTTGCCCGGACCACCGGCAACAATGTCGAACACACCGGGATCAATCACCGAGACCGGCAAATGCATGGCCAGAAACGACAGACTGCGGACCGCCTCACCATCTACCCGCAACTGGGTTTCTTTCAGGCTGACGTCCCGGGAAATGCCAATCCTGTGCTCAACCGTTTCTGAAGACGCTTGCGCCAACAGACCTGAATCCAGTGCCCCGAAGACAGTCAGCTTTGACTGCCCGTGGGCCACTACTGCCTGATGCCGGCTGACCCGAAACGACCGACCAAGACCAAGATAGCCAATCGCTTCCAGAACACTGGTTTTACCGCTGCCATTGGCGCCGTAAAGAAGATTGAAGGACGGTGAAAATTCTACAGGCGCAGATAACAGGTTTCGGAAATGCTGTGTCTGGAGTTTGACTAGCGCCATAGGTTAACGGAGTGCTCAGGCTGAAAATTCGGACGACCAAAAACGAGAAAGGGCGATACCGTTTCCGATATCGCCCTAGTGTACTAGAAACCCCGATAGACCGGTTAATGAAGCATGGTTAGCCGTTCATCCATGAACACATCCATCTCTGGCGCCAGGATGTGAACATAGCGGTCGAAATACAAGAACTGCTTGAGCAGCAAGGCGAACTCACGGGGGAAGTGCAAACCGTGGCTTTCGCCGACCTTCACCATATCCATCAGGATATTGTTCACATCGTCCTCAGCCTGTTCCATTTCATAGGGCACATCATCCGGCACCATGCGATCCATCTGACGATACAGACGCTGAAGATCAGCAGACAGATCGTCCACCCGCACGGTGTGCCGGGTAACACCAATCCGGATCATGGCGTCGGCCATACCGTCGAAATTGCCCACCATAATCGCCGAAATGAAATCACTCACGGCTTGCCAGGTGTCAGGTCTGATACGACCAACAATACCGAAATCGATAAAACCAACCCGGCCATCCTCAAGCACCATCAGGTTGCCAGCATGAACGTCGGCATGAAAAAACTCGCATTGGGTCAGGCTGGCAAACCAGGTGTTCATGGCGGTTATCAATGTCCGCTCCGGATCCCGGGAAAAGCCTCGAATACTCTCCAGATCCGTCAATGGAACCCCATGGAACCGCTCCATGGTCAGAATCCGGCGAGTACTGCAATGCTCGTACACCCGCGGCACGGTCGCATCTTCATTGTGGGTGTTCTGCAGAAATTCCCGGAACACTTTCAGGTTGTTGGCCTCTTTGATGAAATCGCATTCTTCCATCATGGTTTTCTGGATTTCATCAACAATGCCAGACATGGAGGTCCAGGACAGTTTCGGGGCCAGCGTCTCGAGCATTCGGGCAGACAGGTAAAGGAAGTTGAGGTCCGTCAGCAGAATGTTTTCCACACCCGGCTTCTGAACCTTGATCACCACTTCTTCACCCGTTACCAGGCGAGCAGCATGAACCTGGGCAATGGATGCCGAGGCCAGTGCAACCGGATCAATTTCCGAATACACCTGATCAATAGGGCGACCAAGCTCGTCCCGGATGATCTTCTTGATCACACTGAACGGCAGGCTCGGCGTCTTGTCGAGGCAGAACTGGAACTCCTCCACATATTCCTTGGGGAAAAAGGTCGGCGAGCTGGCAATAAATTGTCCCAGCTTGATGTAGGTTGCGCCCAGGCTTTCGAAGGTCTGCCTCAACAGTTTCGGGGCAGGGGGCCGATCGCCCCGAACCCAGTTTACCCCGGTGCGGCCAAGCACAGACAGGGTCTGGCCGATCCTGAACGCGCCTTTGATTCCATTCGTTACAGCACCCATAGAGCCCTCCAAACCTGATTACAGTCGCATCGGCATGACAACATACAGGCAGCGGTTGTCGGTCTGAGCCTCAATCAGCGCACTGCTGTTGGGATTCGACAACGTAATCTTCACCTGGTCATCATCCAGTGCATTCATGACATCTACCAGATAGCCTACATTAAACCCGATCTGCAGTGATTCGCCCTGATACTCCACCGGCAACGCATCTTCAGCCTGTTCCTGGTCAGGGTTATTGGCGAACACCTGCAACTGGTTGGGAGAAAGGTTCAGGCGCACACCACGGATGTTCTCGTGCGACAGAATGCCCGCCCGCTGCAGGGTACTTTTCAGCGTTGAACGATCCGCCAGTACGGTTTTGTCACCGCCTCGCGGGATCACCCGGTTGTAATCCGGGAACTTTCCTTCAATCAACTTGGAGGTAAAGGTATAGCTGCCCACCGTCGCCCGCAGATGATTGTCACCGATGACCAGCGTAACCGGCGATTCTTCATCATCCAGAAGCCGGGCCAGTTCCAGTACACCTTTACGAGGCACAATAACCTGCCGCAACTCCGGGCAACCGGTATCCAGATCGAACTGGGCCATGGCCAGACGATGACCATCGGTAGCCACAACCCGGGCATGATTAACATCCACTTCCAGCAACAACCCGTTCAGGTAATAACGCACATCCTGCTGGGCCATAGCGAACGCAGTAGCATCCAGCATGCGACCGAGCTCTTTCTGGGGCAATGCCAGGCGGAAGCTTTCCGGCTCATCTTCGACATTGGGAAAGTGCTCCGCTGGCAGCGTCGACAGGGTGAAGTGGGAATTGCCAGAACGCAGATGCAGACGATCGCCTTCCAGTGCCAGATCGATAGGCGCCTCATCCCCCAGAGCCCGGCAGATATCCGCCAACTTCCGCGCCGGAACCGTGATACGACCAGGCTGATCCACATGGACTGGTGCTACCCGAGCCACCAGCTCCACTTCCATATTGGTACCGGTCAGTGTCAGCGTATTGTCTTCCGCTTCCAGCAGGACGTTGGACAACACCGGCATGGTCTGTTTCTTTTCCACAACGCCCGCGATGCTTTGCAGCGGGGTGATCAGTGATTCACGGCTGATGGTCAGTTTCATGGCACTCGGCTTCAGTTATCGGAAGTGAATGTATGTGTTGTTCGTACAAGCCACCTTCAATCAGGTGGTCAGCAATCTCATAAAATTCTGATAATCCTCACGGATACCGGGATCGGTTTCCTGCAATTCAACAATCTTTTTACAGGCATGCAGAACGGTGGTGTGGTCACGCCCACCGAACGCGTCGCCAATCTCCGGCAGGCTATGGTTGGTCAGTTCCTTGGCCAGGGACATAGCCACCTGGCGCGGCCGGGTGACTGTGCGAGTGCGGCGTTTGGACAGCAGATCCGCCACCTTGATCTTGTAGTACTCAGCCACCGTTCGCTGGATATTATCGATGCTCACCTGCTTTTCATGCAGGGCCAGGAGATCCTTGAGGCTCTCACGGATAAACGGCGGGGTAATCTCCGAGCCAGTGAAGTGAGCATTCGCTATCACCAGACGCAGCGCCCCTTCAAGCTCACGAACGTTTGACCGGATTTTCTGTGCAATAAAGAACGCGGCCTCGCTGCTGAGTTTCACATTGGCCTGTTCCGCCTTCTTCATCAGGATCGCCACCCGTGTTTCCAGTTCCGGAGGCTCGACCATCACCGTCAGGCCCCAGCCAAAGCGGGATTTCAGCCGCTCCTCCATATCAGAGATTTCTTTCGGGAAACGGTCACAGGTCACGATCACCTGCTGGCCACCTTCAAGCAACGCATTAAAGGTGTGGAAAAACTCCTCCTGAGAGCGTTCCTTGCGGGCAAAAAACTGGATATCGTCGATCAGCAACGCGTCCACCGACCGGTAATACCGCTTGAATTCATTGATCGCGTTCAGCTGCAGTGCCTTGACCATATCGGCCACAAACCGTTCAGAACGCAGATAGGCCACCTTCGCGCGCGGGTTGCGGCGCACAATCTCGTTGCCAATGGCGTGCATCAGGTGGGTTTTACCCAGGCCCACGCCGCCATAGAGGAACAGCGGGTTATAGGCGCCACCGGGGTTTTCCGCCACCTGCATGGACGCAGCCCGGGCCAGCTGGTTCGATTTACCCTCGACAAAGGTATCGAAGGTGAAGGTTTCGTTGAGAAAACTCTGGTGTTTGATATCACCTTCTACCTGCACCGGACGGCGCTCGGTCTGGGCCTTGGGTGCCGGAGCGGCCATCGCTCTTGGCGCCGAATCGGAAACGGTAGCGGCAACACTTCTTTCTTCTTCAGTAACGGTCTGCTCAGTTTCTTCCGAGACCCGGACCGGCGGTGCCACTTCAGAGCGAACCACCGGGTCCGCAGGCTTGGGCGCAGAGCCCACTTTCATCATGACTCGTGGCGCCTGACCACCATTCAGATCCTTCAAGACTTCTTCTATACGGTGGAGGTATTTCTCGTTGACCCAGTCCATCACAAACCGGTTTGGAGCGAACAGCATGAGCTGCCCCTCCCGATGATCAGACTGAAGAGGTCTCAACCAGGTATTGAACTGCTGTGCGGGAAACTCATCCCGGAGTACTTCAAGACATTGATGCCACATACTGTTCGGCACGACCGCCTGCTCCCGAAAACCTGACTGATGAGACACCGTTAAACCAACGCCACCGGTGCCTGAAGTGACCGGAGATTCTAACCCGCACGGGCCTTCAGTAAAAGGCCGGAAACCTTTGTCATAAACACCCTGTGGAAACTTTTCCCTATATTTTTCAAATTGTTTCAGACATATCTACAAGCTTGTGTACAGAAAATGCCTGAAAAAAAGTTATTCACAGGACCCTGTGTAAACCCCGGGTTCAACTCTGTGAGAAAGATCTTGACCGATACTTGCATAACTCGGTTCAACATCCTCAATCGCACTTGTGCACAATCCGTGCTGACGAAATCCACAGAGCTCACCGGCATCTGTCACAAGCTTTGTCATTGCTTCAGATTATTGATTTATTTTATGAATTTTTCCTTATCCACAGAAATCAACGTGCTTAACAGCAGTAATAAATATCTTTGAAAGAATTTTAAAAAGACCTAACAGATTCTATTACTCGCCATGTCGGTTAGTACCCATGCCAGAATCTTGCCTGACCAAACCATAACCATTGAACTTGCACCGGTATTTGACTAGAATGCCGCTCCTGTTTTGGCTGTCTATTTTCCAGCCAGTGATCAATGTCCATCGACGATTTGTGAGAACATCACCATGAAAAGAACATTCCAACCGAGCGTCCTGAAGCGCAAGCGCGTTCACGGTTTCCGTGCCCGTATGGCGACAGCCAATGGTCGCAAGGTACTGTCTCGTCGCCGTGCCAAGGGCCGTGCACGCCTGTCTGCGTAATCTGAAGCCTGCCTCATGAAGGCCTTGACGTTTCCGAAGTCTCACAGGCTGTTGAAACCTTCGGATTACAGCAGGGTCTTCAATGACGTAACGCTGAAAGTTCCGCACAGAAATTTTCTGATCCTGGCCTCTGCCAACACATTGGGACACGCCAGGGTCGGATTGATCTTCTCCAAGAAGAATCTTCGGCTCGCTGTTCAGAGAAACCGGATCAAGCGTCAGGTCAGGGAAACCTTCCGGCTCCAACCCGATCTGCCAGGCCTTGATATCATTGTGCTCGGCCGTCAGGGTCTGGATCGGCTGGATAACGATACAGTCCGATCTTCGCTGAACGATCTGTGGCACCGGGTAAAGAAAAAATACCGTCAGTCCACGCCTGATCAATCCGTCGGCAATCCCAGAGGTACGGAGTAATGCGTAAACTCCTGCTCTTGCCCATCCGGTTCTACCAGTATGCCATCAGCCCGATGATGGCCAGCCATTGCCGTCATTACCCTACCTGTTCACAATACGCCCTCGAGGCCATCCAACATCACGGACCTCTTAAAGGCGGTTACCTGGCAACAGCCCGGTTACTCAGGTGTCATCCCTGGGCAGAAGGCGGTTATGATCCGGTACCGGGAACGGAACTGAACACGGCGCCTCGCTCCGGCCAGGCCTGCAATCCGACAGAAAGCATTCATTCCACTACTCAGACCAGACACTAAGTTTATGGATATTCAACGCATTGTTTTGTTTGCCGGCCTCGCCATTGTCAGTTACCTGATGGTACTTGCCTGGAACGAGGATTATCACCAGCCTCAAACAGAACAGGTTGCCGAGGCGCAATCTCCGTCGGACAGCAGCGCTACCAGCACCGATGACATGATCCTGCCTGAGGACACCAACGCTGGCGGTGAAGAATTTGCGACCCCGGAAACCAGCTCCCTGGCGGCAACCTCCGCCAACGGCGATCAGGATCTGGCAGATCGCTTCATTACCGTGACCACGGACGTTTACGAACTGAAAATCGACCGCGTCGGCGGCAATCTGGTTGACAGTTCCCTGTTGCAATACGACGAATCTCTGGACAGCGAACAACCTCTGAAATTGCTGACCAACACCCGTACCCGCACCTATCTCCTGGAAAGTGGCCTGATCGGTCGCGATGGCCCGGATGGCAGCCAGGCCGGTGAAGCTCCGGTATTTCAGGCCGAAGCAGGCAGCTACCAGTTAGCGGAAGGGGAAGATGAACTGACCATCGACCTGGTGTACACCACTGACAGCGGTGTAGCCATCACCAAACGCTATCATTTGGCCCGGAACAGCTACCAGATTGATGTCAGCTACCTGATCGACAACCGCTCGGATAGCCCATGGCAAGGTAATTTCACCGGTAAGATCGTGCGCGATCAGGCGCCGGATCCAACGTCCCAGGCCAGCATGGGCATCCGGGCCTATCTGGGCATGGTTGTCAGTACCCCGGAAGATCCGTATGAGAAGTACGATTTCGAAGATCTGTCAGAGAAGCGTGTCAACCAGTCGGTCACCAATGGCTGGCTGGCCTTCCTGCAACATTATTTCCTGACGGCCTGGGTTCCCGAGCGGGACCAGAAAGCCCAGTTCCAGACCACCCGACGGGGCGATCTCCATGTTATGGGCTTTGTTTATCCTGCCACGACGGTAGCACCGGGTGAGACCGCAGAAGTGGGCGCCACTGCTTATGTCGGTCCCAAGATCATTGATCGGCTGGAAGCTCTGGCTCCGAACCTGGATCGCACCGTTGATTTCGGCTGGCTGTTCTTTATCTCCCTGCCGCTGTTCTACATTCTTGAGTGGTTCTATGGCTTGGTCGGTAACTGGGGTGTCGCCATCATCCTGCTGACGGTATTGGTAAAAGCGGTGTTCTTCCACCTTTCCGCCACCAGCTATCGCTCCATGGCGAAAATGCGCGCCGTCGCTCCGCAGCTGACCCGGCTGAAAGAGCTTTATGGCGATGATCGCCAGCGCATGTCCCAGGAAATGATGGCGCTGTACAAGCGCGAAAAGATCAATCCACTGGGTGGCTGTCTGCCAATCCTGGTGCAGATGCCGGTGTTTATTGCCCTTTACTGGGTACTGTTTGAAAGCGTCCAGCTTCGTCATGCGCCGTTCATGCTGTGGATTCAGGATCTGTCCCAGATGGACCCGTACTTCATCCTGCCGATCCTGATGGGTGCCAGCATGTTCATCCAGATGAGCCTGAACCCTACGCCGCCGGATCCCATGCAGGCCAAGATCATGAAGCTGATGCCGCTGATCTTCACCGTGTTCTTCCTGTGGTTCCCGGCCGGTCTGGTTCTGTACTGGCTGGTCAACAACATTCTTTCGATCTCCCAGCAATGGTACATTACCCGCAAGATCGAAGCGGAAACGGCGGGCAAGAAGTACTGATTCAACAGTGCTTCTGACCTGACAAAGGCTCCCTTGTGGAGCCTTTGTTATTTCTATTTCAGGAAAACCAAGATGCAGCCAGTTACTGACACCATTGCCGCCATCGCCACTGCCCCGGGCCAGGCCGGGGTGGGAATTGTCCGGGTATCCGGCCCCAGGGCCATGGCCATTGCCCGCACCATGCTGGGCTTTGAACCAAAACCCCGGTACGCCCATTACGGTCCTTTCCGGGACCGGCAGGGAGAGCTCATTGATGAGGGCATCGGTCTGTACTTTCCCAACCCGCATTCCTTTACCGGCGAGGATGTGTTCGAGCTTCAGGGCCATGGTGGCACGGTGATCCTGGATATCCTGTTGCGGGAAGTCTGCAGCCTCGGTGCCCGGCTGGCCCGGCCCGGTGAGTTTTCCGAAAGAGCGTTTCTCAATGACAAGCTGGACCTGGCTCAGGCTGAGGCCATTGCTGATCTGATTGAAAGCAGCTCGGAACAGGCGGCCCGCTGTGCCGTGCGTTCCATGCAGGGGGTGTTCTCCAAACGTGTGGATAACCTGGTGGAGGCCATCACCCATCTGCGCATTTACGTGGAAGCGGCCATCGATTTTCCGGAAGAAGAGATCGATTTTTTGGCCGATGGCAAGGTTGCTTCGGATTTGCAGGGCCTGCTGGAGCAGGTGCAGCAGATTCTCGGAGAGGCGCAGCAAGGCACCATTTTGCGGGACGGCATGAAAGTGGTCATCGCCGGCCGGCCCAATGCCGGCAAATCCAGCCTGCTGAATGCCCTGGCGGGCCGGGAAGCGGCGATTGTGACCGCCATTGAAGGCACCACCCGGGATGTGTTGCGGGAACATATTCACATCGATGGCATGCCGCTGCACATCATTGATACGGCCGGCCTGCGGGACAGCCCGGACGAAGTGGAACAGATTGGTATTGCCCGGGCCTGGGAAGAAATCCGCCAGGCCGACCGTATTTTGCTGATGGTGGATGCCACCACCACCGACAAAACCGAGCCCCATGAAATCTGGCCCGATTTTATTGATCAACTGCCCAGGAGCGCGCCGGTGACGGTGATCCGGAACAAGGTGGATCTGTCTGGCGAACCCCTTGGCATCAGCGCAGAGCCGCATCAGACCGCCCCGGTGATTCGCCTGGCAGCAAAAGCCGCGGAGGGCCTGGAGGTTCTGCGTGAGCATCTGAAAGAATGCATCGGCTTTGCCAGTACCACCGAAGGTGGCTTCCTGGCCCGGCGCCGGCACCTGGATGCACTGGAACGTGCCCGGGATTCCCTGCTACAGGGCCAGACCCAGCTGGAAGGTTACGGGGCAGGCGAATTGCTGGCCGAAGATCTGCGGGCCGCTCAGGATGCCCTGGGGGAAATCACCGGGCATCTGACGCCGGATGAGCTTCTGGGTAAGATATTCGGCAGTTTCTGCATCGGAAAATAACAAGGACTCACCATGACCAACGCTCTTACCCGCTCCACTTCCTGGCTTATGGCTCTGATGGCCGCTGCCCTGATGTCTGGCTGCAGTACCGTTTATTACAATGCCATGGAAAAACTGGGGTTTGAAAAACGCGATATTCTGGTCGACCGGGTGGGCGAAGCGCGGGATGCCCAGAGTGATGCACAGGAAACCTTCCGCTCATCCCTGGCACGGTTCCAGAGTGTGGTGGATACCCCGGATACCGAGCTCAAGACCAAATACGAAGAAGTCCGGGATGCCTATGAAGACAGTGAGGACGCTGCCGAGGAGGTGCGTGATCGCATCGATGCGGTTGAAGATGTTTCCCAGGCTCTGTTTGCGGAATGGGAAGCCGAGCTGGACCGGTACGAAAGCGCCTCCCTGCGCCGGAGCAGCGAGCAACAACTGCGGGAAACCCGCAGCCAGTATGACCAGCTGATTCGCCGGATGCATCAGGCCGAAGCGCGCATGGAGCCGGTGCTGCAGGCCTTTGAGGATCAGATGCTGTATCTGAAACACAACCTGAATGCCCAGGCTATCGGTGCGCTGGAAAATGAACTGGGCCGTATTCGCAGTGACGTGGATACCCTGATCCGCAACATGGAAGCCTCAATTGCCGAATCGGAAGCCTTTATCCAGCGTTTCCGGCAATAGCGGTTCCTTACGAAAACAAACAGTTTATCTGTAAAACAACGTCAAAAGCTCGGGTAAACTCCACCACTGTCTCATTGTGCCGCTGCCTGTGCAGCGGACTAAGTCATTCGTGGTAAAGGAGATAACCCGTGCGCAAGTTGGCCCTCTGGATTGCAGACCAGTTGGCCGGGCCTTATTTCGCGTCCCAGCAGGATGTGGAAGGCTTGGTTCCGGTGTATTCGTTCAACAAGACCGAACTGTACCTGGCCATGAACATGGAAACGCCGGACGAGGTGATCCAGAAACTGAATCAGGGCCTGGAAACCATCAAGAACAACGGCATCTATGAGGCTATTGAGACCAAGTACGGTCTCTGATCAAAGCGTCGTTCCGTTGCAAAAGGGGGAAGCCGATGGCTTCCCCCTTTTCGTTATTGGGCCATCGCTTAACCGGTGCGGCGCAGATCCGGGGAACGAACCGGGCGCAGGGCCTCGGTATTGCTGCGATTACCCAGAAAGTCGGGCCGAGGTTTGTTGCCGCAGAATGGCTGTTCCAGACGATTTTCCACACTGTTGTAGACAAAGAACAGGTTGCTGCGGGGCCAGGGTGACATATTGGCATTAGAGGCATGCAACGTGTTGCACTCGAATATGATCAGAGAGCCCGCTGGCCCGGTAGGCGCCTGGATGCCATACTCATCCGCCATCTTCTGCAGGTCCTGCTCGTTGGGCACCCCGAGTTCCTGTTTTTTCAGGGAGGACTGATAGTTGTCCTCGGGCGTGCGGCCGACACAGGGCACAAACGTTTTGTGGGAGCCGGGAATCAGCATCAACGGGCCGTTGAATGGTGTGTTGTCGGTAAGGGCGATGGAAAAGCTGACCGCCCGCATTCGGGGCATACCGTCCTCGGCGTGCCAGGTCTCGAAATCCGAATGCCAGTCAAAGCCCTTGCCGTGGAAACCGGGTTTGAAATTGATGCGGGACTGGTGGATGTAGGCATCACTGCCCAACAGCTGGTGCACCATATCCAGCAGGCGGGCATCCCGGGTCAGCCGGTCGAAGCGCTCAGACAGCTCATGGATCCCGAAGATGGAGCGGATCTCCTGCTTGCCAGGTTCGGTAATGGTGCCTTCGGAACGCAGGATGCTGTCGTCATTCTCGTAGGCTCGCAGGTCGTCCCGAAAACGTTTGACGGTTTCCTGATCCAGGAAGTCGTTGAACACCAGAAAGCCGTCCCGTTCATACCGGGCCAGTTCGGTTTCACTCAGTGGACCATGGTGGCGGTCGGTTCCCTGGCTGTGGATAACCGGGTCCTTACGCTCGAAACTCTGTGCCGGGCGCTCGAGGCGGGTGGGATAAAAGTCGTCAGTACGATTGTCCATTTTCGAACCTCCTTCTTTTATACGCGACGGTGGTAATTTTCTAAAAGTCTGTAAGCCTCAGTGTGTTATGGGAAAAGTGGTAAGGCAGGGGAGAGTTAAGGCCACAACAACCGGATTTCAACCCCCGGTTTCCGGATGGTCATGAACAGGCAAAAATGTCCCGGGCAGTGCCCGGGACGGGAAAATACCGGTGATTAACCGGTAAAGGCCATATCTTCCGGCGCCACCTGCATAAGGTTTCGGGTCGGGCTCAGCATACTGGTGGCGTGGGCCTGAGCCCGGGGCAGCAAGCGCTCGTAATAGAACTCGGCGGTCGCCAGTTTGGTGCGGTAAAAGGCGTCAGATTCATCGCCACCGTTTTCCAGCTTATCGCTGGCCACCGCCGCCTGGCGTAGCCACATGTAGGCCATGGTCACGTAGCCGCTGTACATCAGGAAGTCGTTGGCGGCGGCGCTGACCACGTCGCGATCCTTGCGTGCTGCCAGCATCACGCGCACGGTCAGCAGGTTCCACTGGGCAGTCAGTTTCAGCAGCTCCACCGCCATTGGCCGCAGCTGCTTGTTGGTCAGGTGCTTGCGGGCAAAATTGGCCACCTTGAGGGTGAATTCCCGCACCGCCCCGCCCTGGGTCATCAGCAGGACCTTGCGCCCGAGCAGGTCCAGGGCCTGGATGCCGGTGGTGCCTTCATACAGGGTGGCAATCCGGGTATCCCGGACAATCTGCTCCATACCGTGTTCGCGGATATAGCCGTGACCGCCGAACACCTGCATGCCCAGATTGGTGGCCTCACAGCCCAGCTCGGTCAGGAAGCCCTTCAGGATTGGGGTCAGGAAGCCGAGTTTGTCGTCGTATTTCTCAACCTTGGCGGTATCGCCCGCGGTATGGGCTTCCACCATATGGTCCGCGATCTTGGCGGCGTAATAGAGCATGGAGCGGCCGCCTTCCGCGATGGCTTTCTGGGTCAGCAGCATACGCCGGACATCGGCATGGTGAATCAGGCTGTCTGCGACCTCATCCGGCTCTTTCTTGCCGGACAGCGCGCGCATGGAGCGGCGCTCCCTGGCGTAATCCAGAGCCCACTGATAGGACAGCTCGGCCGGGCCAACCCCCTGAATTGCCGTACCGATGCGGGCTGTGTTCATAAAGGTGAACATGCACTCCAGGCCCTGATTCTCGGGGCCGATCAGATAGCCGGTGGCGCCATCGAAATTCATCACACAGGTGGCTGAGGCCTTGATCCCCATTTTCTTCTCCAGCGCTCCGCAACTCACGGCGTTGCGCTCACCGATGCCGCCCTCGGCGTCGGGCAGGAATTTGGGCACGATAAACAGGCTGATGCCTTTGGTGCCCTTCGGGGCATCCGGCAGCCGAGCCAGCACGATGTGAACGATGTTTTCGGTCAGGTCGTGCTCGCCGGAGGAAATGAAGATCTTGGTGCCTGTGAGTTTGTAGCTGCCGTCGGCCTGAGGCTCGGCCCGGGTTTTGACCTGGCCCAGATCGGTACCGCACTGGGGCTCGGTCAGGCACATGGTGCCGCCCCAGCGGCCTTCAGTCAGCGGCGCCAGATAAGTCTGTTGCTGCTGCTCATCGCCGTGCAGATAGATGGTGTTCATGGCCCCTAGTGACAGGCCCGGGTACATGGAAAAGGACCAGTTGGCGGTGCCCATCATTTCCTGCTTCAGCAGGCCCATGGAGGCTGGCAGGCCCTGGCCCCCGAATTCCTCCGGTGCCGACAGGCCCTGCCAGCCGCCCATCACATATTGCTCGTAGGCTTCTTTATAGCCCTTGGGGGTGATCACTTCACCGTTTTCCAGGTGGCACCCTTCTTCGTCGCCGGACTGATACAGCGGGCTCAGCACCTCTTCGCAGAAACGGCCGCATTCGCTCAGAATGGCGTCGACAATGTCGGGCGTGGCGTTCTCACCGGAGGCCAGTGTCTGGTAGTGCCGCGGGTAATCGAATACGTCATTGAGCAGGAATTTCATGTCCCTCAGGGGCGCTTTATACACAGGCATAGCCAGTCCTCACATGCATTGATCATCCGGAATTGGTTGGGCCAGAAAGGCCACTGTGTGTGCAGTTGTACGGTATTCCCGGCGGGCTGCCATTGACGGAAAGCGCTGGTGCTTATGTCAGAATGGACAATTGGCTGAAATGACGGTTGGGCCCGGGGACTGATCGGGCACGGCCATGGGTCCGTAATGCTGTAAACGTTCTGTTGCTATCCGGTAGTCGCCAAGGAGTGTAAAAGTCATGCAAACGCAGCCTTTCCCCGGTCTTTTCCATGGTCTTCTAAGCGGTGGTCTTATACTGTTAATGACCCTGATGCTGGCAGGGTGTGCCGGGCCGAATCTGGAGGATTATCAGGGCCAGGCACCGGAGCTGGTGCCCTCGGAGTTTTTCCGGGGCGAACTTTCGGCCCGGGGGGTGGTCAAGGACTACGCCAGCCAGGTTATCCGTACCTTCGACGCAGACATTGTGGCCAGTTGGGATGAAAACGGTGTCGGTACGCTGGATGAGGTGTTCCGTTTCAACGACGGCGAGGTCCAGACCCGGATCTGGACGCTGACACCGGACAACGGCAGCTATCACGCCAGCGCCGGCGACGTGGTGGAAGCCGGCACCATGCGCTGGCAGGGCAACGCCATACACATGAATTATGTCCTGCGGGTGGCATACGGCGATGGCACGATCGATGTCCGGATGGACGACTGGATGTACCTGGTTACTCCCGACACCCTGATCAACCAGACCACCATGAGCAAGTGGGGTGTCGATGTGGGTGAAGTGGTGTTGGTGATTCAGAAACATGAAAGCGGGGCTGTCCCGCAGAACTGAACTCGGAAAGGTTTGCGATACCCATGTGGAAGCAATGGCTGATTGCGGTGGTACTGGTTGCAGCGGGTGCCGGAAGTGCGGTGTTCTTTTTGGCGATGGATTCCTCGTCCACAGAACAGGCCGGTGAGGAGCCGAGGGCCAGCAAAGTCAGTGCAGTGGCGCCCAGATTGCAGCAGGTCAGGGATGAGATTCGTTCGGTGGCCAACCTCAAGGCACTGAATGCCGTGGAACTGACCACCGAAGTCACCGGTCGGGTGGTGCAGATCAACCTCGAACCCGGACAGAAAGTATCTAAGGGCGATGTCCTGTTACGTCTCGACGATCGTCAGGCCCGTGCCGATCTCCAGGTGATTGAAGCCCAGCTGGCCGATGCCAGGCGGCAACTGGAGCGGGCCCAGCGTTTGCGCTCCAACAATAGCGTGTCCCAGTCCCAGGTGGATGAACTGGTCACCGCCGTGAGTGTGGCTGAAGCCCAGCGACAGGCTGCCCGGGTGCGGCTGGAAAACCATCGCATTGAAGCGCCGTTCTCCGGTGTGGTGGGCCTGAGCGACATCAGCGTGGGGGCATATCTGCAAGCGGGCACCACCATTACCACGCTGGACACCACCGATCAAATGGAAATGGGTTTTGCGGTTCCGGAACGTTTTGTCGGCCAGGTTCGGGTAGGCCAATCGGTGATTGCCTCCTCGCCGGCATTCCCAGACGAGGTCTTCCGGGGAGAGCTGGTGGAACTCGCCACCCGCATCAGCGAATTGAGCCGAACCCTGTCGGTGCGAGCCATTATCGATAATCCGGACGGTCGTCTGCGGCCGGGCCAGTTCATGTCGGCGTCACTGACCCTGCAGGAACGGGAAGGGCTGGTGATTCCGGAGCAGGCAGTGATGATTCGTGGCGACGACAAGTATGTGTTTGTTGCCGAAGACGGCGTGGCACGCCGGGTATCGGTGGCGACCGGTTCGCGCATGCCCGGTCTGGTGGAAATTACCTCTGGCCTGACCCTGGACGACGCCGTGGTGGTAACCGGGCAGGATCGCCTGAGCACCGGCGACCGCATTGAAGTACAGAGTAACGACCAGGCGATTCCGGAAAACCGGTTTGCCCGGACCGTGGAGTCCTGATCCATGGTGCTGTCCGATGTATCCATCAAACGCCCGGTGTTTGCCACCGTTCTGAGCCTGCTGATTGTCGTATTCGGCGTGGCTGCCTTGCTGGGCTTGCCGGTTCGGGAATATCCGGATATTGATCCGCCGGTGGTTTCGGTGTCCACCGATTACACCGGCGCTGCGGCAGAAGTGGTCGACACCCAGATTACCCAGGTGATTGAAGGGGCCATCAGTGGCATTGAAGGCATTCGCTCCATCGAATCCTCAACCGAACAGGGTGAATCCCGAACCTCCATAGAATTTGATACCTCCCGGGATGTAGACATTGCCGCCAACGACGTACGCGATGCGGTGTCCCGGGTTCTGAACCAGTTGCCGGATGAGGCCGATCCCCCGGTGGTTCAAAAAGCCGATTCCGATGCCCGGCCGATGATGTGGATAACTCTGATCAGTGACGTCTGGGACAGTGCCGAACTCAGTGACTTCGCCGATCGGGTTCTGGCCGACCGGTTATCGGTTCTGGACGGTGTTGCCGATGTCCGGATTGGCGGTGAACGCCGTTACGCCATCCGGGTCTGGCTCGACCGCACCCGCCTGGCGGCCCGCAACATAACCGTTGCTGAGGTGGAGCAGGCACTGCGGCAGAACAACGTGGAGTTACCGGCCGGTTCAGTGGACTCCTCCACCCGCAACTTTACCGTGCGCGCGGAAGGGCGGTTGTCCAATGTCGAGGATTTCCGCAATCTGGTGATCCGCCGGGATGGCAACGACCTGTTGCGCCTGGGCGAGGTTGCCAATGTTCAGGTCGGGGTGGAATCGGATGTTGGTCGTTTGCGGGCCAATGGCGAAACCGCTATCGGGATGGGGGTAATCCGCCAGTCCAAGGCCAACACGGTAGCGGTGTCGGATGCGGTGAAGGCGGAGCTGGTGAAGATTCGCGAGACCTTGCCGCCGGAAGTGCGTATTGCCGAGAGCTATGACGAATCGGTGTTTATCCGGGCTTCGATCAAAGAGGTTCTGACCACGCTGGCGATTGCGGTATCGCTGGTGATACTGGTTATTTTCCTGTTCCTGCGCTCCTGGCGCGCAACCCTGATTCCGGCGGTCACCATTCCGGTGGCGGTGATCGGTGCGTTTATCGGCCTGGGTTTCCTGGGCTTTTCCATCAACGTACTTACCCTGTTGGCCATCATTCTGGCCATCGGCCTGGTGGTGGACGATGCCATTGTCATGCTGGAGAACATCCAGCGTCGCATTGATGAAGGCGAACCACCGTTGCTGGCGGCCTACCGGGGCGCCAAGCAGGTGGCTTTCGCGGTGATCGCCACCACGCTGACTCTGGTGGCGGTGTTTGTGCCCATCTCGTTCATGGGCGGCAACGTGGGCCGGTTGTTTGCGGAATTCGGCTTCACTCTCGCGGCTGCCGTGGTGGTCTCCAGCCTGGTTGCTCTGACCCTGGCGCCGATGCTCTGTTCCAAGTGGCTCCGGCACAGTCCCGAAAGTGCCGAGGGGCATCGGCTCTGGGCCTTCAGTGAACGCATCTTGAATGGCCTGACGAATGGCTATCAGAGAATGCTTCGCTTCTCCCTGAACCAACCGGGGCTGTTGCTCGGGCTCGGTATCGTCGGGCTGATCGTGGCGATGGTGATTTTCCCTCGGTTGCCCCAGGAACTGGCCCCGACCGAAGACCGCGGCGTAATCATCATGCCCGTCAGCGCACCCCGGGGTTCGACGGT
>Ga0208316_1000763_pt1 | contig 23224 bp, 25 predicted proteins | sample MalvireepMed_231_FD_184240 | JGI IMG/M metagenome (GOLD analysis project Ga0208316, IMG submission 184240) | Marine viral communities from the Global Malaspina Expedition - Malaspina viral metaG DeepMed_231 (SPAdes) (version 2) | ecosystem: Environmental > Aquatic > Marine > Oceanic | place... | reverse complement strand
TCAGGAAGGCCACCGTCATGCCGCCCATGACAATGGCGAGGGCCGAGCCCCGGCGCTCCGGCGGGACCAGGGCGCTGGCGGCGGCAGAGGCCGCAGGGCCGGCCATGGCGCCGACCGCCCCCAGGATGGCGCGGAGCACCAGCAGGGCGCCGAACTCAGCCGTCAGCAGACAGGCCAGGTTGAGCAGGACCGCCGCCGACAGCGCCAGAAGCAGCACCCGCTTGCGCTCGAACCGGCCGACCAGGAAGGCCAGCGGCGGCCCGGCCAGGGCCGAGGTCAGCACATAGACGGTCTGAAGCTGCCCCACTGCGCCCACCGAGACGCCGAGGTCGGCGGCCATGGGCTCCAGCAGGCCGGCGAAGATGAAGGCGCCCGACCCGAAGGCGAAGGTCGACAGGGCCAGGACAAAGACGCGGAGATTCAAGGGCGCCGATCCAGCGGGCCGGCGCCTGTGGCGCGGCGGCGAAGGGGGCTGGACCGCATGGCTTATCCTCTCCTGCAGCGGTCTGGCGCCGCTTGTCCTCCGATCAGTAGCCTTGAGCCACGGGCGGTCAATCTCAGGATTTCTGAGGGCGGCGCCAGAAGCCGGGCGAGCCGCCCTATTCGACGGTCACCGACTTGGCCAGGTTGCGCGGCTGATCCACGTCGGCGCCCTTCTGCACGGCCACATGATAGGCCAGAAGCTGGATGGGGGCCGACATCACCAGCGGGGCGATCAGCGGATCGCAGGCCGGGGCGATGATCACCCGGGCACCGGCTGGGGCGTGGGCGGCGCCCTTTTCGTCGGTGATCAGCACGATCGGGCCGCCGCGGGCGGCGACCTCGCTCATATTGGACATGGTCTTTTCGAACAGCTCGTCGCTGGGGGCGATCACGATCACCGGCGTCGCCTCGTCGATCAGGGCGATGGGGCCGTGCTTCAGTTCGCCGGCGGCATAGCCCTCGGCGTGGATATAGCTGATCTCCTTGAGCTTCAGCGCCCCTTCCAGGGCCAGCGGGAACATGGCGCCGCGGCCGAAATAGAGGACGTCCCGGGCCTTGGCCAGTTCGGGCGCCAGGGCGCGGATCGCCTCCTCCACGCCGATCGATTCGGCGATCAGGCGCGGCGCCTCCAGCAGGTGCTTGGACAGCCGCGCCTCTTCGGCGGCGTCGATCTGGCCGCGGGCGGCGGCGGCGGCGATGGCCAGCGCCGTCAGGGCCGCCACCTGGCTGGTGAAGGCCTTGGTGGAGGCCACCCCGATTTCAGGCCCGGCATGGGTGGGCCACAGCAGGTCGGCCTCCCGCGCCATGCTGGACTCCGGCACATTGACCATGGCTGCGGTGGAAAGGCCCTGGCCCTTGCACCAGCGCATGGCCGCCAGGGTGTCGGCGGTCTCGCCGGACTGGGAGACCCCCAGCGCCAGGGTCCGGGCGCCCAGCGGCGGCTCGCGATAACGGAACTCCGAGGCGACCTCGACATCGGTGGGCAGGCGCGCCAGGCGTTCGAAGGCGTAGCGGGCGATCTGGCCGGCATAGTTGGAGGTGCCGCAGGCGATGATCTGCAGGCGTTCAGCGGTCTTGAAGTCGAAACCCCCCGGCGCGGTCGCCCGTCCCGTCACCGGATCGATATAGGCCGACAGGGTGTGCTGGGTGGCGTCGGGCTGGTCATGGATTTCCTTTTCCATGAAGTGCCGATAGTTGCCGCGCTCCACCAGGGCCGCGGCCTGGGCCACCTGCTTGATGGTCCGCAGAACTGGCTGGCCGGCGGCGTCGAAGATCTGGGCCTGGGCGTGGTCGATCCGCACATAGTCGCCCTCTTCCAGATAGGCGATGCGGTTGGTGAAGGGGCCGACCGCCAGGGCGTCGGAGCCCAGATACATCTCGCCGTCCCCATAGCCGACCACCAGCGGGCTGCCGCGGCGGGCGCCCAGGATCATGCCGTCTTCGCCGGCGATCAGCACGGCCAGGGCGAAGGCGCCGCTCAGACGGTCGAGGGTCGCCTTGAGCGCCTCCAGGGGCGCCAGACCCGACTGCAGCTGGGCGTCCAGCAGGTGGGCGATGGTTTCGGTGTCGGTCTCGCTCTCGAAGGTGCGGCCCTGGGCCTCGAGCTCGCGGCGAAGCTCGGCGAAGTTCTCGATGATGCCGTTGTGGACCAGGGTCACGCGGCCGGCCGTGTGGGGGTGGGCGTTGCGCTCGGCCGGCGCGCCGTGGGTGGCCCAGCGGGTGTGGCCGATGCCGACCTGCGCCTTCAGGGCGTCGTCCATCAGCACGTCCTGCAGGGCGCGGATCTTGCCCTTGGCCCGTCGGCGCTCGACGACCCCAGGCGCTGTCACCCCGGCCACCCCGGCCGAATCATAGCCCCGGTACTCCAGGCGAAGCAGGCTCTCGACCAGGCGGTCCTGGACGGGGGTCTTGCCGACGATGCCAATGATGCCGCACATGGCCTTAACCTCACTTTTTGTCGGACGCCGCCGACGCGACTAATGTCTGGCCCCGCGCCGCCTTTAGCATTCGCAAACGCGACGTCGACTAAATCTGGGTTTCCGATCGTTTCGTGAGTCCGACCATGACCAAGCGCGCCTATTTTGGAACCGACGGCATCCGGGGGGAGGCCAACCGCCATCCCATGACCGCCGAGGTCGCCCTGCGCGTCGGCATGGCCGCCGGCAAGGTCTTCATGTCGCAGGACGAACGACGCCACCTGGTGGTGATCGGCAAGGACACCCGGCTGTCAGGCTACATGATCGAGCCGGCCCTGGTGGCGGGCTTCGCCAGTGTCGGTATGGACGTTCGCCTGCTGGGTCCGATCCCGACCCCGGGGGTGGCGATGATGACGCGCTCCATGCGCGCCGATCTGGGCGTGATGATCAGCGCCTCGCACAACACCTATTCCGACAACGGCATCAAGCTGTTCGGCCCGGACGGCTTCAAGCTCTCCGACGCCCGCGAACTGGAGATCGAGGCCCTGATGGACGAGGGCCTGCAGGAACGTTTGGCGGCGCCCGACGCCCTGGGCCGCGTGGCCCGGGTGGACGACGCCCAGGCGCGCTATGTGGAGATCGCCAAGGCGACCTTCCCCCGCCGGCTGAGCCTGAGCGGTCTTAGGATCGTCATCGATTGCGCCAATGGGGCGGCCTACAAGGTGGCGCCCACGGCGCTCTACGAACTGGGCGCCGAGGTCATGCGCCTGGGCGTGGAGCCCAATGGCTTCAACATCAACAGCGAGTGTGGTTCGACCCATCCCGAGGCCATGGCCAAGATGGTCAAGGAGTACCGGGCCGACATCGGCATCGCGCTGGACGGCGACGCCGACCGCCTGGTGATCTGCGATGAAAACGGCCGGGTGGTGGATGGGGACCAGATCATGGCCCTGATCGCCGCCCACTGGGCCCAGCGCGACCGGCTGACCGGCGGCGGCGTGGTCGCCACCGTCATGTCCAATCTTGGCCTGGAGCGGTTCCTGGGCGGGAAGGGGCTGAAGCTCGAACGCACCGCCGTGGGCGACCGGGCGGTGATGATGCGGATGCGCGAAGGGGGCTTCAACCTCGGCGGCGAGCAATCGGGCCACGTGATCCTGTCGGACTTCTCCACCACCGGTGATGGCCTGCTGGCGGCGTTGCAGGTGCTGGCGGTGCTGAAGGAGGCCGACAAGCCGATGAGCGCGCTGGCCCGTCAGTTCGAGCCGGTGCCGCAGCTCCTGGAGAATGTGCGCTTCGGCGGCGGCAAACCCCTGGAGAGCGAGAACGTCAAGGGCGCCATCGCCCTGGCCGAGCAGCGCCTGAACGGGTCCGGCCGACTGCTGGTGCGCGCCTCGGGCACCGAACCCCTGATCCGAATCATGGCCGAGGGGGACGACGAAAAGCTGATCTTCGAGATCGTCCACGAGCTGGCCGGGGTCGTGCGTCAGGCCGCCGCCTGAGACGGTCTCCAGCAAGGCCTCAGAAACCCTATCCAAGACCCGCGCATTATGTCAGTTTCGTAATGTCCATGCCGCTCGACCGGCTTGGAGACAAAGATACGACTGGGAGAAATGCATGTCTCGGAACCCCGCGCTCGCGGGCCGCAGGCAAGGGCACGCAGGCCGAGGCGCTCCGGCGTCCATCGCCTGCATGGCTTTTGTCGCCGCCATTTCCATCGCCTTCTGGATCGGCGCTGTCTGGATCGTTCAGCAGCTCATGGCCCTGATGGTTGGGGCCGGCTGAGGGGCGAGCCGCCCTATAGCCGCCCGACGCTGGTATACTCAAACCCCTGCCGACGGACCTCGGCGGGGTTGTAGATATTGCGCAGATCGACCAGGACGGGGCTCTTCATGGCCGCCTTGAGGCGGTCGAGGTCCAGCGCCCGGAACTGGTCCCATTCGGTGATGATCACCACCGCGTCCGCGCCCTGGGCCACCGCATAGGGCTCGGCGGCGAAGTCCACGTCCTTAAGCAGGTGGCGCGCCTCGCGCTCCCCTTCGGGGTCGAAAGCGCTGATGGTTGCGCCGGCCGCCTGCAGCGCCGGGATGATGTCCAGGCTCGGCGCATCGCGCATGTCGTCGGTGTTGGGTTTGAAGGTCAGGCCAAGCACCCCGATCCTCTTGCCCTGCACATCCCCGCCCATGGCCGCGATCACCTTGTCGGCCATGGCCTTCTTGCGCTGGTCATTGACTTGCACCGTGGTCTCGATCAGCCGCACCGGCGCGCCGAAGTCGGTGGCCGTGCGGACCAGCGCCAGCGTGTCTTTCGGGAAGCAGGAGCCGCCATAGCCCGGTCCGGCGTTCAGGAACTTTGAGCCGATCCGCCCGTCCAGGCCGATGCCCTTGGCCACCTGCTGCACGTCGGCGCCGACGGCTTCGCAGAGGTCGGCCATCTCGTTGATGAAGGTGATCTTCATGGCCAGGAAGGCGTTGGCCGCGTACTTGATCAGCTCGCTGGTCCGCCGGCCGGTGAAGACGATGGGCGTCTCGTTGAGGAACAGCGGCCGGTAGAGCTCGCTCATCACCGGCCGAGCCCGCTCGTCCTCCAGGCCCACCACCACCCGGTCGGGGCGCTTGAAGTCCTCGATGGCCGCGCCCTCGCGCAGGAACTCCGGATTGGAGACCACGGCGAACTGGGCGTCGGGCCGCTTGGCCCGGATGATCTTCTCGATCTCATCGCCCGTGCCCACCGGCACGGTGGACTTGGTCACCACCACGGTGAAGCCGTCCATGAGGCCGGCGATCTCCTCGGCCGCAGCATAGACGTAGGAGAGGTCCGCATGGCCGTCGCCCCGCCGCGACGGCGTACCCACGGCGATGAACACCGCATCGGCCTTGGCCACAGCCTGCGCGGCCTCCGTCTCGAAGAACAGCCGGCCGGCCGCCACATTGCGCGCCACCAGCCCCTCAAGCCCCGGCTCGAAGATCGGAATGCCGCCGGTCCGCAGGCGTTCGATCTTGCCGGCGTCCTTGTCGATGCAGGTCACCACATGCCCGAAGTCGGCGAAGCAGGCCCCACTCACCAGGCCCACATAGCCCGTCCCGATCATCGCCACTTGCATGGGTTGGTCCTTAAGTCCGGAATCGCGCGGGCCGCCGCTGGGCGGCTCGCTGATGCGGTGATCTAGCCGAAAGCACGCGGGCCCTGCCAGACCCGCCTGTCGCCGCTAGACTTCCTGGTTGTAGCCGCCCACCTGCGGGTGCTTGCCGAGCCGGGGCTTCACCTCCTGGTGGAACAGGGCGCGCATGTCGTCGGCCGAGCTGGTGCTTTCCACCACCACGACGATCTCCGGCTTGTTGGACGAGGCCCGCACCAGCACCCAGGAGCCGTCCTCCAAAGCCACCCGAACGCCGTTGACGGTGATCAGGTCGGCGATCTTACGGCCCAGGATCGTGCCGCCGGAGGCCTGCAGGGCCTGGTACTCGGCGACGATCTTGTCGACCACGCCGTACTTTTCCTCGTCCGGGCAGTGGGGGGACATGGTCAGGGAGGTGTAGGCGACCGGCAGGGCCTTCTTCAGGTCCGACAGCTTCTTGTCCGGATTGCGGTCCAGCATCGCCAGAATGGCGGCGGCGGCCACCAGGCCATCGTCATAGCCACGGCCGATGGGGTCGTTGAAGAAGAAGTGGCCGCTCTTCTCGAACCCGGCCAGGGCCTTCAGCTCGGCGGTCTTGCGCTTGATATAGGAGTGGCCGGTCTTCCAGTAGATGGTCTTGGCGCCGTTGGCGGCCAGAACCTCGTCGGTGGCGTAGAGGCCCGTGGACTTCACATCGACCACGAAGGTCGCGTCCTTGTGCAGTTCCGACAGGTCGCGGGCCAGCATCAGGCCGATCTTGTCGGCGAAGATCTCCTCGCCCTCGTCGTCCACCACGCCGCAGCGGTCGCCGTCGCCGTCGAAGCCGAGCGCGCAATCGGCCCCGTACTGGCGCACGGCCTTGGCCATCTCGTGCAGCATTTCCTGGTCTTCGGGATTGGGATTGTACTTGGGGAAGGTCCAGTCCAGCTCGCAGTCCATCTCATAGACCACAGCCACGCCCATCCTGCGCAGGGCCTCGGCGGCGAAGGCGCCGGCCGTGCCGTTGCCGCAGGCGCAGACCACCTTGAGCGGCCGCTTCAGGCTGACCCCGGCCACCACGTCGTCCACATAGCGTTCGGCCACGCCGGTGACGTGGGTCAGGCTGCCGCCGGGCCGCAGTTCCCACCCGCCGCCCAGGACGATCTCCTTCAGCCGGCCCATCTCCTCGGGTCCGAAGGTCAGGGGTCGCTGGGCGCCCATCTTGACCCCGGTCCAGCCGTTTTCGTTATGGCTGGCGGTGACCATGGCCACGCAGGGCGCGTCCAGGTCGAACTGGGCGAAATAGGCGATGGGCGACAGAGCCAGGCCGATGTCCAGCACCTCGCAGCCGGCCTGGATCAGGCCAAGGGTCAGGGCCTGCTTGATCGACAGGGAGTAGGCGCGGAAGTCGTGACCGACCACGATCTTCGTCTGGCCCATCTGCTGGATCAGCGTGCCCAGACCCATGCCGAGCGCCTCGACGCCCAGCAGGTTGATGTCCGGCCCAAACAGCCACCGCGCATCGTATTCCCGAAATCCCGTGGCCTTCACCAGGGGCTGGTTTTCATAGGCGAGCGTATTGGGCACGAGATCGGCGCTGGGGGCGAGAAGCATCTGGACTCCGCAGGTGGGTGGTCGACAGCTCGGGAAAGGATTGGCCCGAAGGCCTAGGCGAAGCCCGTAAGGCCGGTTCGCGACGTTTGCTACATCACGCCTGCCCGAAGCAGGTCGTGCACGTGCAATATGCCTACGGGACGCTCGTTCTCGAGCACGAACAGCACGGTCACCGAAGGCGCCGGATCGCTCATCAGGGCCAGGGCCTCGGACGCCATCATGGACGGCGGCACGGTCTTCTTCGGCCCGGCGGTCATCACCTCGCCGGCGGTGTGGGACAGCAGACCCTCGATGTGGCGGCGCAGGTCGCCATCGGTGATGGCCCCGGCCAGCCGGCCCTGGTCGTCGGTGACCCCGACAATGCCCCACCGCTTCTCGGTCATGATCAGCAGGGCTTCGGGCATCGGGGTGTCGTGGGCGACCAGGGGCAGTTCGGCTGGCCCATGCATCAAGTCGCCGACGGTGCGCAGCATGGCGCCCAGCTTGCCGCCGGGGTGGAAGGTCTTGAAGTCCTTGGCGGTGAACCCGCGGCGTTCCAACAGCGCCACGGCCAGGGCGTCGCCAAGCGCGATCTGCAGGGTGGTGGAGGTGGTGGGCGCATTGACCTCGGCGGTGGCTTCCGGCGCATCGGCCAGGCGCAGCACCACGTCGGCGGCCTGGCCCAGCGCGCTGCCGGGGGCGGTGGTCAGGGCGATCAGGGGAATCCGGAAGCGCTTGGCGTAGGCCAGGATGTCGGACAGCTCACGCACCTCGCCGGACTTGGATAGCGCCAGGATTGCGTCCTCCTGGCCGATCATGCCCAGGTCGCCGTGGCTCGCCTCCGAGGCATGGACGAAGAAGGCCGCCGAGCCGGTGGAGGCGAAGGTGGCGGCGATCTTGCGCGCCACGTGACCAGACTTGCCGATGCCGGTGCAGGCGATGCGGCCCTTGGCGGCGAACAGGATGTCGACCGCCCGAACGAAGGTTTCGTCCAGGTCCTGGGCCTGCAGGCCAAGGGCGGCGGATTCGGCGGTCAGCACCCGGCGACCGACCGCAACGGCGTCGAAGCTGCTCATGGCCGGGGGGCGACCGCTTGGTCCTGCAGGTCGCGCATGGTCTCCCGCGCCTTGTTCAGGCGCTCTTGCGAGGCCTTGGTCTGACGTTCCATGGCCGCCTTCATCTCCGGGGTCTGGAGGACAGGTTCATGGCCGAAGGGGCCAGGCGAGCGCGCGCCAATCCCCTGGGGCCAAACCAGGGCCAGGGCGATGGTCAATGCGGCGGCGAGGCCGAGCAGCGGAAAGAAGAAACGATCCAGCATCGGGTCGATATAGCCGCTCCCATCGTCCTGGGCCACGCCCAAGGATGGGGCTTGTCCGCTTGACGCGCCGCCCCCTGAGCCCTAGCCGGACGGGCGACCCCGACCGCCCTAGGAGATGTCCCGTGCCGACCCTTGTCCTGCTCCGCCACGGCCAGAGCCGCTGGAACCTGGAAAACCGTTTCACCGGCTGGGTGGATGTGGACCTGACCGACCAGGGAGAGGCCGAGGCGACCAAGGGCGGCGAACTGATCAAGGCCGCCGGCCTTCAGTTCGACCGGGTCTATACCTCGGTGCTCACCCGGGCGATCCGCACCAGCTGGCTGGCCCTGGCCGCCGCGGGCCAGGCCTATGTGCCGGAGATCAAGGACTGGCGGCTCAACGAGCGCCACTATGGGGGGCTCACCGGCCTCAACAAGGCCGAGACGGCCCAGAAGCACGGCGAGGAGCAGGTCAAGATCTGGCGCCGGTCCTATGACGTGCCGCCGCCGCCCCTGAGCTCGGCCAGCGAGTTCGACTTCGCCGGGGACCGCCGCTACGCCGGCGCCCATCTGCCCAATACCGAAAGCCTCAAGACCACCCTCGACCGCGTGCAGCCCTATTGGGAGGCCGAGATCGCCCCGCGCCTGAGCGCCGGCGACACCCTGCTGGTGGCCGCCCACGGCAATTCCCTGCGGGCCATCGTCAAGCTGCTGTTTGGCCTGGGTGATGAGGCGATCATCGATGTGGAGGTGCCCACCGGGAATCCGCTGCTGATCGAGCTGTCGGACGATCTGAAGCCGGTCGCTGCGCGCTATCTGGACGAGGCCCGGGCCAAGCCGCTGCCCGCCATCGCGTGACCGACGCCGCGGCGGCCCATATGCGCCGCGCCATCGCCCTGGCGCGGGGCCAGCTTGGCCTCACGGGCGAGAACCCGGCTGTGGGCTGCGTCATCGTCTCAGGCGATGGGGCGGTGGTCGGTGAAGGCGCCACGGCGCAGGGCGGGCGACCCCATGCCGAGGAGATCGCGCTGGAGCAGGCCGGCGCCGCCGCGTCTGGCGCCACGGTCTATGTCACCCTGGAACCCTGCGGCGCGCGATCTAGCGGCGCGCTCGCCTGCGCCGATCGGCTTGCGGCGGCCGGCGTGGCGCGGGTCCATGTGGCGTGCCGCGACGCCTCGCCCTACGCCGACGGACGGGGTCTCGCCTGCCTGGCCGAGGCGGGTCTGCTGGGGGAGGTGGGTCTGCTGGCCGATGAGGCGGCCGCGCTCTATGCCGACTATCGCCCGTCAGGGTCGGCGTCCCGTTGAGCCAAGCTGCGGAAGGGGCTCGTTAATCTTGGCGCGTTAGCCTCAGGCGAACCCATGCTTAACGGCCCCAGATGCTTTCCCCCCGTCCCGCCTCGATCCCCGAACTGAGGAGCCTGAGCCAGGCCGAGGTCGATGCAGTGTGCGCGCGGCACGACCGGCTGTGGACCTCAAGGCCCGGGGGCGCCCGGGCCGTGTTCGCCTGGAAGGACCTGTCGGGCCTGGACCTCCGGGGCCGCAATCTCGCCGACGCCGACTTCACCGGCGCCTGCCTCAATGAATGCCAGATGCAGGGCGCCAAGCTGGACAACGCCAATCTGTTCGGCTGCGACATGCAGGGCGTCAACCTGACCGACGCCTCCCTGCGCCGCTCGGACCTGCGCGGCGCCTGCCTGCGCGGCGCCAACCTCACCGGCGCAGACCTGTTCGAGGCCGACCTGCGCGAGGGCTCCATCGCCGCGGCCGACCGCGACAAGGGCCTGCGCATTCTCGAACACCTGGCCCGGCCGGGCGAAGTCCAGGGCGCGGTGCTGGCCGGCGCCAATCTGGAACGTTCGCGCCTGTCGGGGGTCATGGCCGCCCGGGCCGACTTCTCCGACGCCATCCTCAAGGACGCCAAGCTCGTTCGGGCCAATCTCAAACAGGCCAACATGTCCGGCGCCAACATGCAGGGCGCCGACCTGTCGGGCGCCGATCTGGCCGGGGCGGACCTCCGCGACGCCATCCTGGTGGGCGCCAAGACCTATTCGTGGAATGTCAGCAAGGCCGAGATGGCTGGCGTGCTCACCGACGCTCCGGCCGGCATGGCGGTGTCGGACCTGCCCTACAAGACGATGATCCGCGACCATGCCCGCTGGTGCGAAACCGGCGGCGGGGAGGGGAGCCCCTCGGTGTTCGACGGCGCCGATCTCCGGGCCCTGGAGACCATTCGCGGCTTTAACCTCACGGCCCTGTCGGCCAAGGGGGCCGTCTTCTATGGCCTCGACATGGAGGGCGTGCAGTTGCAGGGCGCCCAGCTGGACGGCGCGGACCTGCGGGCCTGCAATCTGCGCCGGGCCGACCTGCGCGGCGCGCGGCTGATCAACGCCAAGCTTTCGGGCGCCGACCTGCGCGACGCCCAGATGGGACCGCTGCTGATCGGCTCCAACCGCCTGTTGTCGTGCAACATGACCGGGGCGGCGCTGAAGAACACCGACTGCGCCCGGGCCGATCTGCGCCAGGCGATCCTGATCGACGCCGACCTGTCCAGGGCCAATTTCACCGGCGCCCTGTTGAAGCAGATCGATATCACCGGGGCCCGGCGCGGCGGCGCCCGAGGCCTGCAGGATATTATCTAATAACGCCGGTCTTTTAACCGTTAGGTCGCAGTTATGCGGCTAAAGGTCGCGATATTGCTCAACCGAGGGGAACCGTACAGGTGTCAGCCGCCATTGCTCTTACCGGCCGCCGCAAGCTCTCGATGGGTGAGATCGAAATGGTGCTCGCCGCCCATGAGCGCTTCATCACCGGCCGTCCCGGCGGGAAGCTGGCGGCCCTGCGATTCATCGACTTCACCGGGGTCAACCTTTCCGGGCGCAATCTGCAGGACGCCGACCTCTCCTCGTCGGTGCTCGACAGCGCCCGGCTGATCGGCGCCGACCTGTCCCGGGCCAATCTGTTCGGCTGCGACCTGCGCAAGGCCGATCTGCGGCGAGCCAATCTCACCCGGGCCGACCTGCGCGGCGCCTGCCTGAGGGGCGCCGACCTCAGCGAGGCCGACCTCACCCAGGCGGACTTCCGGGTCGGCCAGATCGCCGTGCCGCACCCGTCCAAGGGACTGACCTCGCTGACCCATCATCAGCGTCAGGGCGACCTGGACCACGCCAACTTCCAGGGCGCCAATCTCGACGGCTCACAGATGGAGGAGGTCTCGGCCTTCGCCACCGACTTCACAGACTGCTCCATGCGCGGCGCCAAGCTGAACCGGGCCAACATGAAGGACGCCAATCTCGAAGGCGCGATCATGGACTGGGCCGACATCTCCGGCGCCAATCTGGAGGGCGCGCGCCTGGTGGATGCGGTCATGACGGGGATCGACATCCGCACCGCGCGCACCTCCGGCGCCAATCTGCATGGGGTGCTCAACGCGCCCAGCCAGGAGGCGATCGACCGGGCCGACGAGTTCCACGCCATGGCCCAGGCCAACCAGGCGTGGTGCAAGTCCGGGGGGAAAGAGGGCAAGCCGGCCAGCTTCGACAACCAGGACCTGCGGCCCCTGGATCAGCGACTGCGCAACATGCGGCTGTCGGTGATGAGCGCCCGCGGCGCGGTGATGGTCGGGCTCGATCTCTCGGGCGCTCACCTTCAGGGCGCCATTCTGGAAAACGCCGACATGCGCGGCGTCTGCCTGCGCGGGGCCGATCTGCGCGGCGCCAAGCTGGCCGGGGCGCGGCTGACCAAGGCCGATCTGCGCGAGGCGATCCTCGGGCCGCTCCCGCTCAGCGCCGACCGGGTGAACCGGGGCGACCTGCACCATGCCAAGCTGCGCTATGTGAAGGCCCAGGGGGCCGACTTGACCGGCGCGATCCTCGATGAGGCCGATGTGCGGGGCTGCGACTTTTCCGGGGCCATGATGCGCGGGGCGAGCCTGCGGGGCGCCGACATGTCGCTGGCCCTCGGGTTCGAGATTCCCGGCGCCTGAAGCCGATCCGCCGCCCACGAAAATGGGCGGCGCGTCGCCGCGCCGCCCGCTCTTCGAGCCTCGGGTCCTAAGACTAACCCTTAGGCCGCCTTTTCGCCTTCGATCAGGGTCGAGGGCGCACCGTTGCTGATCTCGATCCGGCGGGGCTTGAGCGCCTCGGGGAGTTCGCGACGAAGCGAGATGGACAGCAGGCCATCGGACAGGGCCGCCTCGGTCACCACCACATAATCGGCCAACTGGAACCGGCGCTCGAAGTCGCGCTCGGCCAGGCCGCGATGCAGGAAGCGGCGGGCTTCCTCGTTGGCGGCCTTGCGCCCCTGCACGGTGAGGAGGTTTTCCTTCACCTCGATGGCGAGTTCCTCGGCCCGGAAGCCGGCCACCGCGATCTCGATGCGGTAGTCGTTATCGCCGGTCCGTTCGATGTTGTAGGGCGGATAGCCGGTGGCGGCGTCGGCCGCAGCGGTTTCCAGAAGGCCCGCCAGACGGTCGAAACCGACGACGGAGCGGTAGAGCGGGGAGAAATCAAGCGTGCGCATGTGCGTCACATCCTTCTTGGCTAAGCAAGGTTGCGTTCAAATGCGACCTGCGACGAGCCCGAAGGCCTCGTCAGCGGCCGGAAGGCCCGGAAGTCCAGCGCCTTCGTGAAAGGATTTGGGGTGGGTTTCACGGGTTTCAAGACCTTGATCGCCGCGCGCCCTTGCCAGATCGGCTCGCGCCTCTAGGGTCACCGCCTCAATCGACTTGCCGGAGCTCCAGACCATGTTTCACGACAAGTTCCCCGCCCTTATCGCCGGCGCGCTTGGCGCCCTCATCCTCGGCTCGGCCGCCCAGGCGCAGGACGCCGTTCTGCGCGAGGTGATCGCCGGCCCGCAACGGAGCGAGGCCCATCAGGCCCGCGACGCCGCCCGCAACCCCTATGACAGCCTGGTCTTCTGGGGCCTCAAGCCCGGCCAGACGGTGGTGGAGATTTCGCCCGGCAGCGGCTACTGGACCGAGATCCTGGCGCCCTATGCTCTGAAGACCGACGGGACCTATGTGGCCGGCGTCGCCGACCTTGAGGACCCGGCCCTGTCCGACGGCGCCCGCAAGGGCCGTGAGGCCTTCGCCGCCAAGTATGACGACGCCTCGGTGTTCGGCGACATCGCCTATGCCGGCTTTGGCGCCGCGTCCAAGCCGTTGGGCGAGCCGGGCTCGGCCGACATCGTCCTGACCGCCCGCAACATCCACAACTGGATGTGGCGAGACGGGATGCTCGACAAGGCCCTGGCCGACTTCTACGCCGTGCTGAAGCCCGGCGGCGTGCTGGCCGTGGAGGAGCACCGGTCCGACCCGCGGCCCCAGGTCGAAGAGGCCCGGGACGGCTATGTGGCCACCGCGGTCGTCATCGCCGCGGCGGAGAAGGCCGGCTTCGAGCTCGCCGAATCCAGCGAGATCAACGCCAACCCCAAGGACACCAAGGACCATCCCTTCGGCGTCTGGACCCTGCCGCCGGTGCGCCAGAGCGCGGCCCGCGGCGAGACCGCCAGCCCCGACTTCGACCGGGCCAAGTATGATGCGATCGGCGAGAGCGACCGCATGACGCTCCGCTTCGTGAAGCCGTCCTGATCCGTGCCGTCGCCGTTCCTATCGCGACGGGGTCTGATGCTCTCCGGCCTGGCGGCCGGGAGCATGGCCCTGGCGGGGTGCAGCCGAGGCGATGAGGCGGGCGATCCGCCCGTTCCAGCCTCGGCCATGACCCTGGAAGAGGCGGTCGCCGGGGGATGGCGCGATCCCCAGGACGTGACCCGCGACGCCGCCCGCCATCCGGTCGAGACCCTCAACTTCTTCGGCTTGAAGCCGGGGATGACCGTGGTCGAGATGTGGCCCGGCGCCGGCTGGTACACCGACATCCTCGCCCCCTTCCTGGCGGCTTCGAACGGCAAGCTCTATGCGGCCAACCTGCAGCCCAACGACCCCGCCGCCATCGAGGTGGTGGAGGCCTACCGCGCCAAACTGAGGGCGAGGCCAAGGCTCTATGGGGATGTGGAGATCACCGCCTTCGGGGCCACCAGCGGTCCGATGGCGCCCGAGGGGTCGGCCGATCTGGTGCTGACCGCGCGCAACATCCACAACTGGATGGCAGCGGGCATCGTCGACAAGGCCTTCGCCGACGCCTTCGCGGTCCTCAAGCCCGGCGGCGTGTTCGGGGTGGTGGAGCATCGCGCCGCCCCGGGCGGGGTGCAGGATCCGGCCGCCGGCGACGGCTATGTGGAACAGGCCTATGTGGCGCGCCTTGGCCAGGAGGCGGGCTTCCTGCTCGACCAGGCTAGCGAGATCAACGCCAATCCCCGGGACACCAAGGACCATCCGTTCGGCGTCTGGACCCTGCCGCCGGTGCGGCGCACCTCGGCCCGGGGAGAGCCGGCCGATCCGGCCTTCGACAGCGGCCCCTATGATGCGATCGGCGAGAGCGACCGCATGACCCTGAGGTTCATCAAGCCCACCTGAGGCGCGCTCAGAGCACCTTTCGGTAGCTTTCGATGATCTGTTCGTTGGTGACGGGAAGCTTGCCGAGGTTCAGCTGGTCCGAGACCATTTCGGCGCCGCTGGGCAGGGCGTTGCGGTCCAGCTGCGCCTCGGCGTCCCAGAGCCGGCCGCGCATGATCGCCTTGGGACAGTGGAGGAAGGTCTCCTCCACCGCGATCATCAGCACCAGCCGGGGCAGGCGGCCGAACTCCTCGAAGCTCGCCAGCAGCTCGGCGTCGTCGGTGGCGCTGGCCCGGCCGTTGACGCGATAGACGTCGTCGAACCCGGGGATCATGAACATCATGCCGACCCGGCCCTCGCCGGCCAGCAGGTTGCGCAGGGTGTCCAGGCGGTTGTTGCCCGGCCGGTCGGGCAGGAAGAGGGTTTTGCCGTCCTCGCTCACATGGACGAAGCCCGGCTCGCCGCCCCGGGGCGAGACATCCAGCGCCCCGTCGGGTCCCGCCGAACTGATGATGCAGAAGGTCGAATGGCCGATAAAGGCGCGACCGTGGCGTTCCACATGGTCCAGCACCTTGTCCAACACCACCTGGCCCGGCGCCCGGTAGATCGCGTCGAGGTCGGCGAGGGCGAGCTTGCGCATCTGAGCGTCTTCCCTTTTAAGAATTGTTCTCAACATCCTGACCCATTCGCCGCCGCCTGTCACGGGGCGCCGGCCGGTTTACTTCGAGACTGGCGCAGGCCAAGCTCCGCGGCCGCACGGAGACCCGATGGCTACGATCGAACAGCTCACCGCCCGCATCGCCCAGACCCTGGAGACCGGCGAGCCGCTGCCCCACGTGGTCAAGATCGATCTGAAGGGTGCGGGCTTTATCCATATCGCTGGCGATCAGGTGACTAACCAGGACGCCCCGGCGGATCTGGTGGTCACCATCAGCCTGGACGACATCGTCGCCCTGGGCCGCCGCCGGCTCGATCCCATGACCGCCCTGATGAGCCGCCGGATGCGAATGTCCGACATGGGCCTAGCCATGTCCATGCAGTCGAAGATCCAGGCCCTGTTCGCCCAAGCCGCCTAAAGGATGCCGCCCATGTCCGAAGCCGCCCCCCTGACCGCGATCCCCACGGCCCCGGTCCCGGACGGCGGGACGGCGGAATGGTTTGTCGGCGCCAAGGGGGCGCGGCTGCGTGCGGCCCTATTCCCGGCCAAGGGCGAGGCCCGCGGGTCGGTGGTGCTGAGCGGCGGGCGCACCGAGCCCATCGAGAAATACTTCGAGGTCATCGACGACCTGACCGGGCGGGGCTTCGTGGTGCTGGCCCATGACTGGCGGGGCCAGGGCCTGTCCCACCGTGACCTGGACGACGACCGGCTGAAGGGCCATGCCGAGGGCGCCGAGCCCTTCCTGGCCGACTATGACGCCCTGCTGGCGCAGTTTGCGGCCCGCCTGCCCAAGCCGTGGATCGCCATGGGACATTCCATGGGCGGCTGCCTGACCCTGCTGGCCCTGGCCAAGGGCCAGGCCGACCGCTTCGCCGGCGCCATTCTGTCGGCGCCCATGCTGGGGGTCCGGGTCGGGCGCTATCCCAAGGCGGTGCGCCTGCTGGTGGGGCTGAACCGCCTGATGGGCCGGGCCGGCGGCTACTGCATGGGCGATCCGGGCAAGCCGTTCGACGACACCTTCGACGGCAATGTCCTTACCCATGATCGGACGCGGTTCGCCACAGCCAGGGCCCAGATCGCCGCCAATCGCGACCTGGCGCTGGGGGCGCCCACCTGGGGCTGGCTGGACTTCGCCCTGCGGGCCGCCGATTTCTTTGCGCGGCCGGCCAATCTGGCCTCGGTGACGATCCCGGTGGTCATCTGCCAGGCCGAGCAGGAAAAGCTGGTGGACAATGAGGCCCAGGCTCATGTGGCCCGCAGCCTGCCCGACGGGCGGCTGGTGGTGGTCAAGGGCGCCCTGCACGAGATCCTGATGGAGACCGACGCCCGGCGCGCCGTCTTCTGGGCCGAGTTCGACGGTCTGGTGGCGGAAGTAGCTAGATCGTCTTCGCCGAACGCCTGAGCGCCACCAGGGCCTCGTCCAGGCAGGCCCGGTCGCCGGCGATCACCACCTGCCCGCCGGAATCGCTCACGGGCTGGCCGCGCCAGTCGGTGACGAGGCCGCCGGCCCCTTCGATCACCGGAATGGCGGCCTCGATGTCCCAGGATTTCAGGCCAGCCTCGATCACCATGTCCATCGCGCCGGCCGCCACCATCGCATAGGCGTAGGCGTCCAGGCCGAGGCGGGCCAGGCGGGCGGCCGCGCGCACCTGGGTCCAGGCGCCAAGCTCGGCGCCATTGAAACAGGCCTCAGGATCGGTGGTGGAGATGGTGGCGTCGGTGAGCTTGGGGCAGGGCCGCACCTTCAGCGGTCGCGACGTCCCGCGCGACACCAGGCGCGAGCCCCCGGCGTGGCCCACATAGACCTCATCCAGATAGGGCTGGCCGATCGAACCCAAAATGGGACGCCCCTGGTGGCGCAGGCCGATCAGCACGCACCAGAGGGGGAGGCCAGAAATGAAGGATCGGGTGCCGTCGATGGGGTCGAGGACCCAGACGAATTCGGCGTCGGGCCGGTCCTCGCCATATTCCTCGCCGATCACCCCATGCTCGGGAAAGCGCTCGGCGATCAGTTTGCGAATCGCCGCCTCGGCGCCGCGATCTGCGGCCGTGACCGGATCGAAGGCGTTGAGCCCCGGCGCGCCGCCCTTGTTTTCCAGGCCATGGTCGGCGCGGAACAGGGGAAGCGCCACCTCGGCGGCGGCTTGGTTCAACTCGAGGATCAGGTCTTCGAGGGCGGTCAGGCGATCAGGGCTGAGCATGCCTGATCGTTTAGCCCGCCGCGCGGCGCAGCGAAATCCCGCAACCGCGCGGCCAGAAGCGCGCCCAAGTTCTGGAGTGTAGACGTTCAGCCGTGCTCGCTGTCGCCGTTCAAGGACTTGGCCAGGTCGAGAAGCCGCCGGCGGGGCCGTTCGCCCAGTTGGTAGTAGGCCTTGATGAGATCCATGGTCTCCTTGCTGGCCAGCACCTCGCCGCCGGTGTCGCAGGCTTCGGCGCGTTCCTGCGCCGCCGCCGAGAGACCGTCGTAGAAATAGGCCACGGGGACTTCCAGGGCCTCGGAAAGTTGCCACAGGCGGGCGGCCGAAATGCGGTTGGCGCCGCACTCGTACTTCTGAATCTGCTGAAATCTCACACCGCAGGCGCCGGCCAACTGCTGCTGGGTCAGACCCAGCAGGCGACGACGACGACGGAGACGCTTACCCAGGTGGACATCGATTTCGTTACCCATGCCTCTTTCCCCCTCACGGTTAAGAGCCGAACCCGTCCCGAAGGGGGACGGCATGGGCCAAGCTCGGCAAGTCGCGCGCCAAGCGACCTTGGTTCGCGTTGCATGAAGCGCTGCGGCGAGACTAGAGAAGGGCATGGCGCGTGCGCGATCATCCCCCGGGGGGCGGCTGGCCCAGGACCTGGCCTGGCGACTGGAAGCCCTGGCCTATGACGCCGTCACCCTGCTGGCGCGGGCCTTTCCGATCGATGCGGTTTCAGACTTCGGGGCGGCGCTGCTTCGGCGCCTCGGCCCGCTGACCAGCGCCCACCAGGTGGTGCTGCGCAATCTCAGGATCGCCTTTCCCGACCTTTCGCCCGAAGCGATCGACGCCCTGGCCGACGAACAGTGGGTCCAGACCGGACGGACCTTCGCCGAATTTCCCATCATCGACCGGATCGTGGCCGCCGGCGACCGGATCGAGATCGTCAACGCCGAGCGCCTGGCCGAGATCGCCCGCACGGGGGAGCCGGTGGTGTTCGTCTCCGGCCACCTCTCCAACTGGGAGATCATGCCCGCGGTGATCGCCCATTCCGGCGTGGTCTGCCACATGACCTATCGGGCGGCGAACAATCCCTATTTCGACAAGCGCATCCGCGACAACCGCTTCCGCTACGGGGTGCGGCTGTTTGCGCCCAAGGGCGGGGACGGGGCCCGCGAGGTTCTGGAGGCCCTGGGGCGCGGGGAGTCCGTGGCGCTGATGAACGACCAGAAGTTCAATGGCGGCGTGGCGGCCCCCTTCTTCGGCAAGCAGGCCCACACCGCGCCGGGACCTTCGCGACTGGCCCTGCGGTTCGATACCGTGCTGCAGCCCATGTCGGTCCAGCGGCTGGCCAAGGCGCGCTTCCGGGTGATCGTCCATCCGCCGATCAAGCCGACCTCATCGGGCGACCGCAGCGCCGACATCGCCAGATCGGTGGGCCGCATCAACACCTTCATGGAAGAGCGTATCGCCGAGCGCCCGGCCGAATGGTTCTGGACCCATAAGCGCTGGCCCAACGAGACCTATTCACGGCGGCGGCGCTGAGCCTCAGGCGGCCCGGAAGCCGACCAGGGACAGGGGATTGAGATTGCGGTCGCGCCACTTCATCCGCCAGCAGAGGTGGGGGCCGGTGGCCCGCCCCTCGGCGCCCACCGCGGCGATCACCTCGCCCTGCGCCACCGGCTGGCCCGGACGTACGTCAAGCTGGGACAGGTGCAGATAGGCGCTGACCAGGCCCTGGCCGTGATCGAGCATGATCAGGCCGCCCTCATAGTGCAGGCCGGTCTCGGCGAAGGCCACCTCGGCGGCGGCCGGCGCCATGACCGGGGTTCCCACCGGCGCGGCCATGTCCACGCCGTAGTGGGGCCGCGACGGCGCGCCGTTCAGGATGCGCTGGCCGCCGAAGCGGCCCGAGAGGCGGAAGTCGTGCAGCGGCAGGATGAAGCCCTGGCGGAAATCGGTGCGGTCGGCCCGGCTGGCGAACCCGGCCCGCTTGCGCACGGCCTCTGCGCGGATGCGGGCCAGCAACTCGGGCGCGGTGGGGGCGACCTGATCCTGCGGCAGGCCGTTGATCCGCTGGATGTCGAAATCGCCGGACTGGATCGTCAACATCCGGACCGCCTGGGCGCCCTGGCTCACCACCCGGACCTCGACCTTGGCGGCCGCATCGCGGTCGAAGCCGACGACGAACCAGCCGTCCGGCGAGGCCTGGCCCACCGCTTCGCCGTCGATGAAGACCGCGGCGCCGGGCGCGGTCTGGCCGATGGCGGCGCCGCCTTGGATCAGGCGGCCATTCAGCCGCAGGGGCAGGGCGTCATTCTGGGAAAGGGCGGTCCCGGGGACGGCCAGGCTGGCGAGGCCCGCCAGCAGGACCTGTCGGCGATGGGGGAGCCCGATCAGCTGTTGTGCTCCTTCCACCGGGCATAGGCCTCGGTGGGGCCGGCATAGGCTTCCTGCAGGGCCGGGCTCCAATAGCGCAGGGCCTCCAGCGGGATCCGCACGCCGGTCACGGCGCAGGCCACGAAGCGGCCGGGCTTGAGAACGACGAAGTCGCCGTCGCCATAATGGAGGACGGCAAGCTCGGCGGGCTTGCCGGAAAGGTCGCGGTCATGGGCGTTCATCACGCCAATGTAGCGCGCCGGGGCAGGCTCGAACAGGGTCTGGGGGCGGCGTCTAGAACAGATCACCCTGAACGGTCCTGGCGGGCGGGGCCGCGGCCTTTCGCGGCCGCGGGCGGGGCTCGACGGCGGGGCGCGGCGCAGCGCCGCCCTCGCCATCGACCACGGCGCTGCGGGTGGCGTCGGCGAAGACCAGCGAGACGGCCTCGCCAGGCTCCAGGGCGGCGCCCTTCAAGGCCAGGCTGCCGTCGGCCCGCTCCACCCGCGCAAAGCCCCGCGACAGGGGCCGGTCGGGATTGAGCGACAGGCGCAGCTTCTCCACCGCGCCCAGGCGTTCCCCCAGGCGATCGGTGGTGCGGCCGATGGCCGGCGTCAGCCGGGCGGCCAGCGCGTCGAGCTGCTGGCGCTGAGCCGCCTGGGGCCGGGCCAGCAGGGCGGGCGTCAGCCGGGCGGTGATGCGGGCCAGGTCGCGTCCGTGGTCGGCGGCGTTGCGCTGCAGGCCGCTGGTCAGGCGCGCGCTGAGCACCTGCAGCTTCTGGGCTTGCGTCTCCTGGGGCCGCAGCAACAGGCCGGCCGACAGGCGCGAAGCGACCCGCACCAGATCGCGCTCATGGGCCGCGGCGTTGCGTTGCAGGGCCGCGCTCAGCCGGCCGGCGGCCAGGTTGAAGCGCTGGGCGGCCATCTCCACCAGGTCGGGAACCCGGGCCAGGCTGCGGCCGGCGCTCTGCACCCGGCCCTGGCGGTCCTCCACCACCTTGCCGCCGCAGCGGTGCAGGCGGGCGTGCAGGTCGCTCAGACCCGCCCGCAGCTCGGCCAGCACCGGCGTGGCCATCTCGGCGGCCGCCGTGGGCGTCGGCGCCCGGCGGTCGGAGACGAAGTCGATCAGGGTGGTGTCGGTCTCGTGCCCCACGGCCGAGATGATCGGAATGTCGGCAGCCGCCACGGCGCGAACCAGGGCCTCGTCATTGAAGGCCCAGAGATCCTCCACCGACCCGCCGCCGCGGGCGACGATGATAATGTCGGGCCGCGGTAGGTCGCCCTGGGCTGGCAGGGCGCAGAAGCCGCGGATCGCCGCGCTCACCTGGCTCGCGGCCTGCTCCCCCTGCACCACCACAGGCCAGACCACCACGCGGCAGGGCCAGCGGTCGCGGATGCGGTGCAGGATGTCGCGGATCACCGCGCCGGTGGGGCTGGTCACCACACCGATGACCGCCGGCATGGCCGGCAGAGGGCGTTTGCGGGCCGGCTCAAACAGCCCCTCGGCCGCCAGCTTGGCCTTCAGCCGCTCCAGCTGGGCCAAAAGGGCGCCAACGCCGGCGGCCTCCATGGTCTCGATGACGATCTGATAGCGCGAGCCGGCCGGGAAGGTGGTGATCTTGCCGGTGACGATCACCTCCAGCCCCTGTTCGGGCCGGATGGATAGGCCGCGCACCGAGCCCTTCCAGACCACCCCGTCAATGGCGGCGCGCTCGTCCTTCAGGGTCAGATAGACGTGGCCATTGCCATGATGGGTGACCTTGGACAGCTCCCCCCGCAGGCGCACAAACCCGTACCGGTCCTCCAGCGTCCGCTTGAGCGCGAAGGCGAGCTCAGAGACCGAATAGGGCTGGGCGTTGGAGTCAGGCGCGGCGTCGCTCATGGCGCGAAGCTAGCCGGTCGCGGGGCGGGGCAAAACCGGGCGTTGGGAAAAACCTCAAACGACCCATCTTCTGACATTGCGTGTTTCTCCCCGGAAGGAGGCCCCGATGTCGATAGAGCAGAACAAGGCGAACGTGATCGCCTTCTATGAGATGATGTTCAACGACGGCCGCCCCGGCGAGGCGGTCGAGCGCTACGTCGGCGCGGACTACATCCAGCACAACCCGCATGTCGCGACCGGAAAACAGGGGTTCATCGACTATTTTGAGCGGATGGCGCGCGAGTGGCCGGGGAAACGAGTGGACGTGAAGCGGGCAGTGGCCGAAGGGGCATTTGTGGTCCTGCACTGCCACCAGCACTGGCCCGGCGACCATGACTATGCTGGCATCGACATCTTCCGCTTGGACGATGCCGGCAAGATCGTGGAGCATTGGGACGTATTACAGATCGTCCCCGAGCACGCCGAGCACCGAAATGGCATGTTCTGACGCGAACGCCGCTTCCCCTCCCTGCGGCGCCTGCACGCGCCCCTGAGACGTCGGTCAACGCGCTGGCCCAGGCCCTTCAACGGCAGTATCGCCGCGTCCATGAGGACGTGACGGTGCTCGAGAAGGCTGGGCTGGTGGAGCGGGCCGATGGACAGGTCCACGCGACGGCCGACCGGCTGAGCGCGGTCGTCGTTCTCTGAGCGCCCGGCGCCCAAGCGGGTCTGAACCCCCTCGCGCGCCGGGCCGATCTCAGGACGTGGTCAGATATAGCGGCGCAGGGAGCGGGCCAGGTCGGAGCCACCGGCGCGCTTCTTGGACTGGGCGGGCTGATAGGCCACCCTTGCGTGTTCTGTGCAGTAGGGGCTGTCGCTGGCGCGACGGCCGCAGAAGGTGAAGCCGTCGCTGGACGGATCGCCGATCGGCCACTTGCACATGTGGGCGCCCAGGGTCAGCACCGTGGCCGAGCCGGGGGCTTCTTCCACATAGCGCACCGGGGCCGGAGCTGGGGCGGCCTCGGCCTCCACGGGTTCGGCGATGCGGCGCGGCGCCGACGGCGTGGCCGCCGCACGCTGCGGACGGGGCGCCTTGAACACCGGGCGCGCCGGCTTGGACGGGATCGCCCGCCCCGACAGGCCCAGGCGGTGGACCTTGCCGATCACCGCATTGCGGGTGACGCCGCCCAACTGTTTCGCGATCTGGCTGGCCGAAAGGCCGTCTTGCCAGAGCTTTTTGAGTGTATCGACTCGCTCGTCAGTCCAACCCATCAGAGCCTCCCAAAACGGCCGCGTGTTTCGAGGGCCGCCC
>Ga0208316_1000761_pt1 | contig 23316 bp, 41 predicted proteins | sample MalvireepMed_231_FD_184240 | JGI IMG/M metagenome (GOLD analysis project Ga0208316, IMG submission 184240) | Marine viral communities from the Global Malaspina Expedition - Malaspina viral metaG DeepMed_231 (SPAdes) (version 2) | ecosystem: Environmental > Aquatic > Marine > Oceanic | place... | reverse complement strand
TCTACCTTAATTCTATGTACTTCTACGGCTGGTGATTGCAGTATAGGTTCTGTACTACCCCATACCTTACCTTCGATGACACTCATCTTACTTCTCCTCCAACCTAAAATAAATGTATTCATCTCCTAACGTAATAGATTTAACATTAGGGTTAACCTTTTGTTTTCCCACATAATTCCATTCCAGATCAGGGTTAGTGGTTGTCTGTTGATGTACTTCATCAAAGAACTCTTTGTTCTCTATATAAAAAATAAGATTTGTTATCATTGAAAATACTATAAACATCTACTTCTCCTTGTATACGATGTGTAATTTAGATACTATCTCTTTAACTATACCATCAAGATAGGGCTGTAACCCTGCCCTGTGTATATTAAATAATTTTTTATGTTGTTCAAGTTCTTCTTCAAGAGCTTTAATCTTTAAATCTTTTTCATCTAGTTCTTCATCAGCCATTGTCTCTCTCCTCTTCAAGACTTCTAATAATACCAAGAAGTTCTCTGACATCAGCCCTGTAGAGTGACCAGTACTTCTCTTTGTCCAAGTCACCCCTGCTGTTGTCAGCCCTCTTTAAATTAGCCAAGGCTATGTCCTTGACTTGTTCTATCCTTTCTTTTCTGAGTTGCATTACTCCTCCTCTAGTATAGAGATAACTTTATCGCCTTCATATATGCCTACTTGAAAAGTTTTATCACCATATTCAAACTCATATAATTTACAAGAACCTTGATCACAGTCATAACTTTCTGTAACTTTTGTAATTGTATAATAACTTTCTTCTATGTCAATCATCTTCCTTCTCCTCTTCAACATCAAAGATTATATCTTTAATATGTCTATCCCATACATCGTCTGTGATTGCTTCCTTTGCCTCCTCTTTATTATCAGCTTCAATTCCTTTAAACTCATAACAGATTGTCATCCTTACTGTATAGTCAGGCATCTTCTTTCTCCTTTGGATAGTAAACATATACTATGCTCTTACATGTAGGGCAACTGAGGTTAGTGACCATTGCATAGTCTTCTTCTTCTATGTCATGATCACCGCCCCAGATTAGCTCTGTCTTGCAGTGCCAGCAGTTCACGCTGCTAACGCCTCCCATTCTGGAGATGCTAACATCTTCCTCACTTTATCTTCTCTGTTAACCTTTACATTATGAGGAGAACCAGTTTTATTATTCATGTTATGAGGATGTGAAGACCAGTAGGTAGCCGCATTGTATGCAGTCCAGAGGGTTCCTTCCTCTCTCTGACCATAGGTTTCATAGTGTCCACGTCCATGTATGTGACGGTTCTCTTCATCGAAGATCTTCATGAGGTTAGATAGCATAACTTTGTTAGCTACCTTCTTCTTACTGACATTATCAGTACGTTGAGCCAGTGTTTTAGTGAAGAGATTGATAGCCTGATATCTTTTTAATGGGGTATCATACCAGTTACGCATCTCCTCAAGACCAGAGCCTGAGATAAACTCACCTGCCGTCTTAACCTTAGAGGCAAATCCAGAGATGTTGAAGTTCTTGGTATGCCTACCATAGACATAGGCCAGCTTGTCACCTGATACTAATGTATTGTAGCAGAAACTTCTCCATAGTCCCATCATACCATTGTTAGCCCATGTCCTGTTATGAGAAGTCCTAAAGACAAACTCAGGGGTAACGACATCTTTATTTTCACGCATGGTCATCTGATGGGCAGGGAATTTAGCTCTCAGTTCAAGCTTGGCTCCTCGATCATAGACATCAGTTGTAAACGTAGCATCAGTCATGTCTATCTCAGCTTGTTTGAGTGCCTGTTCTACACCATCTACTATCTCTGCATACTGAACAGGGAAGTACTCATCAGAGACAATACCTATAGGTTCTTTAGTATCTGTACGCCTCAGACCTACCCCTATCTCTGAAGGAATTTCAGCAGATTTTATAACAGGAATAGATAAATTATCTGGTTCCCATTGGTGCATCAGTGAGAACTTCTCTACCTTAAAATCTATTTTACTATGATCAAACATATTCTTCTCCATTAGTTGTATCTTCATTATAACATACTACTCAGTGATTGTCAATAAATTCTTTGTATCCGTCTTCAATCTCAGTTAACTCATCTTCAAGCCACTCATTTAATTCTTTAGTATCGAGTGGTTCACCATCCATATCTTCTATGTATGCTTCTATCATTGAAGATGCCCATGCATCAGGAGCATGAGAAGAGTTAACACTCACATAATCATACACTTCTGTTGATGTTTTAAAGTTAAACTTCATTGTCCTAATCCTCCATAAAATACTATAAATCCTGCGATAATTATTATCCCAATAAGAAATAAAAATAAATCTTTCTTCATGTTAATAATACTCCTTCATCTTACAATAGTCTTTTATAATAAATTCTCTGGCACGTTGACTAGCTTCATCACCATATTTTATCTTTATGTAACTTACTATTGTGGACATGCTCCATCCCTTAGACTTCTTAGTATCTTTATTTACAGGGCCAGAGTTAGCTTCATCCATAATGGACAAAACTATTTCTTCTATATTGATTGGACTATCCATAGTCTTGTTCCTTTTTGTGTTTGAGTTTACGAGTATAGCTATTCTTTCCTTTCTTAACAGCTACAATTTTGTGGCTTAAATGTCGGAGCCACTTCCAATATGGGTTACGTTTCTTCATCTTCCTTATCCTTCATAAGTTGTACAACCTGAGACATCAACCATCCTATTAGAAACTCAGGGTGCTGGCTGGGCAGCTTGTCCATCTCTGATTGTAGTTCTTCTAGTGTCAATGTAATACCCTCTTATCATCTGTATCTTTAACACTCTCAATTGCTACGTTAAACATACCGATTGTACTTTCCTTACCAATAGTTTGTACATATAATTTAAGACATGTACTTAACAACGCACCCGATACCATTAGGATATCAGACTTACTTTCATCAGGTGGTGATGTCTCTCTGATAAGGTTCCATAATTTATTTTGAAACTCTTGGAGTTCTTCATCTTCAGTCATGGTTTTTTCCTCAACATATCTAAAAGCTTCTCATACTGCATGAGCTTGGCCCTCAGTTTTTTAATTCTAATGTGACTATTCTGCAACTGTTCTTGCAGATCCCTCACATTTCTTTTTAAAATTTCTGTCTCGCTCATAGCTTATGTAACTCCTCTTTCAATTCCTCTAACTGAGCTATACTTTCCTCGCATAAGTAACGCTGCGTTTTTATTCTATCTATAATTACCCCTACTCTGCCGTGCTGAGTCGCTTTTATTTTATCATCCCTCAATTCCTCCAACTCAGTTATATTTTTCTCACATAAGTAACGTTTAGTTTTTACTTTATCTATACATAGATTTACTTTGGCTTTTACTTGGGGGATTTTCCCCATGATATAGGCATCATCCACTGGCATATGTATTTTCTTCAGAGAATTTTTCATGCTACCCTCTCAATCTTAATTGCGTTGGGATAATCTTCAAGTAAAGCGGCGGTATCTTCATACAGTTCCGCTGCCTCAGATACCAGTGTCCTCCCTATGCCAGCACACGCACAACATTCATGCTCCATGCTTGAGGATAGATCAGATGTCATGGCAATAGAGCCAGCACCATCACAGTTAGGACACGTTATAGTTACCTGATACATTTACTTCTCCTTCTTGGCAAAAAGTTTATTGCAATACTTACTGAACGATACTCTATTGAATTTTATATTTTCTTTTTCGTTATCAGAAAATAAACTCACTTCAAAGCGTTCGCCACTAGCTGCATTAATTAATATAGAAGTGGTATATCCTCCCCACTTATTACATTTTCTTGCCCCATTAACAGAGACATCTTTCACATTATGAAAACTTAATTGCTGTTCTAGTATAGCAGAAAAATTGTTTGTGCAATTCATGGCGGTGTATGGTGTAGGTTCAATTGTTCTAGTATAAATCATTTTACTACCCTCGTTTCAGTTACTGTTAATTGTACTCTGTCAGGATACTCCATGTCATCAGGATCATCAGGGTTTATGCTTACCTGATCTACTCCTAGTTTATCTAGTAAGCCTTCCCATTCAAAATTAATACCCATTGATTTTTCAAACATGTATCTCTCCAGAATTACTTGTCTCATCCTTCCATCTCCTCTACTTCTTTATGTGCTAATACCATTGCTTCAATCTCAGCTTGTCCTACATCCTTGAACTTCTTTAGCTGTTCATCCAGATGTTTGTTATAAACTTCTTCATAGATTGTATCGTTTGTTTTATTACTCATTTGCTTTCTCCTTATACTTTATAGTACCACACCCCTACATGATGTCAAGCATATTGGAGCCGTGACCCACACATAATGTAGTTGTTTTTCCAGGTAAGTCCTTGATATATATAAATAAAATATATATATGAATAAAAAAATAGAGGTGTGATATTTCTACCACACCCCTTGAGTTTAGGACTAACCAAATTAATCTCTCTTTACTAGTCTAGCATTAGGCTTGTTGGATGTATGCTTGGCACTATCCAATATCTTTTGGCATATCATACCGTACCCCATGCCAGTGCAAAATGCTACCAGAACTATAATTAAAACGTCCATTACTTTAATCCTTTCGCATACTTTAAAGCTTCTCTGTGACTGCCAGTGAAGTAACCTAACACTTGATACATGGCTGATCCCCATATCTGATCATAATCTCTCCACGCTTCTAGCTTACCGCTGTTATGTAAAATTAATACCCAATTCTTTTCCATCTATTTAATCCTCTCATCTTTATCTATAAATTTATAGTTGACTTCATCCATTGTAGTTTCAGTATCAACATCAACAGGCATAGTCCACACCATGAACCTAGATCTAGCAGACTGCCAAGCTTCATCTTTGGTAGCAAATACCTGAGCATTTGTTGCACGTTCACCATCAGCCATAATAAAAACTGGTTTATAATTCATTGGTTTAAATCCTTTCAATTGTTTGCACCCTTCAAGCCAGTGTAAGGATTGGATACCTTATCACCAGCTATCAGGATATTAAGTTAGCTTATGTTAATAGTTCTGTCTCTCTATCCATATCCAACACATCTCCTAATGTCATGTTGTCTATGTAATGTCTAATGTTTTCTTTCTTATTCTGGATGTAATCCTCCTCTAATTGTCTAGGCGTATACCATCCAGCATTTTCTAGTTGTTCTAATAGATCAATATCATTAGCTTCAATGTCTAACATGAATAAATATGTTAGGTTCTCCATCTCATATTCTAATCGTTGTTCGTGCATATCCTCAACACCAACACTAGAAAACTTATTAATCAATCCTTTGATAAAATTATCTGCCTTATCCTCACATATCAAAGCTATGTTGCCCCATGTTCTAGCATTATCTAGAGTAGCACAATCATGGTATTCTTCTTGATGTATTTGCATTGTCTTATCCCTTTCTAATGAGAAGTTTTAAAGCTTGTATAGTTTCTTTTAATTTTGGATGGTTGCCATTCCTTATTTGAATATTTCTTAGCAACCATCTAATATTATTTTTATTTGTTAAATCCTTTCTACTATCTGGAATATCAAAACCATTATCTAATTCCATTGTCTTATCCTTTCAAGTTAATCAATTACAAAGCCAGTGTTATCTTTCTTAGCAGCACCCTTGGCATATAGTGCAACAACATTGGCACCCTTGGCATCAAGAAACCTAAGATCATCCTTATCACCATTAATAACTGGCAATCCTTTGAATGTTTTAGGTATGTTGTTCTTATCCCTAAACACTACAGCCATATTAACATTGTTCTTGATGGCTTTCTTTAAAACATCCTTAGCATACTTTGTATTGGCTTCAGAGTAGGACAAAGTGATATGATAGTTGGATGGCATATCCTTATCAATTCTATTAATACATTTTGTATAATCATAGAACTGTACATCAGGAAACAATTTAACAAGCCATTTAAAATTGATGTCACTAGTGCCATTTAATCTAACAACAGGTATTAGGTCACGTTTAAAACAATAGGCTCTAAACTTCACAACGTCCTCATATAACATCACACTAAACTTGTCTCTGTCATTAAGATATAGTTTTGTTTTACGTATCCTGCTAGCCTGTACACTATTCATTTGTCCACGCCCTGCACTATACAAACATCCTACATGACACTGTGCAGTTTTTGCCATTGGACATATCATACCACCCTTATCCGCAGCAGTGTCATAGGGTGCCATATACATAATAGCTGTTAGGTATATCTCATTGTCGCCCTTAATAGTTTTTGCATTGTTGCCAACGCCAAGTAAATTATATTGTGTCATTGGTTTAATCCTTTGCATCTAAAAGTTTGTTGTCTTCATCAATTACATTCTTTAACCAAGTGTAATAAGTGTTTTTGGCTATGGCTAGATAATCATCATAATCATGAACTTCATGATCAAAACCATTAAGAATATCAAATTCATCTTCTAATTTATTCACCCATTTTTCCAAAAAAGAACCATCACTAAAATTGACACTAACTTCAAATAGCTCACAACAGAATATAAAACGTTGATCAACGGCGTTTGCATATTCTCTGGCATTTTCCCAAGTAGCCAATCGCTTTACTTCATTACTCCAAACTTCTGAGCTAAACTTGTTAAGAACATTTAATTGCATTTGATTAAATCCTTTCTAAATTGATTAAACTTATTCGCCAATACCATAATCTTTGTATTCATGCTCTTTGATAAACCATCTCACTTCTGCGTTAGCTTCAGGACATTGCCTAAAACCATTTTCGCCAATATAGTTTATCGAGAACCATTTATTCAACCAAACTTTACCCTTGTTAAAATCATTGTCCTCGCTTTGAGCAATAATATCACCATTCTCTAATCTTTTAACGCTTTCCGGTTTTACATATATAAGCATTTGGTTTAGTCCTTTCAATTAACTTGCCCTAATTAAGAGTGACATATTGACATATAGAGTCAAACAAATAACACTCTTATCACAAAATTGTGAATATAGTTAACAAATTAAGAATTTAAGCAGTTTTATAACTTGCTCAGGTTATTGGTCCCTATTTGGTAAACAGTTTTATTAATCTAGAAATCAATTGATCTAATTCTTTATCGGTCAATTTGTTTTGATATGGTTTAACAATTGCGAGTATTTCTTGATGTGTTTTTTGCATGGTCTTAATTCCTAAGCATGTTGGTTAAAGTTTACTTCCTACTATATAAGACGGATGAAACGTCCTATTTGTTCCCATAATAATATATTTATTTTATATTCATTTGGATATTCATTAATCCGATACTGGCTATTGTTCTGGATTGTCTAATGAGTAGGCTAATCTAAATAAATGGCAGGATTGATAGGGGATAGCTATTTTATTCTCTTATCCCCGAATATCCAACAAGACAACATGAGCATAAAAACATTTAGGGGAAGGATAAGCCATTACTCTAGATGGCACCATATGCATAGACAATCCTAAACCAGTTCAGAATAATTTAAGGTATCTCTTTTGTGCAATTGTAGTTGTGAGATATTCGCACACACAACCCACACAAAAAAAACTACGGGGCCTCCGAAGATCCTAATATATTAGATGATCATAAAAAATCTTAAAAATCTATGGGGTAATATACTACTAATATCCGATACTTAAGTAGTACTTTAGTATATATTATATATTTTTTTTAAATTAACACTTGCATTGTTAGTAAATATAGTGTATAATAGTACTATGGATAAATTTCAAGAAAGTTACTTAGAGTCTTTTATAAACCTTAAAGGACTTCTCTCACAAAAAGTTAATAGAGATTCAAAAGCAGACTTCCTAACGTTTGTCAAGCTTATGGCTCCTTCTCTTGTGTCTGACTTCAGAATGGGTAGTCACATTAAAGTGATATCCAATAAGTTAAAAGAACTTGAAGATGGAGAAGTTAAGAGGTTGATGGTCTTTCTACCTCCCCGATCCTCCAAGTCAGTCATATGTTCCAAACTATTTCCTGCATGGTACATAGGACGTAACCCTACTCATGAGATATTAACAGTATCTCACAGTGATCAGTTGTCTTCTGATTTTGGTAGGTCTGTCAGGGATCTTGTCAATGCAGAAGAATTTAATAAAATATTCACTGGAGTACAACTCAGGAGTGATGTCAGGGCAGCAGGTAAGTGGAAAACAAATCAAGGCGGTACTTACTATGCTGCTGGTGTCAGATCACAGATAGCAGGTCGGGGAGCGCATATAGCCATACTGGATGATGTGATGTCTGAGGAAGATGCCTTCTCTGATTCAGGAAGAAGGTACATAAAGGAATGGTATCCAGCAGGACTAAGGACCAGACTTATGCCGAATGGATCTATCGTAATAATAAATACTCGCTTTCACTACGATGACCTGTGCGGATGGCTCTTAAAACAACAAGAGGACATGAGCGAATACCAGACAATCCCTTGGGAGGTAATTAAAATCCCGGCATGGCTTGATGAGGAAGCAGCAGACTTACTCGAATTACCAGTAGGCGGTAGCTACTTCCCTGAATGGAAACCAAAGGAAATACTTGAGATAGATGAGAATGAGATCAGAGCCAGCAATGGTAGTCGATACTGGAACTCCCTCTATATGCAAGACCCTACTCCTGAAGAGGGTGGTCTGATTAAAAAGAAATGGCTACAGTCTTGGGAAGACGATGATCCCCCCAGTTGTGACTTTATCATACAAACTTACGATACCGCCTTCTCTACCAGAACTACAGCAGACTTTAGTGTGATCCAGACATGGGGTATCTTTAATGTCTATGATCAGGATGAGCAGGGTTATGAGAGTTATGTTGCCAATCTTATCCTTCTGGGAAACATCAAGGGACGGTTTGAGTATCCCGAACTAAGAAAGCTGGCACAGAAACTCTATAACGATCACAGACCTGATATCTGTATGGTAGAGAAGAAAGCATCTGGACAATCCCTGATACAGGACATGAGGAGAGCAGGACTGCCGGTAATGGAATACAATCCCGACAGGGACAAGATAGCCAGAGTCTATGCAGCTTCTCCTATCATGGAAGCAGGAAGAGTATGGATACCTACCAATAAGAAATGGTCTGATGATCTGATAGAAGAACTAATAAGATTTCCTAATGCGGCTCATGATGATCAGGTAGACGCTCTGACAATGGCAATACACTACATGAAGGAGTCTTGGCATCTGACCCATCCTGATGATCCAGACTTTGATGATGAACCCAGATCTGGAAAGAGTACTTATTGGACCTTCTGATTTGACAAATCGTTAATTGTATGGTATAATAGAGTAGGGGTAAAAAGAGGAATAATATGTCATTATTTTCAATAGCAGCAAAGTTTGCATTAAAGGGTGCGTCTAAGCGTGTGCCTGAAGATATTATGTCGGGAACAATTAGAAGAATTAAACAAGGAGGACAAGTTTCTGAAGGACTGTCTTCTATTGTCTCTAGAGCTAATGGAGGAAACCTTTCTTTTGAAGACAAGATGTATGAACATGCTATGAGAATATTAAATAGAGAAACTCTTAATCCTTCTTTTTATCATTCTAATATAAGAGATGAAAGAGGAATAAAAGATCCAGTAAATTTTTTGTTTGGAACTGCTTTTGAGGATGAGGAGGATGAATCAGATAAATTCTATTATATGGAAGCTATGAAAGCAGCAAAACGTGATCCTGTAGAAGCAGAGAAAAAATGGAATATAGCAAAATCTTTTGATTCTGATTCTGCTTCTAAAGATAACTGGAGGGTTATAGGTCGTGATCCATTTAAAGACACAGGTTATAAAGTGGTACAGGATGAACAAGGAAGAGAATGGTCTGAGTTAGATGGAGCAGCTATAGATACAACAAGCGGATTAAAACATGGAGGACAACCAATGCCCGGAGGGTTATCAAACATTAATATGATTAAAAGAAAATTGGGCGGTGGTTTATCTGGTGAACCTAGAACTATAGCACAAGCTAAAGCAATGGGTAAAACTTATTTTATAAATAAAGATGGTAAAAAATTAGCTGCTGTTACAAGAGAAGACCTAAAGAGAACTGGATTAAGTCTTGGAGAGTATATAAATAAACAAAATGAATTTAATAAATTAATACAATCAATTACACCGGGATTAAAACCTACCCAAGACTTACCTACTCCTATTCAAGAAAAACTAGGAAAAGGAATAAAAGAAAGAGATTATAAAATAACAAACCCACTTCTTGACAGATTGCATGGATACCTTCGAGATCCAAATCGAACACCTCTTGGTGATATCAGTGGTGATGAATCTACACCTACTAGCGTAAGTCCTACATCACAACAGATGGATACATGGAGAGATGCAACTGCTAGAGGCGCACAATTAGGACAGATGAAAACAGGAATAGGAGAAAGGTATTTAGGTGCATTTTTAAGTCCTAAAACTCTTGATGTAGGTACAGATCCAGTGACAGGAGGAAGCTTTGCTACACTAGATGATGCGGCTATTGATATAGAAGGTGCATTTAAACATGGAGGTGGTTTATCAAACTTAAAGAAATCTATTAATATAAACGGACAGCCTCACAGTCTTGCATGGATAAATCCAGATGAAGCTTCTGCTCTGAAAGCTATGGGTGGTAGTGGTAAACCCGGACCAATGGGTATTCCCAGTTATCAGTACGATCCTAGTATGGGAGATTTGGGTGAATTTGGAGGATTGGAAAATTATGATCCTGAACCCCCACAAACAACTACTATTTCGGATGACTCAGATAGTGGTGATACTACTTCTGATGCTGTTTATGCTGCTCAACAGAAAAAAATGCTTGCAGATGCAGATGCTATGGAAAGACAGTATGGCGATGCATACGCATTACAAAGATCAATAGATGAGGAGTCTCCAACAGGATATCTTGAGAGTTATGGAGGAGGCGAAGGAATTACATCTGAAAGTCTCATGAAAAAAGGCATCCCTAAAAAATTAGTTCCTTATTGGAATGCATTAAAAGATAGAGGATTAAGTAATGAAGAAGCAGCAGCCAGATTATCAGGAATGGGAACTTCTGGACTTGCTAGTATGGAAGGAGCATATGATACAGGATATAGTTTCGGTGGTCCTATGGGTACAATGGAAGGGATTCAAAGAGATATAGCATCAGACTATGCAAAGAAATTAAAACTTAAAGAGCATTTAGAAAAACTTGAAGGCTTAGAAGGAAAAGAATTATCAGAAGAAGACATGGAGACTCGAAGAGAAGAGCTAATATCAGCTTTTAGAGATCATGCTAAAGAAATTGGTGGAAAATTTATTCCATCAACAAAATTCGGAGGTATAATGTCAGGATGGGAAGATACATTAAAAAGGGCTGGTAAAGAAGACTCATTACTTCATAAAGGTTTAGGATATCTTGCACCGGGAGCATTAATGACAAAAATTGGTGCAAGGGGATTAAATGCTTTAACTAAAGCTTTTGGAGTTATAGGAGAGTTCATAACTCCAGAAGGGTTGTCTTATAGGGTAATGGATGATGGAACTTTAGTTGCTCCAGATACATATGCTGATACAGATGAGGGTACTGTAGAACGTAAGCCTATACGTAGACCACCACCACTAGCACCACCACCAGAACCGTTAGAACAAAAGTTAACAGGAATGGAAGCACATTATGCTAATCTTCCTAAAGCAGCTTCAAGACAAGCATCTCTTCAATCCCAGTTTGATATTCTTGCCGCTACATATGGTAGAGAGCAAGCAGCAGCACTTCTTAATCAACCTGTAAATATTTTTGCATAGGATAAATAATGGCAACAGAAAGAAATCCATTTGATCGCATACCAGAAGAAGTACCTAATGTAGTTCCAATGGTTCCAGCAGAAGAATCAGAACTTGATGCTACGTTTGAAGTAGCGGATGATGGTGGAGTTATTGTAGACTTTGCCAGTGAAGATGTTATGATGGAACCTTCTGAAGATATTGCTGAATGGTATGGAGATTTATGTGAGACACTGGAAGAAACAGATTTATTTGAGATAGCTTCAGATGTAATAGGAAATTATCAGGCAGACAAAGATTCCAGAGGAGAATGGGAGTCTATGTTTGAAAGAGGATTTGATCTGTTAGGTTTAAAGCTTGAGCCGGGGTCAGAACCCTTTGAAGGAGCATGTACAGCCGTACATCCACTCCTGATTGAGTCAGCAGTCAAGTTTCAGTCAAAGGCTTCTGGAGAACTCTTTCCAAGTTCTGGTCCTGTAAAAGCCAACATACTGGGTAAACATACACCTGAAAAAGAATTACAAGCTAACAGAGTACAGAACTTTATGAACTATCAGGTAACTGAACAGATGCCTGAGTACTTCGATGAGTTTGAAAGAATGTTGTTCCATCTTCCCCTGATAGGATCAGCATTTAAAAAGACATACTATAGTTCTACACTTAAACGTCCTGTCTCTGAATTTATTCCCATAGATCAATTCTATGTGTCTTACTTTGCAACTGATCTGAGGAATGCAGATCGGTATACACACGTTATCTACAAGAGTCCTGTAGAAATACAGAAAGATGTACTGGCTGGTGTCTATAAAGAAGTAGATCTTCCTATTCCTGAAAATACTCCTGTTACATCTTTCACAGAAAGAATGGATACTATACTGGGCATATCTCCTTCTGCTGATAAAGATCCTCAGTATGTATTGCTGGAACAACACTGTTATCTTGATATAGAGAATAAAGATCAATCTCTTCCCTATATCGTAACAGTAGAACAACAGTCCAGACAGATACTCAGTATTCGTAGAAATTATGAAGCCAATGATCCGACTATGGAGAAGAGAAGTCACTTTGTCCATTACAGGTTTGTACCCGGATTTGGTTTTTATGGATTGGGCTTGATACACTTTCTTGGAAATTTAACAATGAGTGCAACTGCTGCAATGAGATCCCTAATAGATGCAGGTCAGTTTGCCAATCTTCAAGGAGGTTTCAAGGCCAAGGGACTTAGGATTGTTGGCGACAACGAACCTATTTCTCCCGGTGAGTTCAAGGAGGTTGACGCAACTGGAATAGATTTATCAAAGGCTATTATTCCTCTCCCCTATAAAGAGCCTTCCCAAACACTATTTCAGATGTTACAATTCGTAGCTACTACAGGTCAGAAGTTTGCGGATAGCACAGAGCAGGTTATCTCTGATGCTGCCTCCTATGGACCCGTTGGAACAACTATGGCTCTCCTTGAAGCCAGTAGTAAGTTCTTCACCGCCATACATAAACGTCTTCATAAATCACAAAGAGATGAATTTAGAATACTGGCTAAGATCGATTATGATTATCTTCCCAACGAATATCCTTATGATGTCCCATTTGAAGATCGTAGTATATTTAAAAATGATTTTGATGGAAGAGTAGATATTATACCAGTATCAGATCCTAATATACCTTCTAATGCCCATCGAATGATGCTGGCTAATATGGCTCTTCAGATGGCGCAACAGTCTCCTCCCGGCATGTTTAATATGGAAGCACTGAACAGAACAATACTTCATGCAGCCAACATGCCTAATCTGGAAGAAATACTCCCTCCCAAGATAGAACCTAAACCTATGGACCCTGTGTCGGATATTATGGCTGCTACAAAAGGAATACCAATAGCAGCCTTTCCGGGGCAGAACCATGATGCTCATATTCAGGTTAAGATGGCCTACCTACAAGATCCTGCCAATGGAGCCAATCCTATCATGCAGAGGATACGTCCTCTTCTGGAAGCTAATATACAAGAGCATTCAGTTATGAAATATCAGGAACAGATGAATGGAGTAGCACAGGGTATTCTTGAACAGGCAGGACCAGAACAGGCACAAAATCCTGCCGTAGTTGAAATGGCTATGGCTCAAGCATCACAACAGGTAATGAATGCTAATCAGGCTATGGGTATGGCACAGTCTCCAGAGCAGCAGTTGGTATCTTTGGAACAAGCTAAGGTAGAGTTAGAGAAACAGAAAATACAATCTGATACAATGGTTCAAGCTGCTGAGATGGAACTGAAGAATAAAAAGCTGGAACTAGACGAGAATGAACAGATCATCGGAATGTTAAAGGATGGTGCTACAGATAACTTTAAGAAAGAGAAAGCACAACTTGATAGAAATTCCAAGAAAGAAATAAAAACGATGGATGTTTTAGCAAAGGTCGGCATAGAAGAAGCTAAAATCAATGCTGAAGATGAACGTGTTAAAGAAAGAATTATGAAAGACATTCTGGAACAAAATAAGAAAGATAGGAAAGATCTGGATATGAAGGGTCTTGAAGCCTTAGTTAAATTAGCAATTGAACAATCCAAGAAGGAGAGTAAGAATGACAATAAAAATTCCACAGATGACGAAGGGTAAAGGTTATATTACCTATAAAAAAACCAAATCTGAGAAACCAATGACTTATGGAGATCCATTTAAAGCTGACTGTATTGGCCCATTAGAATCTAGGGCTGATCTTAATGAATGGGATTATGATATGTTTAAATTCCCATCTCCTATAAAAGGTAAAAAAACTTAATCAATGGAAATTTGGGATGAGGTGGTTCAGGAGTTTAACGAAGAAATTCAGAAACTCAGAACTATATTAGCCAGTGGTGCTGCTGAAGATTATTCTCATTACAGACAACTTGTAGGATCAATACAAGGTCTGGAATTGGCCAGAGGCAATCTCACTGAAATTATTAAAAAGCGAACTTACGCAGACGATGAGGAGTAAAATGCAACAAGTACAAATGGGTAAAGCCATCAAAAATGATTTATGGATTAGTGATCCAGAAGAAGTAGAAGATCCAGAAGTACTACCAGAACTACCGGGATTTCATATTCTGGTACGTCCAATATCTGTAAAGAGCCAAACAAAGGGTGGTATCCTTCTACCAGACTCAACTAAAGATGATATGTCTTATCTTACAACAGTAGGTAAGGTATTGGCTCTAGGCGATCTGGCATATCTGGATAAAGATAAATTTCCTGCTGGTGCATGGTGTAATGTAGGAGATCATGTATGCTATGGTAAACATGCAGGAACTAAACTTTTCTATAAAGGAGTTAGAATGATTTTACTGTTTGATGATCAGATTACCATGAGAGTAGAAGATCCTAAAGATCTTGATCCTACCTTTAATTTAGGAAAAGGATAAGAAGGACTTGCCAAAAGATTAAATTTATGGTATAATAGAAGTATGGTAAAATTTTTTTATATACGTTAAATCGTTGATTTCGTAAACAGCGGAGGTAGAAATGGAAGAAAAGGAAGGATGGAGCGATATAGAAGTTCCGAATGAAGAGCAGAAAGAAGTAGAATACGAAATAGAAGAAGAGGAAGAAGTAGAAACTAAACCAGAACCTGAACCAGAAGAAAAGAAAGAAGAAGAGCCTGAACTGGAAGGTATCGAAACAAAGGGTGCTGAAAAAAGAATAAGACAGCTTATCAGACAAAGAAAAGAACGTGATGAACAGATTACTGCTCTCATCCAAAAAAATGAGGCACTCTCAGGAAGCCTCAGAACAAAAGATAAAGAAGTAACTCAAGTTAATAAATTAAGTCTTGATGCTTCTGAGAAACAATTAACTGATAAACTTGAGCTTGCCAGAACAGTTTATATGGAAGCTTTTGAAGAAGGAGAAAAAGAGAAGCTTTTAAAAGCGCAGGAAATGTTGAATGAGGCACAGGCTGATCTGAAGGCAGTCTCTTCTGCTAAACGAAGTTATGAAGAAGTAGAAGAAGTTGCTCCAGTACAGCCTCAGTATCAGCCTCCTCCTCAACAAACCACTGATCCCAGAGCCGAAGAATGGGCTGCAAAGAATAGTTGGTTTGGACAGGATAATATAAAGACTGCTGCTGCATTAGCTATAGATGCAGAACTTAAAAGCGAAGGCTATGATCCTACTGACAATGATTTTTATCAGGAAATTGATAAGAGAATTAACAAAGCGTTTTCTCAAAATGTGGAGGAAACTACAGAACGTGTGCAGGAAAATACGTCACCACCTGCTCAAGTAGTATCGGGGAGTTCACGCTCCTCCCCATCCAGTTCTAGTAAAGTCAAACTATCAAGAGAAGATGTTAGGCTTGCACAGAAATGGAATATACCACTTGAACAGTATGCTGCCGAAAAGCTCAAAGTTGATGGAGCAGACGGCAATTATACTAATATAACTTAGCGTGGAGGAATGAAATATGACACGAAATGAAACACGTAGTAATACTAATCGGGAAGCTAAAACAAGAGAAGTTGAAGAAGAGTTTGTCTTTGAGGAGCCAGATGCCCTCCATATACCAGACACGGTAAAAGCAAGATTTGACGCAGACAATATGTCTTTACGTTGGATTCGCATATCTGTAAAAGGACAGGATGACATCACTAATGTTGGTAAAAATCAGCAGCAGGGATGGGTCTTCGTAACTTCTGATGAAGTTCCTGAAATGGGCATTACATCCTTCGTAAGGGAAGAAGGTCGTTATCTTGGAGCCGTCTGTCGTGGAGACGTAGCGTTGGCAAAGAAGCCAACCGTAAAGGTAAAGGCTAGACAGAAATTCTATGAGAAGAAGGCTAATGATATGATGGATGCAGTAAATGCACAACTGATGAAAAACTCTGATTCTCGTATGCCAATTTCTAACACAAGTAAATCAGTAACAACAAGAGGACGACAACCGTCTTTTCAAGACTAGTCGGCCCCTTACAACTTAAGGAGATGAAACATGTCTAGTACAAAAGCATTTCGTGGTTTTGTCCCTGCTCGCATGAAAGGTGGTGCTTATAATAATGAAGCTGTGACCGATATGATCGTACTCGCTTCAACAGGACAAGCACAAACCCCTAGTAATAGTATCTTTACTGGTGATCCGTTTATTTTACCGGGAACCAATTTAGCTACGATTACGCCATTTATTAATGTAACTCTAAAACCTTCAGGGGTTTTTATGGGTTGTCAATATGTTGAAAATGGGGAGCAAAAGTTTTCCCGGTATTGGCCGGGTGGAACAAGTGCCACAGACGTTAAATTTTTTGTAATAACTAATCCTGATCAGACTTATCACATCCAATGTTCTCTCACTTTGTCGGCTGCTGAAGCTGCAATTTGTTTGAACTATCCTGTTACTGTTAGTTCTACTGCCTCTTCAGGCAATACTGTTACTGGACAGTCAAGCTATTACTTGCTTGCTGCTTCTGGTGCAGAAACTGAATTAACATGTCGGGTAATTGGACGTTCTAAAGATCCTGATGAGAAGACTAATGATGCATACCCAATCGTAGAGGTCTGGTTGAATACACACCGTGATCGTTACGTGACGGCTACCGCATCTACGGCTTAATAGGAGGAATGAATAATGGCTATAAATAGAGCTAGTATTGCTAAAGAACTCCTTCCGGGCCTAAATGCTGTATTCGGAATGGAGTATGGAGAGGTGAATAATGAGTTAGAACCTCTTTATGAAATTGAAAACTCAGATCGTGCATTTGAAGAAGAAGTTCTCTTCACCAGTTTTGGCTCTGCGCCAACAAAGGGTGAGGGTGCTGCTGTTACGTATGACGATGCTCAAGAAAGCTACACAGCACGTTACACTGCTGAGACTGTGGCTTTGGCTTTTGCCGTAACTGAAGAGGCAATGGAGGATAATCTTTATGATACCTTTGCTAAACTTCGGGCTAAAGGTCTTGCCAGAGCAATGGCTAATACGAAACAGGTGAAAGCTGCAAACGTATTCAACAATGGTTTCACTGATACTATTGGCGATGGGGCTGCATTTTTCTCAACTGCACATCCAACTGTAGGCGATGGTAATCAGAGTAACTTAATTGCTGCATCTGATTTAGCTGAATCTACACTTGAAACTGCATTAACCAATGTACAGAAGATCAAAGATGATCGAGGTATTTTAATTGGTGCAAGTGCTGTTTCTCTACATATCCCTGTTGACTCATGGGCAATTGCAGACAGGATTTTATCAAGTCCCGGCAACACATCAGCAAGTGGTGGTCAGGCTGCGAATCCTAACATTAATGCAATTAATGCTGTTCGTCATTTGGGTATGTTACCTGAAGGCTATCATATCAACCGAAGGTTTACTGATACGACTTCTTGGTTTATTAAGACTGACGTACCAAACGGAACTAAAATGTTTGTACGTTCACCTCTTCAAACTAAGATGGAACCTGACTTTGATACTGGCAATCTTCGATTTAAGGCAAGGGAACGATATAGTTTCGGTGTCTCAGATTGGCGAGGCTGGGCAGGTAGTCTAGGAACGTAAGTCTAATTGTGGGAGGGTAGTTAAAGCTACTCTCTCACTACCTTAAGGAGAAACTATGACTACAAATATTAAAGTCGCACAAAATGTAAGTAGTGATGGAGCGATTATAACAGGCTTTCGTTATGTTGAGACTAATACCAGTTTAGGAGATGAAGGAACAGGTTCGAGTCCTACTCCATCAACAACCAGAGTTCTTGCCATGCATACTTATTCAACTCTTGCAGGTGAAATTGTTATTTCAGGATCAAAGCAGATTACAAATAGAACAGCTAAAGGAACAGCTATTCGATATCGTGTAGCAGCATTAGATTCTAATGATCAATATATAGGAGATATGGGAGTCGGTGTTCATGGTATTGTAAGTGTTGCGACATCTGGAACAGGAGCAATGCTTCCTACGATTACATTATATCTGGGCTAATATGGTTGCCTACTCATACCTTAAAACAGATGTTATTCAAACGTCTGAGAATGAGTCTACCGAATTTGCCAGTGCAATATCTTTCTTTGTGGATCGTACAGAATTAAGACTTCTGAAGGATCTGGATGATGTTGGACTAGACGAGTTTAGTAGTATAACTCTCAGTGTAAGTAATCCTGTTGTTAGTTTAAATGATAGAGTTCATATTATTCGTAATGTGAACTACACTACGAGTGTGTCTAGTCTTAAGACAAGCTTACTTCAAAGAACATATGAGTATGCCATTGATTTCTGGCCTTATGCCAGTGCTTCTGTAGGCACTCCCAGATACTATTCCAGAAAAACTAATTCATCTATTTATATAGTACCGACTCCTGCGTCTACTCTGACAGGAGAGATACAAACAGTTTCCAGACCATTACCCTTGTCTTCCGCTACAGGAACAAGTGTAACTACTGAGAATTATTTTAGTAATTATTGTTATGATGCTCTCTTTGCAGGATGTATGGTGGAAGCTACTATGTTTATGAAAGATTGGAATACACTTCCAGTATGGCAGACACAGTATCAAACAGCTATAGGAGCATTACGTAATCAGGCTAGAAGGACCAGACAGGATGATATGGAAGTTGCAGCTTCTCCTGCTGGTGGTCCCGATACCATAACACAGGGAGCAAGTTAATGGCGAAAAAACTAAAGAGAAAAGCTCTAGACCCTAACAAGGGAGAGTTGGCAATAGTAAAAAGACAGTTTGCAGGTAGAATAGCAAAGGGTATTAAAAAACAAATGCTTGATCCTCTTAAAGAAAAAGCTGCAAAGAGGACAGCTACAGCAGCATCTGTATCAAAAGTACAACAAGATGGTATCATTAGAAGGTTTGCCAGAGATCATGGTAAGGCCGCTGCTATTAAAAAATATGGAGCGGATAGGGTAGCCAAAGTTTCAATATCTACAAAAAGAATAGGAAAGCCTCGTACAATACCAAGACATGGTGAAGGAGAATTTGGAATTACTGGATCATACCAATCAGGACAACCAAGATTGTTACCAGATGATAGTTGGGTAGTTAGAGGAGGAACGGCTGGAGGAAGAAAGTCTGGTGGTAAAGTTATTACCTATAAAATGACAGGTGGTCAGGTAGTAGCTCATGGATATGATTGATGGGCCTTCTTAAAAAACTTGCTCCTGTTGGAGGAGGAGTTGCATTAGCCGCTGCTACAAGAGAACCAGTACGAGAAGCTTTAGAAGGGGTTCCATTAGCAGCAGTTGGGGCAGGTATGGTAGCAAAGGATTTTGTTGCTCCTAAAGTTCTTTCAAATGTTTTAAAAAGAGTAAAAGGAAAGTTAGCTAAAAAAGCTTTAACATTACCTGCTAAAGCTATTCCCGGTGTTGGTTGGGGAATGGCACTTTTTGATGTTCTTGATATAGGTAATGAATTTTCATTTTTAGCAAGTGATGCTCAAGCACGTAAAGCTGGTTTTAAGGGAGGTGCAAAACAAGCAAGATCTCAAGTTGGTTCTTTGTTAGCAGAAGAAATACCGAAATGGCATAAAGGAATACAGAAAAGAACTTCAGAAAGAGCTAAAAAACAAAGAGGAAAATATCGAAGTCCTCTTTTTAAAAATGTTAAACGTAAGAAGAAGCGTAAAGAAGGCGGTAGAGTGGGCAAACCTAGAGGTGTAGGTGCTGCATTAAGAGGATATGGAAGAGCTATGAAAAATGGTTAACAGAGCAAGCATAAGGCAACAGATTATGAAACCGGGAAATAAAAGATGGATACAAAAAGCTAAAATAAAAAAGGGTGCTTTAAGAAAACAGTTGGGAGTTAAAAAAGGGAAGAAGATTTCAATGGCTCAATTAAATAAGGCATCCAAGAGTAGTAATCCTACGACTAGACGTAGAGCTAATTTAGCAAAGACTTTTAAAAGAATGAAAAGGAAAACATAAAATGGGAATAAGAGTTTTACCAACAGATCCAGCAACACTACTTAAGATGTACAAGAAAGATCATGCTAAATGGAAAAGAAATGAACCAAAGAGGTCTGGGTATAATCTTAAATCAAAACCTAAAGAAAAAAAACCTTTAGTAAAAACTATAAGTTTATCATCTGGTGGACAAATAGGAAACTTTAATGGTGATGAGTTTGTTTCATCATATTATGAATTAATAGAATAGGAGATTTTAAAATGGGATTAGGACCGCATACATTATTACAACGTCCACCTGATCTGGACAAGATACTTGGCAAACCTACAGGACAGGGATATGGTGCTGCCAGAAAAGGACCGTCAATAGTTGGCAAACCACAGGATGTTGTTGTTGATGAAGCCTATCCTCAAGGAAAGTCTTTTGAAATAGCTCCTACTGGTAAAGTTGATACTTACGGGGAGGCTTAATTATGGTACAGATGGTAAGTAAACTAAAGAAAAAAATTATTAGTAGTGGTCCTATGCCTCATGGTAGGGGTAAACTTAAGAAACCAAAATCAGGGACTTCAGTAAGAAAATTACTACCTTATAAGTATAAAAAACCTCTAGTAAAAAAACAGTTTGCAGGTAGAATAGCACGAGATATTAAAAAACGAGTACTTACTCCCCTTAAAGAAGCTGCACTAAAAAAAGCTACAGCAGCCTCTGCTAGTCAAGCAGGGAAAAAGGCCAGAGTAAAAGGTATAGCTAAAACAAAATCTGCTCAAATAGAGAAGGCTTATACTCAACGTCTGGGAAAACTTCAGCGTGAGAGATCTAAAATAAATGCTGCACTAGCACAACCAAATAGGGTAACTGGGAAAGTCAAGTCTCAGAAAGGGGCTTCAAGAGGAATAAAAGAGAGAATTTCTTCTGCTCCTGAAAAAAAACATTTAAAAGAACAATTAAAAAGAATAGATGAGCAAATTATGTATATGAAACGACATACAGGCACAGGAACGGGAAGTGCTACTTCTGGTATGCCAAGATCTGGTGTAGGAAGTACTCAACTTGTAGGAAGTGGTAGAGTCCCTCGTGCTAGAGTAGAACAAAAAGGAGGAGGAGCAGTTATGAAAAGTCCTATTATTAAAAAACAGGCGGCTGGTTATCTAGCAAGTGCTGCTAGAAAGAAGATTCTTGAACAAACAAAAGCAGCACAATTAGCAGTAAAAGAGGCTCAGAAAAAGGCCAGAGCAGCGGCTAAGGAAAAAGCAAGGATTGCTGCTAAGAGGAAAGCTCAGAGAGAAGCAAATAAAGCAAAAAAAGCAGCTTTAGCTGAACAAAATAGATTAGCTGCTAAAAGAACAAAAGCAGGTAAAGCTGGTCTTATAACTCTTGGAACAGCAGGAACTGCTACTCTTGCTGGAAAAGCAGTATATGATGTATCAAAAGAACCAAAAACAGCAAGCGCAAAACCAAAACAACCTAAAAAAATGACATATGAGCCTAAAGGATTTAAAAAGAGTATTAATGGAATGATGGCTCCCCGTAAATCTAAGTCTTACTCGATTAAGAGTGGCGATACTCTTTCACAGATTGCTAAAAGACAGGGAACTACACTTAAAGCTTTACTAGCAGCCAATCCAAGTATAAAAAATCCTAATAAAATAAGGGTAGGGCAGAAAATTAAAATGAGTGCGCCTGTAAAGGGACGTAAATCAGTTTATCAGGGAATGTCTAAGTCACGAATGGCAAGTATGGCTATGCCTAAGAAGAGAGCAACAGGAGGAAAAGTAGTGAAAAAACAAGCAGGAGGTAGAATGAGCAGAGTAGGACTTTCACCAGCAGAAATGGCAAGGGCTGGTACAATGTCTGAAGCTAGACGTAGAAAGTTTATGCAACATGGAGGTAAACTAAAAATTAAAAAAATTCCTGAACATAAACCTCGAAAGAAATTAGATAAGCCTTATAGAAAACGATCTGCTGATCCAGTTGTAAGGCAACATGGCGGTAAAATAAAAGGTCCAGTAAAAATAACAAAATATCCTGAACATAAACCTCGAAAGAACTATGGTAAAAAAAGAATAGGAAGATCTAAAGAGCCAGTTGTAAGGAAAAGCGGTGGTACTCTACTTGTAGCTTCTTTATATGACTAAAGAAAAGGTTGACGATTATACTAAGATAGATTATAGTATTCCTAAACCTAAAGAAAAGGACTATGAAATTTGGAATGAGTATTTTCAAGCTCTTTGTAATTACATACACTTAAAATTTAGAGATACTTATGGCAGTAAGGAGAAGTAAGTGGCACAAAGAAAAGGTAATATGAAGGGCATGACTATTAAGGGAGGTCACAAGCGTCCTACTAAAGCAGGTGCAGGTCTTACCAAGAAGGGAGTAGCTAAATACCGTAGGCAAAACCCCGGATCTAAATTAAAGACTGCTGTAACTGAAAAGAAACCTACTGGTAAAAGAGCATCAAGACGTAAAAGTTATTGTGCCAGATCAGCAGGACAAATGAAGAAGTTTCCAAAAGCCGCCAAGAATCCAAAGAGTAGACTTAGACAGGCTAGAAAAAGATGGAGATGTTAAAGAAGAAGAAATGATAAAATGTAGAAATTGTGGACATGGTTCTCATTGTGGAATACCATTAATTAAAAATTTGACAGGGTATGCTGAAATAGAACAGATAGAAATATGTAAATTATGTCGTTGTGAAAAATGTATAAAGAT
>Ga0208316_1000753_pt1 | contig 23503 bp, 22 predicted proteins | sample MalvireepMed_231_FD_184240 | JGI IMG/M metagenome (GOLD analysis project Ga0208316, IMG submission 184240) | Marine viral communities from the Global Malaspina Expedition - Malaspina viral metaG DeepMed_231 (SPAdes) (version 2) | ecosystem: Environmental > Aquatic > Marine > Oceanic | place... | reverse complement strand
TAGACGACCTAGGACATAGGTCACTCTATTTAAAACGCTCTACGGGCCTCTGAGAGGGGTGCTAGGCATGAATTAAACTGTTAGTTTGTGCCTACGCAGTCTTCTTGGGGGCCTGTACTGCTTTCACCAAGGCCCAGAACCTCGACATCAATTTACTTCTTTCCTTCTGGGAAATTGAACCGTCATCTCTCATCGAGATTTCGATCTCTTTTATCAGGTCTACCGCAACCGGAAGGGTGTGCTTGTACTTCATCGCCATCTTAATTGCTGCTAACATTTCTTCTCCTTTCCTATTCTGCTTCCAATAGTTTCATTCCGAGAGCAATGATGCCCCCGATGGTTGCCGTACTTATTTCGGGCATACCGTTGAATACTGCAATTACTGCCAGGATTGTTAAACATAATATGGCAAGGAAAATCTGAGGTCTAATCTTTCCGAATGGCATTAGCCTTCCTCTCGGTGGAACTGTTGGCGGTGAGTTATACGAAGCTGGTTTATCGGGATAAGATCGGTGTTGTACTTCCTCGCTGATTTCTCTCTCTCGTCTAACCATTCACATATCTCGCAGTTCTCTTTTGTCATTTTATGGGTTGCCAAGTTGGACAGCAGGTTCAGACATAGTAATCTCTACGTTGTCTGTGACTGTCCAGTTAGCACCGGTTACAGTGTTTTGAATTTGAAATTCTTTAGTAGCCAGGTCTGAGTCGTTTCCGATTTCGTTTTGCCGAATCTTCAAGACCCCGATGTCAAGGTTCTTGAAGCTACAAGATCCCCCTTTACTTGCCACGTTTTTTAGCGTGAGCGACCCTACTTTTCCATTAACCCCAGAAGTTCCAGCGTCGATCCAGATTCTGTCATACTGACCTCCAGAGGTCACCATAGCCTCAGCTTGATGATGACCACCACCTATCGCCCTGTTTCTGGCATTGCCTGAAGTCTGAATAATACTTTGTCCATCGGAAGCATTGTGTTCGATTATTATTGTGTGAGCATCAACGTCAGAGAAGTCCATAGACTTACATCGAGATTTTTCTATTATCATCTCTCCAATTTCAATTCTCGTTGCCGTGAAAGCAGGGTCAACTACAGCAGGGTTACCGCTTACCAGTATTGCTTCGGTCTTTCCTGAAGGTAAGGTAGATGCTTCGCTACCTGCTGCATCACCCGTGAAAATAGTTCCTACCGATACATGCTCTATTAAAATTTCCCTAACAGGGATAGCACCTAGATTAATCTGTAACGTATTGTCTTTATCATCAAAGAAAGTGGGAGTATCAAGAGGAGCTGCGTATACACCTGAGTCACCATTAGCAAATGACCTACCCTGAGTGACCTCGTTTACTGTGACGGCTGTCGTTGCGGTAGAACCTGCTACCAATAACGCTATGGCAGCCTGTGGACTCAATCCCATCATACGTAAGAAGGAATAAGGAGACTTGAGTATGTTGAATGTTCTCTTCCACTTGGCACTCTCACCGTTTAGGTACTCAATTTTGTTGAACAGAATATCTCGTTTTACACATACCTTTCTGTATGCGTTGATAACTTTGCGAGGGAAGGACCGTATACCCCTGCGTACTTCGGGTTGAAGTATTCCCAGTATAAGCAGACCTACCGATACGGAAATTGTATATATCAGGTAGCTGTTTAATGTCAGAATAACTCCATCGATGTAAGCAAGAGATGAATGGACATAGCATCCGTTATGGATATAAAGATTGAGACAGTCTGGAAGATTTGCGGTGAGGTACGCGACAGGATTGTAGAAAGAAATTGCCAGTCCTATGGCACCGGAGAGAAGAAGGAAAACAGTCAGTAGAAAGCGTAATGGAATCCTCGGATCAGGTACCTTTACATCGGGTAGCCTGAAGTCAGGGAATTTTATTTTATTCATCATGACATCATCTCCTTTCTAGTAGCCATACCTGTCCAATATCTTCCATATAATATACGCCCCAACGCCGACTCCGACAGCACCGAGAATCCCGCCTGTCCACCATGCCTTTCTCTGTATTCCCTTCTGCATTTTCTCAAGTCTCCCTGTGTCCTTTCTTAGGTCATCGACCAAATTTTTCAACCTGATTATTTCGGTCGTCATCCACTCACGACCGTCTTTATTTGAGGACATCTCCTTCTAACTAGGAACTGCCTGGAGCGATTATCTTCGCCTGTCGCCTTCTCTTTACATTAAGAAGTGCGCTCTTTCTGTGGGGATCAAAGCCTCCGATCCCGGAATTCATAAACTCAGTGAATGATCCCTTGCCTTTTCCAACTCCACGCTCGCTCCATTCTGATGCCCACTTTCTTGCATGATTTGTGACCATCTTGATGACATCCTCGGGGTTATCATGACGCGCCAGCATATCGTTCATAGCCATCGTTATCTTGGCGAGAGATTGCTCCTCTTGCTTGTCGTCCTTGACGAGCTGCGCTAGGGGAATTCGCCCCTCTTTCATAATTGGCATTACTTTTTTCTCCTTGCCTGACTAGCCTTGATAGCACGCTCCTGCCTTCTGGCCTGAGCTTTCGTCTTATGCGTCCCGAGTACCTTGCCTCTGCCCGATACCAGGACTAGCTTGTTGCCTCTCTTCTCTATCATGAAGCCACCTTCTCAACAAGAACCAAGTTAAATGTTCCCGTCCGATCTGCCAGGGCATTCGGCGCACCGCCTGCATCCCACGCATTGATATTGAAGCTGAAGGCTGATCTCTCTCGGTCGAGTGTCACGTACTTTGAGACCTGTCCGAACTTGGCCTGTGTCTGTATGACACTTTCAACTAACGTCTCGATGTTGGAGATGACAGTCTCGACACTCTGGCCTGTATCCCCAGCCGTCTGCTCGATGTCAATCGTCATCTGGTGTTCATAGAGGATGCTCGGTACAACGACACCCTCGATGATAATGTCCTTTATCTTGGGAGTCTTTGAAGTGTCACCGTCTTCTCTATTGAGCTTGAGCAGTATTCCAATATCTTTTGCACTAACGCCAGCTCCCGATGCGAACTGCAATTTACTCACCGCTGAAGTGAAGTCACCAAGGTCTGTATCATCCCTGTCATTACCGTTAATTCCGTAATGAAATTCAATTGTTTCGTGTGATGCCGTCAGATCGTCTGCTGATACGTGAGCTGCAAGGAAATTCTTACTTTCATGTGGCATACCAAGGTCATAGTAGGGAAGTTCTATGAACTGACCGTCCCCTGCACGTTTAATAGATACCCCTGATCTTGGGTTAACAAGGGGCTGTTCAAGAAATTTGGCAGTTGCTGCACTTGTTCCTGTTCTTTCGGCAAAATGTAATCTTGGAGTACCGTCATCTCCTGAGCCAACATCGATCCACTCTATTGGCTGGTCAGCAGTGGAATGTTGATACATATGATGCCAGCCTTTCCCGTTCCAAGCTAGGATTCTGGCTTTTCTACCAGTTGAAGGGCTAGCATCAAGAGTTCCACCACCAATAGATATGAACAACTGGTCTCCCGAACTCTTCATCCACCTTACGGGGCCTAGCATATCCGATGGAACACCATCTCCATATGAAAGCCCGAAGCCTGACTCTATTAATCTGGAATTACCCTGTACTGTTAGCTTGTAGATCGGTGCAGGAGAAGAATTATCAACGCCCTGTGCGAACCACAGACTTCCTTCATGAACCGTCATCCTTCGGCAGTTATCGTTTGAGTTCGACATCGGCATAATAAGTTCAAATGTCCATGTTGAAGGACTTGTATCTACAATATATAGTCCTTCGTTTGTTCCGACATACAATTTATTCTCACCATCTATATCGGGATAAACAGCCACTCCCTGTGGACCGTTAGCCGATGGAATTTCAACAGTCTCATCAGCCCACGCAACACCACCGTTGGTTGACCTGAAGAATGTAATTGAAGAACTAACTTCATCCCAGACAGTTGCAATGAGTTCACCACCGATTGTCGCAAATAATCCTGCGTCAACATTTTCATCTACAGTTTTATTATCATCTAATAAAGCCTTGGTTATTTGAGTTGTCGATTCAGTCCAGGATGCTCCATCTGTAGAAGTAAATGTGCGTTGATCATCTGCGGTCACAGCCATAGCGACAAGGTTGCCTTCATAAGAAGTTATATCTATTGGGATCATTGGATGCGTTGCAAAAGCTGCTGCAACTCCAGCACCACTACCATTACCACCAAGAGTATGTGTCATAGCGGTGGATGTAGTTGTTGCATTTCGATAACTTGAAATATGCCTGTGTTCTACACTTGCCCCATTCGCACTAGTAACCACGACCTGACCAGACCCCGAAGAGGATACTGATTCGTTATCACTTAGGGCAACAGCATCAATTACAATATCATTGGCTACCGTGGTAACCGTACTGGAAACAGCCGTTGTAGAAGAAATACCAGTGTTTTGCGTTCCGACACTTAACGCATCAACATTGGCTCCCTTTATCATATAAAGTGCAGCGTTGATTTCATCTGCATTTATACTCCCTGGAGGAACCGCACTAACATAAGATGTTGCGGCAGTGGGATTAGCTAGATACCAAATGGCAGCGGTGGTTGCTCCACTGTTATAAGACGCAGCTTGAGTCATTGCTGTTCCACCATCACCATTTGAAGCAGTATTCCATTTAACCTCCGTCCAACTTCCACTGGTAGATGCGTTATCAGTTAGCATCAGTGCAAAAACAAGTAAGTCAGTTCCTACCGGAACGGTTTGTGATCCAATGGTGTATATGGTTAGTCCTGCCCCTGCACCAACATTGGATGTGGATGGAGCAACCCCAGCCTGTAAATAGCCACCGTTTTCCCATGTGTCTGATGCCCCTGTATACTGCCTGTTTATCACTCCTCCGGTTGCACCTGCCGCAGCAGGGGTTACACTCCATAAAGAATTTAATTCACCCTTAAATGAAGTTGAGCATTTAACAACATTAATTCCTGATTGAGTCGGAGTCTCTGCAAGGATTGGAAGGTATATCCTGTCCATCCATCTCGTATCACACGTTGAATTAAAAAACCTTCTGTATTCCTTGGGGTCAAAGGCAACGTCTGAATTTATCCTTGCCCTACCAAATCCGTATGCAAGGTTCGGGACAACAAAAGATTCGTATGCAGCTACGTCCTCCGGCCTTGTCCTTCCTGTATCCCTGATTGGCTGAACAAACTGCTGTACGGGGCGCGTGCTTATCTTACTGCCGTCCCTGTCGGGTACAAGACTGTATTGCTTGGAATTTATCTCGACATCGAGACTCATCTAGAACACCATTCTTGGAACTGCAACAGGAGGAGTCTTTATCTTCACAAGATCTCCCTCTACAGCTCGCACGTAGCTTGCCTCAAACTGCCTTGCCATCTCTGTCCAGTTGGAATCGGGATTTCCCGCAGCCATCCTCAGACACAGAAGTTGTCTTACCTTGTCGTAAACCGGATGAAGTAATTCCCCGTCAATTTCTACCGTGCCAGCATCAGTCGATGCCGCAGTTAGAAGATCTCTTCCGACAATCCTTATCCTGTACTTATCAGCCAGTGTCTCCTGGAATCGTATGACCCCGCCATTGGATGCACCCTCTGCCGGTGGAACATGATCCCAGTTCCTCAGTTCGTTATACGGAACATCGATCATTTCACTCTGGCCAATAGTCATCCATATCTCATCGATATAGGCGGCAACATTGGATGCCGTTACGTGAACTCCCACCACCGCTGTTGTGGCGTCGTGGTCAAGAGTTGCGCTTGCCTTCATGAGTTCCCATCCGGTCCCGCCATGAAAGCTGCCAACTGTGTTCTCGATATAGAGTTTTACCTTATCTGCCGTATTGCAATACACCCATGCAGAGAGGTTAACTTCCTGACCTTCGGTTGGTAGGGTTGTATACGACGATGATGCAGGGGTAAATGTCTGAACCAATGTTGTGTTAGTGCTTGCCACAGCAAGCCTTCCAGAATTGTTTCCATGAAGAACCAGATAATTCTCCGGGTTCGTCGTCTGTGCTTCCTTGTTAAAGGTCGCCCCAGATCCCGCGAGAGTCCAGTTGTTCTGTGAACCTGGAGTGAGCTGATCTGCATCCCAGTCCTCGAAGTCTGCGTTTAATAGCAGGTTATCACCCGAGTCTGCGTTCCTTCTGTTACCGCGATATACCCGATCAACTCTCCTTATGGTGGAGGGTAGGGTATAGGTATACTGGTTAAGGCCCGTTACGACGGTCTCAAGGTCTCTTACCATCGATATATCCGGGAATACTATTTCCCTTGCTTCGTTATAGGCATCCTTAACATCGTCAGGATGAAATGTTGAAAGCTCAAAATTTATGCTTCCACTTTCGTTATCGCCCCAGTTGGCTCCACCACCGGTGATAGTTCCGGTGGACTGTGCATAATCGGTCACTCTTCTGATATCTCCAGAATTAGTTCCTGATGTCAGGTGAACATACCACCTGTTGTTGAAGTAATCGTCTACGGGAAAGCGTTTGGTTAACTTTGTATCAAGGACGTTTACGTTTCCACTTGAGATGTTCGTTGTGGTACTACCCGTGATTAATCCCAACGGCCTAAGTACGTCCTGTCTCATCGTAGACCATGCAGTTGTTGGCATATTACACCCCTGCTTTTACTTTCTTAACACCGTTTAAATTTTTCTTGGACATCTCAAGGTTCTGACTTTTAAGCTCCTTGATCATCCTTTCCTGGGCGATGATGATTGCCTCACGTTTTGCCTCGGGCATCCTGTTAAAGAGTTCTGCTATGTCCTGATCCTTGAGCTGTATGTCGTCCATCACGATATTCCTTTACTTGTACACCAATCATCGGCAAGAGTCTCCAGTTCAGCATCCGTATAAACCCTGTTGGTTGTTATTGTTGAGGGATTACTGTAGTCACTCATTTCTATGAACCGCAAATTGGGAAGAGTCTTTACATAGGCGATGAATTGATCTTTCGTCAGTTCAATCTTGTATGCAGCATCGGTTCCCCCTGCATTTCCAATGCCGATTAATGTCTTATCGACAGGATGTTTCCAATGTCCATGATCGGTTATCCCTGAAGGGTATTGCCCGTTTTTAAATGTGTACTTTACGATTGCCATTACTTATTCACGTTGTTTTTAAACAGCCATTCGCTTCTGACAAGTTCTGTAATACCGATATGGTGCATTGTTTTTATGTACTCTTCCCCAAATGTCTCTACGCATTTATCAAGGAATTCATAGAGGTGGTCTATTGAGGGATATGCTTTTTGTGCAATCAACTTTTCACACTGGTTTATGTACTGCTTGATATAGTTTCTGGCAGTCTGCAAATGAATACCGTACTGTTCCAGATACTCAGCATTGCCTTGTGTAATCGTATTAGTAAGAATCATATCCCTGTGTGATTGCCTGAATGCCTGTCTGATATGGTGTCGTATCTCATCGAGTTCAGCATCTTCCTCGTCCCACAGAAGAGGGATATCGTTGTTCTTCCTGATTTCCTCGTAGGCATCCTGAAAAACAGCTATCTCTTTTAAGGCACCCTCTATGTATATTTTTGCATTCTCCATCCCTGAACGTGCTTCGGTTATATTTATTCTTGAAAGCGGAGTATCCTCTTTTTCCCACTCCTTAATCTCCAGTTGTTTTTTTTGGAATTTAAAGAAGTGTTCCCTGAGAGCCTCTTTCTTTCTCTCTATCTGTGAAAGACACTGCCTGAGTCTTCTATATGGGGAGTCAGTCATCATGGTGAGAGTCATAAGCTGATTGGTAGTCTGGGTATTTCTTCTGCCAAGACTGTTGTTGGCACGTTCCATCTCAACCATGCGTTCAGAAATCTTTGCAATCTTCTCTGTCGTCATTGTTGCAAGGCCGCTTACCGAGTTCTGTATTTCAGCTAATTCATCCATGTTAACTTCCTGATGTAGCCCCACAATCCTGATTACCTTCCAGTAAATTACCAATATCAGCACCGTTACCAGTAGATGCGATAGTGATTTTGTCTATTTCATCTGTAACAGTGCCATCATCGCCTCCATAAAATTCTCCGGTGATGCCATCAGAGCTTCCAGCTAACTCAGCCCTACCTGTAGCTAAATCTCCAAAATCGCTTGAGTTGCCAGTTGAACCAACCGTCACATACTCTATTGTGTTGTTGCCTCCACCTGCTGACGGTACAACGAATACAGCCCTCACAGTTGAGTTTGCTGAACTAGAGTCAAGACTAGCAGCACTTAAATTCCCAAAATCAGTGACATTTGCTGAAGTTGAAAAATCGTTATATTCTATGTCGTTAACGGTAGCAGTCCCACCTTTAAATCCACCCAAGACTAAGTATCTTGTGTCCCCGTTAGTACCTCCCATAGTGAGTTTAGTACCCGATAAATTCCCTGCGTCAGTACCATTTCCTGTGCTGGCAATCGTGAAATATTCCATCCTGTCTAAATTTCCTGCTGTTGTCTCGTATCCTCCTACTGAAAAAAGGAGAGTTCCGTTGCTACATCCATTCTTTATTCCGTATGCACCCGCTACGTCCACATCACCAAAGTCTGTACCGTCCCCGGTAGAAGCGATGGTTATATAGTCCGTATCAGTTACACCGTAAACGGAAGAGCCTCCTGACCTACCTATTCCACTTCCCCATATTCCTCTTGTAGCATTGGAACCAGCACATGTGTGCTGTGCGCGAGTAGTTTGTAAATCTCCGAAGTCAACAGTATTTGCAGTAGCTCCCACAGTTTTATATTGAATTCTATTTAAGTCTCCATGATCAGACAGTGTGCCTCCTGCAACCACTCCTCTTGTGCCTCCCCACGCTAGGCCACTTGCTGGGTATTCAACACCCATAACTGTCTCAATATCACCAGTTTCTACACCCATAATCTTTTCGATGTCACCAGCACTGACACTCATAAATGTTTCGACATCAGCCATTAAGCAACCTCTACCATTGTGAAGTTAGGTGAGAAGTAAACTGAGTCAGCACTTGCTGCCCAACCAATTACCTGCACAAAGTCTCCATCTGAATCTGGGGCAACACCCTCTGGAACATTCTTTCCACCCGTTTCAGCTTCTGGCAGATATAAAGTTTCCCCAATAGCATAGGTTGGAAAGTTTGTAGCAGCATGTAAAAATCCTTGCAACAGAAAGGTTCCTTCAGCATCAGCACTTACGTCAGCAACACACATAGCCACACACATTATTTCTGCTGTAACTAATCCTGTGCCTCCTGTGTTTGCAACTGCCTTCCACATCTTGGAATCACCTGCCTTAAAGTAAACACATTCACCATCTTCCAAGTCCTCACCTGCCGTAAACTTAGCCGTGATACCTGACCAGACCGTATCGGCAGGAGTTGAATCCAAGAGAAGGTCTTTATCAAGTTGAACTTGATCTTCAAAAATGGTGCCTCCTGAGATACGCAGTTGGTCCGTACCATCTTCGTCATATTCAAGGCTGACATCCTGGCCATCACCAAGGTAGATTTTCTGGTCATCACCAACATATATATGGCCCCATTCCAGCGATGTGGTACCTAAAGTTGCACCGCTTGCAGCATCTGGAACAATTGCCGTTTCTGCTGTAATTGTAGCTGTTCTTATATTGGAAGTTCCATTATCAATTGCACCAAAGCCTGAAGTAATAGATCCTGAATCTAATGCGCCTACAGTTAGAATATTGCCATCTCCAGCAGCCGGAGCTGCCGATATATCTGACAATACTTCTGACGCACTTCTTCCCTCTACAGATGTAGTGGCTATACGAAGGAAGTCATTGTCAGCAACGCTTGCTGCAAACTGGGCCACATCATATTGGGATATACCTGTAGCTACCTGTAGTTTATTGCTCGATATTTCAAGGCCACCGTTGGTTACAAGATCAAGCCCAAGAACGGCACTTGAAGCAGCCAATCCATCTCCTGCAAACAGTGTCGCAAGAGCGTCAGTTGTCGTTAACTGCTCGTTAGCATCGTCTGAGTCCAGCGTCCCGAACCAGTCACCACTGGTAGGAACTACAGCACTAAGTTCAGATAAATCAAGCGTTACGGTAAGATCACCGCTATCTCCACCACCTGACAGGCCAACGCCTGCCGTGACTGCGGTTATATCTCCACCTTTAGATGTTCCGGGTAAAAATATGCCCGCCATCTTAATTCATTCCAGGAACTTTATTGTAGAACTGGAAGTCTATGGTCGCAGCGTTTGAAGCGTTCTCTCTTATGACCTGAAAGCCCGTGACCTCATTCCTTGATCTCAAGGTGATGATGTCTCCTGCTGCCCATTGAGTGCCTTTCGTTGTTGTCGGAGTAGTTCCCTCGCGCGTTTCAACAACAGAGTTTGTTCTAACGTAACCCTCGGCATAATTTGCCTGGTCGGATACTGTCAGAGATGTTGCAGAACTTGTCACCGCGTGGGTAACGAGTGAACTTGCTATTGGAGAAAAGTTATTTTTGGGCATTTTTCGTCCCCTTATTACTTGATTCGCTATCTCTTTCTGCAAGGAGCCTTATGGCCTCGGCAAGATTATCCTGCCTTGCCCTCTCCCTGAGTCTCTCTTCATCAATTCGCTCACCGTCTATCGTTGCCCATTCACGCCTGTGGCGCTTTTGCATATGGACCCTGAGATCATGTGAAGCGGTCAAATTGTCCTTCGTGCAGTACGCAAGTCCCATCCGGTCGTACTCGGCCCTGTTGGGATCTTCCTTGTGAAGAAGACACTTCAGGTGTCCGTACTGCCTTTCAAATTCTGGCTTTGTTGTTGTAAATGCGTATGTGCCATCTTCCCTTCTTTTGCCGAGCTGCTGCTCAAGCATATTCCGGTTAATGACCGAGCGATCTCCCGTCCTGTTATCGTAGACATAGACGTATCCTGCGCTCTGAAGTTCGGCTGCTGTCATTGTCATACCATTGCTGTTTCCAACGACGGCTCCGGGCTTCATATTCCCAGGCTCCTCGGCTACCTCTGCGTCTCTAAGTTGTTCGTGAATAGATTTTTCCTGTGTCAACGGGTTCGCTCCTTCTTATAGTCGGGGCCAAACGTACTCTGACCCTTCATCCACTTGTTTTTTTCTTCCACGTTATCCCAGAAAATCTTCTTCCAGTCTCTGGGTTTAACCTCGGTTTTAGGGGGCGGCGTGAGGTTCATCTCCTGTGCAAGACGAATACCTTCCTCGACGGTGTAAAGAGCCTCTCCTCCGCCTGTGCCATCAGGAACTCCAAGGATTAGTTGGAACTCCTCACCGAAAAGGCGGGCATCGCCAAGGTCTCTCTCAAGTTTGACCCTTTGATCATTCCTGATAACCGTTATCGTCTGGTACCTTCTAACGCCCGAGGAATCAGGAGCCTGCCGGTTTAACTCACTGATATGCCAGCAAGGCTCATGACTCCATATTTCCGCTGTGGCCAGTTCAACAAGTGCAGCCACTAAAAGCTCCTATACAGTCCAGTCTCTATTAGCCTCTACGAGTATGTAGTCACAGTCGAAGATGTTAAGTTGAGTAGTATTGGCGCCAGCAGCTAAAACCACAGCATAGTCTGTAGTTGTCGAGGCTGCGCCCGCTACGGTCTTCTTTAACTCGCCGTCTATATACCATCGGGCTGTGCCGTTAGGCATAACCTCTAGACGAAGAACCTGCCACTCACCAGCTACTGCGTCATCTTCTAAATTAACAGAAGTGGTAGTGGTTGAGTCACTAGCCGACCCACCAGCATTAATAGCGTGCCAATCCTCGTCATCATCAAGTTCATCACTCAGATAGAACCCAACAACGTCTGCCGGTATAGTAATAGCAGAGGATGATGAATTTATCACAATGTCCTCAAGCTGCTCATCAACCGACAGGATGCTTGTCAGACCAAAAAATATTTCTTTAGTATCAAGGTCTGGGAGTTGCACCCTGGTCTCCAACATAATCGGCCCCATCAACCCAACATCAAATGCAATGTGCGTTCCAATAAAGGTCGTGTCTGCGTCAGTGTTGGCAGATGTAAGTGTGACAACGCCAGACAGGGCATCTTTCCCTGCAATTCCAGCATCGGCATCCTCAAATCCTTCACCACCGGCGTAAAAGTCTCCCAACTCGGCGGTGTCAGCCGTTAAAGCTAACGTGTCGCCTACCCCGAAAAAGTCGTTAAACAGGCGTATCTTTCCCTGTCCACTTTGTACTGTTGCCATTTAATTCTCCTCGAGCTTTAGCTCTAGTTTTCTAATTCGCTTCCTGTAGGGAGCGATTACTTTTGATATATCTTCTGTCTTACGAGGGATACATGCCAGATTTTCCAGCCTGTTATCCCCCATATTTCCGTTCATGTTGTGGACAATCCACCCTTTAGGAATGGGTCCACGATTCTCAGTCCACACTGATCTACGAGCATTCACTAGCTCGTTGGTGCAGTAGCGTCAGCCTGTACTTCATACAGCCAGTTGCCTGAAGATCGCTCTCCGTAGGCGTACTCGTCGTAATGATAGAGAGCTGTGGCTCCACCGCCTAGTTCAGGCAGTCTCTTGGTCTCAATATATGGAGACCTGCCCTCGACTAATACCAGTGCCATTTGCGAGAAGACTCCGCCCTTTGCAAGGTTTGAAGTAATCGTGATGTTTCCATCCTCATACAGTCTTGCCCCGGCGATTGTTCCCCGATATCGGTTCTGGTATGCCTCGACAGCAACACCACCGGTCAAAGGAGCGCCTGTGGTCTGGTCAACGCCTGCTGCTATCAATTCGTCATCGATGTCCTTCAGGGAAAATCCGTGGTGGACAGCGTGAATTGGAGCATTGGCAGGAGCTGGCTCAGTTGTGTTTGAGGTAATCCTGTATGCTGCCGCAGCAATTTCACCAGAGTCCAGAGCGTTGGCTCCGCCAAGTGCGGTTGTCGCACCGTCGATAGCCGTCAGTCCGTCCTGGTCTTTCTTTCTCTCAATAGCGTTCTGTGCAAGTGACCCTGTCTGGGCATATGCGTTGGCGCTAATTCTCAAAGCAACCCTGTCGGTGATGACAGTGTGAACTCCAATAACCGTAGGGGTTACCGAGAACAATGTGTCTTCCATCTGCTGGGGGTTGTCGAGTTCTGTATTTTCGGTGACGGCCTGAGCTGATAGCTTCGACATCGAAACTTCATTCCAGACTGTTCCTGTGTTTTCGTCGAGTCTTTGCCTATCGACGAGGTTAGGCATTACACCAGCGAACTCTCTCACAATTCTTGCCGAGGCAATCATCGTGGGAATAGAGTCGGCTAATGAATCTGTTATCGTATTTCCAACAGCCATTTCTTAATCTCCCAATTAAAAGCGGATACCGAGTTTTGCCATCTGTTCCGCTGCTTGTGCTATTTCATCTCTAGATACCGACGAACCTGTATCGCCAAGGCGCGTAAGAAGAGAGTTGCCGTTCATCGCCGAAGGAATTCCCACTCCCGAATCGAGATCGTTAATTCCAAGTTCTTCGTTTTCCCGGGTTCTCTGTTCTTGAGCTGCTGTCTGGGCGCTCGTAAGGTCCGACTCACGCTTGTCCCTTTCCAGACGGCGAGCCGTCTTCAGGAAGTCTGCGTAAGCGTCATATAATCCTGCGACATCGGATGCCTGATAGGCTGGGGTCCATTTTTCCCTGAAGGTGCGGAGTTCTTCCGAGCGTTCAAGGTCTAGTCCCAGTTCTTCAGTAATCTCCTGGATCTCGCGGATCATGTCGGCGGAAGCGTTTGTAAAAGACCGATTGGTAGTGCGGTTTGCAGTATCGGCCTGTACCTTCTCAAGCTCCTCTGCAAGCACCTGTTCGTCCTGTGTCGCCTGGTGGCGAATCAGAGCGTTTGTGGTGCCTGATAGAGCAGCAATCGAGTCGGCTATCTCATCGAGCGTGGACTTCTCTTCGACGGCGCGTCTATAGCGACCGTTGAGTGAATTAAAGTCCTGCTGCGACTTGGTAAGTGCCGTCTGCTGGTCTTCAAACATCTTCCTCATTTCGGCTAAATCAGCCTGAAGTGAATCTACGGTGGGAGGTTGACCAGGATTCTGGGCCGGTTGCGCTTCTGCGGGCGCGGCCTCTGTCTCTGGTGCAAGGCTGCCAGTTACATTCACTGCTTCTTCTGGCGGGTTATCAAAACCTGCCGTCTGATTTTGTAATGTCATGCACTACCCCTTAAAATAAAAAAGCCGCCGAGAGAATGAATCTCTGGCGACTGAACCGCGCTCTTACTATATGTTTGAGTTAGCGTCTAGTTTAGTTTTTTTCCCATTCCTTTGTCAAAGTTAAAGTACAGGTCCGCCTTACATTTAATGCAGCGTAACCACATTTTACCGACTAATTTCTCGGCTACCTTTCTCCCACAATGCGGACATCTTATTCCTGTCTTACTAGCGGTAGTCATGGAGCTACGGCCCCTGCCATGAGGGCATCGACATATTTCTCGATCTGGCCCCTATCGGTTGCCCTTCCGTCCTGGTCTTTCATTAATTGTTTTATCGCCCTGTATTTTAACCTTGGATGCACCGCATTATCGTAATATTCCCACTTCCACAGAAGGGTATCAGCTTCAAGGTTCTTTCTGCGGTACTTATTTTTCGCAGTCTCGATGTTGGAAAGCAACTTGCGGAGCTTACGCCTGTCGCTTACGGACCAGTCCTTGTTGGTATCTATTGTGAGCTGAGTCTTATTAAGCCTGCTCTGCTTCAGATAGTATTCGTACTCCTCGGTGAAGCCCATCTTCTCCGCTTCGTCTGCACCAATATCCCAGAACGGCCTTAATTTCTCCCTGTCTCCCTGAAGTTCCTGCACAATTGGAGGGCTATTTGGATTGTCTTTGATGTCAGCAATAAGCCTGTCATAGAAAGGTTTGGTAATCGGATTCTCGCGCAGGCTTTCAAGTCTCCTCTCGCGCTCATTAAAGTTAAACTCTCGCGTCACCGGGTCTTCCAGCAAGATGATATTTCCCTTGTCGATATCTTCCTTGGAATCGGTCATAACACGCCAGTATTCGTCCTTGGCTGCGTTGTAGGGATGTTCGGTTGCCTCAAGATTATCGAGACTATCGACAAGTTCTTTATATTTTTTGTCGATCCCTTCTGACTCAAGCCCGTGAATCTGGTATTCATTGGAAATGTAATCCCTGAGTGCTTTTCCTGTACCGAGTTTTTCAGCTTCGCTATTAATATTGGAGTTTGTCCTATCCCGAAGTACCTGTTTTTCCGTTTCATACTCGGCATACTCGCTTCCTTTGCCAAGCTGCCTTTCAATATTTTGCTGTCGGGCTATTCCAATTTCAGGATTTTCCTTTTCAAATTTTTCCCTGAGTTCAGAGTTCAAATTGGTCTTCCAGTTACTTCCTCTCGGAAAAGAGTCTTGGGTTGATATTGAAAGAGATTTTAAATCAACCTGTAAAGGCCACATATTTTTCTCATGGCCGAAATCTGCAAGCTCTTCATCGGACATGGCATAGAAGGCATCCTTGACGAGACCTTTCTCAATGTCTGCTGGCGTTGCGGGATTGCTTCTAAAGCCAGTCGCTCCAACGACCCACCCAAGAGCGGTGTCTCCTTCCATCATTCCCTGAGCTACGAATGGAAGTGAACTTTCAAAAAGATGCGGTGCAATATCTTTGGGACCTTCAACCTCATCAAAGGTAAGAGTGTTCAAATCGGTTGTCCCTTCAACCACGGTTTTGGCCCACTCCTGACCAACCGCTCCTCTATTGGCAAGGAATCTTATAATGGGATTATCCCTGCTGTTCATTGCTATAAGGTTTTGTATGGGGTCACCGCCCGGTGCCAAGGCAGATGTTATTCCTGTCAGAACCTGCGTTAATGCTCGTACCTGTCCGCCAACTCCGAAATATTGACCGTCTATTTCAAAGCTAAGATATTTACCACCACTTAACGGGTTCATTCCCACCATCAAATCATTTGCGATTCTTTCTTTGCTATGCCCTTTGGCATAACCAAGCCCTACTGCCGATGTGGCATATAGAAGATGGACTCCTCCCAGAAGTTGGCCGAGAGAACGTGCTGCTTCTTTTTGCCTAACTGTACCCCCTGAACCCTTGCCAACATATTTCATTCCCTCTGCCGGGACAAACCGTAAGGCATCTGATACGAGGGCAATCGTTGAACGAAGTAGCCTCGGCGAGAAAGCGATCCATGAGCTTTCTATTTCCCTCTGGGTTGCACCAACGCCGAGTGCCTTTGAGTCCAAACCTCCTGTCATATTACGAATATATGCTCCGAGTTCGGCGAGTGTGTTTCCTTCTCTACCGCTTTGAGTCCAAGATCCTTTCATTCCCTGCCACATTTCAAGCCTAGCTCTTGCGAGGAACATTCCATAGGAAGCCTGGAACCTACCAAGAGTCCTTTGTTGGAATTCCCTTGCACCTGCCCTGCCTGTGGCCATTTTTCTTGCAGTTCCAAGAGCAGCATCGCTCATCGGCATACCAAGAAATTTTGACCCCTCATCGGTTGGAAGAAAGCTCATGATCTTACCAATAGGAAGTCCCCTGCCTTGTTCCATTGCCGCAAAGAACTCAACATCGCCCACGGGTACTCCGTATTGAGCCATCTCCTGAAAACCGCCAAGGTTCTGTCTTACAAAACGTCCCTGAACTGCCGGGTCTGCAAACGCGGCAAAGCTCGTTAACGTGGCTTTTGACCATTTAAGTGGATTTCTACCGAGTAGGGGAAGTCCCTGGATGAACGGTGCGCCAAAGTCTGCGTTTGCCATCAGGTATCTTTGAGCATCCGTAACCCTGGCAAAATTCTTGCTGAAGCTACTGGCATCCCCGGAAAGATTACCAACCGCCTCACGCAGGGCGCCGACGTCCTCTGCCCGATACATTCGATTCCGCCAGACCTCAACCTTGATATCTCCCGTACCGACATCTCCAAAAATCTGTCCCGGTGCTACCTTTGCATTTCTTATTTTCTCCAATGCCTTGGCCCGTGTTGATCTTGCTTTTAAAAATTCTCCCCGTGCTTTTTGATACGATGTTCTCGCCTCGTCAACCTGGGCCTGTATTTTCTTTCTTGCTGCTGTTTGGAACGGTGCAGCTCCCTGTTCAATGGCCCATAACCTTTTTGAAATACCTGGTGGCGGTGTTGTTGACGTAACACTTCCGGGAGTCTTTTCAAGTTCCGCCTGTAATTGCTTGGTCAGTCTTTTCAGTTTTGCCTTTTCTCGGGCGAGAGCCTTAATTGAATCAGTGTGTCGTTTCGCAATTTTTGGCGAGGCACTTTCAAGAGCCTCCGATATCGTTAAAGAACGTATGGTATCTGAACTTGAAAGAAAGCCACTTAACTGTTCGTCGAGTATTTCATGATAGGCAGCCTGAAGGTGATTCTTCAGTGTTGCCCTTGGATCAACGTCATAACGAATTTCATTTAATACAAGTTTTTCTGTGGCCGTTACTTCATGTCTTGCCAGATGAGCCTTTGAGGTTCCAATAAAATCAATGTCACCTTTTCCTTTTGCCTGGTGGGGAATATAAAACCAGCCATCTCTATCTTTCGATAGTGGATCAAGTCCCTCCTGAACCCTGAGCTTTTCCATCTCGTCAATTATTTTTCTATAATCATTGATGTACTCTAATGCCTCGTCGCTAATTACCTTTGAGCTGAAGGTTTTCCTTAAATTTGGCATTGAGAAAACGTCCTGCCAGAGCATATCTGTCCCTTCGACAAATCCGTCCGCGGTAATTTTTATAGGAGATTTAATAGCTCCCAACCAACCTTTACGCTTCATTCTGGAATCAAGACCTGCCTGGAGTGCAACCTCAACGAGTTCATTGATACTGCTGTTCTGCCTTGCGTATGCAATCACGGATTTTTGAACATCGGTCTTAGCTAGAAGCGATGGGTTAATTCCTGTCTTTGCCGCAAGTTGGCCGATGATTGGGTTCTCCGCGGCCACGACCTCTGAGACAATATCGTCTATCGGCCTGAGACTTTTAATAAAGAAGTTTCCATCCGATGCGCCTTCCATACCGATTTTTCTTCCGTAATTCTGGAGTATCTCAATTGCCTCTGGTGAACCACTATGGATAGCCTTGGTAACAATCCCTGTCTTTGATCTTTTAACGAGGCCGAGATCCTCAAGTCTCTTGTATGCGTCCTCAATATCCTGATTTTTAAATACCGATGCAAGTTCATCAGAACCCTTGGAGAGATCGATAGCTGCATCTGCTGGCATATCAATCCAGAGTCTGAGATCACCTTCAAACAATGAACCTTCGGGAAGTCCCTTTATTTTGATCTCTGGGTTCATGACCTTATCTATCAGCTCTCTGTTCGCTGCCTTGAACTGGTCGGCTTGTTTCGAGTTTCGGCCAACAATTGCAGGAACGGATTCGATGATCTGTTTAAATATGCTCGGGTTATCGGTCGCCCTAAACCCTGCTTTCACAAAAGTGGTGGCTGTTTTTGCTGGGCCTACGCCAATTGCGCTGGTTGGAGACATCAGTCCCATAACAACCTGTTCATGCCAGGGTCTTTCCTCCTGTTTTTTGGCCAGCATCTTAAGAGTGTCCTCTATTCCAAGTTCGCCTTTACCCGTCACTATGCCTTTGAGAATATCTTTTGTTTCCTTGGAAGGTTTACCGTAATTAAAGAAATCCTGTCCCCACTTCATAGCATTAACGATTGGTACTGCGTTGGTGATTACCTCGGGAGTCATATCAAGGATTGCCCCCGCAACTTCAGCTTCCGCAGATAGTAATTGAAAAGGGGTAATGCCAGGTGCAGGAATCTCTCGTACCCCTTTAACTTTAAATGGCTCCGAAGGTTCTGCCTCTAGGTAAAGGGCTTTTCTCTGCATCTCTCTTATAGCTTCAAGCTGTTTCTCTGCTTTAAAAGGCTCCGCTAAAGGGTCAAACGTGTAGTCCATAGCGTCAACCCGTTTTTGTTCTGCCTCTTCCTCTGCCTGTTTCTTTCTTAAATCTCTTAAACCCTTCCCCTTCTTTCTTACGTCAAGAATTTCTTCCTCGGTTAACTTCCCGAAACCGGGCAAACCCGTTACAGCACCTGCTCCTAAAAAGGGTCTTTTTAGCCGTTCACGGGTTGCTCTCTCGGCCATCAGTCTGGAGTGTTCCTGTGCTTGTTTAAGAGTGGGATCAGCCATTATGCTCTACCTCTTGTGACTACGGTTCTGCCTCGGCCACCGCCAGACCTCAACCTACGTCTTCTCTGGGTTTCGTATTCTCTCTGCTTTTGTTCTGCTTCTCGTTCTGCAACTCCTTCCTTTCTCTGCTGTTCTAGCCTGAAGAAAGGACTTTCCTTGTACCGTTCTTCAAATCCTGGAAGTTTCGATTCAAAGAATTGTGCGCTCGTCTTGCCGGGAGTTGTCTGTCTTCTTCTTTCCTCGTCCCTGAATTCCGTGGTTGTAAAGAATTTTGAGGGAGCTGCCGCTTTTTGCATACCGGCAATTCCTACATCAAGGGCGCTTGCCTTTTGTTCTTGCGCCTCAATTGCTGCCTGCATACTCGCTAATTGAGTATCAGTAATCTCTTCACCCGCAATATCAATATCGGCCTTCTGTGCTGTTTCAAGTTCCCTTCGCATTCTTGCTGCCTCTGCCTGAAGAGCTGCCTGCTTGGCTTTTTCACCGGCGATTGCCTCTTGATACGGTGCGGCCTGCTCAAGAAAACTTTTGATAAATTCACCTTTTTGAAGTTGTTCTTCTGGAAGCCCTTCTTCACCTGCTGCCCGTAACGCTTCATCTCTAGCGACAGCTTTCTGGTAGTCTTCTTCCATAGCCTTCTCGATTCGCGCCCGCTCTTCGGGACTTTGGCCTCCCCCAGTACCTATTTCCCTTGCGTATTGCTTCCTTGCGTCAGCTACTCTTTTCTCTGCTGCGACTCGCTCTTCATCGGTTAAACCTTCTCTGGCAAGTGTTGCCTCGTAGCTTGCCTCCATCTCGGCAAGCCTGCGCTCTTGCTGTTCAAATGCTTCTTGGCCAACGATACCTAAAGTAGCCGATGCGACAGCCGCCTGATCGAGTTGTTCAGCGCCTTCGCGTCTCCATTCCTCGGCGAAACCGGGAAGTCCCATCTGCTGCTGAACAAAGCGTGCGTATTCGGGCCTGTCTATCTGTAGATTCATGAGATCATCTGTTACCGATTCCAGTGCAAAAGGCGGAGCTTCGGCTTTCGTGTATCTGCTCACCTGTAATCCAGGAATTGGAGGTGGGGTATCCGGGTCCATCTGCCTTGTATAATCAGCTTCGTTGAGGTCATACGCAGGAAGATCATCGAGCATTGCCGTGATCTGTTCCTCGGTATCGACGCCTCCACCCAAAAGAGCCTGCTGACTGAGTTTGGGAAATACATTTTTAACAAGGTGATTTAGGAATTCAGGCGATGTATCCTCGGTGATCATCCCCCTTGACTGGTACTCTTCAAATAGCTTTTCTTCAATTTCAGCATTGAGGGTACCTCGTCGCTCTTCCTTGATAGTACCGTATCCTGCAGAAATATTTTCATTCAATATTCTTCTGAACTCAGGATCGGCAAGTGCCTCTGCCTCGCTGGAATAATTACCAATTAATCTCTGAAGCGCCATCTGTTGTTCAGGAGATGCTGATAAATAAGCCTGGTAATCGGTTTCCGATAATTCTTTTTCAAGTATTCTCTGTAAAATTGCCTGTCTGCCAGGAATTCTACCTGCTTCTTTGGGATCAAAAGGCTGGTCTGCGATTCTCTGCTGGAACCGATCAACGACTCTGTCTCTTAAATCCTCATCGGCAAGCATCTCGCCAAGGCTCGTGTACTTAGGAGGCCCATCGAATGGTACAAGTTCGTTGGCAACGAAGCGAATATCGGAGGTTTCAACATTGTCACGCACACCTTCGATCCGGGAAAGGTATTCCTTCGCCATTTTCTCGCGTTCACCAATGTCGGACATATCATCGGTCCACGCCGTCTGTTCGACACTTGTTAGCTCACCAATGAGGTTGTTCATAAAGACATTGCCGTTCTCACCGATCTGCGTATCGAATATTTTGAAAACATCGAATGCCTGTTTAAGCGACGGGTTTTCGTCCGCTGCGTTCAGGGCATTGGTATAAGCCTTACCCTCATCGCTTTCTTCCATCATGGCAATCAAAGCTCTCTGGAGTTTTCCTGCTTCACTTTTGATATTGCCGGTTTTAAGCGTCTCAAATCTCTGAAGCAGTGATGGTGGCCATACGCTTGAATTAGGGTCAAGATTAAAAGGTTCCTCACCACCGAAATCCTTATCATTAACTTTCATCAGGGTTTTTACATTATCTTCAATCGACTTGCTAAAGTCCCAGTTCTGTGCGGTGAACTGTGAATACTTTTCCTGGTCGATAAGTTCTTCGGCTCCCATTCTTGGGATTATGTCTTCGGGTCCGATTTCTGACTCAGGATCGGTCGTTGTCATAATATTTTCAAAATACTTTTCAACGTTGCCCGAAAGCCGTGCGCCCTGCTGTATATTGTCGAGATTCGATTCCCACGTTTCCTCAAACCTATCGGCGATATCGTCGAGCTTGCTTAAAGGATTGGCGCCAGGATCGATCCCCAGAGATTCCAGCGTGCTTATCGCATCGGGTTCAGTCCATTTTGTATTGGGATCAAGGATTGATCTATAGGCAGACGGAATTCTTCCTGCTGAAATTGCCTTGTCGATCCCAAGCCAGTATTTCTGGTTGTAAGTCATGTACTCGGGTGTCATCGCAAGTTCATCTGAAACAGGTTCAAGAATTTCAAAGCCAAGCATCTCTGCCGGTGTCTTGCCCTCAAGAGGCACGTTTACCCTTTTGGTTCTGCCCGAAGGGTCTAATTCCCAGTTGTAAAAAAGGTTGTCGATCACGAACTGGCGAGGACCTCCGGGGGGCGTTTGGAATCCCGTATTAACCCACTTTTCGGCAACCTCTTCAGACAACTCTCCTATGTAATAAATAAGATCGCTTTCTTCCATAGGCTTATAGGTTTCGTAATCCGAATCAGCATACTTGGCGTACATATCTCTAAAGTCGTCAATATTTACTGTTTCATCGTGGTCGAACCTAAAGATATGCAGAGGAGCATTTGGGTCATTATCCATTTCCTGAAAGTCAAAAGGTGTCCATATACCCTCATTAACCATAGCGTTTCGTTCTATTAAGTTATCTACCAGTTCCTCTACATCCAGTTCGGCGACTTTTTTACCCGGCGGGTTGAGCCGTGCGTTCCAGATTTCTAATAGTTCATCGAGGGTTTTAGGTCCGTTGGCCAATGCCCATCCCTCCTTCAGGCGGTGAGGCTATTCCTCTTATGGCCTGTCTCTCTCTAAGTCTGGGCATCGGATCGCCGAGTTTTTTCTCGCTCATTATCTTGGGGACTTTCTTTTTTGGAGCGTCCTTTAAGAGCGCCTTATACTCGTCGGCGATATTTAAAATTGCGTCCGTGTATGGATTTTTAGCGGGCAAGATCTATCCTCTCAGGGGTAAACGTGTCGGGCGTAAGTGGTGTGTTCAGATCAGCGGGACCAGCTCCTCCACCGGGGCCGCCGGGGCCTGCTCCGTTCATTCCTGGAATCTGTGGCTGTGCGGCCTGTTGGCGTTGTTGGATCTGCTGTGCAGCGGCTTCAACATTTTCCTCGTCAACGAGTCCCAACTGCTGGGCTGCCTCGGTCTCGAACCTTTCCTTGACCGCCGGAAGATTTCTGATTTCCTGTTCCAGAAGTCTCTTCTGAATATCGGTGCCGTTCTCGTATCCTGCGACCTCGTAGTATGTCAGCGGGTCGATGAGTCCCGCGCCGTATTCGCTCATTGCGACCTGCCTGTTCTGCATTTCCATGACGGGTTCTGCGTGGGGGAAGGCGATCTGAACGCCGTAGACGCTGTGGATCTGTGACTTCCTTAGAAGTTTCCCGTTGGCGCCGATTCCGCCCGAGAGTTCAGACACATTATCGACGAGCTGGAGAATTCTTCCTCCGACTATCGATGCCATGTGTTCTCTCTGCATGGCGAGACCTGCGAATATTCTCATTGCTGCCGTGTTTAAAATTGCCTGCTGGCCGACGGTTGTAACGCCTGCCTGCCTCTGGCCTGCGAGTGCCGATGAGTACGTTCCGAGTTCGAGCGTATTATCGGTACCCATCCTCACGTTCTGCATCCATCCTGGAATATCTCCCGTGTTCATGACCCAGTAGTCCTGCGGGTCTCCTTCCAGGATTCCCTCGTTCTGGATTGCCTGTGCGAGGGTCATCGGGTCGCGTGACGTTCCCATCGGTGCGAAGGCAGTCCTTAGAAGCATCTGGTGTGATGCCGAAATTTCCTGCGTTCTTTTCCTTATGGTCTCTTTATTCGGAGTTAATATCCCCTGAGCGAAGTTATAGGGGTCTCCGCCTGAATCTGCTATGTCCATCCCTGAAAGTCCTGCGAAAGCGTGGACGAATGGAACAAATCCCCACGTATTTCTCTCCATATATATGGGAGTTGCGGCCTGTGAGTTCGGCGAACCATAGGTTGGTGCGGGATTAGCGAGCATTTTAACGTGCCAGTACGGTGTCCAGTAGTCCCAGACCTCGATTTCGTCCCACGGGTCCTTATCACCCATGTCAAAAATCT
>Ga0208316_1000750_pt1 | contig 23575 bp, 27 predicted proteins | sample MalvireepMed_231_FD_184240 | JGI IMG/M metagenome (GOLD analysis project Ga0208316, IMG submission 184240) | Marine viral communities from the Global Malaspina Expedition - Malaspina viral metaG DeepMed_231 (SPAdes) (version 2) | ecosystem: Environmental > Aquatic > Marine > Oceanic | place... | reverse complement strand
TTACCCTTATACATTGTGTGCTGGCATTAGTGGCAGCGGCTTAGTCCAACCCACATTTAAAGGCCATGCTGCGCACGACCATTAAATGCTTCAGTGTTAGTGGCTGTGGCTTCGGTCCTTTTAGGTTGCGGCGTGCCAGTGGCCTTGGTGCCATGCCTCGTTGCCAAACCCGCATAATTTGGTGAGCACCAAAGCCGTCATAATGCGCGTCCAGTTTGGTTGCTCCGGCAAGCAGAATCGGTGGCGGGAAATTCAGTGTTTACCGTGTGGGGCCGTCCGCCGAAAACGTCGTCTGGATCTGCTACCTTTGAGTTCAGGTTCATTCACCGCATCGTTGGCGGTGTTTCAAACATATACATTGACTCATGTCGGTGCCGGGTTGCGGAGTAGGCCGTCTAGGTCAGCGCCAGGGAGTCGGCAGTGGCATTACCTGCCACTAACCAGTCGCTGTAGTACGCGACCGATGGCCGCCGCTAAGCTCAGCTACATGGACTCCCCCTGCGGTCAAGCAACGCCATTTGATTTCGAAGCGGTTTGAGACTGCAGCTCTACATTCGGCCTCTGTGTGGGCATTGTTGCCCGGGCCAGGATGATGATGCGTGTGAGTGATGACCTCATTCGTTAGTCGGCTTGTTTCAGCCGCAAGGCTTAACAGGTTCAATCACTCTCGGTCTGACCGTTCCGTCATCGCTTGCCGTTGCAAGACTCGGCTGGCAGGCGTGTTCTGCCTGTCGTTGTTGCCCGTTATCAGCCCTCTGCAGGCTGTGTTTTAAACTCGGTTTGGTTCATCAACAGTGCCCAGATAATCCGGGCATTCTTGGCGGCCAATGCCACGGCGGCTCGTTTGTAGCCGCGACGTTCCACCAACCCTTTGGCCCACTGGCTGAGTTGATCGTGTTTGTCGGCGAGTTTGGCAATCACCGCTCGGGTGCCATGGATCAGCAACATTCGCAGGTACTTGTCCCCGCGCTTGGTGATTCTACCCAGCCGGGGCTTGCCTCCGGTCGAGTACTGCCTGGGTACGAGCCCGAGCCAGGCGGCGAAGTGTCGTCCGCTTTTGAACTGTCTGGGATCCGGCGCACTGGCCAATATCGCAGTGGCTGTTTGTGGGCCGATGCCGGGAATGGCCATCAACCGTTTGGCCTGTTCGTCGCGCCGGGCCATGGCTTCGATTTCCCGGTCATAGGCCAGGATCTCCTCATCGAGCTGGAGAATGCGCTGGTTGATGTTGTTGAGTAAACGCCGGGCCAGCATGGGTAAACCATTTTCGGCATCTTCCAGGATTTCGGGAATTCGATGTCGGGCGTGATAGCGCCCTTGAGGAATAATCAGTCCGAACTCGGCCAACAGACCACGAATCTGGTTGATCTGCGCGGTGCGCTCTTTGGTCAGCCCACGGCGGATGCGATGCAGGCACAGAACGGCTTGCTGGTCATCAGTCTTAATGGGAACGAAGCGCATGTTGGGCCGACTGACGGCTTCGCAGATGGCCTCGGCATCGTTGTCGTCGTTCTTGCTGCTCTTGCGATACGGCGCGACAAAGCGGGGCGCAATGATCCGGGCATCGTGGCCGAGTTTGGTTAACTCTCGAGCCCAGTAATGGGCACCGGAACAGGCCTCCATGCCGATCAGGCACGGAGGCAGTTGTGCGAAGAACGCCAGCAGTTTAGGGCGATTGAGCCGTTTGCGAACCACGACCTTGCCGTGTTGATTGGTGCCATGAATACTGAACACAGTTTTCGCCAGATCGATGCCGATGGTTGTAACATTCATGATGACTCCTCCTGCTTTCGATTGAAGACTTCGACACCTTCAATGTGGCACATCGATGCCGAGGGAGCAGGGGGAGTCCATATCATTCGTTAAACGTAAGGATGCGAAATGTTGGAATTTACCATGGAACACAAGGTAACTGACGTAACCCTGTATAGAAGCGCCTTGGAGTATCTGAAAGTAATCAATATCACCCAGAAGAGCGAAGATAGCTGCCCTCAGACCCCATTTTGCTTTATTGCCGCTCTTACAACCGAGTTAGCGTTAAAGGCTTTCTTAACTAACCGCGGTGTACCGGAAAACACCTCAAGAAACATTGGACACAATTTAGTACGAGCTTGGTCAAAGTCTGTTGAGTTGGGGCTTCAAGTCGATCCATTGGTGCCTCGATGGTGTGACCTATTAAACGGAGCCTATGACCGGCCTTTCCTCGCTAGGTATGCCAGAACAAATACAGGGATAGTTTCAAGCCCTCAACACGAACTTCATGAAGCTTTAAATAATTTGGTCAGTACAGTTGGTAATCAACTAGGCTTAGACCTCGACTGTAATTTCGTTTAACAAGGCGCAGCAGTTCGCGGCCGGTGGCCGCCGGACGCCCTTTGCGTGGCTCCTTCGTCGCCACTCCAAGGTCGCCGCTGTGCTTCGGCGTTATGTGTTCAAGGAGTGAAGCATGAGCTATGACTTAATGGTGTTTGAACCGACAGCAGCACCAAAAGAAAGAAAAGATTTTATGCAGTGGTATGCTGAGCAAACGGAATGGGCAGAAGACCATTCATATCAAGATCACGAGGTTACAACCGAAGGGTTGCAGGCATGGTTCAAGGAAATGGTTGAATATTTTCCTCCAATGAATGGTCCGCTTGCTTCCGAGGATGTCGATGATCCCAAGGTAACTGATCATTGTATAGGCAAGTATGTTATCTATTCTGCATTTGCATGGTCGGTAGCTGAAGAGGCTTATCCAAAAATGCGGGAGCTAGCAATAAAGCACTCTGTAGGTTTTTTCGATGTCAGTGCAGGCGACGGAGAAATACTGTTTCCAAGTGATTCAGCCAAACCCACAGAAACAAAGCCTTGGTAGAAGTTTTGGTAAAGCACATAACAAGTCAATTAACTTCGCGCCTACGGCGCCGGACGCAGCAAAGCTGCGCCGGTTATTGAGGCGTTAGTGGTTTCCAGAGGAGGTTGCATGATCTGGTACAAGTACATGGAAGGACGCTTTGCGAAAGACCTTGTGGATCATGGGCGGCTCCGAGTTAATTCTTTAAATTATTATCGAAACGTCGAGCTCCATGGGAATGCAGTCGGAGATAGAGAAGAAAATACTTTCAATGCTACGTCAGCTATTGAAGGAACAAAGACAGGAGATCAGTTAAACCCTGTCGAGCGGACGATCTTCGGATTTGCCCCGGGTGTTGACCCTTCTACTTGCTCGTTCTCAAATTTAAGTGTGGTCGTTCCCGTGCAGGGTCGGCCTTCCTACGGGCTTTGCTTAAGTGACACCTTATCGGGTGAACTCGTTGCAAGAATGAACGAGGAAAACGCTTTGGTCGGCAATCCACCTTATGACGCATGTGTAAAAATTCACGATCACAAAGTGTTAATTAGGTTGCTTGAGCGGTATTTAAAAGGTCGTGGTCTTAAATATTATGGGCACGGCCACTGCTTCTATAAGTCAAGGAATATTCCTTGGGAAAGGTGGCACAGAGAAAGTGATCAGTGCCCAGCTTTCGTAAAAGATCCCTCCTATTCTTGGCAAAAGGAAGTCAGGATTTTATTCGAGTGCGGATCTGGAGACGAGGTTGATCCAATCGATTGTGAAATTCCAGAACTCGCTGATTTGTGTGAAATCATCGAGATACCTAGCCACTAACAAGGTGGTCAACGGGACGCCAACTACGCTGTGCTACGTTGTCGCCCGTTACCACTGGCGTTAAACGTCATAAACCTACCGCACACGGAGGAGTCGAATGAACCAAGATGAAGCAAGGTCGCAGCTAAACAAATTAGGCTGGCCGGACTGGATGTTGGATTTAGGGATTCGGGCCAAGTTCTGTTGCGAATATTGTGGCAAATATATGCTTGCGGACGTGGACTCTTATGACGGTTGGCAGAAAGATCACATCGTGCCTGATGGCAACGATGACGTATCCAATCTTGCGATAGCCTGCAAGACATGCAATTTCATCAAGCGCAATAGCCCGGATTTCTCACGAGGGGATAAAAGAAAGCGGCTGAAAGCGGTATAATTTCAGGACCTTACACCAGAAACGCACACTAACAGCCGCTATCCAAAATGGTACCTGAAAAACTGACCTTTACGCCACTCTCTCGCCGCCAAATTGAAGCCGATTTCTCCGGTGGCCACATCACCTCCGATGCCGGATTGCTCCTGCTCCGGGAAGTCGATAAGCAACACCGCCTGACCCAGCGGCTGGCCTCCGTGCTCAATGACTCACGGAACCCGGTACTGGTTCGCCACAAGCTGGAAACCATGACTCGCCAACGAGTCTTCGGTGTAGCCGCCGGATATGAAGACCTGAACGATCACGAGGCACTGCGTTTTGACCAGGCGCTGCAAACAGCGGTTGGCAAAGAGAGCGATTTGGCCGGCAAGTCCACGCTGTGTCGGATGGAACAGCAAGTGGGCAGGCCGTCGGTCGTCAAAGCCCACGAACTGCTATGGCATCACTTTATCGAACAGCACGAGACACCGCCGAAGGAAATCGTGCTGGATTTTGATGGCACCGATATCCCGGTTCATGGCGACCAACCCGGCAAGTTCTTTAACGCCTATTACGATCACCATTGTTACTTTCCGCTCTACGTATTCTGCGGCCGACACCTGCTGGTGAGCTACCTGCGCACCAGTAATCGCAGCGACAGCCGACACAGCTGGGCGATTCTGGCCCTGCTGGTGAAGTTTATCCGGCAATATTGGCCTAACACCCGCATCATGTTCCGGGGTGACAGTGGTTTTTATCGGCCCCGCCTGTTGAGCTGGTGCGACCGGAACAATGTGGATTACCTGATCGGCATCAGCAAGAACAGCCGGCTGCTCAAGGACGTGGAAGCGCCTTCACGACTGGTCCGGGAGGCGCACCAGAAAGTCGGTGAAAAAGTCTCTGCCACCTATCGGTTCCGGTATCAGGCGCACTCCTGGGAATACCCTCGCTGGGTGGTGGCTCGCCTGGAAGAAGGTGAGTTTGGCCCGAACCCTCGCTTCGTGATCAGTTCCCGCTATGACGACGGCCTCAAGCTCTACTACGAGCAGTACTGCGCCCGTGGCGATATGGAAAACCGGATCAAGGATCAGCAGTTGTGTCTGTTCGCAGATCGCACCTCCAGCACGCGGTGGTGGACCAATCAGTGGCGGTTGCTCCTATCGGGCTTTGCCTACACGTTGTTCGAGCGATTACGGGCCCACTTGAAGAAGACGCCTTTCGAGAGAATGAGCGCCAGTAACCTGCGGCTGAAGCTGATCAAGGTGGGCGCGGTCATCATTCGCAACACTCGGCGCATACGGGTGTTGATGAGCGATGCCTATCCTTACAAAGACGAACTCTCTGACCTGGTACGTCAACTGGTTCCGGGATAGAAGCCCGGGCTCCCCCGGCCCGACGCAATGGGGGAAAGGGGGTCGTGTGTCCGGACAACAGAAATTGATCAGTTATTAGTCAATCTCGGCCGCAAATGAGCGGTAATGGCGGTATCCTGCACAGTCTGCGAGACTTGCCGGGGACCTATGAGAAATCCGGGATAGCGATCCTCGTACGGTGGCCAACGGAGAGGACCGAGCCTCATTAGTGGCGGCGGCCAGGCAAATCGTGAGTGAGCGCCGGGCAAAAAAGGAAGAAACACTGCGTAAAACCCAGGCCGCGGTGAAGGCACTACTTGATTAGCACTACCATTGGGCCGAGTTTAACAAGGCAATCAAATTCGTTACGGCCTGCGGCCTCCACCGGACGCCCTTGTCAGGGCGCCGTTTATTGCTGGCGTTAAATTTTTTGCCGCACCCTCGTAGACTATGTTGTAATACGTTGTAGTAGCCAAACTCGAGGGTATAGTCATGAGCGTCACCACGGTTCGCCTTCAAGCAGAAGTTGAACAGCACCTGGAAGCAATTGCTGGCAGGTTGCACCGGAGCAAAGGTTGGGTAATTAACCAAGCATTATCGGAGTACATAGAAAAGCAGCAGCTGGAGCAAGAGCGCTGGAAACAGACCTTAGAAGCAATGGAGTCCGCTGCACAAGGCAAGGTTGTTGATGCCCGCGAGGTTCACAGCTGGCTTAATAGTTGGGGAACCGACAACGAGCAGGATGCACCGAGGTCAGGTAAGTGAAACTGGTTTACACGGACGAAGCCATTGAAGATTTACAGCGCCTCAGGGAGTTCATTGCAGTCCACAATCCATCGGCGGCAGCCCGGATCGCCACCGAACTGGTTGGCAAAATCGAATTGCTTCCTGATTTTCCCAAGATGGGCACACCAGTTGAAATGGCACCGGTGCCTGACTCTGTTCGAGATATGGTTTTCGGGAAATATGTCGTTCGATATTCGCTCCATCCCAGTGCCATCATCATTCTCCGGGTATGGCATGGCCTTGAAGGTGAGCGGTAGTAATTTAACCAGGCGCGTCACTCGGATGCCTTTGTCTCCGCTGCGCTGCGACAAAGCCACCGGTGCGCTTCAGCGACATGGACTCCCCCTGCGGTCAAGCAACGCCATTTGATTCCGAAGCGGTTTGAGACTGCAGCTCTACATTCGGCCTCTGTGTGGGCGTTACTGCCCGGGCCAGGATGATGATGCGTGTGAGTGATAACCTCATTCGTTAGTCGGCTTGGTTCAGCCGCAAAGGTAAACAGGTTCAATCACTCTCGGTCTGACCGTTCCGTCATCGCTTGCCGTTGCAAGACTCGGCTGGCAGGCGTGTTCTGCCTGTCGTTGTTGCCCGTTATCAGCCTGCCACAGGCTGTGTTTTAAACTCGGTTTGGTTCATCAACAGCGCCCAGATAATCCGGGCATTCTTGGCCGCCAATGCCACGGCGGCACGTTTGTAGCCGCGGCGTTCCACCAATCCTTTGACCCACTCGCTGAGTTGATCGTGTTTGTCGGCGAGTTTGGCAATCACCGCTCGGGAGCCATGGATTAATAATGTTCGCAGGTACTTGTCCCCGCGCTTGGTAATTCTGCCCAGCCGGGGCTTGCCTCCGGTCGAGTATTGTCGGGGCACAAGCCCAAGCCAGGCGGCAAAGTGTCTTCCGCTTTTGAACTGTCTGGGATCGGGCGCACTGGCCAATATTGCGGTAGCTGTTTGTGGCCCGATGCCCGGAATGGCCATCAACCGTTTGGCCTGTTCGTCGCGCCGGGCCATGGCTTCGATTTCCCGGTCATAGGCCAAGATCTCCTCATCGAGCTGGAGAATGCGCTGGTTGATGTTGTTGAGTAGACGACGTGCAAGCATGGGCAAGCCGTTTTCGGCATCCTCCAGGATTTCGGGAATCCGATGGCGAGCGTGATAACGGCCCTGAGGAATGATCAGTCCGAACTCGGCCAGCAGCCCGCGAATCTGATTGATCTGTGCGGTGCGTTCTTTGGTCAGCCCACGGCGGATGCGGTGCAGGCACAGTACGGCTTGTTGATCTTCGGTCTTGATCGGGACAAAGCGCATGTTGGGCCGGCTGACGGCTTCGCAGATGGCCTCGGCATCGTTGTCGTCGTTCTTGCTGCTCTTGCGGTACGGAGCGACAAAGCGGGGTGCAATGATCCGGGCGTCGTGGCCGAGTTTGGTTAACTCCCGAGCCCAGTAATGGGCACCGGAACAGGCCTCCATGCCGATCAGGCACGGTGGCAGTTGTGCGAAGAACGCCAGCAGTTTAGGGCGATTGAGCCGTTTGCGAACCACGACCTTGCCGTGTGGATTGGTGCCATGAATACTGAACACAGTTTTCGCCAGATCGATGCCAATGGTTGTAACATTCATGATGACTCCTCCTGCTTCGGATTGAAGATGTCAGACACCTTCAATGTGGCACATGACTGATGCCGTGGGAGCAGGGGGAGTCCATATCATTCGTTATCAGGCAAGAAAGAATTGAGGAATTTGTGCCAAAGAAGAATTTCGTATCCAACAAGCTCAAGCCCTGGATTGAGGCGCGCAAGAAGTATCGTTTGTCCCATGCGCAAGTCCAAATGGCCAGAGAATTGGGCTTGAATCCGAAGAAATTTGGTGGCCTTGCAAACCATGAGCAACAACAGTGGAAGGCACCACTACCGGATTTTATTGAACATCTATACGAGAAGCACTTTGGAAAACCTGAGCCAGACGATGTTCGCTCAATAGAGGAAAAAGAACGAGAGAAACGTGCTAAGAAAGAGGCAAAGCGTAAGCCTAAAGCGGCAGAGAGCGACTGATAACAAGTCGCTCAAGTACGTTCCGGGCCTGCGGCCCTCCACCGGACCGGTTTGTTCCGCTGCCGCTCCACAAACCGGCCGCTTAGCTCAACGTTATGTTTCTCTCAGGGCAGGCTCAAGCCCAAGGTGATCAACAAAAGGGATAAAGTCGCGATCCAGGAACAACAGGGGTAGCTCCTTCTCTATGCAAAATGTCGCGATGATCACATCGGCAGTCTTTCTGATCGTGATGCCCTTTTTACGAAGCGCTCGATAATTGTCGGCACACTTGGCTGCCATATCTTTGCCAAACATTTCATACTGATCCAGCGCCATCAGGCTTTGTTTGGTCTGACGATATTGTTTGTCGTTGCGGATGCCTTGCAGGATTTCCAGAAATATGAGGTCCCCGATAGCGACAGATCCTTGGACTATCGAGGCATCCAACAGGTCAGTATGTGGGTTAGTGAATCCGTTGAAATAGTCAATCCAGACGCTGGTATCCACCAGTATCATCCGGCGCTCCGCATTTCATTCAGGTCGCCTTCCCACTTGACCTTGCCGCGCAGTTTTCGAATTTCCTGCTGCTTACTCAACTGGACCAGAAGTTTCAGGCCTTGCTCAACGGCCTCTTTCTTGGTTTCGCAGCCGGAAGCTTTGAGGGCTTCGGCCATCAACTGGTCGTCAATGACAATGTTCGTTCTCACGGTGCACCTATGTGTATGGTTTTCTGTTTCTATACACAATCTAGCACTTCGGGGAAAACATAACAATCGGCTGCACAGCGACCAGTTTTGTGCTGCTCCGCGGCTCCCAACCGGCGCATGAGCCGGGCGTGAAATCAGTAGTGATACCGGAGTTGGGCGATTAGCAAAGCGTCATCCGTGACTTTGTAAACTATTCGGTGTTCGTCGTTGATCCGGCGAGACCAGTACCCGGCGAGGCTGTGTTTGAGGGGCTCTGGTTTGCCAACACCTTCTAACGGTTCTCGCTTGGTCTCTTTTATCAGCTTGTTGATTCGGTTAAGAATCTTTTTGTCGGTTTTCTGCCAGTACAGATAGTCTTCCCAGGCGTTCTCGGAGAAGATGAGTTTCATTCAAGAAGTTCCTTTTCCTGACCACCGCCTTGCTCCAGCTCCGCAACGGATTCCAGCAAACGCCGTGCGTTTTTTGGTGCGCGCAGAAGGTATGCCGTTTCTTGCAGCGCCTCGTAGTCCTCCAGAGAGATCATTACCACTGACGGCGACTTGCTCCGGGTGATGATTACAGGGGAATGGTCTTCACAGACCTGCTCCATGGTTTTTGCTAGATTGGTTCTGGCGGCGGTATAGCTAATGGCATCCATAAGGCTACTCCTGTACAGAATGTTGAACATGGTCAGGATATCGTACGCCAAAGGATTTAACAATCGGCTGCAGAGTCAGAGTGACCGATGTTCCACCGCTGCGCGGCTCCAAAATTGCTGAAAATCTTCGCGCTAAGTCTCGTCCCAACAGTCCATGGAAGGAGTTTTGATGACTGATCATTCTGGTTCTTGCCTGTGCGGCATCGTAACCTTTGAGGTAAAAGGCGAGTTCGACAGCTTTTTCCTGTGCCACTGTCAGCATTGCCAAAAAGATACAGGGTCGGCCCATGCGGCAAATCTGTTTTCGCACTCAGCCAGGTTGGTCTGGCTGTCGGGTGCAGATGCCGTAACGTCCTTTACGCTTCCTGGCACTCGTCATAACAGAAGCTTTTGTAAGGTGTGTGGGTCAGCATTGCCAAACACCCGGATCGCAGGTTTGCTTGTCGTGCCAGCAGGGTGTTTGGACACAGAGATTGCCATGTTGCCAACGGCGCATATCTTCTCGTCGAGCAAAGCTGCCTGGGATGAGAGGTCAGGGGAGGTGCCAACGTTCGAGGGGCTGCCAGAGTGAGCTGCCATCACATAACCAGTGGCGCTTGGGCGGGCGTACCTGCGCTGCGCTTCGGCACGCTGCAAAACCAACCGTTATGTTTCTAGGAGAGCCTGGTTGTGATCTTGAGATTTGACCATTTAGTACTCACTGTTCGCAGCATAGAGGATACGGTTCGGTTTTATACGGATGTTCTCGGCATGGAGGAGGAAATTTTTGGTGAGGGGAGAGTTGCGCTTAAATTTGGTGCCCAGAAAATCAATCTTCATCAATCGGGTAAGGAGTTTGAACCAAAAGCTCGCACTCCCATTCCGGGTTCGGCAGATTTATGTTTCGTTACCGATCTGCCAATCCACGAGGCTTATGATCGAGTTGCAGAAAAAAAGGTCCAAATCCTAGAAGGCATTGTTTCGCGGACAGGGGCGGTAGGTCCAATACAATCCTTTTACTTCAGGGATCCGGATCAAAATTTGATTGAGATTTCGTCGTACAGAATCGCAACATAACCTAGCATTCAGGTTCTTTCCCAGCTTGAAGGCCCTACACTGGCGATGTGTCCTGCATTGGCTGTTCAGATCCAAATGCGGAAAAACCCTAGAAAAACATAGTGTAAACAGTTGGTTACTCAAAGTTAATGCATTAACGGCCAATTTTTCCGGAATACATTTGCTGCCCATACGTCTTCCTGATGAAAGCAACCCGAAAGGGCAAAACACAGGAGGATGTTTCCATGAAAAAGCATGTACTGACACTCGCAATCTGTTCTTTGGTTTCCACCGGCGTGTTCGCCCAGCAAGGTGCCGCCAATGCGAACGTGGAGGCTGAGGCCAACATGAGCGCCCAGGCCAGTGCCCGCGATGGTGCGTCGGCTCAGGGTAGCGGCTCAGCCAATGCGCAGGCGCAGGTTGATGGCGATGCGGCCCGTGACGAAGCCGCCGACCACGGTGAGACAGTGAGCGCGGAGGCTCGTGAAAGTGCCAGCCAGGCGGCCACCATGGGCGTTGAAGTTGGTGAACGGGTCAGCGGCACGGCCCGGGCTCAGGGCGAAGCCGCCGTAGACAGCGCGGCCCAGCGCCGTGAGCAGGCCCGCGAACGGGTGAATGAGGCCCGAAATGCCGAGATTCGCGCTGAAACCAACAAGCAGATTGGAACGTCTGTGTCTGACACGGTCCGTGGCGAGGTACAGAGCACTGTGCGTGGTGCTGTGCAAGGCTCTGTCCGCAACGGTGGTCAGTAATCACTCAACCGACCATGGCCGGGCCCTGCGCCCGGCCTTTGTTTGTGAGCGAACAAGGAGCACACATGCGTAACATTCAACGAATGTCGATCTGGTTTGTAACGCTGGGGCTTGCGGTGCCGGCAGTACAAGCGGATTCCGAAGTGAACGGCTACCTGGCCGGCGGCCTGGAACACGACAGCAATGTGACGGTAGATGAGCTGAACGCCTCGTCTGACCAGAGCGACGAAGCCTGGGTGTTTGATGCCGGGCTGGAAGGCATTCTGAAACCCACCGAAGCGCTGAACCTGACGCTGGGATACGACCTGTCCGGGCGCCGGTATCATAATCTGGACCGGTTTGATCAGGACATTCACCTGCTTTCTGCGGATCTGAGCTACGATTTCGATCCAGTTACTCTGGGCGCCAGCTATCACTACTCCTACGCCACCCTGGATTCCGACCGGTTCCTGGATTTCCGGCGTACCAGCCTGTATCTGGGCAGTCTGATTGGTGAGAACGTGTACCTGCTGGCCAGTGTTCAGGACAAATCGAAGGACTTTAACGAGGGCACGGCCCGGGATTCCGATATCCGGGGTGGCAGTTTTGATGCGTTCTTCTTTTTCAATCAGGCCCGCAGCAACCTGGTGTTCGGGGTTGACCTGGACGACGAAGACGCCCGCTCGGATGCCTACGATAACCAGTTGCTCCGGTTGCGGGTGGCGTTGGTGCACCGGTTTACCGTCGGTGGCCAGGACAGCCGCTTCCGGTTGGGCTGGCGTTATGAAGATCAGGAATACGATGAGGTGGTGATCACGGAAGAGGATAACCGCCCGCTGAACGATTTTCTCACCCGGGATCTGGCCGAGCGAACCAGCCAGCGGGTGGACAAGGCGCGGGTGGTGGAAGCCAGCTGGCGGCTGGGCCTGAACGAAGTGTTCAGTCTGGAACCGACGCTGTCTTACGGCCACTACACCTCCACCATCGATTCCGCGGATTACGACCGGTTTGTGGCAGGTGTGTCTCTGCGGGCGGGTTTCTAGTAATCCAGCAAACCATGGCCGAACCGGGTATCGCGGCCCGGTTCGCCGAGGTCTTTGGCATTGCTCGTCAATGCTTCTATGGCACCGGGCAAATCAAACTGGCTGAGCTCGCAGGCCAGTGCAGAGGCCACCACCGGGGCCGCCAGAGAGGTGCCGCTGTCCAGAGCCATGCCACCCTCGGGTATGGCTACCGGCACCGCAACACCGGGGGCGGCGAATTGCACCTGCTCGCCCTGGTTGGCCCAGCGGTACAGTTCACCAGAGCCATTCACGGCCGTGACACCGATCACCGGCCCATAGGCGGCCGGGTAAAGTGGGGCCGCTGCTGGCCCCTCGTTGCCGACAGCGGCGATCAAACCGATTCCCCGTTCATCCAGCCGTTCGATGGCTGTTTTCAACAGCCGGTTGTCGGGCCCGGTCAGGCTGATATTGATCACTGCAACTTCCTGGGTTGCCAGCCAGCTCAGGCCATCCAGCAAGTGCCCCAGCGTCGCCCCGGACAGCGCCTGATCCCGCCCATAGAACACCGAGGCATTAAACAGCGTGGCCCCCGGTAAGCGGGCCGGCCACTGCGGCGCCTGGCGGCCGATCATCAGGCTGGCGACTGCCGTACCATGGGCAGTGGGAGCGGCAAGTTCGCCCTTTGCCTCTGCCAGTTCCAGAAAGCTTTCCTGAACAATCTGTGCGCCTTCAAACACCGGGTGATCCAGCGCAATGGCGGTATCCACCATGCCTACCCGCACTGGCGCGGAGCACAGGCTTTGCCATTGGGGCCGGGCCACGTCGCTGCTTTCGGGGGCGTTGTCACTTTGTGGCGCATAAATGTGGTTCCGGTCCAGTCGATCTGCCAGCCCCGGCAGTTCCGCTTGCAGGGCGTCCAGCGAATCCAGCGCCGGGGATACCCGAAACCGTACCAGAATCATGCCCAGGCCGGTCAGTTCACGGCGCTCCAGAATGGTGATGCCAGGGCGGTCCAGTTCGGCGACTTCAGCGGCGGTGCCGGTGGCCAGCCACTGGCGCTCCACGGCCCGGAAGCCGTCATCCAGCATCACATCATTGAACGCTTTGCCGCGTTGCTGCGTGTGAATAGGGAGAGAGCGCGGTAACCGGGGCAACTGGCCCCTGGCCTGTTCAACGCGGGCTTCAATGCGTTGTTCCACAGTATCCAGCCGGCGGTCCACGGAGCGTTCGATGGCTCGCTCGGTTTTTTGCTCTACCTTGCGGGACACAGAGTCCAGTTGCCTGTCCAGTGCCTGGCTGCCAATGGCCAGCGCCATGGTAGACACCGAACACAGGGTAAGAGCGCTGATCAGGCCAAGGGTGGAATCGAGTTTCATAAACGCCTTCCGGTTGAGCAAAGGGTGTAGAGATTTCTGGTTATTTAACGGCCGGGGGCGAAAAAAATTCCCTCGGGCCGGGAATAACGTTCGGCCTGAGCCGTTCTACTGATAACACTCACTAAAAGACAATGCCATGCAACAGGAACTGACTGAACTCTTACCCGGGCTGCGGCGATTTGCCTATTCGCTGACTGGCTCGGTGCCGGATGCCGACGACCTGCTACAGAGCACGGTGGAGCGGTTGCTGGCACGGGACCGGCCGGATGATGCAGACCTGACCAAATGGGCGTTCCGGGTGTGCCGTAATGTGTGGATAGACGAATGCCGGGCCAGAAAGGTTCGCCGGGAAGCGGCCGAAAAGCCGGAGTTGTCGGATGGCCAGGTCATCAACGGCGAGCACCACACCACCCAGCAGATCGAATGGAGCAGGGTGGATGCGGCCATGGCGGAGCTGCCCCAGGACCAGCGCCAGATTATCTCACTGGTGGCCATTCAGGGCCTGCCCTACAAGGTCGTGGCCGATATTCTGGAAGTCCCCAAGGGCACCGTAATGAGCCGCCTTGCTCGAGCAAGAGCCGCGTTAAGTGAAGCATTGGTGCCGACGGGCATGAGGACCGAATCATGAACATCACAGACGAAATACTGTCCGCGTTTCTCGATAACGAATTTAGCGAACCGGAAATGAACGCGTTGCGCGATCAGATCGCCCTGGACCCGGCCCTGGCAGATCGGTTGGCGGAACTGGCTTCGGTGGATGCGCAGTTGCAGCGGCATTACGGATCTATTGATCAACAGCCCATGCCTGATGGAGTAACGCGATTGCTGGAACAGGCCACCTCCGTGGATCGCCCGGACAAAGTGGTGGCGTTTCCCTGGTGGCGCCGGCTGGCGGCGCATTCGGGTAAAGCTATCGCTGCAGCGGTTGTGGCCGGCTTCGTCATGACCCAGTGGCTGGGTTCACCGGCGGTAGACGATCCGGCCTGGTCATCGATTGCCCAGGTACTGGAGCAACAGCCCAGTGGTCAAGTCTACGATGTTTCATCCGATGCCTCTTTGACCCCGCGTCTGACTTTTCAGAACCAGGCTGCTGATTGGTGCCGGCAATTCCGTCTAGACACCGAAACCCGGGCTTCTGAGCAGATTGCCTGTCGGGACGGAATGGGGAACTGGACCACTGTTGCCAAGGCAGAAGTGCCATTAACGCCGGAATCGTCTGGTTACCAGAGCGCCAGTGGTGGACAGGTGATGGACGCTGAGCTGGACCGGAGAATGGCCGGCCAACCCCTGACCCGAGGTGAAGAGGCGGATTTGATAAACAGTGGCTGGTAGTCAGCTTGGAGCAAAAATGACCATGGGGTGAAGCGGCTGACGATTCTGTGCGGCAGGCGGGCGTCGAAAGTACCTGCCACCAAATCGTCACCCGAAGAAAACATACTGGATTTCCACAAGATTGAAACGGCGGGTTAAGCCCCCATATAACCCCCTGCAGCGGAATTATGTGTTTCCGCTGCGGGCCGTAAGGCAGGATTTATCAGGATAGGCTCAGCCTATCCCGAGGTTGGAAATAATCAATTTTTACCGAATTGGCAAAAGCAGTATTCTTTGCACCGATTCTTAGCCATCAACCCAAACTATCAACAGGAGCTATTCTGAGATGGGTATTATTAACAGCGAAATCAAACCGTTCAACGCTACAGCATTCAAGCAGGGCGAGTTTGTAGAAATCTCCGAAGCCGACGTTAAAGGCAAGTGGGCCATCTTCTTCTTCTACCCGGCCGACTTCACCTTCGTTTGCCCGACCGAGCTGGGCGACGTAGCGGATAAGTACGAAGAGCTGCAGAAGCTGGGCGTTGAAGTGTTCTCCGTGTCTACTGACACTCACTTCACCCACAAAGCATGGCACGACACTTCCGAAACCATCGGCAAGATCCAGTACTACATGGTAGGCGACCAGACCGGCACCATCACCAACAACTTCGGTGTGATGCGTGAAGGCCAGGGCCTGGCAGACCGCGCTACTTTCCTGATCGATCCGGATGGCATTATCCAGGCGATGGAAATCACTGCTGAAGGCATCGGCCGTGACGCAGACGACCTGATGCGCAAGGTTAAGGCTGCCCAGTATGTTCGCAACCATCCTGGCGAAGTTTGCCCGGCCAAGTGGAAAGAAGGCGAAGAAACTCTGGCTCCGTCTCTGGACCTGGTTGGCAAGATCTAAGTTTTTCTGCCACAGAAAAACTGACTGGAAAGAGGCCTGTCCGCAGGCCTCGATCCTCCGAAAACCCCGGCTCTGCCGGGGTTTTTGCGTTGTGGTGTCCGCAAAACCCGCAATCTTGCCACCGGTCATGCCCTGGGCTTCCGATATCGTCTACTGTTGAAGTGAAGCTTGAGGTATTCGAGCGGCTGTGGTGGCCGGGGTTCAGAGTGGGGATGGGTTAACGCGCATGCTATAGCTCTGCCCTATTAATCGCTTTGTATCAATTAATTTGAGCTTTGTATTGCAGGGCCGTATCTTACATACAACTTCTTTTAACGATTCACTTTGAATCCAGCCACTTGGCTACGACAGATATCAAGGAGACCCCCTAAATGTTGGATGCAAACATCAAGCAACAACTCCAGGCGTACATGGAAAAGCTGCAGCAGCCGATTGAGCTGGTGGCAGCCTATGACGACAGCAAGAAGTCCGAGGAGCTCAAGCAGCTGCTGGAAGAAATCGAGCCGATGTCCGAGAAGATCAGCCTGCGGACCGAGGAATCGACCGAGGTGCGTCGTCCGTCCTTCGCCATCAACCGTGTTGGTACCGACATTGGCGTTCGCTTTGCCGGTATTCCCATGGGCCACGAATTTACTTCGCTGGTGCTGGCCCTGCTGCAGGTGGGTGGCCATCCATCCAAGGCCTCTCAGGAGGTGATTCAGCAGGTTCAGGAGCTGGAAGGCGAGTTCGAGTTTGAAACCTACTTCTCCCTGTCCTGCCAGAACTGCCCGGACGTGGTTCAGGCCCTGAACCTGATGAGCGTGCTGAACCCGAACATCAAGCACACCTCCATTGACGGCGCCCTGTTCCAGGACGAAGTCGAGCAGCGTGAAGTGATGGCGGTACCCAGTGTTTACCTGAATGGCCAGCCCTGGGGCCAGGGCCGGATGACGCTGGAAGAGATTGCGGCCAAGCTGGACACCAACTCGGCTGAAAAAGAAGCTCGTAAGATCAACCAGAAAGATGCGTTTGACGTTCTGGTGATCGGTGGTGGCCCGGCAGGTTCTGCTGCGGCTATCTATGCCGCACGAAAGGGCATTTCGACCGGTATCGCGGCTGAGCGTTTTGGTGGACAGGTGGCTGACACCATGGGCATCGAAAACCTGATTTCCGTGCCTTACACCGAAGGCCCGAAACTGGTGGCGGCCATGGAGCAGCACGTCAACGAATACGAAGTCGACATCATGAACATGCAGCGTGCCGAGAAGCTGATTCCGGCCGAGCAGACCGGAGGCCTGCACGAGGTACGCCTGGCCAACGGCGGCTCTCTGAAAGCTCGCACGGTGATTCTGTCCACCGGCGCCCGCTGGCGCCAGATGGGTGTGCCGGGTGAGGACGAGTACCGCAACAAGGGCGTGGCCTACTGCCCGCACTGCGACGGCCCGCTGTTCAAAGGCAAGCGCGTAGCGGTGATTGGCGGTGGTAACTCCGGCGTGGAAGCGGCCATCGACCTGGCAGGTATTGTCGGCCACGTGACGCTGATCGAGTTTGGCGAGCAGATGCGTGCCGATGAAGTGCTGCAGAAGAAACTGCGTAGCCTGAACAACGTGAAGATCATTACGTCTGGCCAGACCACGGAAGTGGTGGGTACCGATGGTAAGGTCAGCGGCCTGAACTACACCGACCGTACCACCGGTGAGTCGCATCACGTTGAGCTGGAAGGCGTGTTTGTTCAGATCGGCCTGGTGCCGAACACTGAGTGGCTGAAAGGCGACATCGAACTGAGCCAACACGGCGAGATCATCGTAAATGATCGTAACGAGACTTCGATCCCGGGTGTGTTCGCGGCAGGCGATGCCACCACCGTGCCCTACAAGCAGATCGTGATCTCTATGGGTGAAGGTTCCAAGGCTGCCCTGAGCGCCTTCGACTTCCTGATCCGTAACTCTGCTGAGTAAGTTGTTCACACAAGCCTGAATTCAGGCTGACCCCTGAAACCGGCGCCCACGGGAAGTGGGCTGCCGGTTTTTTTTATGGCTTCAGGAACGGTCCGAGATGTCCTGTTCCAGGCTGCCCGTCTTGGTTTGGGGCTGGCCATCCGCTTCAAACAGGTGGCCATAGGCCCGGCGAACGCCGTCAACGATGAAATCGAAGGGCACATCGTCGAACACGCCGTGATCATTGATGTATTCCATATGCGCCTGGCCGTCTTCCGTGAATTCCTGGAAGACCGAGTCGTTCACCCCATCAAATGGCAGGGGCTCTACCTTCATCAGCTCGCATAACTGTCGGTTGAAGGCCGGTGTGGCTTTCACCCAGCGACCATTGAGATACAGCTCGATAAAGCCGTGCATGCGGAAAATGTCGGAACGCAGCCACTCAATCAGCTTCGGGCTGGAAAGATGGTTACGTACATCCGCCAGGCCCAGCCGGCTGGGAATGCCGATGGAGCGGGCTGCAGCACCCAGCAGCACGGCTTTGGGAATGCAGTAGGTTTCGCCCGATTCCAGCGCGTAACTGGCCGAGAGCGTGCGTGGCTCGGTTCTGAACACGTAGGGGTTGTACTGGATGCTGTCGCGCACCGCCAGATACAGCGCCTTGATCTGTGCCACCGGCTCGTCCGATACGCCGGCCAGGTGCTGCTGGACCCAGGCCTCGACGGCGGGATGGTCGTAGTCGAAGAAGGGGGTGGCTCTCAGGTAGTTTTCCATTCCGGGCATCCAGAGTTTGCGCATGGTTGGCTGATGATCTCCCGATTAGCAAGCTACAGGCAATGACATTTTCCACCAATCCGGGTGACCAGAGGCACCGGGTTCGATCATCTGGGCAGAGGTCGATGCGGATACCGTATTGTTCGTTATACTGACCGGCAAGATTTGCCGACGGCTAAGGAGCTGCATGGTTTTACGTGTTGTACTGATGATCAGCCTGATTCTGGGCACCGTTGGTCGGGTGGCGGATGCGGATACGCTCCCAAACCCGAGTGCGTCGGACACGCTCCCGAATGTCGTGTTCCTGTCACCGGATACCTCCCGTTTCTGGCACATGGTTGCAGGATTCATGGAGCAGGTGGCTGCGGACCTGGAGGTTGAGTTTGACGTCCTGTTCGATGAGGAGCGGCATCGGCTCAGTTATCTGAAGCTGGTCCAGCAAGTTCTCAGTCGGGAGGAGAAACCCGATTACCTGATCATCATGTGGAAGGAGCAGGTAACTGCTCAGATCCTGGATTATGCGCGCCGGCAAAGCGTTAAGGTGTTCTCGTTTAACACTGCGGTGCCAGAGGCCGCGCGAGAGAAGGTGGGTTCCGCGCCCAGAGAAAAACTGGAGAACTGGATTGGCCATCTGGGGGTCGATAATGTCTCCGGTGGTCAAATACTGGCCAGGATGCTCGACCAGCGCGCACGGGCGCTCAACCTGGTCAGGTCTGATGAGCCGGTGCCTGTTGTTGCACTGACTGGCACCCTGGATTCCTCTGCGGCTCGTGATCGCAGTCTCGGGCTGCTTGAAGCGACGGATGGTGCAGGCTCTGAACTGTTGCAGTCCGTTCGTGCCGACTGGAGCGAGCAGGAGGCGAGAGACAAGACATCGGTGCTGTTGCGGCGATATCCGAATACGGCTGCAATCTGGAGCGCCAGCGACGGCATGGCGTTCGGGGCCATGGATGCTGCCCGGCGCGCGGGCTTACGCCCTGGCAATGACTTGGTAGTGGGTGGCATTGACTGGGAGCCGGAAGCGCTTGCGGCGATTCGCGCGGGCGATCTGTATGTCAGTCTTGGCCGGCATTTCATGGGTGGAGGGCTGGCGTTGTTGCTGGTGCACGACTATCACCGGGGATACGATTTTGCAGATAGCGGACAATCGGCCTCGATGCACTACCAGTTTAAGGCTGCGACTGCCGACAACGTGGACAACATCGCCCACATGCTTGCGCCGGAAAACTGGAAAGCTGTGGATTTCCGGGCGTTCAGTCGGGTGTTCAATTCGCAGCTCCGCGAGGTGCCTGTGAGTGCCGAGCGATTAATGGACGGCTTTTCGGCGGCGTTGATGAAACAGGGTGGCAGATAGCGCGCCGGAGGAAGGGGCTCCCTCCGGTCGCCAGTATTACTCAGGATTTTCCCTCAAAGCCCTGCATGACATTGACCGCATTTACGCCAATGGCGTCCACATCGTAGCCGCCTTCCATGGTAAACACGGTGGGCAAACCCAGCTGCGCCAGGCGCTGCCCCAGGCTGAGGTAGTCTTCCGAGGCCAGCTTGAAGAACGAGATGGGGTCGTGCTCGAAGGTGTCCACGCCCAGCGCCACCACCAGGGCATCGGGCTTGAACACTTCAATGCGCTCGCAAGCGGTTTCCAGGCCCTGGCTCCAGGTGCTGTAGGGCGTTCCCGGCGGATAGACGATGTTCAGGTTGTAGCCTTCGCCGGTGCCTTCCCCCAGCTCGTCTTCAAACCCTAGGAAGTGCGGGAACACCAGATCCGGGTCGCCGTGCAGGCTGATAGTGAGGACATCGGCCCGGTCATAGAAAATGGCCTGGGTGCCATTGCCGTGATGGAAATCCACATCCAGGATAGCAACCTTGCCGTAGCCCTGGTCCCGGAACGCCTGCGCCACGATAGCTGCGTTGTTGAAGAAGCAGTAGCCGCCGAACAGGTCGGCGTGGGCGTGGTGCCCGGGTGGTCGGCACAGGGCAAAGGCAGCGCGCTCACCATCGGCCACCAGTTTCTGGGCGGTCAGGGCCACGTTGGCGGAAGCGCGGGCGGCTTCCCAGGTGCCCTCCGAGATCGAGGTTTCGGCGGCAAAGCTGTAATAGCCCAGGCGGCCATCAATGTCCTTGGGAATCCGGTGGCGCATGCCCCGGCCTGCCCACACCGCGGGAATGGCTTCGCCGGGCTTGCCCGCAGCCAGCCAGTCCTGCCAGCAGGTCTCCAGAAACGCCACGTAATCCGGTGTGTGCACGCGCTGGATCGGCGCCAGCCCGAATTCTTCCGGCTCCAGAATCTCGCCCAGGGCCTGGTCTTTCACCCTGGCCAGGATGGTCTCGGCTCTTGAGGGTTTTTCATGGGGTTCGATCAGCAGGCCGCCATCCAGTTCGGTGCGTACATGGCGCCGGCTGTGCAACGGGGAGAAGACGGTTTTCATAGGGCGCGGGTCCTTGATATCAACGTGGAAGCACTCTGGCACAGGTTTGTGCATGGCTCAAACCCGGTAAGTGTGGCAGGCTGGGGTGCAGCATCGGGAGAGGGGATTACCGCTATGACAGAACTGGTTGCCGGGCTTACGCTCAGCCAGGGGCTGGGGCAGCTGTGTGGGTTGGTGGCCCTGGGGTTCTGTATTGCCGGTTTTGCCAACAAGAACGACGACCGCCTCCTGGTACTGCTGATTTCGGCCAATGTGGCCTTCGCCCTGATGTTCGCGTTCTTTCAGAGCTGGACGGCGGCGGCCCTGACGGTACTGGTGATCCTGCGCATCGCCCTGGCGCGCCGGTACCAGGGCAACGGGTTGATCATGGCGGTCATGCTGGTGGTCAATCTGCTGGTGGCCTGGGCAACCTGGACGTCTGCTACCGATGTGTTTCCCCTCACCGCCGCCGTTCTCGGCACCGTGGGCATGTTCATGCTCCGGGGTATTCCCCTTCGTATTGTTCTGGGGCTGGCGGCGCTGGCCTGGATGCTCAATAACCTGGTGATCGGATCCGTCGGCGGTACTCTGGCTGAGGGCATGGTGCTGGTTACCAACATCATTACCATCATCCGGCTGTACCGGTTGCAGAAACAATATCCCGGGCTTGATCTGCAGGCGCCACGGTCGGGAGAAGAGCGCGGGTAAGTTTGTCGTCGTCGCTGGCTTTGGCTATGGTCTAAGGGTGCCAACGGGCACCTAGTAACCGCCAATCAGGAGTGATGCATGGCAAACGACAGTTATCATGAGCCGGTGGGTGAACTGACAGACGACACCCGTGATATGCACCGGGCCGTCAGTTCGCTGATGGAAGAGTTTGAAGCCGTTGACTGGTACAACCAGCGGGTGGATGCCTGCAAGGATCCGGAACTCAAAGCGATTCTTGAACATAATCGCGACGAGGAGAAAGAACACGCGGCCATGGTGCTTGAGTGGATTCGGCGGAAGGATCCGACCATGGACAAGTACCTTCGGGAATTCCTGTTCAAAGAGGGGCCAATCGGTCACCACGACTGACTCAAACAGCCATATCCTGAGCGCAGATTGGCCAATTCCCGGAGCTGTCGGCCTGCGCTATCGTGATTCTCTACACGTGATTACAAGAAACGGATCGGATTCCGAGAGGGCAGGATATGGCTAAACAGCATTATGATGTATTGATCATTGGCGCCGGAGTATCCGGCATCGGCATGGCCTGCCACCTGAAACGGGAATGCCCTGGCAAGCGTTTCGCCATTCTGGAGCGCCGCCAGTCCCTCGGCGGCACCTGGGACCTGTTCCGTTACCCGGGTATTCGCTCGGATTCCGATATGTTCACCTTTGGTTATAACTTCCGGCCCTGGACCGGGGGCAAGGTGCTGGCGGACGGCGCTTCGATCAAGAACTACGTGGCGGAAACCGCGAAAGAGAACGATGTCGAGCGCCACATTCGTTATGGCGTGGCCGTGAAAACTGCGGACTGGTCCAGTGCCGACAAATGCTGGACCCTGACGGCCGAGAACGAGCAGACCGGTGATCGGGAAACCTTCACCGCCAGCTTTTTGGTGGGCTGTACCGGCTACTACAATTATGATCAGGGCTACAAACCGGATTTTCCGGGCGAGGCCGACTTCAAGGGGCAGATTGTCCAGCCCCAGCACTGGCCGGAAAACCTGTATTACACGGGCAAGAAGGTGGTGGTGATCGGCAGCGGTGCCACGGCCATTACTCTGGTGCCCACCATGGCGGAGAAGGCCGCACACGTTACCATGTTGCAGCGTTCGCCCACTTATCTCATGCCGCTGCCATCTACCGATAAAGTCACCCTGGCCTTGCAGAAAGTCCTGCCGGAAAAGGCCGCCTACCGGCTGACCCGTGCCCGTAATATCTCCATCTCCCGTTTGCTGTATGAGCGCTCGCGCAAGAGCCCGAAGGCCATGCGCCGGTTGTTCCTGGGAATCATCAAGCGCCAACTCAAGGGCAAGGCCGACATGCGTCACTTCAGCCCGGACTACAACCCCTGGGACCAGCGCCTGTGTGTGGTGAAAGATGGCGACCTGTTTGAGGCCATTAAAGCCGGCACCGCCTCCATCAAGACCGATCATATCGAACGCTTCACCAAAACCGGCATTCGCCTGAAGTCCGGTGAAGAGCTGGAAGCCGACATCATCATTCCGGCTACCGGCCTGGACATCCAGATGCTGGGCGGCATCACGCCCCGTGTGGATGGCCAGGAGGTGGCGCTCAAGGACAAGGTGATCTACAAGAATGTGATGGTGGAAGGCGTACCCAACGCGGGCATGATCTTTGGCTATACCAACATTTCCTGGACCCTGAAAGCCGATATTGCCAGTGAGTACCTGTGCCGGCTGATCAATCACATGGATCGTAACGGCCATCAGGTGGCCGTGGCACGAGATACCGAGAACAGTAAGGGAGACGATACCATTCTCGGTTCCCTCGACGCGGGTTACATCAAGCGGGCAGAAGACCGGTTGCCGCGTCAGGGCACCCACGGCCCGTGGAAAGCCTCCCAGAACTATCTGCAGGATGTGAAGATC
>Ga0208316_1000747_pt1 | contig 23608 bp, 37 predicted proteins | sample MalvireepMed_231_FD_184240 | JGI IMG/M metagenome (GOLD analysis project Ga0208316, IMG submission 184240) | Marine viral communities from the Global Malaspina Expedition - Malaspina viral metaG DeepMed_231 (SPAdes) (version 2) | ecosystem: Environmental > Aquatic > Marine > Oceanic | place... | reverse complement strand
CTTCTGTTTGTATTGGGGTGATGTCCTTAATTCCTTCGCTATCGGATTTCTCTTCGAGCGAAAGGATAGTTTTATTATTTTCTTTTTTGAATTTTCCATCTAATCCTAATTCCTTTAATTGTTTTAATACGTCTTCACGAGACATAGAATCAATTGAACCTGTTCTAATCTCTTTACGTTCAATATATAATCCTGCAGCTTGACCACGTAACCTTTCAGCATTGATTGCAGCACTATGTGATTTATCACCTAACGCTTTATCTCGTAGTCTAGCTAATTCTTGAATGTGCTTATTCATTTCAACCTTATGAGTTTCAGCTAACTCACTTCTCTTCTTCCTTACAGCAGCAACCACACGTGGGTATTTCTTAATACTTAATAACTCTGAAGCTGTAGTTGCAGCACGTTCAACCTTATATCCTGACTGTCTAGCACATTCAGTTGGTGTCATTCTACCCTCATTGGTAGTATATATTTCAACAAAAATCCTTTGTTTATCAGTAAGTCCATCCGCACCACGTGGATATTTCAATGCCATATCTCTGGTATTGGCAATGGTATTACGGACGACCTTCTCTTCCAATCGTGCTAACTTGTTGTTATACATGTCTTTTTCACTCATTTTAGTCTAATTTTAGTGTTTTTGGATCCATTTTTACCTCCTTGCCAATACTTGCCAATACCCGGTATCCCTTACTCCATATAGAGAAATACAAATGGTATTACGGTATTGGCTAAAATCTACTTTTTGGAAAAAGTTTTTTCTCTTCGAGCATCCAGCGCCAATACCAATACTAATCATAGTAAGTACATTGATCTGCTGGAATGTGGTAAAAAGTCAAGATATCCGCGCCTTTTCAGGGCATACATCTTGGCGTGCACATTACTCTTAGATTTCAATCCAGTGAGTTGCTTGAGCTCTTCATAGGATGGAGGAAACCCATTTTCCTTGATAAATGCTTGAATTTGTTGAAGAAATGCATGTTGTTTGGGGGTTAAACCCTTCTTAACACTCATAATACCTCGCCAATACCATTGTGTAACGTAGCATATTATCTTATATCTTTCAACCCTTTTGCGTTAGGATTAGACCAATAGTCTTTTCTTACCATGCGTAACATCTCTTGCCTACCCCACTCATCAATAGTCTTATGTGTTATTGATTTCTCTAGAGTCTCTTGGAGCTCTAATTCTTTTTCATCTAATCGTAATCGTTGAGGACCTCTCTTCCTAACATAGGTAGTTATCTTAGCCCACGTTATTATATATTGAGCTGCCTTAGGCCTTACGTATCCTCTTAGAGGATCCATCTGAGGATACTGAGGATCAGGTTGTGTATCAAATTCTTTTTTGATATACTCAATCACCTCTTCATCATTCTCGAACTGTTGAACAACTTTCCTTATGACTTTTTTATTATCCCATAGGTTTATTTCATATGTTTGTGTCACTTAAGCCTATTCTTTAGATAATCAGATAGCCATGGATTATCCCTAAACACCTGGATTAATCCATTAGTTATTTGATTTATCACTACCTCTTCCTTGCTGTCTGTATCAAGTGGCTGACCACTAACTGTCAATGAATTTATGTAGGATATGCCATGGAGTATTTCATGAATCAATGTGTTAGCCTCATCAAGACTAGATAGCTCTGATTGTATTGTTATTGAGTTCTTCCTGTGATCATATTCCCCATATGAATCAGTTGGTTTAGAAAAGCTAGCCTTCTCACGCTCAATGACTATATCCTGGTAGCCAATTCTTATTTTATCTGGCAGCTTCATTTTTAATTCTTTTTAATACACGCTTAGAACTTGGTCTCTTTGTGAATTGAGGTTTGTGTTTTTCTGCTAGGTCCGACTTCCATGTTGAAATGCGAAGTCTTTTACCACCAGTTTGGTGAAAATTTTTATTTGCCATTAATTTAGATCCTTATGATTCCATTTCTTTGAATAGTCCTCATACTTCTTTTGTATTTCATCTGAATCATCATTAAGTATTTTCTTCTGCCTATCCTCATATCCATCCACAAACTTATCAATCATTTCCATTAGCATGAGTGTTGGAAACACCACACCATGGACTTTTACATGGCTGAGCAATGCCAAAGTAGCATCATAACCCAACCCTTGGTCTTCACTGTCGTGTAGGATCTTATTTATCTCTTTTGCTGCGTCTACTAATTCTTTCATTCTTTATTCTAATTCCCTTCTCTTCTGCATCTTTCTCAATAAGATGCATCATTTGTTGTCCCGGTCCACGATGCTTAGACCTTCCCATAAGAACCAAGGCATCGTAGTACGGAATCTTTAGCGCAACACTCTTATATCGTGTTGTGTCAACCATTAATCAGTGCCTTCCCACCTATCAGAGTATTCCGGCATGTTTATGTTGAGTAAATCATTCTCATGATCTTCAATGATTTCATTGATGTTCTCAACAATCACTTCTTCCTTCGCGTGCAACGCCTCTAGCTTATCAAGCTCTTTCTTGATTTTATCTAAAGGACTTTTCTTTTTAGTTTTCTTTTTAGCTTTTTTCTTAACCATATTATCTCCTAATCTAGTTTCTCAATACTATCAATCCATTCCCTAATGAGGGGCCTGCCTAATTGCATAGGACCCTGCATATAACCTCCACTTCCGTCTTGTGAGACGAAGCGGAGTGTTCTTACCATCGCATCCTCTTCATTCTTGGCACGAATCGTATAGTGAAATATATATTCACGCTTCGTAATGATTTTATACGTATGTTTTTCTTCACCTTTTTCAATGTGAAATCCTTTTGTATTTAAATGTCCTGTCTTATCCGGCATCTTATCGCCGTGTGGTCGCTCAAATGTAACTGGTTTTTGCTTTTTCTTATCCGTCTTTAACGCTTCATCAAGCGCCTTCTGTGCGTCCTTTAATTTTTTATCCTTATCTTCCATTAGAACCTCTTAATAGTTTTAATTTCATCAATTTGATCCTCTCTCTTCATGGCATCGAGTGCGTCTTCAATTCCGTGTTCATATCTTCGACCTAGTATAGTCCATATTCGCTCATATCTTCTTCGATCCAGGAGCTGCTGGTTTGTAACAGGAGAACGAAGCACGAACTTTCCTAGTCTTCTTTTTTCTTTAAGTAATCTTTGATATAAGCTCATTAAAATACCACCAATAGTATGAGTATAATAATTACAGCAATTATAATGGTTTTATAAATGCTCATTTCATATACCAATAAATAACTAGGATCATTCCAACTAAAATGATCACCCCGTATGTGAGAAAAAGAAAAGGATCCATTATATGCCTAACCACATTCTATAAACTAAAACAAGTATTTGCCATGCAATCCATATCTTAATTGGAATCATGAATAGCCAGAATAAACCCCAGATCATTTGCGCATCGCTATATATTCGTAATCAAAGTTATCGTGTTTCTTTTGCACGAGTGTCACAAGATCTTTTTTATAGGCATTTCTGACGTGCCTCGCTAGTTTTGCCACACGTTTGAAGTCTAGTGTGGGTGTTAGCTTCTGTTCATTGGGGGCAAACAGGAATCCTCTGTAGTATGAAATCCTCTGTCCCTTGCGTGACTTGCTAACCCACTCATCAAATCTTTTTAAGCTTAACAATATATTAAATAACTCCTCTGCCGATAAGTAATTCTTAGGCTTTTTACTGTATATCCCACCTTTTGTATATGTTCTTGTCATTTATTTCTCAATTTTATATACAAAAGCCTCCGAGGGACTATCTTGTGGTCACCCTCAACCTTTCCCGACCAATCAAGCTATCAAACTTAACTAGTACTTAGTACCTAACCCTAAGAACTCATCCATTGGGACATCACCCTTAGAATTATTGCCTTACAACTCGGTTATTGTTGTTCAGCCAGAAGGAGATCATCATTGCACTGATGAATCTTGCTCTTTTGTATAGCCCATATTATACAGTAATTGATGGGATAAATCAAGTAAATAATTATGGCAGAAAACAGGGAAAAACACGTGTCAAGGGAAAATTAACTTTTACATTGCGCAATTTTTCCGCAGAATGTATAACTAAATTCTCAACTTCATTTCACCCAGTGGACCTTTAGCGCACATCGTTGCGCTGGGGTCCCATTTTAAAGGATACATGGCACGCAGAGTTAGAATTTACTGGTACAAATTTAAAAAATGGTTAAAATACTCTCCTGAAAAAAAATATTTCAGGGGGTAATCGTGATAAAAGTATGGTTTTTGATGGCGCTTATGGCGTATCCTAATATAAATGCCATCCATTACAAGGGATTTGGCGGATTTGATACAAAAGAAGAGTGTGAGGAGCGTAGAATAGATGTAGAGAACATTCTATCTCAACTCGAGATGGATCGTGGCACACCTACATTTTTTATAGAAAGTTATTGCATGGAAATGTACGCGTTTCCTAGCCAGTGGGATGCACCACGAAAATCTCCAGTAAATCCAGCATTTGGAGCATGAAAATTATAATTTTACTGTTGACCCTATTTATGATAGGGTGTGGAGGAATGTCAGTTAAGCCCCACAAGACCTCAGTTACGTATGGGATAGCGGACACAGAAAAAGACAACGGAAAAGATTCTGTCAAGGAATCATTCACAATGAAACAAGACTTTATTTGGGAGGATTAGATGAACGGACTTAAGATATCATTCGCCGTCGTGGCATTTGTGCTCGTACAGGGGATAGGAGTCATATGGTATATCTCAAAATTAGATTCTCGGGTAGACCAAATGTACGCAAGCTTCGAAGAAGAGAATAAGAAAGAAGTAATAGAGAATCAGGTAAAAATGAAATTAGATCTGCAAAATTTAATTGCTGATGTCCAGCAATTGAACAAGGATATGAAAAAAATGCAATCAAAAGACAAAGAGATTGTCAAGCAGAATCGCTCCATAGAGAAACAGCACAAGGATCTGTTTAAATTCCTGGAACAGCAACAAAAGGGAATGAACCAGCAGAATGAACAGAAGGGAGGTTACAGCTATGGTGACTAAAGAATGCCCGGCCTGTAACCAAGATCCATGCGCCTGTTTCGATATTAGTTTGCAATCATTAGGCTTAGAGCGAGGAGCAAAATTATCTGATAAAGGTATAGGCATTGATAAAAAGTCCCATTTACAAGAATATCCACTACTGGATAAATTTGACTGGGTGGCAGTCATGATCGGCTGTATTGTACTAATAACTTTTATAATTTCTATATGGGGGAAACTGTAATGAATACTAAGATTAAGGAATGCCCAGCCTGCAACCAAGATCCATGCACCTGCGACGATATCTGTGATTCGTGCGGCGCATGAAGCTGTTTGACAAATTTGATTGGGGAATTATTATAATTGCTGCAATAGCATTAATAATTTTTATAACCTTTATAGTGGAAAAATTGCAATGACTGACAGACTCGATGTATCGGACCGAACAGCGATCAGCATGCCTATGCGCAACCTTTTGGCGATATTATCGGCCACAGCGGTGGGCGTCTGGGCCTTCTTCGGTATCCAGGAGAGGTTAAATACTTTAGAGACACGTGTAACACTGTCAGAATCAGACCTCACGAAAAACACGGAATTCCGTATCAAGTGGCCCAGGGGTGAGCTAGGCAGTTTACCCGCGGATGCTCAGCAGGACCTTCTCATAGAATTTCTTAGTTCTCAAATTGAGTCTATGCAGTCTGATATGGAGTCAATGATGTCAAATTCCGTAAATATAAAGAGAGCACAGCAGGATATAGAACGCTTGCTCAATGACGTTGAGAAGCTTAAGGACAAGCTGAGGGAAACGAATGGAAGTAATTAGCGTAATAGTCATGTTCATATTTGGAAATATGAACGATCAGGAGCATAGAATGACACAATATGTTCCAATGGAATCACTCTCCTCATGCATGAAGGAAGTAAGAATACTCAAGAAAAAAGAAACAGATTATACGAAGGACGCATTTTGTGGACCTGCATTAGTGGAGATAAGCGTTGACGGAGAGGTCATTACCCTTCATAATGAAATTCCAGAGGGAGCGAAGATGGTCAGAAAAAAAATAAGCAAAGAAGCGTTTGAAAGATGGGCCCTTAGAGCAAAAGAAAAATGGAATAATAAATGATAAAAACTATCAAAATATTATCAGACCTGACTAAAGAGGATGAAGAAAGGTGTTTAGTCTTTGCGTGATCCATAGGATTGGATCACCTTCAGCATCGAATATACCCCATTCCGACGACCAGGAGTCAGAAGATTATCCAGTTCCAAGCCGGATAGCTCTTTTTCTTCAAAGGATGATATATCGTCTCTTCTAGAATTACTGAAAACATCAGCGAGAAGGCATACCATACCCTTTGATATCAATGCAGCTGAATCAGCTGTAAAATAAATCTTATTATCATATGTAAAATGAGGAACTAACCATGTTTGTGATTGACAACCTGGAACCTCGAATTCTTTTAATCTGTGTTGTTCCGGAATTGTAACTGACTTTTTTCCAAAGTCCATCAGCCACGTGTAGCGGTCCATCATGTCATCCATCTTATTCAAAAGATCTATATAAGACTTCAGCTTATTTTGAATAGTGCTTGGAGGAGTGACATTTGTAATCTTGCAATCCCCCAGAATTTTCATTACCTCGTCAGTTTTCATCTATGGGTTCCAACTTGTCCTGCATCTCTTCCGAGGGTGTTCTTTCTTCTTTTTGTCTAACGGATTCTTTCATTGAAATGTTTAGTATTTCTTTTTCTTCCATCATCTTGGTATGAAAATCTTTTTCCTTATACACAAATTGTGTGGCGCAGTATCCACATAGTGCCTTATTAGTTTCATCGAAAGTATACCAAACAATAGGATGGTCATCCTCACATGAAAATGTTTTTGTGTGAATTATTTTAGTCATAATTCTTCTTATTCCAATGAACTTTTTTATAAAAATCAGTCATAAGCCCCGAAAACTTATTCGCAAATCCTCTAGAATCTAACTCTCCAACATCCTTACCCATCATAATTTTACTTTTCCATTTCTCTCTTTTAAAAGGAATAACTTGAACCATAGGCGTTCCTACTTTCAACATTACTTGTGTCTTTCCCTTGCCCTCATCATGTCTTCTAAAGTAGTAGGGGAAAAGAATAGTGTCATTAAAGGTATCCGTATCAACAATCCCAGATATTATTTCAAAATCTGTTTTCGGAGTATTCATTGGATGAACAAACAGACAACTATATCCAGGTTGTGTTTTAATAATCCATTGGTTTGAAAATTTTGCAATTGGTTTTACTCCATTTTGATAATTCTTTGGCAATTGCTTTGGACTATGGAGACTCTTTGATTGATAAAAAGTAGTATGAATATCCCATTGTTGTTTTTCATAATCCACACTTATTAAATTATCTTGATAAAACGGAATGATATATCCACTTGACATAGCATCAAGAAAAGGCATGCACTTCTTTACTGTTGGATTTCGTAAATCCTTGTCTATGTAATTAACTACATTTTTATATTCCTTGGGAATAAATTTTGTCGCCGGTTGAGGTGAATGTTCAAGGCCTATTCCACGTCTTATTTCCGCATTATCAAATACTACTACTTTAGGTAAAATAAATTTTATTTTAGGCATTTTATTTTCTGTTTTTTTTGTTCCATCTCTTCTGCCATCCCCAGCAACCTATGGACCCCCCATAATGTTCACATAAATAATAAAAATAATTTTTAATTTTTTTAATCATTACATTCTGGTTGTAGTTTAATGCAGGCTATCACATTCTTTTCTTTTTCTACTAGTTCATCTATGTTTTCATCTCCACAATCTATTTTAGAACATATAAATTCTCTTTCCTTAGGTACTTTTTCTTTCTTAAAGTACGCACACCCAGATAAAAGTAAAAAGAATAGAAAAAAGTAAAAAAGTATAAAAACTGACCATACAATCACCCGGGTCATCTCCTTAAGACCTGATACCGGGCAATTATGAGGCTATTTATTCCCCAGAAAAAGGTCATTTTTTGTATTCCCCCATTTTACTCTTATTGTTAGTATATATAAGGTTAAATGATATGGATCTCCTCTCCTGGTTGGGTGTCCTGAAAGGATAGGCAGTATGGTGCAGCCACGCAGGGAATAAAAACATGTCCCCTACATGAGGTTTTATTTTTAAATTGTTTCTGTTGAATGCTTGTGGTGTCCCAGCTATGAACTGAATGTCTCCTATCGCAGGATGATGATCTTCCTTGGCATACTCTTCATCTCTTCCTTCTGGAATTTTTAAATATATAACTCCCGACAAGTCCCCTGAGTGAACATGTAAAGGATTAAAATCCCCCGCCCATTGCGAGACAGCCCACATACTTAGAATTTGTGCGCCTGTTATATCTTCAATTCCAAGTGATATTTCACCAACTGGATTGTTAACCAAATAGCTAAGACTCACTATATCTTCTTCGCCACGAGGTTCAGCGCTAAGCATGTGCTTAGCCATGGCGTTTATAATACCATTCATATTTTTTTCTTTTTCAATAAATCCTGTATCTATTCTAAACTCTGATTTAACATTCCCAGCTAAATTATGTGCATGATCCTGACTCTTTAGCTTCTTTTTGTCTGCAATTATTTTATCACAATATTCATTATAATTGTCAATAATGTACATTGGGACTTTAGTAATTAAAATTATAGGACCGAAAGGTATAAGTGTTTTAATGTTTATTCTATTTTCTAGTTTTTCGTTCATTTCTCTCTGCTTCCAAATTTACTACGTTTTTTTTGCTTTTAATATTAACATTAAAAGCAACATTAATTCTATCCTGAGAGCTTAAATTAACCTCTACATCATGATGTAAATAAGATGGCCACACTAATATATCCCCATCTGAGGGAGAATGACCAATTTTATTTTGATAAGGCATTCCATCAGGAATTAAATTATATAGTTGTTCATGTGTATAAAATCTAATAGCCCCTGTATTTTCTGATTGAACATAATAAACCCCAGATAGATGGCAAGAAGCCATAACGTGATTATGTATCATATTAGTGCTCCCAGGTTTATTTATGTTGGTCCAATAATTAATCTCTATATCGAATAATTTCTTGGGCAAATAATTTTCTAACCATGATGTGACTATCATTCCAACAGGCTCTAATAAGCTTTCTTCACATTCATATTCTTTTCTACCTCTCCAGCATAGATCATTGCTTCCTTGTAACGGTTCGGGGGTCTCTTTCTGGTGCTCTATTATTTCTGGAAGTAATTTATCCTTTAGACTTTTCCATTGAGGATATCTCCAATAAAATACCCTAGTTTCTTGGAGTGGTATTCTAGATACCGTTATCTCTTTTTGTTTTTTCTCTTCCATCTTTTCTTTCTTTTCTTCTTACCTATCTTTCTTCTTCCTTTATGTTTTGCTAGTCCTACTTTTGCCATTTATTATAATGTTTTAAAGAGCATTCAGGTCCACAGAAGAATATTATACCATACTTTTGCATAGAGTTAAACTTTTTACTTGACCAATACTTCATTTTTTTGAACCATGTATCACACTCGGAACATTTAAACTCAGGTCCTGGGCGCACGCTGCTCTTGTCATACTCCACAAAGGCCTTCGCATTCATCGGCAAACTCTGGATCAAATGTTTCACCAAACAGGTCTTGTTGTTTCTTTGGCTCCAGGAAATTTATTTCCCTTAAAGGCTTCGCTGATTTGTGTAAAAACAATTCTGCTTCTGTATTTTTTAATCCATGTCTTATCTTATCATCAACTTCACATGCATCCTCAAAGTCCTTTGGATAGTTCTTTTGCATATTTTTCCACTGATCATTATGGTGATAAGGACACCCTATGCAAGAGGATTTCCCCGGCATAGGATGCTTTTTAATGTCTCGGTACCACTGTAAGCAGTCCGATCTTGACATTTTCATCTCGATCAATGGCCAACGGGATTCCAACCATGGAAGCCTAGCTTTCTTCATACGCATTGCTTCATCCGTGGATATGCCGATCCATTGTTCGACGATTGTTCCTTTCTTAACTCGGTGTCTTGGTTTGATACCGAGCAACTCCCTCATCTTTTTCTGGATGGGGATAACTTTATAATCATGTGTGCATTGTCTATATAACATACCAACTTTGCCTCCAGGACGAGCCGCGAATAATGGTGGATTAGGTACACGTCCGGCGAAAGATTTCCATTCCTCATTAGAACCTTTTATAGGATTTGCTGCACGAATAAGATCCTCTCGTATGTTACTTCTTTCTACTGTGTGTATAGGACATATTGTAATAGCTTTCTTTAAATATTCCACATGTTCATATACAAATGAGGGTTCCCAACCTGTATCAGCAAAGATCATGACGTCTGGCTTGTGCTTTGTTAATCCTTCTTGCGCCATGAGTGCGAGACAGGAAGACTGAACCCCTGCCCCGAGTGATAATACACGCATTGTGGGTTCTCTTTCTTTTCCTTCCTCATCCTTATAGACTGGTTCTTTAGTAGCAGCAACCGCTGCCATATTATTAAGACTCTTTTTAGTAATTTTAGTAGACATCTCTTCCAAAAGTTTACGTCTTTCATATTCCATCTGCTCCGGGTTTATGGCAAAGCCTTGTTTCACGCTACTAGGGCGCTTCTTACCTTGTTCTCTATATCCTGGTTTACTCATTTTGCGTCACCCCAATTTGTTTTAATTTTATAGTCCACTTTAGTGGGAACTTCCATCTTTAAACAATTTTCCATTATATCTTTTATATCTTTTGCCATTATATCAGATTTTACGCTACAATTCAACTCATCATGAACTTGAATTAATGGCGTAACTCCTAGCTTTTCATATATATCCACCATAGCCTTTTTAGTTTGATCAGCAGCAGTGCCCTGAATTAATCTATTTAAAGCCTTATAAGTACCAGCTCTTTTAATAGAACCACCCCATTTAATAGCAGCTGCCGTATGGGCTAGAGCCTTATGGAACACTGGTTGTTTTGTAACAGGGTCCATCTCAAACCAATTAGGTTCCCATAGATTAAACTGACATCTTCTTCCAAGATAAGTTCGTATAGATCCTACTTGATTAGCCCTATGCATTACCGCTTCTAGCATTCCCTGCATAAAAGGAACCTTTTCCCTAAATTGGGTTAGCATTTCTTTAGCTTCTTTTGGGCTAATGTCTAGATCTACTGCTAGTTTTTTATAACCCATTCCATACATAACTCCAAGCCCAATCGTCTTTGCCAATCTTCTAGGTATTCCAGCCATCTCAGCGGTTTGTTTGTGGAAGTCAAGTCCCTTAACAAAAGCAGCTTTAACATCTGTTGCTCCTTCGTTCTTATTTAAAATTGCGAAGTGAGTCAATATTCTAGGCTCCTGTTGGGAATAGTCAGCTGAAAGCCAATCTTCTCCCTCTTCCGGGATAAATATTTTTCTTAACTCTGATCCAAATTCATTTCTTATGGGCATTTGTTGTAAATTAGGAGCATACATGGAAAATCTACCTGTTACAGTGCCCCCTACAAATCCTCCTGCATCCCCTCTTATCTGGTTTATGTGCGCGTGTAATCTTCCTTTGTGAATATATCTTGCAATACCATCAATGAAAGTTCCTTGTAATTTATTTAAAACTCTTGCTTTAGTGATCATTCTTGGCAATTCATGGGAGTGTGTCTCAAGGAATGTTTGTGTGAAGCTTGGAGCACCTAGCTCAGTATGAGGATATTCTATATTAGCACTGTCAAAGGCTGCAGCAACAGAACGAGCGGCCCACACCTGTACATTTAATCCTGTAATGTCTCTTATTCTTCTCAAGTATTGTCTTTCTTTATTAAGTAACTTTCTTTTAAGCCCAAGAGCTCTATCCATGTCTACCCGTACTCCACGTCTAGTCATATTAAAAATAACACGGATAAGACGACATTCTATATCATATACTTTAGTAAGTTCTTCTTTCTCTATCTCTGTTATTAAACGTTCGTGCAAACGCCATGTTAATCTAGCATCTGCTTCTGCATATTCTCCAACAAATTCAGCTGGAAGTTTATACATTTCAGCTTTAGGGTCTACTCCTAGTTCCTCAGCTTTAGCTTTAAGAACTCTTTCGTCTTTAAACCCTCCTAAAAATTCACTAACAATACTATTTAAAGTGTAAGAAAATCTATTTTCATCAAGAAGTGCAGCAGCAATCATAGTATCGTGAATATATCCTTTAACTTCAATACCTAGAACGCTTAACCATCCAATATCATACTGAGCATTGTGAAATACTTTTTGTATAGATTCATCTTCACAAACACTTTTTATATATTTTATGATAGGTTTTTTATCCATATTTCCCCCACCTTCATGTGCTATTGGGTAGTATGCTGTAAAATCACCACTAGATATGGCAATGCCTATTACAGATCCAATTTGTTTAGGCCATCCTGGGCCCATTTTCTTCAGGTCTGTATCACAAGTCTCTAAATCTATTGCCACTACTTTTTTTCCTTTCATGGAAGGAAATTCAGTAGGATGTACCCACTCTGATTTTATTGCATTTTGATTAAATAGATCATACGTCATTCATTTCTCCTGCTATTGCCATGTATGCCGCACCATCGACAAAATCATCTATGTTAAAATCGCCCATGGTGGAGCGCGAAATCTTTAATAAACACATCATGACTGCTACGTCACCCGGCGTTATTTCCTTCATTATTTTTAGTTTGTCATCAAGGAACACACTCCATAAATCGGCTATCTGTGAATGATTTTTAAATGCATCTCCATGGCTAGATTCCCTTTTAGTGCTGACTAACTCAGCAGCTTTCTTTAATATTTCTTCTTTATTCATATTATAAATCCCCCATAGTCTGCTTGTACTATATGTAGAGCTTTTTTTGCACGCGTAACACCTACATAAAAAACTCTGTTTGTATCGTCGGAATTAATTTCCATCTCGTCTCTATTAGCTCTTGACAAATCTGTCATGAGCGCAACATTATCACACTCTCCACCCTTAGCCATGTGTATAGTGCTCAAATTTATTTTTGCATCGGCCCTTAAACCGCCATGCTTTTCCATAGACCTTATGTAAGACTTGTCATGATCCCCTACTGTAGTGAAAGCTACATCCCATGGAACACCTGTATTAAGCAATCCATGATGCATTACTAGTTCCTCTACGTTGTATGATTTCCCTTCTTCTAGGGTTTGAAGATTTTTATAACCTCTTGAAACTCCAACTCCACTCTTTAGGTTTGAGTAAATAGCATCCACATCATTATAGGATATATCCTCATCTTCATTCAACCTATTCCATGCTTCTACTCCTCTAAGTAGATCTTCACTAACTGGATGCTTACCATATTTGGTGTAGGGTAGTCCTCTATATCGTAAATCTTCTTCAAAATCATTTAACATGTATTTACATGCCGCAAGTATAAGCCAGTTTCCCTCACTTACGTCCACACTACCAGGATAAGAGTGAAAATTAACATATCCTTTTTCATCACGTGGATTCCATTCTTTTTCTCTTCTATCTTTAATTCTTGTAACTATCTCATGTGCTATTTTGTGAACTTCTACTGGGCATCTATGAGATTGTTTTAAAACACTTTGTTTTCCTTTAAGATTTATAAGGTGTTCTATATCAGCTCCTGCCCACCTAAAAATAGCCTGATCATCGTCGCCGCTTACGTAAACTCTCTTAGCATCCTTCCACATTTTCATGCACATATCCCATTGTAATTTAGTAAGATCTTGTGCTTCATCAACAATAACTACATCTAATGGAGGAGTAGGACCAAATTCTACATACTGTGATAGCATGTCAGTGAAATCACATTTTCCAGTTTGTTGCTTATATTTCTCCAAAGATTGTTGAGCCCATAAAAATTCATGCCATGGATACTCCAAATTAGCTTTGTTATAATAATCATCTAACTCTAATCCTTGCATTCTTGATTTAGTTATATCCTTTAAATATTTATTGTCTGTGGTAATAATACCATTTCCCTCCCAGTCAATGCTTATCCTTTTTAATTCTACACCATAACTATCAGCGAACTCCCTATAGTCTTTTCCATCCATTACTTCTGATTTACTCATGCCAAGCTGTCTTTTACCAAAAGCATGAAGCGTACTGAAGTAAGGAAAATCATTGTCGGTCAGATTAAATTTATCCTTAGCTCTTTCTCGTGCCTCATCTGTTGCTTTATTAGTAAAACTGACAAAAGCAATTCTGTTAGGAGCAGTGCCCTTTTTTAGTTCCCGGTCCACTATCCGCAGTAAATTCTCCGTCTTACCTGTACCTGGAGGCCCTAGTATAATGTTAACTTCTGGCATGCAGTTCCTCATATACTTCCAGTATTCGTTTACAATCATCAGGTGTGATGCTATTTTTTCTGTTATTAAATTCCCATGTACAAAAGACAATATTTTTTTCTTCATAAGGACGTCTTGGATCTACACGATCAATGGATATATTAGTAGGTGTGGTTGGTTTCCGTCCTTCTCCCATTGATCGTTTTGTAGTAAGTTCAATTCCAGTGTATCTGCAGCGACGGCCATATTCTTTTTTATGGTTGTTCCATAATTCTAAAAGATGATCTCTGTCTTTAATAAAATTGATAGTTCCTCTTTTTTTGCTTGAATTTTTTATTGATTGCCATAAAATATCAAAAAAACCTTTTTCTGATTCTTTATATTTTAAATCATACTTTGCTCTATAAATATTTGATCTATGATAAGGATGTTGCCATTCTTCCCTATGAAATCCGTCTTTGCTTATTTCTTTTCTAAATCGTATAAATATATATCCATCCTCCCGTTTATCTTTATATTTTAAATTTCTTTTTAAACCTTTAGAACGGTGTGGCATCTTGTTTCCTCACTTCATGGTCTGAATCCTGGTCATCAAATACTGGAACACCCCATGTGTTTACCCCTTTGTTCTTCAGTTTCCAAAATTTATGTATTCCGTTTATGCTTCTTAGCTCCGCTACTATTTGAGCTGTATTACTATAATGTGTAAATTTATTTCTTATTAAGTAGGCATGAAGATCAACAAGCCTGAAATAGGTGCGTGTGATAACTTCTTCCTTTTGTGTTTTTTCATTCTTTTCCGGAAGAGCCTCTGTCCACGGCTTACGTAATAATATTTCATCCCTTGTAGACGCCTGTGTCCTTCCAGTGCAGAACTCCTGGAGGTGAGCTAAAAACTGTCCGGACACAGACCCGTCACTTGACACTGGAATTTTCAAAGCTGTTCCCATCTTTCCATTAACCAGTTGCTGCCAATCAGACGACTTCATCAAAGGAGGCATCATGGTCAATACTTCCATAACCCTCTTTTGAAACTTTGTTTGTATTTGTAATTCTTCTGTTGATAACTGTATTTTAAGATCATCTTCATTGTCATCAGTAGGTATTTCCAAGAACCATATTGGTGGTTCTGTTTCTAATTTAGATAACGCCCCTAGTTGCTGTGATACATTCTCTGCGCCAACCCCATACTTTCTTGTTTTACAAACATTGACGTTACAGAAAGAAACAATAGGTTGATCTTTACACTTATATTGATATCCTTTTTGTAAACTTTTAACTACTACTACCACCTCTTTAGAATCAAGTGGTGGGTTCATATATTTTTGATTATATTTTTCCAATAACTTTTCCCAGTTATCAGGATCAAACTTTTTTAAATAAACTCCAACATTAAATAGACCATTGTTACGTGTTCCTGTAGGAAATCCTTGACTACACAAAGCTTGTAGGCATGGCGGTCCATCTTTAATAACTTCAACTTCTGGTGATGCTATGGTATCTAAATCTTCTACCACATTCTTTTCGTATATTTCAAAGAACTCTTCTAATGTCGCTGATGTTCCATTTTCTTTTAATGCATATCTAACTGATTTATTTCCATTGTAATAGGGTAAATTTAAAAAATTACCAAGGTCACCTTTTTCTAATGATATGCTTGATTGCTTGGGAAATACCTCTGCTGTAGAATGACCAATGAGGGATTTTATTTCTGTTAATTTATTTCTTACTAATTTTGATGATATAGTTTTTGTGCAAAATAAAAATAGGTGAGCACCACCACTTTTTGATTTGCAGTATACTAATGGTATTTTTAATTTTCTGATCCGCGTAAATAAAGCACGATGATCCAGAGGATAACTATCAATATCAATGCATCCCCACTTAGTAGTATTATCAGCCCTAATAGGAATAATGCCAAGAGACGGACCCTCACCCTCCAAATGTTTTTGCCAGAGCTCATGTGTTACCTCCTGTCTAACAATATAAGATTTACCTTGTTGCTTACCGTCAGCACGCGAACCATTTGGTTGGTGCTGACCATAAGCTATATCTAAACCCTCAAATATAGATTTAAATTTTTCAACTTCCACGAAACCTCCAGTTCCTTTTTATTTAAAATGGTAAGGTTTCGTCTTTAGTTTCGTTAGTTTGGATTAGTTTTGGTTCCTGAGGTTTTGCTTCTACCGCACCACTTGATGCAGATTGAGCAAATGCTTTGCTTTCACCATAGATGGAAGCATCAGTTACTTGAGAACCTTTCTCAACTGAAAAACCAAACCAACTTCCTCTATCATTAGATTCACTTACAGATGAAATTTTGTAAGTAAATGCATATGTAGGGGGAGTAAACATCCCAGATGGACCCTTAATTTTTTGTGATAGCATTAAGCTGTTCCAACGTCTGCTTTTTTTAAGCTGACTTGAAGACATGCTAATCACAGCATTTTGGTATCCATCTCCAGTTATCATTAATACATAATGATAAGCTGTTTGAACAATATGATTGCCATTGGGCAATACAAACTTGTTTGTCATAGGATCACGTTTAGTTTGACCTATAATACCACTATCGGCATCATGAGAAGCGATAAACCCTCCACCTTGTTCTCTAGGTTTCCACTCAACATATTTAAGATGATAGAAAACAGGAATAGCTTCGAGTGTATCAAAGGTTTCTTGTGTAACTGTATTGAACAGTTGACCCGCTTTAGCAGATTCCTTGTATTCTGCTTTTGATGGGTTAACTTGGGGGCTTGATGTTTGCAAAATGCTAATATAAGGAATAGCTGTATCCCTTGCTAGATTAAGTGTACCAAAGCCACTCATTGCTTTAGCATCCTCTGCAATAACTGCGAGGTCTAAAGTATTCTCTTTATTTTTTACTGATTTATTCATTAGTATTTACCTTATTCAGATTTAATTGTTGTTTTGTGACCAACAAAGGCACCAAGAAGTTCCATAGGAAGATCCCGGCCACTCTCATATTGCTCACGGACGAATGCGCGAAGGGTGGAAGGTTCGACCCACTCGCGTTGTGCAGGCTCAAATCCTCCCTCAGAGAGGGTGGATATAAGACCACTAGCTTTCTCATCTTCATTCCTTCCAAAGCTACAAGTGACTTGGTTCTTTACTAAATCCCCAAATCCATTGTCTCTTAGCCAAGTATACGCAGCTTTTCTATTTTCTACTTTAATAGACGCTCTGTATGTCTCGGAAACCTTTATCTTACGACCATCAGATAGTTTTAATTCTGATAGTCCTACTGCTGCAAAAAGACTTGGTAAAACTTCTTCTGAAAGTTTTCTTCCATAGTCTTCTTTACTTTTTAATTGTTCTTTTAGTTTTGATATTTCTTCTTGCGTTTCTGCAATATCAGTTGCTACTGCACCAATCTTTCCCATATTATCTTCTGGAATAGTTTCAGCATCTTTTGCCATCTGATTAATTAACTTATTCATTCTGCCCTCTCAAATTTATTTCTATATCATAATAACGATATTCTCTTTTATCCCATTTTAGAACTTTAAATTTTCCGTTATTATATTCTGCAGCAATTGCGCAGCATACCCCTATTATAGCAGGATCTCCGATTAAAAGCAAGTAATCATCATCAGAAAAGTCTCTTAATTTTTGTCTAAGTTCTACTACTAATGGGCCTGCGGAAAAAATAAGCTGTTTTCTGTCAGGAAGCATAACTTCTAAATCTCCAAACTTATCTGCAGATCGAACATTATAATCCATTACTTGTGGTATAAAAACTGTCATTTTTTATTTCTTGATTTGTATTATAACATATGTTATAATTAAAAGCAAGAATTAAGAATGTATAAATTTAAGACAGAGCCGTATGAGCACCAGAAGGATGCTTTAAAAAAATGCTGGAATAAAAAAGCATTTGCCATATTTGCAGAAATGGGAACTGGTAAAACTAAAATAGCATTGGATAATGCTTCTATTTTATATAACCAGGGAAAAATAGATAATCTATTAGTAATTGCTCCTAAAGGAACATACATGACCTGGGTGGAACAAGAAATACCTATTCATATTCCCGATTACATAGATATGGAAGTCCTGGCATGGAAACCATCTACTAGTGAAAAATATAAAGCTCAGTTACGGGCATTAAGGAAAACAAAATTTAAACTTAGAATATTTGTTATGAATGTGGAAGCTCTTTCAACTAAAAAAGGAATGAAAGAAGCTATGTTATTTCTAAATTTCAAATCCATGATGATTGTTGATGAAAGTACAACAATTAAAAATCCAAAAGCAAAAAGAACTAAGAATATTTTATCGCTGGCTAAAGAAGCTAAGTATAGAAGGATATTAACAGGATCTCCAGTTACACAATCTCCTATGGATTTATGGGCGCAGATGGATTTTCTAGATCCAGAAATATTAGGTCAACAAAGTTATTACGCATTTAGAACTAGATATGCTGTAATAATAACAGCTAATGCAGCAGGTGGAACACATAAATATCAGAAGATTGTAAAATTTAGAAATTTAGCACAGCTAGGAAAATTAGTATCTCCACACTCATACAGGGTTTTGAAGAAAGATTGTTTGGATTTACCACCTAAAGTTTATGTAAAAAGAGAAGTAGAATTAACAGATGAACAAAAAGAAGCTTATGGCGAAATGAAGACAAGTGCTATAGCACAATTGAAAGGTCAGTCTACAACTGCTCTGAATGTGCTCACACAATTAATTAGATTACATCAAATTACGTGTGGGCATATGAAGTTAGATACGGGCAGTACTATGAACCTCACTTCTAATAGACTTGATGAATTAATGCATATACTGGGTGAAACTACTGGAAAAGTAATTATATGGGCCAATTATATTCATGATATTGAAAGAATTGAAGCTAGCATAGCTTTAAGTGATTTTGGGAAAGATTCTTGTTGTACATATTATGGCGCAACACCTTCTGATGAAAGACAAGAATGTATACGTAGATTTCAGGACCCTGACTCAAAAGTAAGATTTTTCATAGGAAATACTCAAACTGGTGGATATGGGATTACACTCACAGCCGCTAGTACAGTAATCTATTACTCAAATAACTATGATCTTGAGAAAAGGATTCAATCAGAGGATCGTGCTCATAGAATAGGACAAAAAAATTCAGTTCTATATATAGATTTAGTTGCAAAAGGGACTGTAGATGAAAAAATCATTCAGTCCCTTCGCAATAAAGTTAACATCGCCAAAGAAATCAGTGGCGAGGAACTTTCTACTTGGATTTAATTTTTATTTGTTTTGGTTTTTCAGACTCTGGTATATCTCTATGATATGCCACTTTTAAAAGACCATCCTTTAGCTCCGCCCCATTAATCACAATGTGCTCATGAAGTCTAAAGCTTTTTTGGAAAGTTCTATCTGATATCCCTTTGTGGTAAAAATCTTCTGATGTTTTTTCCTCTTTACACCCATAAACGTATAAAGTTTGATCTTTAACCTCAACTTTCAAATCTTTCTCAGCGAACCCCGCAACAGCAAATTCAATGACTCCTAAGTCATCCTTTTCTTTAATGTTGTATGGTGGATAAGTTGATACTCTTCTGAAACTGTCAAAAAAGTCGTTGTGGAAACCAAGAAAATGGTTTCGAATAATATCTAGCTCGTTCATAATAACCTCCTGTTAAGCAAGATTTAGTAGGACCCATTACGGCATCCTGTAGATATTATATAATACTTTGTCCGTATAAGTCAAGTTTCTTCATAAAAGAATCCAAGGCCCTAGTGAAATTTTCACCAGTGAGCTCAAATCTTTGAAAAAGAAGATCACGTGAACACATAAGAACAACTCCTTGGTCAATTTCTGTGTTAAATAGGTTATTATGGGCGTGTGCGTAAGCAGCTAGTTGCATTAAATAATCTTGTACCCATTCTCTTTTCTTTGGCTTATTTGTCTGCTTGAAGTCGATAATGGCAGGCCTTCCCTTGTATAGTCCCACCATGTCAGTAGTCCCAGCATACTTGCCAGGATAATACAAATGAACTTCAGAACCCCAAATCTCAGTAACGTCCTTAAGCCCCTCATCAATAATGACCTGGGCCATCGTCTGCGCTTTTTTACCCACATCTGTAAGATCCTTATATCCATGTCCGTTCACATAATGTTCTATGTATAGGTGGAGTGCCGTTCCAATTCTGGCAGAATCGGCTATAATTTTTTCAGCCTTTTTCTCCCCTACACGCTGTCTCCATCTATCCAAACCACTCTTATCCTTTGTCTTGGATAATACTGTGGTAACGGAAGGTAGGCTTTCACCATCAGGAGTAAGGTATAACCTAACTGCGCCGTCCTGTCTTTTTAAATCTGCGTAATTATATTTCTTTATTAATTGCACGACGCATTATATCACAAGTGATACAATTCCGCCAGTACTAAAATGATGAGACGGTGGTCTATCTTTAGCTTGAATAGGTTCATTTCTAAAATCTATTGCCTTAACTCTATCAATATTTTCCCGTGCATAATCACCGGCTCTATCAGCGCTGTATGCTTCCTGATGAACATTACGATTATGAAAAGGATTTTGAGTGTAGAGACTAGGGTCCCTAAAAGCATCAATAGCTTCCTTGGCCATTCCACCGCTAAGTCCAAAACGTGCGTTGGTTCCATAAATCGCTGGATGGGAGTACTCTTCAAAACTGTTTGTAACCCAAGGATTATGCTTATATTCATGTCGGTATACATCTGATACTTTTCTATTTATTTCGTGAGGATCATAATAGTACTCGTTCATTACATCTTCTTCCGTAGGAGATCCTTGTAGAATTCTAGGAAGGTTAAGATCAATACGGTCGCCAAAATTTACACCATAGTATCCCCAAGGTCCTTCCATATCCTCCATACGTTCTTCGAATATGCCTTGATCCTCTCCATCTTTTTGTAACATTAAGTCATAAGGTGTAGGATCAGTGTACTTTAATGGGTCAGGGTTAAAAGCCCATCCCCTAAGTCCTGCTAATGCCAATTCATCAATATCACCTGATTTTGTTCCTAAAATACTGTTAAGTTCATTTAATTCTGAAGATGCTCCTGGATATCTTTCAACCGCTGGTTGCCCATACATAATATCATCGTACATATCCATCTCAAATTCTATGTCGCCCATCTGCATTTGCTTTTGAAAATCCTCATCCTTATACAAGTCTTCCAAGTGGAGACGTTCCTTAAGATTTTTTACACCCCATCCTTCCTCCTCTAAAATATTTTCTAATACTGATTTCCTTTCTGGAAATAATTTATTTTTTATTATTGATGCTATAGCAGGGAGGCCCATTAGTCTCTCCTCTTGAACGGAAGTATCTTAGCTTGTTCTTTTAGTGCTTGTTGTCTTCTTTGCTTAGCCACTGCTAGCATGTATTTTTCGTGGTTAGTCAGTTGTCTCATATTGAAATTTGTTTTTGACATATCATTAATTGCATCCTGTATCATCCTGTCCATGAATCCTGCTGACCATTCCGTATTACCACCAGTTTCTTGAAACCAGTCGTCCATCATCTTTCTTTTCTCAGGATTAAGTCTCATCCAATTGGCAATATCACCAAACATCTTAGGATCTTTAACCTTATGCCTTACATAGTTCATGAAAGTTCCTGGATGAGGATTTAGAAAGCTAGATGATCTGTTAAGTATCTGTTCAGCAGCACCTAGCCTAGATGATTCTGAATATCCTCCACGATTTCCTTGCCTTCCACCCTCGTACCACGAACGTGGAGCTCCCTCATTCTTAACAGCCCTTGTTAATCTATGATCAGGATACTTACGCATGACCTCCATGACACGTTTCATGGCTGGTCTTCCGTGCAGTGATTTTATTAATGAAAGTATACCGTACATTCTCCCCCCAAGCGGCTACCGGTCATTCATTTTGTCAAGTTTTTTATTAATATTCTTGACTTCTGTTTCTATCACTGCAATGCGAGATTCCATTTTAGTAAATAAAATTATTGCATTTTCCAAACGATCAACGTCTTTTTCCATTGCACTAATTCTTTGTGATGTCATTCCCCAGGTGGTACCTAGAGCTATTAATATCCCTACTACCCACATATAATCTTTAATACTCATCTAGTTTTCTCCGAATAAATCTTGTAGGTTCCATTCTCCTGTGAGTCCAGCGGTCCAGCCATCATCACTTCTTTCAAAATTAGGAGTCCAATTCGCACCAAATGCGGAAAAACCATCTCCTCCTACACCCATTCCTTCTAGATATTTCTTAGTTTCAGGGCCTCCATGCCTACCTGACATCAAACTTAAAAACCATGGATTATTATCTAGCCAACCACCTTGCATATCTGGAGTAGTTAAAACATTTGAGTAATCATTAAAATTAAAACCTGAATCAGTATAATTTAAGTAATCATTAAAAATATTAGAGTCTCTGCCAGTGTTAGTAATTCCTTCAGACCACTGCCACTCTGGAGTCAGTGGACTACTATGTTGATCATACCAGTCACTGGTTCTTGTGTTTTTATATTGCCAAGGGGGTGCTTCATCAGAAACTATAGTTCGTCCTGGTCCACTTAAAGGTCTATCAATATACTGATACTGATGAGGAAGTTGAGAATCATATCTTAGATCACGTGGTATAACATTCTCCCACCCATAATAACCTTTAAGAGGTTCTTGGTTAGAACGTTCTTTTGGTTGTAGTTTTTTCCTTTCCTTTGGTCCTGGGGAACCCCCACTATAGAAAGAAGCCTTATTTGCAAGAGACCCTATACCAAATATATCAGATAAATAATTACCAACATGTCTACCTACATTACCTCCAGTTGGAGCAAAATTTTTAAAAATATTCCAAGCCTTTGTTTCTGGTCGATCGTTAATCATGCTTGGAGTGTTTTCCCGCTTATGCCTCCAAGTATTCGGATTTATTGACGTATGCCTGTTTACTCTATATTCCAATGGAATCACTCTCCGTCTATCTTCTACTCTATATCCTCGTCTTTCAGACATTATAATACTCCTAATATTCCTTTGTTCTGTGCTTTAGTAAATGGATTGTCATTTATTCCTTGCTGTATGTCAGTATACTTTCCTTGATTATTCATAATTGGGTTCAACTCCATTAGCCCACCTCCAGCAGCGTACTGCGTTCCGCCTCCAAACTGATTAGCAAGTGCCGCATCCGTATCTCCTTGATACAAACTAGACGCGGCAGCAGGGTTCATGTTTGGATTATTCATTATGGAAGATCCTGTGTTACCGTACCCAGACGAGTATGGTACTTCAGTTGCGTCAGGAGAACTAGGGTCACCTCCCATTAATTTTCTTAGTATACTTGGAT
>Ga0208316_1000744_pt1 | contig 23691 bp, 18 predicted proteins | sample MalvireepMed_231_FD_184240 | JGI IMG/M metagenome (GOLD analysis project Ga0208316, IMG submission 184240) | Marine viral communities from the Global Malaspina Expedition - Malaspina viral metaG DeepMed_231 (SPAdes) (version 2) | ecosystem: Environmental > Aquatic > Marine > Oceanic | place... | reverse complement strand
TCGCCGAATTGCGCGCGCACCTCGGCCTTGCTCAGGCCGCGGCCGGGGATGTCCTGGTCCGACGCGGCCAACGCCGTGGCCGGCCAGTACATCGTGGTCGCCAGTGCCAACGCCGTGAATATCTTGCCCATTACCTCTTCCCCCTTGGATAAGCCGGTACTGATAGTACGGACAGCGTGAACCTCTGTTCAAGTAAAACGGTGTTTAGCCTTGCCCGCGCCGCCGCCCGCGTCGACGATTTTTTGTGGTGCCGGGATTGAATCAAATCGCCGTTGTGTGGTCGCGGATAGGCGTCACAAAGCGACTGGCACAGGCCGCCGTTTTAGTGCTTAAATGCGCGCCATGTTTCGACCCTTTGCCCTGTTCGTGGGTCTGCGCTACACCGGCGCCCGGGCCCGCAATAGTTTCATCTCCGTGATCACCCTGATCTCCGCGCTCGGGCTGATGCTCGGTGTCGCCGTTCTGATCACCGTTCTGTCGGTGATGAACGGCTTCGACCGGGAACTTCAGACCCGCATTCTGGGGATGGTCACCCATTTGTCCGTGCACGGCCGCGAGCCGGTCACCGACTGGCAGGCGCTGGCCGACCAGGTGCGTGACTACCCGGGCGTGGAAGCGGCGGCGCCGTTCATCAAGCTCGAGGGCATGCTCACCTACGAGGGCAACGTGGCCGGGGTGCTGGTCAACGGCATCGAGCCGGAGGCGGAGAAGGACGTGTCCATCGTCGATGAGATGATGTGGGACGGTGACCTCCAGGATCTGCAGCCCGGTGAGTTCGGTATCGTGCTGGGTTACGCGCTGGCCCGTAAGCTGGGCGCCGAAACCGGCGACAAGATCACCCTGGTGTTGCCGGAGGCCAGCGTGTCCCCGGCCGGGGTGATGCCGCGCTTCAAGCGTTTCACCGTGGTCGGCCGTTTCCGGGCGCGGGCCGAGGTGGACAGTCTTTACGCCTATGTGGCCAACGAGGACGCCGCCCGGCTGGAACGCCAGCCCGGCACCGTCGAGGGCATTCATCTGCGCCTCACCGATCTGTTCGCCGCGCCGGAGATCGGCTGGCAACTTCAGCAGGCGCTGGGGCCGGACTACTACACCAGCGACTGGACCCGCAGCCACGGCAACCTGTTCCAGGCCATCAAGATGGAAAAGAGCATGATGACGCTGCTGCTCAGCTTCATCGTCGCGGTGGCCGCGTTCAATATTATTTCCAGCCAGGTGATGCTGGTCACCGAGAAGCGCGGCAACATCGCCGTGTTGCGCACCCTGGGCGCCTCGCCGGGCACCATCATGCGCATCTTCATGGTTCAGGGCACGGTGATCGGCCTGGCCGGCACCTTCCTGGGCACCGTGCTCGGCGTGCTGCTGGCCACCAATGTGAGCGAGGTGGCGGCCTGGGTGGAAGCCACCTTCAACACCCGTCTGTTCGATGCCTACTTCGTCAATTATCTGCCGTCGCAGCTGAAATGGAGCGACGTCACCGTTATTGTCGGCATCGCCATGCTGATCAGTTTCTCGGCCACGCTGTATCCCTCCTGGCGTGCCAGCCGGGTGCGACCCGCGGAGGCCCTGCGCTATGAGTAACGGTGAACACCAGGAGTCGGTGCTGGAGGCCCGCGGGCTGATCAAGCGCTACCCGGAAGGCCGTGGCGAGCTGCAGGTGCTCAACGGTGTGGAACTGACCATCCGCCGGGGCGACATCGCCGCCATTATCGGCACCTCCGGGTCGGGCAAATCCACGCTGCTCAACCTGCTGGGCGGGCTGGACGTGCCCAGCGAGGGCACCGTGCAGATCGGCGGCCAGCCGCTGGCCGGTCTCAATGACCGGGCGCTGGGGCGGCTGCGCAATCATTATCTGGGCTTCGTGTACCAGTTCCACCATCTGCTGCCGGAGTTCACCGCCCGGGAGAACGTGGCCATGCCGTTGCTGATCCGTGGCCTCAAGCCGGGGGAAGCCGCGCAGCGCGCCGAGCGTTTGCTGGATCAGGTGGGCCTGGCGCCGCGCGCCGAGCACAAACCGGCGCAGTTGAGCGGCGGCGAGCGGCAGCGGGTGGCGATCGCCCGCGCCCTGGTGACCGACCCGGCGCTGGTGATGGCCGACGAGCCCACCGGTAACCTGGACGAGCGCACCGCCGACCAGGTGCAGGACCTGATGCTGGAGCTCAACCAGCGCCTGGGCACCGCCTTCCTGGTGGTCACCCACGACCATCACTTCGCGGGCCGCTGCCAGAGCCGCCACGAGTTGCACGACGGCCTGCTGCATCCGGTGGCCTGAGCCGCCGGCGCACAACACCTTCCGTTTTTTCCTTCCCGGATTATCGCCGCTGGCTGACAGGCCGGCGGCGCCGTCGCCGTTAGGCTGTAGTGATCAGCGCGTTACTGCTGCCGCTGCCGGCGGCGGGCACGAAGATTCCAACTGCGCACCACCGCCAGCCGCCAGAACAGTTTGACGGTGAAATAGGAAGCCAGACCGGCGATCAGCGCGCAGGTCAGCGAGCCGATCCACAACGGCACCAGCTGCTCCACGAACCAGGCGACATTGATGGCGTGGTCGGAGCTGGGCGTGAGCCCGGTCATCCAGGCGCCCACCCGGTAGGTGAAATAAAAGATCGGCACATAGGTGACCGGGTTGGAAATCCACACCAGCATTACCGAAAGCGGCAGGTTGCAATGGAAGCGCACCGCCAGCAGGGCGGCCAGGCCCATTTGCAGGGGAATCGGCAGCAGCCCGGTGAACACGCCGATAAAGGCGGCCCCGGCCAGGGAGTGGCGGTTTATGTGCCAGAGGTTGGGGTCCGACAATACCTCTCCCAGGAAGCTCAGGGATTTGTGTCCTTTGAGGCGATCCGGCGAGGGCAGGTATTTGCGGAACAAATGTTTGGGCATGTGAAACTGCAAGGTCCCTGGAAGACGGGCGCTATTATGCCGACCCGGGCGGCGTACGCCTACATCGACCTGTGATGGTGACGCCGCGCCGTGATATGGAAGCGTGATCATAACAACCCGGTGAGCAAGGATGCGATACTGGTTTTCCCCTGCGGCGATGATCGCGGCGGTCTGGAGCGGCCTCTGGTGGCCCCTGGCGGCGCTCGCGGTGCTGGCGGTGGCGCTGCCGCGCGGGCGCGGCTGGTGCCTGCTGCTGGCCTTGTCCTGGGCCCACGGGCTGCTGGCCCTGGAGCAGGGGCTGGATCGCCGGCTGCCGGAGTATCTGAACGGCACCCCGTTGACCGTGGAAGCCCGGGTGGTGGGGCTGCCGGTCACGGACACGCGCCGCCGCTTCGGCGAGACCCTGCGCCGCCAGCGGATGATTCTGGACCTGCGCCTGGCCGTCGACGAGCGGCCCTGGCCGGGCCGCCACCGGGTGCGGGTCACGGCCTGGGCGCCGCTGCCGGCGCTGGAGGCCGGCGACCGGCTGCGCGGCAAGGTGCGCCTCTTCTTTCCCCACGGCTGGTACAACCAGACCGGGCCGGACCGTGCCCGTTTCGATCTCGCCGACCGCATCGACGCCCGTGGCGTGCTCACGGCGGTGATCCGCCAGCGGGGGCGGCCTGACAGCCTGGACGCCCGCCGTGCCGGTCTTTCCCAGCGCGTCAGGGAGCAGCTGTCCGCCAGTCCCGCGGGTGCCGCGGTGATTCCGGCGCTGGTCACCGGCGACCGCCGTGGTCTGGAGCCACCGCTATGGCGGCTGTTCCAGGACCTGGGCACCGCCCACCTGCTGGCGATTTCAGGCCTGCACCTGACGCTGGTCACCGGCCTGCTGTGGGGGCTGGGGCGCTGGCTGCTGGCGCCGCTGCTGTGGCTTGCGTGCCCGCCGGCGCGGCGCTTCAGCCTGCAGCAGTGGGCCTGGGCCCCGGCGCTGGCCGGGGCGCTCGGCTATGCGGCGCTGGCGGGCTTCGCGCTGCCCACCCAGCGCGCCCTGATCATGGTGGCGGTGCTGGCCGCCTGCCGGCTGCGCCGGGCGCGGCCGGCGGCGGGCAGCGTGCTCGGGCTGGCGTTGCTGGCGGTTTTACTGGTGCAGCCGCTGGCGGCGTTATCCGCCGGGCTGTGGTTGTCGTTCACGGCGGTGGCGGTGATCCTGCTGCTGATCGACGGCGGCCGCCGGCCGGTGATGGTCAGCCTGCCCCTGCTGATGGCGGTGCTGGGGGCCTGGTTGTTCGATACCTGGGCGTGGCTGAGCCCGTTGGCGAATCTGTTGCTGGTGCCGTTGTTCAGCCTGCTGGTGGTGCCCGCGGCGCTGCTGGGCGTGGCGCTGGACGTGCCCGCCATCCTGCTGGCCGCCGCCACCGGCGTGGAGGCCTCGGTGCTGATGATGGAGGTCCTGCACGGGCTGCCGTCGCCGCCGCTGGCGCCGGCGCCCGGTTGGGCCGGTCTGGCGCTGCTGGGGTCGGCGTTGCTGTGGCTGTTACCGGCCTGGCCCTGGCCGCGCCGGCTGTTGCTGTTGGGTTTACTGCCCTGGTGGTTGCCCGGCGCCGAGCCGCCGGCCCGGGGCCAGCTGGATCTGATCGTTTTCGAGGTGGGGCAGGGGCAGGCGCTGGCGCTGCGTACCCAGCGCCACCTGGTGCTTTACGACCTGGGGCCGGGCTGGGCCGGCGGGTCGGCGGCGAAAAGCGTGTTGCTGCCCTGGCTGCGGCGCCATGGCCTGACCCCGGACCTCACCATTGTCAGCCACGGTGACGGCGACCACGCCGGCGGCCTGGCGGATCTGGAGCACACCGGGCGCCTGCTGAGCGGCGAGCCCGACCGGGTGGACGGGGCGCGACCGTGCCGGGCCGGGCAGCAATGGCGGTTCGACGGCGTGCGCTTCGAGGTGCTGTGGCCGCCGGACGGGTCGTACCAGGGCAATGCCGCCAGCTGCGTGCTGCGGGTGGACGCCCTGGGCGCCAGTGCGCTGCTGACCGGCGACATCCCCAAACAGGTGGAATACCGGCTGCTGGGGCGGGTGGGCTGCTGACCGGCGACATCCCCAAACAGGTGGAATACCGGCTGCTGGGGCGGGTGGCTCCGGCGACGGTGCTGCAGCTTGCCCATCACGGCAGCGACTCCTCCTCGTCAACCGCCTGGTTGCGGGCTGTGTCGCCGCGCTGGGCGGTGGCCTCGATGGGCTACGCCAACCGCTTCGACCATCCCGACCCGGACGTGGTCGAGCGGCTGGAAGCGGCCGGCGTCACGCTTCTGCGCACCGACCGGACCGGCATGATTGTGTTTCGCCTGGGCGGCCCTGATAATGCCGCGCTTATAACAAAGTGGCGCCGGGCCCATGGTCGGCCCTGGCACCGCGAGCCGGAACTGTGAAAAGGGGATCGCAACGTGCAGGATCTTGTGCAGTCCGGGGGCTGGATGATGCTCCCGATCCTGATCAGCTCGGTGGTGGCGCTGGCCATCGTCGGTGAGCGTTTCTGGACTCTGCGTCCGAACAAGCTGGCGCCGCCGGGCACCTTGCCGCAGGTGCGCGGCTGGCTGAAAAAGGGCCAGTTGAACGCCCAGCGGCTCAAGACGCTGCGCGAGGAGTCGCCGCTGGGGCGGATTCTCGCCACCGGGCTGGCCAATGCCCGCCACGGCCGCGACATCATGAAGGAAAGCATCCAGGAGGAGGCCACCGGCGTGGTCCACGACCTGGAGAAGTACCTCTCCACGCTGGGTTCGATCGCGGCCATCGCGCCGCTGCTCGGGCTGCTGGGTACGGTGATCGGCATGATCGACGTGTTCGCCGCGATCATGATGCACGGCACCGGCGACGCGGCGCAGCTGGCCGGGGGGATCTCCCAGGCCCTGCTGACCACCGCCGCCGGTCTGGTGGTGGCGATCCCGGCGATCTTCTTCCATCGCTTTTTCGTGCGCCGGGTGGAGGAAATCACCGTGGGCATGGAGCAGAGCGCCGTGCACCTGGTCGACCTGGTCCACGGTGAGCGGGAGGCGACTCCGGGGCAGACTCCTGGAGAGAAAACGTGAAGTTCCCGCGCCCCCGCCAGGAAGAGATCAGCGTCAACCTGACGCCGCTGATCGACGTGGTGTTCCTGCTACTGATCTTTTTCATGGTGTCCACCACCTTTACCCGTGAGACTCAGCTTTCACTGACCCTGCCGGAAGCGCAGGGCATGCCGCCGGAGAGCCCGGCGCAGGCGGTGGAGGTGCTGGTCTCGCCGCTCGGGGAATATCTGATCAACGGTGAAAAACTCACCGACAACAGTGAAGCGGGCCTGCGTTCGGCGCTGCTCCGGCTGGGGCAGGACAAAGCCGCCTTGCCGATGATCATCACCGCCGACGCCAACGCCAGCTATCAGGCGGTGGTGCGGGTGATGGATGTGGCCGGTCAGCTGGGCTTTGATAAGCTGTCGCTGACCACCCGTGAAGCCGACGAAGAGGGCCAATGAGCCAACTACCGGATGATGCCTGGCAGACGTACAAACGTCTGCTGTCGTACGTAAAGCCCCACGCCCTGATCCTGTTCGCCAGTGTCATCGGCTACGCCATCTACGCCGCCACCCAGGCCGGCGCCGCGCAACTGGCCGGCTACCTGGGCGAGACCGTGGTCAACCCGGAACCGCACCGCGTGGTGATCGTCTCCATCGCGCCGTTCTTTATCGCGCTGGCCCAGGGGCTCGGCCAGTTCATGGGCAGTTATTCGATGACCTGGGTGGCCCAGGAAATCGTCTACCGGCTGCGCAACGACGTGTTCGGCCATGTGCTGCGTCTGCCGCAGGCGGAGTACAACAACAACGCCTCCGGGCGGATCATGTCGAAGATCATCTTCGACGCCCAGCAGATCACCAGCGCCGGCACCGACGCCTTGATCGTGATGCTGCGCGAGGGCCTTACCGTGATCGGGCTGCTCACCTTCCTGCTGTATCAGAATTGGAAGCTGACGCTGATCCTGCTGATCGCCGCGCCCCTGGTGGGCCTGGTGGTGAACCTCACCAGCAAGCGTTTCCGGCATATCAGCCGCCGTATCCAGGGCTCCATGGGCAATATCACCCAGTTTCTCGGCGAAGCCATCGAGGGCAACCAGGCGGTGAAGATCTTCGGCGGCCAGAAGCTGGAGGCCGACCGCTTTCATTCCGTGAGCCGCCGCTTCGCCCGTCAGAACACCAAACTCAACGCCAGCAAGATCGGCTCCACGGTGATCGTGCAGCTGTTCGTGTCGGTGGCGATCGGCGCGGTCACCTATCTGTACATCACGATGATGGGCGAAGCGCTGACCGTGGGCGGCTTCCTGTCCTACATCGCCGCCGCCGGGATGATCCAGAAGCCGCTCAAGCAGCTCACCGACGTGAACGTGAAAATCCAGCGTGGCGTCACCGGCGCGGCCTCGTTGTTCGAGCTGATGGACCGCCCGGAAGAGCGGGACGAAGGCGACCAGGACCTGCCGCGCACCGACGGCAACATCGAATTCCGCGACGTCACCTTCGGCTATGACCCGGCACAACCGGTGCTGCGCAACCTCAGTCTCAAGGTCAACAGCGGCGAGACGGTGGCGCTGATCGGCCGCTCGGGCGCGGGCAAGAGCACCATTTCAGCGATGCTGCCGCGCTTCTTCGACCCGGATCAGGGTCAGGTGCTGCTCGACGGCGTGCCGTTGCCGGACTACAAGCTGGCCCATCTGCGCCGTCAGATCGCCATGGTCAGCCAGAAAGTGGTGCTGTTTAACGACACCGTGCGCCATAACATCGCCTACGGCGAGATGCGTGACGCCGACGACGCCCAGGTGGAACAGGCCGCCCGCAACGCCTACGCCTGGGACTTCATCCAGGGCCTGGAACACGGCCTGGACACCGAGGTGGGCCAGGATGGCGCCCAGCTTTCCGGCGGCCAGCGCCAGCGCATCGCCATCGCGCGGGCGCTGCTCAAGGACGCGCCGATTCTGATTCTCGACGAGGCCACCAGCGCCCTGGACACGGAGTCGGAGCACCACATCCAACAGGCGCTGGAGCGTCTTATGGAAGGGCGCACCACCCTGGTGATCGCCCATCGGCTGTCCACCATCGAGAAAGCGGACCGCATTCTGGTGCTGGACCAGGGGCAGCTGATCGAGCAGGGCACCCATAGCGAATTGTTGGAAAAGAATGGACTCTACACCCAGCTCTACAAAATGGATTTCGCCGACAACGGCCATGGTTGATTGGCGCCGCCGCGTAGAGCGCGGCTGGTACGAAGGCAGCGGCTGGCTGACGCCGCTGCGCCCGCTGGGCTGGCTGGTGGGGCGCGTGGCCGGCCGCCGGCTGCGCCGCTTCCGGCGGCGCGCCGAGCGGCCGCCGGTGCCGGTGCTGGTGGTCGGTAACGTGGCGGTGGGCGGCACCGGCAAAACGCCGCTGGTGATTGCCCTGGCCCGGCGTGCCCGGGAGCGCGGCCTGAACCCGGTGGTGATCTCCCGGGGCTATGGCGGCCGGGCGGACGCCTACCCACGCGTCGTGGCGTTGCACGACGACCCCCGTGAAGTGGGCGACGAACCGCTGCTGATCGCGCGCCGCGCGGCGGTGCCGGTGGTGCTGGACCCTCAGCGAGACCGCGCCCTGCGGCGGGCGGTCACGGAGTTCCAGCCGGACCTGGTGATCAGCGACGACGGCCTGCAGCACTATGCGTTGCCGCGCTCCAGCGAGGTGGTGGTGATCGACGCCCGCCGCGGCCTCGGCAATCAACGCTGCCTGCCGGCCGGCCCGCTGCGCGAGCCGGCGTCCCGCCTTTCCCAGGTGGATTTCCTGGTCGCCAACGGCGGCGCCTGGCCCGGCGCCACCACCATGCATCTGGTGCCCGGCGATCTGGTGCGGCTGCGCGACGGCGAGACCCTGGACGCGGCGGCGTTCCGCGAGCGTTACGGGGCGGTGCACGGCGTCGCCGGCATCGGCAACCCGGAGCGCTTTTTCCGCACCCTGGCGCTGCTCGGCCTGGCGGTCACCCCGCACGCCTTCGCCGACCATCATGGCTTCACCGCCGCGGACCTGGACTTCGCCGACGGCCGGCCGGTGATCATGACCGAAAAAGATGCGGTAAAATGCCGGGATTTCGACGATCCGCGCCTGTGGATGCTGCCGGTGCACGCCAATTTGCCGCCGGCCACCCTGGACGCCATGATTGATCGTGCATTGCAATCGCAGCCTCAGTAAGGACAGCTATGAGTTTCTATGTGGTAGTGCCGGCGCGGTACGCGTCTTCGCGCCTGCCGGGAAAACCGTTGGCGGATCTGGCCGGCCGGCCGATGGTGGCCCGGGTGGCGGAACGCTGCGCTAAAAGCGGCGCCACGCGGGTGCTGGTGGCCACCGACGACGAGCGCGTCCGCGACGCCGTGGGCGACCAGTGCGAGGTGGTGATGACCCGCGCCGATCATCCCTCCGGCACGGACCGGCTGCAGGAAGTGGCCGAGCAGCTGGGCCTGGCCGATGACGACATCGTGGTCAATGTGCAGGGCGACGAGCCGCTGATCCCGCCCGCCGTGATCGACCAGGTGGCGGAGAACCTGGCCGCCCACCCGGAGTGCCGCATGGCCACCCTGTGCGAGCCCATCGAGCGCGGCATCGATCTGTTCAACCCCAACGTCTGCAAGGTGGTGTTCGACTGCAACGGGCGCGCCCTGTATTTCTCGCGGGCGCCGATCCCCTGGCATCGCGATGCCTTCAGCCAGCAACCGAACCCGCACGATATCGATATGGACCCGGGCTACTGGTGGCGTCATATCGGTATCTATGCCTATCGGGTCGGCTTTCTGCACCAGTTCGTGAGCTGGGAGCCGGCCTCCATGGAAATGCACGAATCCCTGGAGCAATTGCGGGCCCTGGCCAACGGCGTCGCCATCCATGTGGCGCCGGCCCGCGAGCCGGTGCCCGGCGGGGTCGACACGGACATGGATCTGCAGCGCATGCGCCGCCACCTGCGAGCGGAGGAAAACCGGGGATGACGTCGCTGTCGATACTGTTTGTGTGTCTGGGCAACATCTGCCGCTCGCCCACCGCCGAAGCGGTGTTCCGCCAGCGGGTGCGGGACGCCGGCCTGAGCGACCGGCTTCGCATCGAGAGCGCCGGCACCGGCGACTGGCACATCGGCCGGCCGCCGGACCGTCGCGCCAGCGCCGCCGCCGCCGAGCGCGGCTACCCGATGGACGACCTGCGCGCCCGCCAGGTGAGCGCCGAGGACTTCCGCCACTTCGATTACATCCTGGCCATGGACAACAGCAACCTGGCCGACCTGCGCGCGCTCGACCCGGGCCCGGGCGTCGCCCGCGAGGGGCTGGTGCTGGCGCGCTTCCTGGATGTGCTCGGCGATGACGGCCCCGGTGAAGTGCCGGACCCCTACTACGGCGACGAGGACGGTTTCGGCCACGTGCTCAATCTGGTGGAGCGCGCCAGTGACCTGTGGCTGGCGCGGTTGCGGGAGCGGCTGTGATCGAACACGACGCCGACCTGAGCGGCGCCAACACCCTGGCGCTGCCGGCCCGGGCCCGACGGCTGGCGCGGCCCACGGACGTGGCCGCGCTGGGCGAACTGCTGGCCGGGCGCGACCCGGGCGAGCCGCTCTACGTGCTTGGCGAGGGCAGCAACGTGGTGCTGCGCGGCGACCTGCCGGGCCTCACGGTGATCCCCGCGTTCGACGGCATCGACTACCTGGATGAGAGCGCGGATCAGGTGCGGGTGCGCGTCGGCGCCGGCGTGGTCTGGGACCGGCTGGTGGCGGACACTGTGGCGCGCGGCTGGGGCGGCCTGGAAAACCTGTCCCTGATTCCCGGCACCGCCGGCGCCGCCCCGTTTCAGAACATCGGCGCCTACGGCGTGGAGCTGGCCGATTGCCTGGAAAGCGTGGACACCGTGGCGGTGGCCGACGGCCGGGCAGGGCGCTTTCGCGCCGATCAGTGCGAATTCGACTACCGCGACAGCCTGTTCAAGAGCCGCCGACGGGGCGAATTCATCATCACCGGCATCACCCTGCGGCTGCACCGCCATGGCGCCCGCCGGGTGGACTACGGCGGCCTGGCCGAGCGCTTCGCCGGCCAGGACCCGCGCACCCTGGCCCCGGCCACGGTGCGGGCGGCGGTGATCGAACTGCGGCAAAGCAAGCTGCCCGACCCGGCGGTGCTGCCCAACGCCGGCAGCTTTTTCAAGAATCCGGTGGTCAGCGCGGCGGAGCTGGCACGGCTGAAAGCCGACTATCCGAAGCTGGTGTCCTTCCCGCACCCGGACGGTGCCAAGCTGGCCGCCGGCTGGCTGATCGAGGACGCCGGCTGGAAAGGCCGCCGGCTGGGGCCGGTGGGCATGCACCGGGACCAGGCCCTGGTGCTGGTCAACCACGGCGGCGCCCGCGCCGACGACGTGCTGGCGCTGGCCGCCGCCGTGCGCGAGGACGTGCTGGCCCGTTTCGGCGTGACGCTGGAACAGGAGCCGGTGGCGTTGCCCTGACGCTGACCCGCCAGGGTGTAAGCTTTGTGTTTTGCCGCCGGGCGCCAGTGGTTCTCACGGGGCGCGCCTGTTAGCCTGAACCGGCCTTGCCGCCACGGCGGAACCGATAAGAAATCAGGATTGTCCTCTGTTCATGCACCCCTTGGTAGTTTCCTGGTCCGGGGCGCGCGCCGCCGTTCTGTCCGCGCTGCTGCTGGCGCTGGCCGCCTGCGCCGGCCAGCCGCCATCGTCGTCGCCGCCGGTGGCCACGCCGGAGCTGTTTTCCCGTTCCGGCGAGGCCGCCGCCCCGCAGCAGTGGTGGGTGGCCTTCGACGATGCCGCCCTCAACCGTCTGGTGGACCGCGCCCTGGGCGCCAACCTGGATCTGCAGGCCGCCTATGAGCGCCTCAACCAGGCCCGCGCGGTGCGGGCACGCCAGGAAGCGGGTCTGTTCCCCAGCCTGGAGGCGCGCGCCGGCGCCGAGCGCCGCGACGACGGCGACAGTGAGACCGATCTGTTCAGCGCCGGGCTGGCGGCGGAGTACGAACTGGATCTGTGGGGCCGGGTGCGCGCCGAGGCCGACGCCGAAGCCTTCCGCGTGGCGGCCAGTGGCGCCGACTACCAGGCCGCCGCGCTGTCCCTGGCCGCCGAGGTGGCCAACACCTGGTTCGAACTGCTCACCCAGCGCACCCAGCAGGAGCTGGCGAGCGCCCAACTGGACACCAACCGGGACGTGCTGTCGCTGATCCGTGCCCGTTTCGGCATCGGCGAAAGCGCCAGCGCCGACGTGCTGCGCCAGCGCCAGCTGGTGGAAGCGTCCCGCGAGCAATTGCTCACCGTGCAGGCCCGCACCCGGGTGATCGAGCACCAGTTGGCGGTGCTGCTGGGCGAGCCGCCCAAGGGGGTGGTGTTCCCCGACGACGGCACCCTGCCGGCGTTGCCGCCGCTGCCCGCCACCGGCGTGCCGGCGGAACTGGTGCGGCGCCGGCCGGATCTCCGGCAGGCCTATTTCCAATTGCAGGCGGCGGACGCGGACCTGGCCTCGGCGGTGGCCGAGCGGTTTCCCCGTTTGACCCTGTCCGCGTCGCTGAGCAATGAAACCACGGACAGCGAGGCCCTGTTCGACGACTGGCTGGCGACCCTGGCCGGCAACCTGGTGTTGCCGCTGATCGACGGCGGCCAGCGCCGCGCCGAGGCGCGCCGCTTCCGTTCGCTGCGCGAGCAACGGCTGTATGAGTACGGGCAGGCGACGCTGGTGGCGTTCCAGGAAGTGGAGGACGCCCTGGTTCAGGAGCGCCAGCAGCAGCGGCGCATGGAGAGCCTGCGCGAGCAGCTGGCACTGGCGGACAGCGCCTACCGGCAATTGCGCATTCAGTACGTTAACGGCGCGGTCGGCTACCTGGAGGTGCTGAGCGCGCTCCAGGAACGCCAGGAACTGCGCCGCACCCTGATCACCGCCCGCCAGGAGCTGCTGGCGTTCCGGGTGGCCCTGTACCGGGCGCTGGCCGGCGGTTTCCCGGTGCCCGAAGAGGAAGAAAACGCAGAGCAACACGGTGGACGACCAGGCCGCGCGCCCGGAGAGCGGGCGGGCCGGGCGCGGCAAGACGGCGCTGGTGTCGGTGCTGATCCTGCTCGCCGGCGTGGCGCTGATGGTGCTGATCTTCAAGACCGAGCCCACCGCCACGCGCGGCGATGTGGCGCGGGAAACCGCCATGCTGGTGGAGGTACGCAGCGCCGAACGGGGCCGCTTCACCCCGGTGATTGAAGTGATGGGCCGGGTGGTGCCGGCCCGGGAAGTGACCCTGCAGCCGCGCGTCAGCGGCCGTGTCATCGAGCTGGCCGAGGCATTCGAGCCCGGCGGCCGGGTGGCCGAGGGCACCGCCCTGTTGCGCATCGATCCGGCGGATTACCAGGCCGCGCTGCGGCAACGGCGCAGTGAGCTGGCGCAGGCGCGCGCCGATCTGGAACTGGAGCAGGGCCGCCAGGCGGTGGCCGAACAGGATTTCGAATTGCTGGGTGAAGAGCTGGACGAGGGCAACCGGCACCTGGTGCTGCGCCAGCCGCAGTTGAAGCAGGCCCGTGCCCGGGTGGATTTCGCCGAGGCGGCCCTGCGTCGCGCCGAACTGGATCTCCAGCGTACCCGTATCAGCGCGCCCTTCGACGCCCAGATCCTGTCCCGCGACGTGGCCACCGGCTCCCAGGTGAGCACCGGCGACAGCCTGGCCCGGCTGGTGGCCACGGACCGTTACTGGGTGTCGGCCAGCGTACCGCTGTCGCAACTGCGCTGGCTGCGCTTCGCCGAAGAGGACGGCGAGCAGGGCGCGCCCGTCACCCTGCGCCACGAGGCCGCCTGGGGGCCGTCACGGAGCCGCCAGGGCCGCCTGCAGCGGCTGGTCGGCGAGCTGGACGCCAACGCCCGCCTGGCGCGGGTGCTGGTCAGTGTCGAGGACCCGCTGGCGTTGCAGTCGGAGGCCGGCGCGCCGAGCCTGATTCTCGGCGCCTTCGTGCGCACCGCCATCGAAGGCCGGGCGCTGGACGACGTGGTGCGTCTGGACCGCGATCTGCTGCGCCGCGAGGACACGGTCTGGGTGATGGAGGACGGCGCCCTGGATATCCGCGACGTCACCGTGCTGCTGCGTGACAATGACTACGTCTACCTCAGCGACGGGCTCGACCAGGGCGATCAGGTGGTGGCCACCGATCTGGCCACGGTGGTGGACGGCGCCGCCCTTCGTCTCGAGGACGCCGCCGGCGCGGAGACCATGGAATGAGCGCGCCGCGCCGCCAGGGCTGGGTGGGCCCGATCGAGTGGATGGCGCGCAACAGCATCGCCGCCAACCTGCTGATGATTCTGCTGCTCGGCGGCGGCCTGTGGATGGCGGTGCAGGTCCAGAAAGAGATCTTCCCGGAAGCCCAGCTCGACGTTGTCGAAGTGGAGGTGACCTACCCCGGCGCCGCGCCCGAGGAGGTGGAGCAGGGCGTGTTGATGCCGGTGGAAGAGGCGGTGCAGGGCGTCGAGAGCATCGAGGAAATGGTGTCCACGGCCCGCGAAGGCAGCGGCGTGATTCAGCTGGAGCTGGTGGCCGGCGCCAACCGGATGCAGGCGCTGCAGGACATCGAACAGGCGGTGGACCGGGTGCGCACCTTCCCGGACCAGGCGGAAGAGCCGCGCGTGCGCCTGCAGGCGCGCACCCGCGATGTGATGGAGCTGGTGCTGTACGGCGAAGTGGACATCTGGACCCTGCGCCAGCTCGGCGAGCAGGTGCGCAACCGCCTGCTCAGCGAGTCCGCGGTGACCCGGGCGGACATCAGCGACGTGCCCGATTACCTGACCAGCGTGGAAATTTCCCAGGCCACGCTGCGCGAGTACGACCTGACCCTGGACCAGGTGGCGTCGATCATCGAGCAGTCCAGCCGCGACGTGCCCGCCGGCAATCTGGCCACCGACAACGGCGAGATTCTGCTGCGCCTGAAAGAGCGCAAGCAGTGGGCTGACGAGTTTTCCCGCATCGTGGTGAGCCGCGCGGATTCCGGCGCGGTGGTGACCCTGGGCGACATCGCCACGGTGCGCGACGGCTTCGAGGACACCGGTTTCCACTCCCGTTTCAACGGCCAGCCGTCGGTGGAGATCGAGATCTTCCGCACCGGCAGCCAGTCGCCGCTGGACATCGCCGCGGCGGTGGAAGGGGTGATGGCGGAACTCAAGACCACCTTGCCCGACCCGGTTCAAGTGCGCATCGACAGCAACCGCGCCGAGCAGTTTGAAAGCCGCATGGACATGCTGCTGAAGAACGGCATCCTGGCGATGGTGATCGTGCTGGTGATTCTCAGCCTGTTCCTGGAGTACCGGCTGGCGTTCTGGATCATGATGGGCATGACCGTGTCCTTCGTCGGCGGGGTGCTGTTCCTGCCGGCCATGGGCGTGAGCGTGAACATGATCTCCATGTTCGGCTTCCTGATGGTGCTGGGCATCGTGGTGGACGACGCCATCGTGGTGGGCGAGAACATCTACGAGTACCGCGAGCAGGGCATGAGTTTCATGGACGCGGCGGTGCAGGGCGCCCGTGATATCGCCGGGCCGGTCACCTTTAGTATTCTCACCAACATCGTCGCCTTCATGCCGCTGCTGTTCATGCCCGGCGTCACCGGTAATTTCTGGTGGCCGCTGGGGGCGGTGGTGATCGTGGTGCTGGCGATCTCGCTGTTCGAAGCGCTGTTCATTCTGCCGGCCCACCTGGCGCACAGCGGCAAGGGTACGGTGACCGTCTACGGGCGCGCCCTGCACCGCGTGCAGCGCCGCTTCTCCGGCTATTTCCAGACGCTGGTGGAGCGCGGCTACCGGCCGCTGCTGGACCGGGCGCTGCGCTATCGCTACGTGATCCTGAGCGCCGCTCTGACCCTGATGCTGGTGGTGGGCGCCTACGCCGGTAGCGACCACATGGGCATGATCATGATGCCGGAAGTGCCGGCGGACGAGATCGAAGCGGGCATCCGTCTGCCGGTGGGCACCACGCCGCGCCAGGCCGGTGAGCTGGCCCTGGCGCTGACCCGGGAAACCGAGCGGCTGTTCGAGGAAAACGATCTGGCACGCAACGCCGAGGGCATCAAGACCAACGTGCGCGGCGAGCAGAAAATCGACGTGGAGCTGGTGTTAAAGCCGGAACACGAACGGGACATGACGGTGCAGCAGATCGTCGAGCTGTGGCGGGACCAGATCGGTGATTTCAAGGGCGTCGATCAGATCACCTTCGAGGCGGAGCAGGGCCCCGGGTCCTGGCGCGACGATATCAGCGTGGACCTCAGCCATACCGATATCGACGTGCTCGCCAAGGCCAGCGAGCGCCTGCTGAACGCCATGAAAGGCCTGTCCCAGACCCGCAACGTCAACGACAGCTACACCACCGGTAAACCGCAGTTCGACGTCAGCCTGACGCCGCAGGCGGACGCCCTGGGCCTCACCGGCGCCGAGGTGGGCCGGCAGCTGCGGGATGCGTTTTACGGCGCCATCGCGCTGCGACAACTGCGCGGCATCAACGAAAACGAAATCCGCGTGCGGCTGCCGGAAGAGGAGCGTCAGGACCTGCGTTACCTGGACACCTTCGTGGTGCAGCTGCCGGAGGGCGGCGAAGTGCCGCTGACCGACGTGGCCAGCGTCACCATCAGCGAGTCGTTCCGCTCCATCGACCGCCGCGACGGGCGCCGGGTGATCACCGTGGGCACCGACGTGCTGCCGAAAAGCGCCACCAGCCAGGTGCTCGCCGTGGTCCGCGACGAGCTGCTGCCGCAACTGCGCGCCGATTACCCGGGCCTGACCTGGACCTTCCAGGGCGGCCAGGCGGACATGCGCGAATCCACCTCGGCGCTGTGGGGCGGCTTCGCCCTGGCACTGGGCGTGATCTTCGCGCTGCTGGCGGTGGCGTTCGGCAGCTACCTGCAGCCGCTGGTGGTGATGCTGGCGATTCCGTTCGGCGCCGTGGGCGCGGTGCTCGGCCACATTCTGCTGGGCATGGACCTGTCCCTGGTCAGCTTCATGGGCATCATCGCCCTGGCCGGGGTGGTGGTGAACGATTCGCTGATCATGGTCGACTACGCCAACCGCCAGCGGCACCGGCTGGGCGCCGCCCGGGCGGTCTATGAAGCGGGCCTGCGCCGCTTCCGGCCGATTCTTCTCACCACCATGACCACCTTCGCCGGGCTGATGCCGATCATCTTCGAAACCTCCCTGCAGGCCGCTTACCTGATCCCCATGGCGGTGTCCCTGGGCTTCGGCATCGTGTTCGCCACCGCGCTGATTCTGTTCGTGGTGCCGTGCCTCTACCTGGCCCTCGACGACCTCATGGGCGCCATCGACACGCGCCGCCGGGCCTTCAAGTATTCCGACGGCACATAAAAAAACCGCCCCGAAGGGCGGTTTTTTTATTGGTGTGACCGTCGGGTGGACCGATCAGGCACCGGGGTTGCCGTCGCCGGAATTTTCCCGGGCGGCTTGTTCCGCCTGTTGCTGACGGCGGCGCAGGCGCGGGTCATTGCTGGCGCGCCCGGCCGGACGCTCCGGCGCCACCGGCTTGCTGAACGCCGGGGTGGCCGGCTGTTCCGCTTCGCCGGTCTCCGCCTTGGCCGGCGCTTGTTCGGCGGCCGGTGCGGGTTTGGCGGCGGGTTGGCGTTCCGGCTGCGGTACCGGCTGGCCCGGTTTGCGGTCACGCGGGTCGTTGCCGGCACGGCGGACCTGATCCGCTGCCGTTGAAGGCGCCTGCTCGGAAGAAGACTCCTCCGCCTTGGGTGAAGGCTCTTCCGCTTTCGCCGCGGGCTCCTCAGCCTTGGCTGAGGGTTCTTCCGCTTTCGCCGGCTGTTCAGCCTTGGCTGAGGGCTCTTCCGCTTTTGCTGAAGGCTCTTCTGTCTTCGCCGAGGGCTCTTCCGCTTTTGCTGAAGGCTCTTCCGCTTTAGCTGAAGACGCTTCTTTGGCCGGAGCTTCTTCGGCTTTTGCTGAAGGTTCTTCCGGCTTGGCTGAAGGCTTTTCTACCTCGGCTGAAGGCTCCTCTACCTTGGCGGAAGGCTCTTCCTCTTTGGCTGAAGGGGTTTCTGCCTTAGTTGAAGGCTCCTCTACCTTAGCCGGGGACTCCTCTGCTTTAGCCGAGGGCTCGTCTGCTTTCGCTGACGGTTGTTCCGCCTTGGCTGAGGGCTCTTCCACCTTCGCTGAAGGCTCTTCCACCTTCGCTGAAGGCTCTTCAGCTTTGGCTGAGGGCTCCTCCGTTTTGGCTGAGGGCTCTTCCGGCTTAGCTGACGGCGCTTCCTGACTGGCGGGCTTCTGCGCTTTGGCTGAAGGGGCCTCGGCAGAGGGCGCCGGCGCGGCGGCCTTGGGCTGCTCTTCCTGACGGGCGGCGGCGGCCTGGGGCGCCTGAGCCTCGGTGGCCTGTTCCGCGCTCGGCTTGGCGGCGGCGGTTTTCGGTTCGCCGTGCTCTTCGGCGGGCACCAGTTTGGCCTTGGGCGGACGGCTGTCACCACGCTCCTGATCACGACCGGGGGTGTTGTCCTCGGACGTCATGCGCGGCGGCGGGCCGCCGGCGGTGGTCTGGTCGTCACTCTGGGCGCCTTTATCCTGGGCCGCTTTGTCCTGGGCGCCGGGACGCTGGCGCTCGCGCAGGGGACGGTCGTCCTTGCTGTCGGTGCGGCGCTGGGCTTTGGGGCCGTCGTCCTTGCGCGGGCCTTTGCCGGCGCCACCTTTGGACTCGCCTTTGTTATCCGGCTTGGCGTCCTGCTTATTGTCCTGCTTGGACTCCGGCTTACCGCTGTCGGCGCTTTTCTGGTCGTCGCTTCGGTTGTCGGCACCACGGTTGTCGCCGTTGCGGTTGTCACCGCCCCGGTTGCCGCCACGGCCGCCACGACGGTTGCGGCCGCCACGGCGGTTGCCGCCTTCGCTCTTGCCGTCCTGGTTGTCGTCCTTGCGGTTCTCGCCACGGTTATCGCCACCACGACCGTCGCCGCCCCGGTTATCGCCGTCGGCGTTCCGGTTGCGGTTGCCGCCGTTGCGGCGGCCGCCACGGCGGTTATCACCGCCACGGTTGTTGTTGCCCCGGGCGTCGGCTTTGCCGTCCCGGTTCTGGCGGTTGCCGCGCTGGCCGTCGCGCTTGCCGTCAAGCTGCTGTTTCTCGTCCTCGGAGGCGCTGAACAGCGCCGCCAGCCAGGTGAAGAAACGGGCCAGCAGACCCGGCTCCAGCGGCGGCTTCGGCGCGGTGGCGGGCTTCTTGGAGGGCGCCTTGGCGGCGGCGGCTTCCGGTTTCGGCTCCGGCTGCGGTTTGGGCGGCGGCGGCGCGGTGTCCGGCGCCACCAGCTTCACCGCCGGCTCCTGGGTTTTGATTTCGGTGTCCTGGGCGGACAGGGTGGCCGGGTCCTGCTGGCCTTCCAGCAGCTCCAGCTCGTGGCTCACCTGGGCCTTGGTCTGGTCGTCGCGAATGCGCTCGACCTGGAAGTGCGGGGTTTCCAGGTTGGGGTTGGGGATAATCAGCACGCGCACTTTGTGGATGCTTTCGATTTCCCGCAGTACCGGGCGCTTCTCGTTGAGCAGGTAGGTGGCCACGGCCACCGGCACCTGGGCCTGGATCTCCCCGGTGCGCTCCTTCATTACCTCTTCCTCGATCAGGCGGAGGATGCTCAAGGCCAGGGATTTCACGTCGCGGATATGGCCCAGGCCGTCACAGCGCGGGCACACGATGCTGGACGTCTCGCCGAGGCTGGGGCGCAGCCGCTGGCGGGACAGTTCCAGCAGGCCGAAGCGGGAGATACGGCCCAGTTGAATACGGGCACGGTCCGCTTCCAGCGCGTCGCGCATGCGGTTTTCCACTTCGCGTTGATTGCGCGCCGGGCCCATGTCGATGAAATCGACCACGATCAGGCCGCCGATGTCGCGCAGGCGCAGCTGGCGGGCGATCTCTTCCGCCGCTTCCAGATTGGTCTGCAGCGCGGTTTCCTCGATGTCGGCGCCCTTGGTGGCGCGCGAGGAGTTGATGTCGATGGACACCAGCGCTTCGGTGGGATCGATGACGATGGAGCCGCCGGAGGGCAGCTTCACTTCACGTTCGAAGGCGGTCTCGATCTGCGACTCGATCTGGTAACGGGAGAACAGCGGCGTGTCGTCGTTATACAGCTTCAGCTTGTGCTGAAAATCGGTCATCACCTGCTGCACGAACGCCTGGGCCTCGTTGTAGACCTTTTCGGAATCGATCAGGACTTCGCCGATGTCCTTGCGCAGGTAATCGCGGATCGCGCGGATGATGACGTTGGATTCCTGGTACACCAGGAAGGGCGCTTTACGGGTTTCCGACGCCTCGGCGATCGAGCCCCACAGCTTGAGCAGGTAGTTGAGGTCCCACTGCAGTTCCTCGGCGCCGCGGCCCAGGCCGGCGGTGCGCACGATCACGCCCATTTCGTCGGGGATGTCCAGGCTGCCCAGGGCTTCCTTGAGCTGCTGGCGCTCCTCGCCCTCGATGCGGCGGGAAATGCCGCCGGCGCGCGGGTTGTTGGGCATCAGCACCAGGTAGCGGCCGGCCAGGCTGATAAAGGTGGTGAGCGCGGCGCCTTTGTTACCGCGCTCCTCTTTGTCCACCTGAATGATGATTTCCTGACCTTCCTTGATCACATCCTTGATATTGATGCGGCCCTGGATGTCCTTGGGGTCTTTCTGGAAGTACTGGCGGGAAATTTCCTTGAGGGGCAGGAAACCGTGACGCTCGGCGCCGAAATCCACGAAGGCGGCTTCCAGGGACGGCTCGATGCGGGTGATCTTGCCTTTATAGATGTTGGCTTTTTTCTGTTCGCGGGTGCGATGCTCGATGTCCAGATCATAAAGTCTCTGGCCATCCACCAGCGCCACCCGGACTTCTTCCGGATGGCTGGCGTTGATTAACATTCGTTTCATTGTTGTGCTACCACAAGGTTCGTGGCGGCATGCAGCGGGCCGGTATCAATACCGGTATCAGACCTCTTACCCTGGTGGGGAGGCGGAAGAGTGGCGAGCAGGCAATGCTCACGCGTGGCGGCGCTGGGCGCTCGGACGACGTTGGTAATCTGCCTGTCTTCTACCTTTCCTGTTCCTCTCCGGGCTTGTGAAGTTGTGCCGTTGGCGTTGCTGGCGGGGCCTTGGCCCCTCTATCCGCGTTACGCTGTGCCCGGCGCGTCAAACGCGCCGTGCCGGGTAAACTTTACCGTCTGTGTACCGGTTGGGGTGTCGGCAAGGGGCGCTATTGGCGCTGCTCGCCGGCAGCCCGGCTATGTCTTCGACCTGTGCCGCAGACCACCTGGTGTTGGTTGTCGGTAATCCGCCGGGGAGTTGTGTTGCCGCCGGGGGATTGGCTGCAGCGTCGGGGCCTTTCGGGCCCGTTCGATTCTTGTCGGGCGGGCTGGCGGGTGTTGGTGTACCGACGGCGAATGATCGCTGCGCGTCGCCGTTGGCCAGCCCGGGCCGACGGCTGACTATACCAGTAAAATCACAGTCTGATCAATCAGATAGATGGGCGAGGCATGAGCGCGCCGTGAACACCGACACCGCTGGCGGAGCCGCGCCCGCTTGGCTAGAATCGCCGCATGTCAGATACCCCCGCCGCCGATCGCGTCACTTTCGTTACCATCGATGAAGGCCGTGACGGCCAACGCCTTGATAATTTCCTGATCACCCACCTCAAGGGTGTGCCCCGTTCGCGCATCTATCGGATTATCCGATCCGGCGAGGTGCGGGTGAACAAGAAGCGCGCCAAGCAGACCACCCGCCTGGCCGTGGACGACGTGGTGCGCGTTCCGCCGGTGCGCACCAGCGAGTCCCAGGCGCCGCCGGTGGTGAGCGGCGGGCTGGCCGAGCGGCTGGCGCGGGCGCTGCTCTACGAGGACGATCAAATCTTCATCTTTAATAAGCCCGCCGGGCTGGCGGTGCACGGCGGCAGCGGGGTCAGCCTGGGGCTGATCGAGGCGCTGCGGGTGCTCTATCCGGAAGAGCGCAACCTGGAGCTGGTGCACCGGCTCGACCGGGACACCAGCGGCTGCATCATGGTCGCCCGCCACCGGGGCTTTTTGCGGCGCCTGCAGAAATTGATGCAGCAGGGCGGGGTGGAGAAGCGCTACTGGCTGCTGTGCCAGGGGTTTAAAGGCAGCGAGCGGCGCATGGAAGCGCCCCTGCTGAAGATCACCCAGGGCAACGAGCGGATGGTGCGGGTGTCCCGCGAGGGCAAGGCCTCGGTGACCGATTTCACGCTGGTGGAGCGGTTCGGCGACGCCGCCCTGGTGGAGGCGCGCCTGGGTACCGGCCGCACCCATCAGATCCGGGTGCACAGCCAGTTCGGCGGCTTCCCGATTCTCGGCGACGATAAATACGGCAGCCGCAAGGGCGACGCGCGGCTGGAAGCGCTCGGGCACCGCCGCCTGTGTCTGCACGCCCGGTCGCTGGTGTTCCGCCACCCGCAGAGCGGCGAAACCATCAAGGTCAACGCGCCGCTGGACGAGGATTTCGAGGCCATCCTGGCGGCGCTGCGGTCGGATAAACGCTGATGGCCTACCAATTGGTGATTTTCGACTGGGACGGCACGGTGATGGACTCCACCGGGCGTATCATTGCCTGCATGCACCAGGCCGGCGCCGATCTTTGTCTGCCAGTGTTGGAGGACGACGCCGTGCGCGAGATCATCGGGCTGGGTCTGCCGGAAGCGCTGCGCACCCTTTACCCGGGCATCGGCGACCGGGATCTGGAGCGCATGCGCGAGCGTTACGCGGTGCATTTCGTGGCCGCCGAGGCGAGCCCCAGCCGGCTCTACCCGGGCGCCCGCGAGACGCTGGCGGCGCTGCGCGCCGCCGGATTGCGCCTGGCGGTGGCCACCGGCAAGAGCCGCAAGGGGCTGGACCGGGTGTGGGCGAGCAGTGGGCTGGGCGACAGTTTCGATGCCTCCCGCTGCGCCGACGAGACCCATTCCAAGCCGCACCCGGCCATGGTCACGGAGTTATTGACCGAACTGGGCGTGGCGCCGGAGCGGGCGCTGGTGGTCGGGGATACGTCCTTTGATCTGCAGATGGCGCGCGACGCCGGTGTCGACCGGGTGGCGGTGAGTTACGGCGCCCATCCGGTGGACCGTTTGATGAACTTTCACCCGCTGGCGGTGATCGATGCTTTACCGCAGTTGCTGCCGTTACTCGGCGTGGACTGCGAAACACACTTCGAGGAGACAGTGTAGATGGAGTCCGACAACAACAGCCCGGCGAACAGCGGCCCCACCAGTAAAGAGTGGAAGCTGCTCGAGAAGCTGCTCGGCCAGGCCCAGGCGGAACAGCGCAAGACCCGCCGCTGGGGCATCTTCTTCAAGAGCCTGACCTTTATCTATCTGTTCGCGCTGCTGTTCATGATGACCGGCAGCCGCTCCGGGGACGCCATGGCGGTGGCCGAGCCCCACGTGGCGGTGGTCGACCTGAACGGCGTGATCATGGCGGATTCCGAAGCCAGCGCCGATCTGATCAGCCGCGGGCTGCGCGACGCCTTCGAGGCGGAGAACGCCGAAGCGGTGCTGCTGCGCGTCAACAGCCCGGGCGGTTCGCCGGTGCAGTCGAACTTCGTGTTCAACGAAATCCAGCGGCTGCGCGCCGAATACCCGGATAAGAAGCTGTACGCGGCGATCACCGATATGGGCGCCTCCGGCGCCTATTACATCGCCGCCGCCGCCGACCAGATCTACGCCGACCCGGCCAGCATCGTCGGCTCCATCGGCGTGATCATGGCCAGCTTCGGGGTGCAGGAAGCCGCCGAGAAGCTGGGCGTGGAGCGCCGCGTGTACACCGCCGGCGAGAATAAGGCGCTGCTCGACCCGTTCTC
>Ga0208316_1000740_pt1 | contig 23862 bp, 19 predicted proteins | sample MalvireepMed_231_FD_184240 | JGI IMG/M metagenome (GOLD analysis project Ga0208316, IMG submission 184240) | Marine viral communities from the Global Malaspina Expedition - Malaspina viral metaG DeepMed_231 (SPAdes) (version 2) | ecosystem: Environmental > Aquatic > Marine > Oceanic | place... | reverse complement strand
TTGTCGTCGCTGCCGTTGACGGTCAGGAAATGGAACTGCCCCGAATGTGGCGCAAACCATGACCGCGACCACAACGCCGCAACCAACATTAAAGCCGCCGGGCTGGCGGTGTTAGCCCTTGGAGAGAATGTAAGCGGCATGGCGTCAGTCTCCATGTCCTGTTCTCGGTGAATTGGGAATCTCCTTCCTTTAGGGAGGGGAGCAGTCAAATCTGCTTGTTTCTCTTTACTATCCAACCGTTGTCGATGGGAGTTATGCCAATGAAACGTCGTCACTTTTTAGGCTTAGCCGGCTTAACCGGCTTAGCGGGTGTTTTGCCGGGTGTCTCGTTTGGCTTTCCGCGCCTTGATCTTGAGGCTGCCCCAGATTTAGGTGCTGCGCGAAGAGGGGGTAGAGGCAGCATTCTCAAGCCCCTTGGATAAGCAGTACGATGAAGGCGCATACCACTGTGCAGGCTGCGATTTGCTGCTGTTCACCAGTGCCATGAAGTACGACCCTGGCACCGGCCTGCGTTGGTGTAATAACGGCGTTGTGCTGCGCTTTGTGCCCGCCTAACGTTGGGAGTAAAGGGCAATCCATGCCAGTCTAGGTGGTTTGTGGTACCTTGTCGGCACCTCGAATGCTGCATGAGTTAGTTGCACGTTATGGATGTCAAACAACGCATTACTGCACGCTTGGCCGAAGAGCTAAGCGTCCGGCCTGAACAGGTCGCCGCAACGGTAGAGCTTCTGGATGGTGGCGCTACCGTTCCTTTTATTGCCCGTTACCGTAAAGAAGTCACTGGCGCGCTGGATGATACGCAGCTTCGCCAGTTGGACGAACGCCTGCGCTACCTGCGCGAGCTTGAAGAGCGTCGTGAAGCGGTACTGGCCGCCATCGATGAGCAGGGCAAGTTAGACCCCACACTCAAAGCGACCATTCAGGCCGCCGATACCAAGCAGCGTTTGGAAGATTTATACCTCCCCTTCAAGAAAAAGCGCCGCACCAAAGCCCAAATTGCCCGTGAAGCCGGGTTAGAGCCCCTGGCGGATGCGCTGTTAGCGAATCCAACGCTTGACCCCGAAAGCGAAGCCGCTCAATACCTGCGCGAAGCCGAAGGGGATATCCCCGCCATTGAAGATGCCAAGGCGGCGCTGGATGGTGCCAAGCAGATTCTGATGGAGCGCTTTGCCGAAGACCCCGAGCTGATTGGTCAACTGCGGGAGCGGCTATGGCAAGAGGGCGAGCTCAGTGCGCGCGTGCTGGATGGCAAACAGCAGGAGGGCGCGAAGTTCTCCGACTACTTCGAGCACGACGAAAAGCTGGCGAAAGTGCCCTCGCACCGGGCGTTGGCCATGTTCCGTGGCCGCAACGAAGGCATCTTAAGCCTAGCGATCCGTTTGCCGGGCGAAGACGACGCACCCATTCATCCCGCCCAAGTGGCGATTGCCAAGCACGTAGGCATTAGTGATGAGGGACGCGCGGCGGATAAATGGTTAAGCGAAGTAGTTCGCTGGACCTGGCGCGTGAAGCTTTACACCGCGTTGGAAACCGAACTACTGGGCCGCCTGCGTGAACACGCCGAGCAGACCGCCATCGACGTATTTGCCGCCAACCTGAAAGACCTACTACTGGCAGCGCCTGCCGGGCAGAAAGTCACGTTGGCATTAGACCCCGGCCTGCGCACCGGCTGTAAAGTAGCGGTGATCGACGCCACCGGTCAGTTTATTGACCAAGCAACGATCTACCCCCATGCGCCGCAAAACCGCTGGGATGAATCCCTTAACGTGCTGGCCAAGCTAGTAAAACAGCACGGTGTGGAGCTGATCGCGGTAGGTAACGGCACCGCCAGCCGCGAAACCGACAAGCTCGCGGGCGAGCTGGTAAAAGCGCTGGCCCCAGCCCATCGGCTGAGAAAGGTAATGGTATCCGAGGCGGGCGCATCGGTGTATTCGGCATCCGAGTACGCCGCGCGGGAACTCCCGGATCTGGACGTGACGATTCGCGGCGCTGTCTCTATCGCTCGCCGCTTACAAGACCCTTTAGCCGAGCTGGTGAAGATCGAGCCCAAATCCATTGGTGTGGGCCAGTATCAGCACGATGTTTCCCAAGTGCAGCTCTCTCGCAGCTTGGAAGCCGTGATTGAGGACTGTGTTAACGCCGTGGGCGTGGATCTCAATACCGCGTCCAGCGCGCTGCTTTCCCGTGTGGCAGGCCTAAGCGCCGCTATTGCCGAAAATATCGTCGCTCAGCGCAATCGGCAGGGGGCATTCAAGAGCCGTAAAGAGCTGCTTGAAGTGAGCCGCCTTGGCCCGAAAACCTTCGAGCAGTGCGCAGGCTTTTTGCGTATTAGCAATGCTGAGAACCCGCTGGATGCCAGTGCCGTTCACCCCGAGGCGTATACGCTAGTGGAGCGCATCGCCAAACAGAATAGCCGTGATGTGAAAGGTTTGATTGGCGACAGCACGACCCTGAAAGCACTCAAGCCCGCCGACTTCGCTGACGAGCGTTTTGGTGTACCCACCGTGAGCGATATTCTCAAAGAATTGGATAAGCCCGGCCGCGACCCGCGCCCAGAGTTCAAAGCCGCTGAATTCCGAGAGGGCGTTGAAACCCTCAAAGACCTAAAGCTCGGCATGGTGCTGGAAGGAACCGTCACCAATGTGACCCACTTCGGGGCATTTGTGGATATTGGCGTTCACCAAGACGGCCTCGTGCATATCTCGGCGCTTTCCGACCGCTTTATTGATGACCCGCGTAGCGTTGTTAAGGCGGGCGATATCGTCACGGTCAAAGTGATGAGCGTAGACATTCCGCGTAAACGGGTAGGGCTATCCATGCGTTTGGATGACGAGCCGGAACAGCCCGATGCACCAGGCAGCACGGCCTCGGCAGCGCCGCGCAAACCCGCTCGCAGCAGCCGCCAAGGCGGGCAGCGCCAGGGCAATCAGCAGAGCGAACCCCCTGCTGCGATGGGTGCGCTTGGGGCTGCGCTGATGAAAGCCAAGCGGGGCAAATAGCCGCGCGTCTTGAATATTTAACCATTGTCGCCATATCCTGCTGTCTATTCTCGATGAGAAAGCAGGGTAATGGTTATGGCGATGCCAGCTGACTTCAACAAGGCCTGCTTAATGCAGGCCTTACTAACAAGGAGTGTTCACCTTGTCTGAACCTCTCACTGTGCCATCTTCGCTCACCGCCCAGGTAGAGCGGCTGCTGCCAAGCGCGCGACTTGGGCGCTTAGGGCGCTTGCGTCGCGGGTTGGAGAAAGAGGGTCTGCGTGTTGATGCCAACGGACATATTGCCCAAACGGCTCATCCGCAGGCGCTGGGGTCAAAACTGACTCATCCGCACATCACCACCGATTATTCAGAGGCGCTACTGGAGTACATCACTCCGGTGTACTCCGAGCCTAAAGAGGCGCTGGCGTTTTTATCTGATCTGCACACCTTTACCTATCACCACTTGGAAAACGAGTGGATCTGGCCGGGCAGCATGCCCTCGCGGCTTTCAGGTAACGATAGTGTGCCTATTGCGGATTACGGCAGCTCTAACGTCGGCACCATGAAGCATGTCTACCGTAAGGGTTTAGACGTACGCTATGGCCGTATTATGCAGGCCATCGCGGGCGTGCATTACAACGTGTCGCTGCCGGACGATATGTGGCACGCGCTGCGGGAAATGGAAAAAGCCACCAACATCCCGTTTAACGATTACCGCTCGACCCGCTACTTCGGGATGATTCGCCACTTCCGCCGCCATAGTTGGTTGCTGCTCTACTTGTTTGGCGCGTCTCCTGCGATAGACAAAAGCTTCCTGCCGAATGGTCAAGTGCCGGATAAGCTGCAGCCGCTCAGCGACGATACCTATTACGCGCCTTATGCCACTACACTGCGTATGTCGGATCTTGGCTATCAGAACAAAGTGCAGTCGCAGCTTAAAATTTGCTTCAATTCGCTGTCGAACTACGTCAACACGCTGCGCCATGCCATTTCCACCCCCTGGCCGGACTACGAAGCGCTGGGCGTGAGAAACGGCGACGAGTGGCAGCAGCTTAACGCCAATATCCTGCAGATCGAAAACGAGTACTACAGCGATATTCGACCCAAACGCGTAGCCAAGCACAACGAAACGCCAAGCCAGGCGTTGGAGGCCCGGGGCGTCGAATACATCGAAGTGCGCTGCCTGGATCTCAATCCGTTCGATCCGTTGGGCGTCACGGAATCCCAGATGCGCTTTGTCGACACCTTCCTGATGTGGTGCCTACTCAGCGACAGCCCCTGGATTTCCGATGAAGAGTGTGACCGCCTAGACGATAACCGACGGCTGGTCGTAGAGCGCGGCCGCGACCCGGAACTGCGCCTAACTCGCAATGGGGAATCGGTCACGCTGCCTGCTTGGGGCGAGCAAATTTTTGCTGAAATGGCTGAGGTGGCACGCTTGCTGGATGCTGTCGAGGAGGGCGAACCCCATGCAGCAGCGCTTGAAGCTCTTGCACCACGCTTGAAAGATCCTTCGTTGACCCCCTCGGCGCAAATGCTGGCGCGCTTGCAAGAGGGCAATGGATCACTAAGCGACACGCTACTGAGCATGGCGCAGGCCCAAGCCGATAAGCTGAAAGCCACGCCGATGCTGCGTTCCCGCGAAGCGCTACTCGCTCAACTGATCGACACCTCTCACCAGCAGCAGCGGGATATTGAGGAGGCCGACCAAGAGAGCTTTAGCGAGTTCCTAGAGAGTTATTTCACCAAAGCGCGAGAGTCTCGGGTGCTTTCTGCACTGCCACCCGAGGATGCGCAATGACATTGTCAGCCATTCGTCCGACGGCACTCGCCGGTGTCGCGTTTTGCGTACTGATGATGGCCGTAGCGCTGAGCCTTGAGCATATTGTGGGTTTAGAGCCCTGCCCGCTATGTATTTTTCAGCGAGTAGCGGTTATCGCCGCCGGGCTAGTGCTAGCTGTGGCAGCCATTCACAACCCTAAAGGGGGCGTGGGTAGAGGCATTTATGGCCTGTTAGGGTTAGCTGCCGTGGGCACCGGTGCCTTTATCGCCGGGCGTCATGTGTGGCTGCAGGGCTTACCAGCAGATGAGGTGCCTAGCTGTGGCCCAGGGCTGGATTACATGATGGATATCCTGCCTATGCAGGAAGTCGTCGCCATGGTGCTTACCGGCTCTGGGGAGTGCGCTGAGATCGACTTCATGCTGTTGGGGCTGTCACTGCCTGCCTGGACGCTGATCGGTTTTTTGGTGCTGGCCCTGGCGCCGCTGCGTATGCTGTGGCTAGCCATCAAGCGCTAGCCTAGTCGTTAGGCAGCCGATCTATCGACGGCTGTCTAACGCAAGCGTTGACTATCGAAGACGTACTCTCCAGTATCAAGGAAATCATTCCCGCCAGGATTGACAGAGGCAGAAGGAAAAGCGAGTCTAGCCCTGTTCAAGGCGGCTATCTGCAAGGAGAAAGCCCCATGCTCGAAGATTGCAAAAATGCCCTGGAGCGCTGGGGAGGCGTACACAGCTTAATTGATCGCTGGCTTGATCAGCGTCGCGCGCTACTCGTGAGCTTTATTGAACTAAAAGAAGCCTGCGATGCGGAGCTGGAAGCCGTGAGCAAAGCGCGCATTGATACCTTCAGCGAACTGCTGATGGACTATATCAGTGCTGGGCACTTTGAGATTTACCCGCAGCTTGCGGAAGAAGCGAAAGCTTTTAATGACGAAAGCGCGCTTCACATTGCCGCACAACTGCTAGAGCGCCTGGAAATGTCTACTGCCATGGTGCTGGAGTTTGATGAAGACTTCGTATCCCCGGTGCGCTGCCAACAAAACCTAGCGCGGTTACCCGCTTGGATTGACCGTCTCGCCAAAGGGCTCACCGAACGCTTCGCCCTGGAGGAACAGCTCATCGCACGCCTCCATGCAGCCCACAGCCCCCAGCAGATCAAATCTCCCGCTTAAGCCTCTGTCCTCGTAAGCCCCTTCACCCTGTGGGAGGGGCTTGTTGTGGGAGGGAGCTTTAGCTCGCGACGATTCAGGCACCAGTGCCTGCCCAGACAGTCGCCCAATGAATTGGCCTCCCACAGGCTGGCTTGTAGCTAGTTTTCATCCGAGATCTTTCTCCCGCCGTAAGTGGCCGCCAATCACCAGCATGCAGGGGGTGAGCAGCAGGGTGAGGAAGGTGGCGAACGTCAACCCACCGGCGATGGCGCTGGACATTTGTGTCCACCACTGGGCAGACGGGGCGTTGAAACCTAATGCCGGGGCAAACAAATTGACGTTGACGCCCAACACCATCGGCATCAACCCCAGTACGGTCGTAATCGCGGTGAGTAGCACCGGGCGCAGGCGTAAACAGCCTGCTTCCAAGGCCGCTTGAGCGGGGGGCATGCCCTCGGCGCGCAGCTCGTTATAGGTATCGATCAAGACGATATTGTTGTTCACCACGATCCCTGCCAGCGCGATCACCCCCATGCCTACCATCACAATGCCGAACGCTTGGCCGGTGATGAGTAGTCCCATCAATACCCCTGCCGTTGAGAACACAATCGCCGACAGTACCAGCGCGGCTTGGTAGTAGCTATTGAACTGGGTCACCAGAATCAGTGCCATCAAGCCAATCGCAACCAAGAAAGCGCTGACCAGAAACTGCATCGACTCCTGCTGATCCTCTTGCTCACCGGCGACGTTAACCATCAAACCGTCGGGCAGTTGGCCTTGGCCAGCGTCCAATAGAGCGCGCAGCCGCTCATCGGCCAAGAATTCTGGAGCTAAGTCGGCTTCCACCGTAATAGCACGGCGGCCATCGATGCGGTTAAGCGTGCCCACTTTTGGTGCAGGAGTAATCTCCACAAAGTGCGAAATAGGCACCTGCCCGCGAGGGGTATTAATCGTCAAACGCTCAAGCTGGTTCAATGTGCGCCAGTTCTCCGGCAGTCGCACCCGAATATCCACTTCATCGTTCACCGTGGGCGGACGATAAGAGGCGATCTGAAGCCCGGTGGTGAGCAGTTGAACGGCACTGCCGATGGTGGTGATATCGGTTCCCATACGGGCAGCGGCTTCGCGATCCACATGCACCTGCCACTCGACGCCCGGCAGGCTGCGGTTATCCTGAATATCGGTAAAGCCGCCAAGGTTGCGCATCATCGCCGTGATTTGATCAACCCCTGCATCGGCAATGTCCGGGTCGGTAGCACTCACCTCCAGCACAATCGGCTTGCCGCCGCCGGGGCCCATCTCCTGCTCTTGAAACTCCAGGGTAATGCCTGGGATATCCTGGGTGCGCTCAGCCATATCCGCCAGAATGGTGCGAGCAGGACGGCGCTGATACCAGTCGATAAACTGGAACTGAAGCATGCCAATTACATCACTACCCATTTGCTGGTCGGGCACAGCGTAAGAGCGGGCGTAGAGCGCCTCCACTTCCCCCATACCACCCAAGCGCTGCTCCACGCGCTGCAAAATGGCATCGGTTTCCTCCGCCGAAAAATCACCGCGGGCGCGCACCAGTACCTGAGCGCTGTCCGGCTCCACGTTAGGAAAGAAATCCACGCCATGATTGAAGCGCGCATAGCCGGTGTAGAGTAGGGCAATCAGCAGTACCGCAAACAGCAGTACCCAGGCAGGATGCTGAAGCAGGCGGCTCAAGATCCGACGATACCCACGCCCAAGCGCTGTACTTTCATCTATCGGCCCGGTACCACTGGCATGAGAGGTGCGCGTGAACAGGCGGCCCAGCGTAGGCAAAAACACCAGCGCCATGGCCAGCGAGGCCAGCAAGCATAGAATCACCGTGGCGGGCAGGTACTTCATAAATTGGCCCACCACGCCCGGCCAAAACAGCAGCGGGATGAACACGGCGAGTGTCGTTGCCGTAGAGGCGATGACCGGCCAGCTCATGCGTGAGGCGGCATCGAGCCACGCTTGATGCGGCGCTTGGCCGTCGTGCAGATGCCGGTCGGCCAACTCGCTGACGACGATAGCCCCATCCACGAGCATGCCCGCGACCAAAATCAGTGCAAACAGCACGACAATATTGAGCGTAAATCCAAACGCCCACACCAGCAGAATGCCGGTGAGGAACGCTCCTGGAATGGTCAGCCCTACCAGCAGTGCCATCCGCCAGCCCATCACGGCCACCACTACGATGAGTACCAGCACAACGGCGGTTAACACGTTATTCAGCAGCTCCGAGAGCATGTTCTGCACGGTAACCGACTCATCCAGAATAGTGGTTATCCGTAGCTGTTCGGGCAGCAGGTCTTCCGCGAGTGCCAACTGCTCTCGCACTGCTTCAATGGTCGCGATGATGTTGGCCCCAGCGCGTTTGGAGATTTCCAGCACCACGGCGGGCTGGCCATCAATACGGGCAAATCCTTCGGCCTCTTTGTAGGTGGGGTGAATCCAGGCCACATCGCCAAAGGTGACCACTTGATCTCCTTCTACTTTCACCGGCATGTTCATCACGTCGTTTAACGACTCAATAATGCCGGGAACCTTTAACGCTAAACGCCCCGCGCCCGTATCCAGACTGCCTGCGGCGACCAAGCGGTTATTGCGTGATATCTGATTGAACAGGGTGTCGAAATCAACGCCGTAGCTCTCCAGCACCAGCGGGTCGACGACGATCTCCAACAGGTCCTCCCGTTCGCCAGCAATCTCTACCTCGAGCACATCGGCGATGCCTTCGATTTCCTCTTTCAAGCGCCGGGCAATCGTCATCCGCTCCCGGGTATCCAGATCGCCGGAGAGGCCGATACTCAGAACGGGAAACTCGGAGACGTTAACTTCCATCACCCGTGGCTCTTCCGCTTCATCGGGCAGGCTGCTGCGGGCAATATCGACGCGCTCGCGCACATCGGCCAGCGCGGTGTCTGGGTCAAAACCAGGGTCGAACTCAAGCGTCACCGAACCGTGCCCTTCACTGGACTGAGCGGTGAATTTACGCAGCCCCTCGATGCCACGCAGCTCCTGCTCCATGGGGCGGACCAGTAGACGCTCGCCATCTTCGGGGCTGACGCCCTCCAGCGCGAGAGATACGTAGATAATCGGGATCGTCACGTCGGGGTTGGCTTCTTTGGGAATCGCCTGCCATGCGGCCGTGCCCGCCAGTAGCAGCCCTACCAGTAGCAGCAGTGTGGTACGGGTATGGGTGAGGGCGGCATTAATTAACTGGCGCATGTCCACCTTCCTGGGCAGGCACGGGGGTTACTGCTTCGCCGGGGCGGACCAAGCCAGCCCCTAACGTAATGAGGGTGACCGGGTCGGGCAGGCCGCTGACATAGGCGCGCTGGGTATCGGCGCTAACTAGCTCGACGGCGGTTTGCACGACACGATCCTCGTCATCCAAGTGCTTGATGGCTAACTGGCCGCGCTCGTCAAGGCTGAATAACGCAGGCGAAAGGGTGTGCACTTGGCGGGGTGGCAATGTGATCGTGAACTCTGCACTGCCTCCCGCTAAGCGCAGGCGCTCGGGGTTGTCGAGTGCTACTTCGATATAGAACGTACGGGTCGCTTCTTCTGCACGGCTGCTGATATAGCTCACTTCGCCAGCGAGCGATCCACCGTTAAGTAGACGGGCCGTCACGGGTAACCCCACGCTTAAAGCACCTATCTGCTGCTGTGACACCCAGGCGGTACCGGTTAGGCGGCGATCATCAATCAAGCGTGCCCACTCTTCGCCTGGCTGGAGTAGGTCGCCAAGCTCTACCTGTGTTCGGTCGAGGGTGCCGTCAAATGGGGCAGTGGGCCGGGTGTCTTGCAGCTGTTTCTCTAGCTGCGCCACCTGCGCCGCGCTGGCGCTGAGCGCGCTTTGTAGGCGCAGCAGCTCCGGCTGGGAAATTAGCTCACGACGGCGCAGGCTCTGGGCACCGGCGTACTCGGCTTCGGCCAGCGCTAGTTCATCTCTGGCCTGCCGCAAGCGTTCGGGCAGAGCATCGTTATCCAGCACGAGTAGCGTTTCGCCCTGGCGCACGCTCTCTCCTTGCTTGACCGGCTTCTCTGCGACGTAACCCGCGACGTTGGCACGCAGCACTGTCTCACGCTCAGCGGTGAGCTGGCCCTGTAGCACCTGCTGGGGAATATACGGCGTGCTCTGCTGAGTGCTTACCTCGACGCGGGGGAGGGCCTCGGCTTGCTCTGCTGTGCTTTCAGGAGGTGAAGATTGAAACTGCTGAAAATCGCCAACGGCCAGCCATACCACTAACGCCAGCACCAGCAGGCTAGCCAGCGCGTAAGAGGGGGGAATTCGTCGCATGGAAAGTCACTGTTCCAAGGGAATGACAAAATAGATAGCGCGGTAAGGATGGTACCGCAGCCCGTCACACCATAGCGTAACTGGCCGTTTTCAGCGAGTATCAAGCCCGCGTGCAAATGGGTAGTCGTCTCATGTCTGATTGAGTTTTTGAGCGTCTGGGCATACCATCATGGCGCTATTCTTTACCAGGCGAACCTCCATTAGGCGAACCATCAAGGAGCAATGATGAAAGATCCAGTACGTATTGCGATTACCGGCGGTGCCGGCCAGATCAGCTACTCTCTTATTTTCCGTATTGCCGCTGGCGACATGCTAGGGCCGGATCAGCCTGTCATTCTCCAGCTTCTCGAAATTCCTCAAGCGATGGACGCGCTGAACGGCGTCGTGATGGAAGTTAACGACTGTGCGTTCCCGCTGGTGCAAGACATCGTTGCCACCGACGACCCGAACGTTGCCTTCAAAGATGCCGATTTCGCCCTGCTGGTAGGTGCACGTCCGCGTGGCCCGGGTATGGAGCGTAAAGATCTGCTGGAAGCCAACGCCGCGATCTTCTCTGTACAGGGTAAAGCACTGAACGACCATGCTAGCCGTGATGTGAAAGTGCTGGTTGTGGGTAACCCGGCCAACACCAACGCGCTGATTGCTTCTTGCAACGCGCCGGACCTGGATGCAGGTCAGTTCACCGCCATGACGCGTCTGGACCACAACCGCGCGCTGACCCAGCTGGCTCAGAAAACTGGCAAGCACGTCACTGACGTCGAAAACATGATCATCTGGGGCAACCACAGTGCCACCCAGTATCCGGATCTGGCCCAGTGCAAAGTCGACGGCAAAGCCGCTTTCGATCTGGTCGAGCGTGACTGGTACGAAAACGACTTCATCCCGACTGTGCAGCAGCGCGGTGCCGCGATCATCAAAGCGCGCGGTGCTTCCTCTGCCGCTTCTGCTGCGTCATCTGCCATCGACCACATGCGCGATTGGGCGCTGGGTTGCGACGGCATCGTCAGCATGGCGATTCCCTCCGACGGCAGCTACGGCATTGCCGAAGGCATCATCTACTCCTACCCGGTGCGCTGCCAGGGTGGCAAATATGAAATCGTCCAAGGCTTCGAACTGGACGCGTTCAGCAAAGAGAAGATGCAAGCCACCGAAAAAGAACTGCGTGAAGAGCGCGCTGCCGTCGAGCACCTGCTCGGCTAAAAGCGCCTGCTAAGCGCTTTTAACAAGCGCTTAGTCACGCAAAACCCCGCAAGATTTTTTTTGCGGGGTTTTTTGTATCTATTCACTCATCCTGTCGCGCGGCGTAAGCGGAGCACACCCGCGAAGCACCCCGTTAGGGGGGGGGCGATGGCGTCACCAAGATTTGATGGTTCACGGTGGCTCCATCCGGGCGGCTAATCGCCGCCTTCGCGGGTGCCTCATTTGCTCGTCCCTCGCAAGATTCGTTACGCCGCGCTACGGGTGTCACGTACTTGGGGTGGGCTAATTTGTAGCGCGGCGTAAGCGGAGCGCACCCGCGAAGCACCCTGGCAGGGGTGCCGATGGCGTCACCAAGATTTGATGGTTCACGGTGGCTCCATCCGGGCGGCTCATCGCCGCCTTCGCGGGTGCCTCATTTGCTCGTTACCTCGCAAGATTCGTTACGCCGCGCTACGGGGTGCCACGTACTTGTAGCGCGGCGTAAGCGGAGCGCACCCGCGAAGCACCCCGGCAGGGGTGCCGATGGCGGCTCAGAGATTTGATGATTCACTTTAGCCCAATCCGGGCGGCTAATCGCCGCCCCCCCCGCGGGTGCCTCATTTGCTCGTCCCTCGCAAGATTCGTTACGCCGCGCTACGGGGGGCCATGTACTTGAGGTGGGCTAATTTGTAGCGCGGCGTAAGCGGAGCGCACCCGCGAAGCACCCCGTGAGGGGTGCCGAAGGCGGCTCAGAGATTTGATGATTCACTTTAGCCCAATCCGGGCGGCTAATCGCCGCCCCCCCCCCGCGGGTGCCTCATTTGCTCGTCCCTCGCAAGATTCGTTACGCCGCGCTACGGGTGTCACGTACTTGAGGTGGGCTAATTTGTAGCGCGGCGTAAGCGGAGCGCACCCGCGAAGCACCCCTCTAGGGGTGCCGATGGTGGCATTAGGTTGGATGAATTACGGTGGTGATATCGAGGCGGCTGTCGCCATCTCACGAAATGCGTGACACTTACCTTAATCCCGCAGGCTCATAATCCGCCAGTTCCGTTCTTCAGCCACTTTACGCAGGGTGTCGTCTGGGTCGACGGCAACCGGGTGATCAACTTTCTCAAGTAGCGGTAGATCGTTGTGAGAATCGCTATAGAACCACGCACCATCCATCGTGAGGTCTTGGGCTTCCAACCACGCTTGTAGGCGGATGACTTTACCCTCGCGGTAACTGGGCACGCCGTCAACACGGCCAGTATAGCGGCCATCGACCATTTCTGGCTCTACAGCGATTAAATCATCAACACCTAAGCGCTCGGCAATGGGGCCGGTAATAAAACGGTTGGTGGCAGTGATAATCAGCAGCGTATCGCCTTTGGTGCGGTGGCGGGCCAGCAGCTCCTCGGCTTTGGGCAGAATATGCGGCTCAATTTTGCTCGCCATAAACTGCTGATGCCACGCCGCCAGCTGCTCCGGCGTGTTTTCAGCCAGCGGTTTCAGCGCCATTTCCAAAAATGCCGCCATATCCAGAGTGCCCGCGTTGTAATCGGCGAGAAAGCGCTCGTTGGCCTCGCGGTAGGCCACCGGGTCCACTGCGCCTTGCTCCACCAGAAACTCCCCCCAGGCATGATCGCTGTCGATGGATAGCAGCGTATTATCCAGGTCGAAAATGGCCAGACTCACGGCGCTCCCCTTATGGTTAATGTTGGACGTTGGTCGTCGGATACAAAGCGCCGGATTATCGCAGAGTCACCTAGGTTTCACCACTTAGCGTGATATTGTATTGATACGCTTGTCTCCCTTGTGGAAAAATGGGCATAACTGAAAATTTATGAAGGTGATGTCCGTGATCGACGCTGACGGCTTTCGCCCCAATGTTGGCATTATCATTGCCAATAGCCAGGGGCAGCTGCTTTGGGCGCGTCGTGTAGGACAAAATGCGTGGCAATTTCCCCAGGGAGGCATTAAGGCAAGCGAGACGCCACAACAAGCGCTTTTTCGTGAACTCCACGAAGAGATCGGCTTAACCGCCGACGATGTTGATATTGTCGCCTGCACCCGGGGCTGGCTGCGCTACCGTCTGCCACGACGCATGATTCGTACCCACTCAAGGCCAGTGTGTATTGGCCAAAAACAGAAGTGGTTTTTACTCAAAATTCGTTGCCAAGAAAACCGTATTTGTATGACGGCCACGCCCAAGCCGGAATTCGACGGTTGGCGATGGGTTAGCTACTGGTACCCGTTAGGGCAAGTGGTGCCGTTTAAACGAGAGGTCTATCGGCGTGCGCTAAGAGAGCTTTCTCCTCGCGTGCAGCGCTTGGCACAAGATAACGAAGGATAACGCGCGCATCATTGCAGGATAAAAGCAGTGTTAGCCCAGCCGGACAATCCCTCAGCGAGGCAAATAATAGTGAATAGGAAAACGTCCATGCTTGAGGTGCTGCGACGCGTTATTCAAGAAGTGAATGGCGCACGGAACCTCGACGCCGCGCTGTCGACCATGGTGCGCCGCATACGCAAAGCCATGCAGACCGACGTGTGCTCCTTTTATCTTTACGATAAAGAACTGGAGTCGTTGGTTCTGATGGAAACCATTGGTCTGCGTACCCAAGCCGTGGGTCGTGTCGTGTTGCCGCTGGGGGAAGGCCTAGTGGGGCTGGTGGCCAAGCGCAGCGAGCCGCTCAACTTGGAAGATGCCCAGTCGCACTCCCATTTCCGCTACTTTGAAGCGACCGGTGAAGAGCGTTATTCAAGCTTTCTTGGGGTGCCGATTATCCACCAGCGCCACATGTTGGGGGTGCTGGTGGTGCAGCAGGCGGAAAAGCGCCGCTACGATGACGAAGATGAAGCCTTCCTGGTCACCATGGCGGCACAGCTTTCGGGCGTGCTGGCTCATGCCTTAGCCACCGGTAATCTCACTCGCCCCGCGCTACCCGGTGGCCAGGCGATGTTCAAAGGGGTCGCGGCCTCACCCGGCATGGCCATGGGCGAAGCCGTGGTGATCACTCCTCCCGCCGACCTCAATAGCGTTCCTGATCTTATTCCCAGCGACCAGGAGTACGAAATTGCCCGGCTAAAAGAGGCCATCGGCAAAACCCGCGATGAGATTCGTGCCGCTGCAGAGCGTTTGGTTAACCGGATCTCTTCCCAGGAGCTAGCGCTGTTTGATGTTTATCAACAGATGCTGGGAGAGGCCGCGCTCTCCGAAGAGGTGGAAAAGCGCATTCGCGAAGGCCAGTGGGCGCCGGGGGCGCTCGCCGATGTCGTTCGCCGCCACGTGCAATACCTAGAGCGTGTCGATGATGACTACCTGCGCGAGCGGGCAGCAGATATTCGCGACCTGGGCCGTCGCGTGTTGGCGCACCTGCAAGAAGATACGCCTTCCACGCCGGAAACCTATCCAGACAGCGCCATTTTAGTTGGCGATGAAATCAGTGTGGCCATGCTGGGCGAAGTGCCGCGCGACAAGCTAAAAGGATTGGTGTCGGTACGTGGTTCCAGTACGTCTCACGTGGCGATTGTCGCCCGTGCCATGGGCATTCCCACGGTATTAGGAATGGTAGACCTGCCGCTGCCACGCCTGAACGGTGCGCCCGTGGTGCTAGATGGCCACCGGGGGCGGCTATTTGTGCGTCCTGCCGCCGAGCTGCAAACCCGCTACGCTAGCCTGATTGCCGAAGAGAAAGTGCTCAGCGAAGTGCTGGAGCATGAACAGGATCTGCCCAGTAGAACCCCCGACGGCCATGAAATGCCGCTGATGGTGAATACTGGCTTGGCGGTGGATGCCTCTGCACTGCTGAAAAGCCGCATTGGCGGGGTGGGGCTCTATCGCACCGAAGTGCCATTTATGATTACCGAGCGCTTCCCAGGTGAAAAAGAGCAGATGCGCATGTACCGCGAGCAGTTGAAAGGCTTTGCGCCGCTGCCGGTGGTGATGCGTACTCTAGATATCGGTGGCGACAAAGATTTGCCCTATTTCCCGATTGAGGAAGCCAACCCGTTCCTGGGCTGGCGGGGTATGCGCGTTACCCTGGATCATCCTGAAGTTCTGATGGTACAGCTGCGCGCCATGCTTAAAGCCTCCCACGATTTAGGCAATCTCTACGTGCTGCTCCCCATGATCACCAATGTGGAGGAGGTCGATGAGGCAATACGGCTGCTTGATCGCGCCATCTTAGAGTTGGGCGAAGAGGGTATTAAGGTTGAGCGGCCAAAAGTGGGGGTCATGATTGAAGTGCCCGCGACTATTTATCAAATGGACGCGCTGGCTAAGCGTGTCGATTTTTTCTCGGTAGGCAGTAATGACCTTACCCAGTACCTGCTAGCGGTGGATCGTAACAATCCGCGGGTGTCTAGCCTGTACGATGCGCTGCATCCCGCGCTACTTGGCGCTTTACAAGAGCTGGCTCAGGATGCGAAGCGGCTGAATAAGCCTATTTCGCTGTGTGGTGAGCTGGCGGGTGACCCAGCAGGCGCGCTGCTGTTGATGGCGATGGGCTTTACCAGTCTTTCCATGAACGCCCCCAGCTTGCCAAAAGTGCGTGCCGCGATTCGTCGGGTCACGCTGGCCGATGCGCAAACGCTGCTCAAAGAGATCATGCGGCTGGATACGCCCGCACTGGTCCATGAGCATCTTAATAAACGGCTGGATGAGTGGCAGTTGTCGCACCTACTGCCCCCTCGTGATTAATAAGCTACTATCGTTGGCATAGCGCCGTAAGTGTCGTTTCGCCAGTAAAGCGCCCGAGCGGTCCAAAGCGCTGCTCAGTGATAGCCACATCGCCCCGGTGGCTAAGCGTCAGCCAAGTAGTAGCGCGGGTGCCGTACTGCTCGCCGACGATAAAAGCCGCCGAGAGCTGACGCTCAAGAGTAACGCCAACCCCCGTATCGGGTAGCAAGTGATCGGCGGCTTGCCTCGGGTTTTGCAGCGCCTGTCGCGTGGCGGGCCGCCACAGGTGATTATTACTACCCTGCATAGCGCAACGTACAGCCTGTAGTTTAGGCCAAGGTGTATTCAAACTGGCATTGGAAAGCCCATGAACCCCGGGCGGCACATTAACAAGGGATATGCCATCGCTTCCCCGGTGCAGGTGCCAGCATTGGTGGGTGGTAGCGACTAATAAATTAAAGCCAGCGTAGCGCTCGGCTTGGTGGCTCGCCATGGTGTCTAGCCATGCGGCGGGGTTGTCACTGCTAAGTACCCCCGCCACCAGTTCGCCTCGGCTGGGCGCGTTAGGGGGCGTGGGTAAGGTGGTATCGCGTACGTTGGTAAGTGCCGCCACAATGCCGTATCGATTTGCTGCCAGCCATGTACCACCCGCTTCCAAGTCTCTGCCACCCAGCAGTGCTTTGTCGCTCCACGCACTCAGTGGGGCAGTAGGGCGTGCATGGAACTCATCACGATTACCCGCTAAGCGTAGAGGAGTGTGGCTATCGGGTGACCAACGAAACGTAATTAAACACATAAATGACTCATAATAGGCATTATTCGGGGCATACTTAAGTGGCGCGACATGACACACTTCCGGTGGAGACGTACACTGACTTTCGCGCCGTGATTAATGATGCGGGCTATCTCTACTAGCCTAACGCCCTGCCAACTGGGACATCGCGAATGACACAACGCTATCAGCGAGAGCACTTCTGGAATGCCATTATCTGGCCAGTTCTATGGCCATTATTACTGGTTCAGGCCGCGCTTGTCCTGCTATGTGTGTTGGTAGGAGCCGTTATCTGGCTAATGTCACCCAGCCAAGCGTCATGGGCAACCACGGTGTGGCTAATGCTTGCCCTTCTGTTGGGCAGCTGCATGAATGTAGGCGTTTTTTTAATGTTAATCAAAGCGCGGAGCAAGTATAAGGACACACTCTTCACGCAGGGGCTTAGCGAGCTTGAGCAGCGTATTGACGAGCTGCGCAGGAGGGTGGCCCTTAACTCTTTACCGGCGCTTGTTGAGCCGAAGGCCGATGAACAGCCCTGCCAGCGGCTTACCCTGGCGAACGACCAGCTAGAAGGGGTTATTCGAACGCTTGATAAAGCGGGTCATGTGGTCACACAGGCTGGTCATGCTAGGAGTGACCAAGCGTTGTTGGATGACTTGCATCACCAGCAGAAGCAACTCAAACATTTAATGGCAGGCAGGGAGCGGGCAAGAGAGGAGTCTCGGCTTAAATCAGGCTACCTAACGTTGATGCAACGAGAAGCCGATAGCCTGTTTGAGCACCTTGGCAGCATGCTAACGGAGGATGCGTCTGAGACCAGCCGCCAGAACGTTACCCACCTGCGTGAACGCCTTGCTGATATCCGCTCACTATTAGCTAATTTCGTGCAGCAGAGTGTGAATGAGACAAGCAGTGACGATTTATCAGGGGGCGGTGAGCACCGGCCTCGCGTATTGGTCGTTGACGATGGGCCGGTAAACTTAATGCTGGCGCGGCAAATGTTAGAGTCCCAGGGCCTTAAGGTGGAAGGTGTCAGTAGCGGTGAGCAAGCCCTAGAACGCCAGCAGTCCACTTTTTATGATTTAGTCTTTATGGATATTTTTATGCCCACTCTCGATGGGCTTGAGACGACTCGCCGTTGGCGTAAGTTTGAGCAATCAAATCAAAAGCAGCGCAGTGTGATGATTGCGTTGACCGCCAATGTCGATAACGCGGGCAGAGATACCTACGAAGCCGCTGGAATGGATGACCTTCTAGCCAAACCCTATCAACCGGATACCTTGCATAGCATGATTAATAAATGGTTGCCTCACGCCCTGGAGAGGCCGAGCCAATGACCTTTGCAGCCATTTTAGCCAGTTACTTGGCGCTAGGGGCAGTCGCTGGCACGATGGCCGGGCTATTTGGGGTTGGTGGCGGGATCATTATTGTTCCTGTGCTGGTGTTTGCCTTCGGGCTACAGGGCATTTCCCCTGAGATCACTATGCACCTTGCTGTTGGCACCTCGCTTGCCACTATCGTCATTACCGGCGCTTCTTCAGCCCTTGGGCATTTTCGTAAAGGTAGCGTGCATCGTGCTTGGTTTATGGCCTTGCTGCCCGGCTTAATGCTAGGCGCGATTGCTGGGGTGTTTATTGCTGATAACTTGTCGGGCACCGTGCTGGGTACGCTTTTTGGCGTCTTCGTACTTCTATTAGCTACCAAAATGGTCATCGGGCTTACGCCGAAACCCGGCACTATTGCCCCTGGAAAAGTAGCAATGGCCATTGCGGGTGGCGTAGTTGGAGCGATTTCTGCGCTGTTCGGTATAGGCGGTGGTGCCATGACAGTGCCTTGGCTCTCTCGCTGCGGTGCCACTATGACACAAGCGGTGGGAACCTCTGCGGCCTGTGGCTTACCAATAGCAGTGGTAGGGGCGGTGACCTTTATCGTGGTGGGGTGGGGGAACCCGCTCTTGCCGCATTGGGCAACCGGATTTGTTATGTGGCCAGCATTTATCGGTATCGTAGCCACCAGCGTACCGTTTGCCCGTATTGGCGTGCGTTTGGCCCATGTGCTGCCTGCCGATGCACTGCGTTTCTGTTTTGCCGCTCTGCTCGCTGTGGTGGGATTGCGCTTCATACTGGCGTAATGGCGCTCTGGCACACTGTAGCGTTTCTTTTATTTGATTAGAGAAAGTGAATGATCAATTACCCAACGATAGACCCTGTCGCGATTTCCCTAGGCCCGTTGCAAGTACATTGGTATGGCCTAATGTATGTAGTTGGTTTTGTCGCTGCCTGGTGGCTGGGCTGTAAGCGCGCACCGCGTATCGGCTTAACTAAAGATGATATCGGCGATTTGCTCTTCTACTGTGCCATTGGCGTAGTCGCCGGTGGTCGCTTGGGCTACGCGCTGTTTTACGGATTAGAACAGTGGATGGCCGACCCGCTCTGGATCTTCCGCGTGTGGGATGGCGGCATGAGCTTCCATGGTGGCTTGATGGGCGTATTGCTGGCTGCCTGGCTATTTGCCCGCCGCAAGCAGTTGGCTTTCTTCACCCTCACCGACTTCATCGCCCCGCTCGTGCCCATCGGCCTCGGGGCAGGGCGCATCGGCAACTTCATCAACCATGAGCTGCCCGGCCGCGTGACCTCGCTTCCCTGGGGCATGCCCTTTCCCGGCATGGGCCCAGAGCCGCGTCACCCCTCGGCACTCTACGAAGCCGTATTGGAAGGCGCCGTGCTGTTCGTCATCCTCTGGTGGGTCTCGGCCAAACCTCGTGCGCGCGGGTTCATCTCCGGCCTGTTTCTGCTGGGCTACGGCGTCTTCCGCTTCATGGTCGAATTCGTCCGCATGCCCGACGCCCACATCGGCTACCTCGCCTTTGGCTGGTTCACCATGGGCATGCTCCTCACCCTACCCATGATTATTCTCGGACTCCTCCTGATGCTCTGGTCAAAAGGCAAGCCCATCGACGCCAAGGTATGATCCGGATGTGGCGCTCAGAGTATCCACCTAAACCTGCCTGTGGGAGGCCAATTTTATTGGGCGACTGTTTGGGCAGGCACTTGTGCTTGCATCATCGCGAGCTAAAGCTCCCTCCCACAAGAAGCCCCTTCCTGCAGCAGCAAAGTGGCTGGGTAGAGCCGTGGATTCAGGCTAGCCTGAGTAGCCGCCCAAGCTTGCCTGTGGGAGGCCAATTTTATTGGGCGACTGTCTGGGCAGGCACTTGTGTCTGCATCATCGCGAGCTAAAGCTCCCTTCCACCACCCTTAACATAGACGTTGCCTTTAGGGCGGCCTAGAATACAGCCTCATACTCGCTGTTAATCTGGAAACCTTGTGACTGCTACAACGCCTTCGCTTACCACGTCGAACGAATTGCCTGCGCTTGAACAGCCTTACCTGGACCTGATGCGCACTGTGCTCGAACAGGGCGTTGATCGCGGTGACCGTACCGGTACGGGTACGCGCTCGGTGTTTGGCCACCAGATGCGCTTTGATCTTTCCCGTGGGTTTCCGCTGCTGACCACCAAGAAGCTGCACCTGCGCTCCATCATCCACGAGCTGCTGTGGTTTCTGAAGGGCGATACCAACATCGGTTACCTGAAAGAGCACGGCGTGCGTATCTGGGACGAGTGGGCTGATGAAGAGGGCAACCTGGGCCCCGTATATGGCTACCAGTGGCGTAGCTGGCCGCACCCCAAGGGCGGCAGCGTGGATCAAATTGCCAATGTGCTAGAGCAAATTCGCACCAACCCGCAGTCGCGGCGGTTAATTGTCTCGGCCTGGAACCCAGGCCAAGTGGATGAAATGAAGCTGCCGCCGTGTCACTGTCTGTTTCAGTTCTACGTCGCCAACGGGCGACTCTCCTGCCAGCTTTACCAGCGCAGTGCCGATATTTTCCTCGGCGTGCCGTTCAATATCGCCAGTTACGCGTTGCTGCTGAGCATGGTGGCCCAGGTCACGGGCTTACAGCCGGGGGAATTCGTTCACACGCTTGGAGATGCCCACCTGTATAGCAACCATCTAGAGCAGGCGCAGGAGCAGCTAACCCGCACACCCATGCCACCGCCTAGGCTCGTGCTCAATCCAGAGGTCACGAACCTATTCGACTTCACCTTCGATGATATTCAGATCGAAAATTACGCGTCCCATCCGCATATCAAAGCAAAGGTAGCCGTATGAGTCAGCAAGCCACCGCCTATGAACCGCTGGTGCCCGTTGCGATGATCGTCGCCATGGCCAAGAATCGCGTCATTGGCGTCGATGGCAAGCTACCCTGGTACTTGCCTGAAGATTTGAAATTCTTCAAACGTATGACCCAGGCCAAGCCGCTGGTCATGGGACGTAAAACCTTCGCCTCCATTGGCAAGCCGCTGCCCAATCGTCTCAATATCGTCGTGACTCGGGATGCCCAGTTTAGTGCAGAAGGCACGCGCGTATGCCATGAGCTACCGGCTGCGTTAGCGCTTGCCGATCAGCAGGCGACAATCGAAGCGGCAGAAGAAATCATGGTCATGGGCGGCGGCGAGATTTACCGTCAAGCCTTACCGTTTGCCCAACGTCTCTACATCACGGAAGTCGATATAGAAGTGGAAGGCGATGCGTACTTCCCCGCGTTCTCGACGGAAGAGTGGCAAGAAGTTCAGCGAGTCGCCGGGCAGCCCGCAGAAGGGCAGCCAAATTATGACTTCGTCGTGTACGAGCGTGTCAGCGACTGATTTGGGTCAAAGGAGGGGGTTATGGCCGCCAGCGTACTGCATCTACTAGAAACGTTAGAAACACGGCTCGAACAAAACAAGGCCGAACTCATTGCGCTGCGCGAAGAGAATCAGCAGTTGAAACAGCAGCTAGCCGCGCTATCGACTCGCGCCTCAGGGGAGCCTACGGCATCGCCCGCTGAACACGAGACCGATGTCGCGGCGGCAGAAGAAGCGCCGAACGAAGCACCCGAGCACGTATCAGCGGCGGTCAGCGAGCCAGTAACGCCAGAAGCCGTCACGCAACCCTCGCCGCAAGCGTTATTGAAGCAGTGGTATCAGCGTTACCCACATGCCTTCTTCAAAGGGCACACCAAACCCTTGAAAGTGGGGATTCACCAGGATTTGGCCGAGCGCGAGCCTTGGCCGAGTAAATTGATCCGTCGGGCGCTAGCCAACTACGTCAATTTGCCGCGTTATATCAAATCCATGCGTGAAGGAGCAGAGCGTGTCGATTTAGATGGCCAGCCTGCCGGCAAGGTGGACAAAGAAGCCGCGAAACATGCCAGTGAGCGGCGACAAGAAGCGCCCACGAAAAAACGAATGGAGCGTCCGGCTCCCCCCGCGAAAAGTCGCACGAATAAAGCGCAGCCAGCCGCGAGTAACTCATCGCCAAACGATGAGAAGCTCCCCTCGAGAACGCCCGTTCCAGAAAAAATCGAGCAGAAAAAGCCGCTTAGCATGGAAGAGAAACTAAAAGGCTTGCAGCAAAAATTCGAAGGCCGCTGAGACCCGAGTCCGTGTTGTGGGTTCCATAAAAAAACACAAATCGTAAAAAAACACTGTTTTTTTCTATTGCGTTTCCTGGAATCCCGGTATAGAGTTTGACCTGCGAGCATTGGACTATAACAAGGCTTTGTTGAGGACATGTCGCATACCACCGGGAAAAACCGGCGGATGAGAAAAAGAGCATGGCCCGCAAGCCACTTGCTGGCTTCTACGAAGGCCAGTAATAACGATCGAAACAGTAAGCTAGTTAAAGGAACCTATATCATGAAAAAGACACTTTTAGCGACTGCTGTCATTGGCGCCCTGGGTGCCTCTGCTGCCGCTCAAGCAGCGACTGTATATGACCAAGACGGCACTCGTCTGGACGTATACGGCCGTATCGCCATGGGTATCGAAGGTGGCGGCCCCGAGTTCAACTCTGATAACGAAGCAATCGACAACAGCGCTGAGTTCGTAGACGTCTTCTCTCGTCTGGGCCTGCGCATGAGCCAGGAAGTGACGTCTGACCTGACGGCTTTCGGTCGTCTAGAATGGCGCTTCGATGGTGATGAAAGCACCACCGACGGCGGTTTCAACGAACTTCGCCAGAGCTACCTGGGTCTGCAAAGCAAGCAGTACGGTACTTTCCAAGCTGGTAACTTTGACAGCTTCTACAGCCAGTTCGTATCTCAGCCGTTCGACGTTTACATCTTCGCTGATAGTGACCTAGAGTTCGCTGGTCATTCGAAGCAGTCTCGCGGCGACTCTATCGGTTACTACACGCCGGAACTCGACGGTTTCACTGCCTTCCTGCAGCTGAAGTACTACAGCGAGCGTGGCGCACTTGAGCCGGTTCGTGAAGAAGGCAACGTTGTTGCTGCCCAAGGTGGTGTGCGTTACGAGCAAGGTCCGTTCACTGTAGGCCTGGGCTTCGTTGACGACGTAGTTCGTGGCGGCGGTAACGGCGAAATGCTGGGCGGCCTGATCGGTTCTTACGACGTGAACGACCAGTTCTCCGTTCGCCTGGGCTACGAAGGCCGTGAGCACAGCTACGAAGGTTTCGGCAACGGTTACGACAAAGTTGGTCTGGGTGGTACTTACACCACTGGCCCGTGGGCGTTCACTGCTGACATCTACGATGTAAGCGAAGACGGTGCTAATGGCGATGACCGTACTGCATGGGCCCTGGGTTCTTACTACAAAGTCTCCAGCAACTTCGATGTTTTCCTGGAGCTGAACCAGCGTGACCAGCAGTCCATCGACGTCACCATCGGTGGCGGCGACGGCCCTGTTAGCGTTGAGCGCGCTGACGGCGACGACATTTACTACCTGGCAGGCGCTCGTTACCACTTCTAAGCCTTGGTTAAACCAAGCTTAAAGTTGTAACACCTATAGTAGATAATGAACCGGCCCCTTTTAGGGCCGGTTTTTTTATGGTGGTGCGCCAGGCATGGCGCGAAGCGCCGCTCAGGCGCTATCCGGTCAACCGTGGTGGTTGGCGGGATGACTTGGGGGTGAGAGTCCCCTACGGACCCTGATAGCGGGAACCGTTAGCTGAACAGCA
>Ga0208316_1000737_pt1 | contig 23984 bp, 19 predicted proteins | sample MalvireepMed_231_FD_184240 | JGI IMG/M metagenome (GOLD analysis project Ga0208316, IMG submission 184240) | Marine viral communities from the Global Malaspina Expedition - Malaspina viral metaG DeepMed_231 (SPAdes) (version 2) | ecosystem: Environmental > Aquatic > Marine > Oceanic | place... | reverse complement strand
CTTTTTTCGTGAACAAACTTTCATGTTTAACAGGTTCAAACAGACAAAGGTTGATGCGAATGCTGCTACTAATAAGGCTTCAGTAGCAGCCTTTGGCCTTAAATAAGTGAAGCTACGGGTTAAAAAATAACACTGGCATTTGCGGTTAATCTGCTTTTTTTCACATCAATAGAGCTCGAAATATCGTTGGGTAAACACCCACTATGTAGCAGGTTGGCGGGGTACAATACGGCGCGATTGTATTTAGGCGCAATGCGGCCAATTTGAGTAAACATGGCGGAATCACCATTGATGTAGGCTTTAGGCGGCAGCCCGACGGTGGTGGCCTGGCGTTTTAAGGTTTTGAAATAACCTTCGTGCTGGGCTGCATCAACGCGTTCTAAGCCGGTTTCAATATGCCGGTAAAATGCGGTGCCGCCCAAGGGGTCGCTGAAAAGATAGTGCACCAATGCCCACTCGTTATCCTTTTGCGTATCAATGTGCGGAATACATTGAATGGGCGATAGAGTTTTTGGGTCTTGATTAGCAATAGAGAGTTGTACTAACGCTATCTGTGGCGGCTTTTCTACCCCAACATCCTGCATATCATTATGCGAAACAAGCTGGCTGAAAAGTGCGGGTAACGAGGTGTTTAGGTGTGCTTCATACCCCACAGGTGCGTGACTTCTCACGCCAGGGTAAAAATCGCCTTCTCGTTTTATGAATTGATGATGACTGGCTATGGTCTCAACCAAGCCATGCGGGTCTGGGATAAAATCATCAATTACAACAACGGGGGTGGCGCTCTCGCCAACCCTTATTAATTCGTAGTTTGAAACCATGCGTCTGCGTTTTTATTCGCCTTGTTCTTTTTGTCGATAAGGGCATAGATTTGTGCGTTTGACGCTACCATCGTGTAAATGCTTTGCAACATGTTTCGTGCATGTAAATCGGCAATCGCGTCAGCGCTAAGCGCGGCTAGCTTGTCTTCGTCAATGGTATATAACCCTGTTATAGACGTTTTGCTTTCGTTTTCAAAGGTAATATCCAAGGTAAACGGTGTAATAAGGTTATGCTGTTGCAGCGCGGCAATAAAACGCTGATTTTGCGTTTCACCGTCAAGAAGCTGAGCAAGGATCTGCTGCTTCTCTAACAGGTAGCTGCTAGGCTCTCCTGTGTTATCAAAGAGCGGCGTTCCTTTTTCTTCGCTTACTGAGGCATTATCCATATCAATGCACAGCACCCGGTCACTGCTGTCAGCGCCTTGTGCTTCTGTTCCTGCATAAAAAGGCAAGCGTTCAAACTGCGCGGGAATATAAACTGCATCCCATTCACCTTGCTGCCAAAATAGGTTTTCCTTTTCTTCAAACCCTAGCAAGGCAGATAAGCCAAATTGTCCAGAATCATCGAATTTGGTAATGACTACGGGGTAGTGCACGATAAGTTTGCTAAGCTCTGACACCACTACCGGCACAAGGTGCTGATTGGCCCCTAGGGATAATGCGTCGTCGGTCACTTTAAGGCCTGCATGCAGCTTGTTGTTAATGGCAACCATGTTTGTCATACGCCAGTCCTTTTTATTGTTTTACTGTTAAACGGCCTGCAGGCCGAATTGGTGAATTTTATTGATAAGCTCGCGATGCTTAGGCAGTTTCTCCACCGCCATGCTGCGTGCTTTCCTGTTCTGCATCAACTGTTGCTTGGCAAAGTCGGCGTTCACCCATTGCTGATGCGTACCTAGTTGAGAGGTAAAGCCCATACCGTACAGCACATACTGATAGCTTGCCGCGGGAAATACCTCATTATTGCTGGTGAAGTCTTTGTCACTGGGCGGGTGGTATTGCCACAACGCCAGTAATTCTTTTAATGAGTCCGGAATGGTGTGACTATCGCGATTGTCTCGCCAAAATGCACTGTCTTCTCGCTTGCTTAACATGTAGTGCAGTTTTAAAAAGTCGATAATTCGCTGCCAACGGTACGAAAAAGTATCGTTGAATCGCTTCGCCACAATAGCCATCACAGCGCGATTTGCAGGCAATTGTTCGGCAATCATTGAGGCAGACAGTTCAACCAGTACTAAGGCAGAGGCTTCTAAAGGCTCTAAAAAACCCGCCGCTAGGCCAACGGCTACGCAGTTGTTCTGCCAAAAGCGCTGTCTGTGTCCACTTTGAATGGTGATATCTTTTACGTTTATATCGTCTATACCATTTAAAGAACTGGTTTGGCGAACGTAAGTGTCTAGGCGAGCATAGGCTTCATCTTTATTTTGGTGCCTGCTGGAATAAACGTGACCTACGCCACGGCGCGACTGCAAACCAATATCCCAAATCCAACCGGCGTCTTGTGCGGTGGAAATAGTGTGTGAGGCAATAGGACTTTGTGGCGTGTCGTAAGGTACGTGTACTGCCAACGCGCGGTCGATAAAAAGTACATCGTCGCAGGGAATAAACGGCACCTTGTAGTGTTCGCCAAGCAGCATAGATTTGAAGCCGGTACAGTCAACATAAAGGTCGCCCTCTACTATTACCCCTTGCTCGGTATGAAGGGCTTTAATATCGCCGTTATCAAAGCTTTCGACGCGGTTAACATCGGCCAGCACATGGTGTACACCTAGTTTTTCAGTGCAGTGTTTGGTTAAAAAGGCGGTAAACTTTCCTGCATCTAAGTGATAAGCATAGTTTGCGGTGCCTGCAAACTCTGCGTGGCGTATGCTTTTAGGTGCGCAGCCTGCTTCACATATAGCTTCTTGTACACACACTGCATGGGAAAAAGATTCGTTTAATTCTGGTGCTACCGTCTGCCAGTAAGGGCCTAAATTGGTTTGCGAAAACCCTTGGGGCAGCATAAGAGGGTGGTAGTAAAAATCGCTCTCTTCACCAGTGGTCCATTTAGCGAACTTTGCGCCTTGCTTGAATGTGGCGTCACACTCTTTGATGAATGTAGTTTCGCTAATACCCAATGCAATTAGTGTTGAGCGCATGGTAGGCCAAGTGCCTTCACCCACGCCAATAATAGGCACATTGGGGCTTTCTACTAAGGTTACTTTAATGTCTTTGCGGGTAGCGCACTGATGCTGCGCTGCAATACGACCAGCCGTAAGCCACCCTGCGCTGCCGCCACCGACTACTACAATGTGCGTTATGGGAGTTGCTGTTGTCATACTGTGTTCCTGAATAAAAACTGTGGCTACCAAAGGGTAGCCACGAATGTGGGGCCAACAAATGCCGGCCCCAATTACGCGAAACTAAAAGTTTCCGCGCACACCGAAGGCCCAACGTCTGCCGCTGTCTTCAACCAACAGCAAGTGATTAGAGAAGCGACCGCGTTTATGCACAAATTCTTCTGTAAGGTTAATACCTTCAAAGAAAATTTCTACATTGTCTGTCACGCTGTAGCTACCGCTAATGTCAAGCTGTTGATAAGACTCAACAATGGTTGGGCCGTCACCCTGCCCTTGTGTCAACGACTGAACAAACTCGTCACGCCAGTTATAGGCAAGACGAATTTGATAGTCGTCAGTTTCATAAAATGCCACCAAGTTGTAAGAATCACTTAAACCGGTTAGCGCAAATACTTGGTTAATATCGAACGGGTCTAGCTCGGCGTCACTGTCAACAATGGTACCGTTAGCCAGTACACCAAAGCCGTTATCAAAGGTGTGTTGAAGCGCAAGTTCGAAGCCATCTACCGTGGCGTCTTCACCGTTATTGGGTAGCGTATTGGTAAACACCGCCACGTCGTCACCCGCATCTGGTGCGCTTGCGTTCGCTCCTGTAGACGGGTCTGTTAGCAGACTGCCGTCAGCAAGCTCGAAGGTTTTGTCTTCTTGGCTATTAACAATAAAGTTTGATACGAGCTTTCTGAAGTAACCAATTGACGCATAGCTTGCTTCGTCGTAGTAATACTCAAGCGACAAGTCTAAGTTATCTGACTTAAACGGCTCTAGCGCAGGATTACCACTGGTTGAGGTTAAGTCGCCACCTTGACGGGTAGTCGTAATTACCGTTACCGGCGACATGCTGTTTAGCGTGGGGCGGGTAATGGTGCGCAGGATTACCACTGGTTGAGGTTAAGTCGCCACCTTGACGGGTAGTCGTAATTACCGTTACCGGCGACATGCTGTTTAGCGTGGGGCGGGTAATGGTTGAACTTGCCGCAAAGCGCGCAATTAGGTCGTCGGTAATTTCCAAGCGTACGCTAAAGTTAGGCAACAAAACATCGTAATCAGACTCAGTGGCAATGCTTTGGGCATCACCAAAGCCCGCGAGCATTTCGGTTTGATCTAGAATAGTTAAGCCTGTTATTGGGGCTTGCGTTCCGTTAACCGTGACGTCGGTTGATTCATAGCGCACGCCTGCAGTTGCGCTTAAGAACATGTCGGCTACTTCACCTTCGAAATCGAACTCAAGGTACGTTGAGATAATATCTTCTTCTACTTCAAAGCTATTATTACGGCGTACCGCATCAAAACTAATAGCTTCGCCGTTTACGCTTTGGTAGTAAGATTCTAAAAACGCAAAGTTGGCTTCGCCATCATGGGCAAGCCAAGAGGTTGGCATACGGCCGCTTCCGCTTACGTCAGAAAGGAAGTCGCTACCCGCGTCAAAAACGTATTGGCTACCTGCTGGTATTTCCGGTAAATCTGGATAACCACAGTAAGTACAGTGTATGCCTACACCTTCATTGTCCCAACGCGTAAGTGATTTGGTTTCGGTGCTGTATTGTGCACCAAAGCGAATTTCGGTTAAGCCGCTGCCGTCGGTTACGTACTCACCGTCAAATCGCAGTTGGCTCACTTCGTCTTCTACTGCCCATCCGCGGCGCAGCATTACATGGGCACGGCTGTTAGCTTCATCAAGATGATTGCTTACGCCGTCGGGGGTTAGCGCACCGTTGTAGGTAGGGAAGCCGTCAGGACCTGTAACAATAGCGCCATCCAACTCCTGTTGGCCGCTATAAATATCGGCATCTGGCGAGGCAAACATGCTAGCAACAGGCAGGATATTGTCGTCGACTTGGAAGCGTACGCGGTTGGCATAGCCAATAAGTGATAGCTGATCGCCGCCACCGTTATTGGCTTCGCGTTCGGCTTCTGAATGACTTAAATCGAACGATAGGTTTAAGTTATCTGAGTACTGATAATCAAAGTTCAGACCGATGGCATAAGTATCAGTTAAACGATCGAACGTTTTGGCGTGCATATCTGTCGCCAAACCCACCTCTTGATACAAGTCGATAATGGTGCCGTTTGCATCAACTGTCGGACTGCGGCGATTGCCGTTTTCGTCAAATAAGCTACCGTCATCACCCACCCCTTGAATGTTAGGTGCGGTAAACCAATGGCCGTATGACGTCGCTTCTGACTCTACGTCAAAATCGGAATACAGGGCATCTGCTGTAACCACAAGCTTATCGTTAGGGGCGTATTGGAATACTAAGTTGGCGTTAGTACGGGTGCGCTCTTCAAAGGTGACTTTGTGATCGTAGTTGCGCGGTGAAAATACATTGCCTGTCCAAGCTTCGCCTGACTGTGTAACGGGGTTTGGTACGCCGACGTTTTCTAACCAGCCGTCCATTTGTGCCTGATTTAAGCGAGTTTCACGTTCTTGGTGTGAGACGGCAAGCAATACACCGAAGGTATCATCGTTAAAAGTATTGCTGATAAGGCCAGAGAATTGAGGCGTGGTTTCTTCGCTATTTTCGTCGTACACGCCTTTTACAGAACCCGCCATTTTAAAACCGTTTAACGCAAATGGGCGTGCGGTATTAATATTTATAGTAGAGCCTACACCACCAGACTGCATTGTGGCCGTTGACGTTTTATGCACATCAAGGCTACTTACTAACTCAGAAGCAATCGTGTCGAAGCTAAAAGCGCGAGAGTCGTTTTCTGACGCCATTTGACGGCCATTCACCAATACCGTATTAAATTGGGGGCCAAAGCCGCGCACGGTAATTAGCTGACCTTCACCGCCTGAACGGTCGATAGAGACGCCGGTAATACGCTGTAGTGATTCAGCTAAGTTGGTATCAGGGAAGTCACCGATATCTTCGGCACTTATGGCATCAACTACGCCGGCAGAGCTGCGTTTAACATCCATTGATTTTGCAACCGATGAACGGATACCACTTACCTCAATCACTTCTACGTCGTTATTGGGTTGCGCGTTTTGGGCAAATGCACTATTAGCAGAAATAGCAGACGCTAAAACTGCTGCCACTGAGCATGCAAGCTTGGTTTTCCTATACATGATGGTGTGTGTCCTAATGGTTAATTTTAGTGTGCTTTGTGGTGTGCACCGCTTTATTTCGCAGCATGTCGCTGTTAATTCATCAAGACGACGCAATATGTAAAATCCCCCCAAATTTATTTAACATTTTTTTAAATTAATAAATTAAAGGTACTCACGTGGCGTTGTTTTTTAACCGGAGACAGACACTTCTTACCTTTACGGTTGCTTAAATTATGCACAAATAAAATAATATTCATAAGGTGAATGTATGATTGTTTGCCTCATTTATCTTCTGTATGCCATTTTTATATAAATATTAGTTATGACTCGTAAGTAAAAGATACTAGTGGTGTATGCCCTTATAGCGTAGCTTTGCGTTGCTCTAGCTTGAAAAATAAGCGAAACAAGCGGTGCTATTTAAGGTGAAATAAAAGCAGACACTGACTGAACTGCTTTTAATTTCGCTAGGGAATGCTAGGCATAAGTGAATAAAATGGCTTAGTCGTGTTTAAAGGGTGTCATTCTCAGATAGCCGGAATGTGAGGAGAAGCGTGTGAAAATCATAATTTTAAATGAGTCAAAAGCGCCAGATCCGCTAAATAATGTGGAGAAGCGATGCGCAGCTACACCAAGCAGCGCACAACGCCTGGTGAAAAAGGGAGCAACACTACTGCTTGAAGCAGGAGCGGGGTTGCACTCAGGTTATTCAGATAAAGAATATGAAGAGGTTGGTGTAACTATTATTGATGATGTGAATGTGGCGTTATCAACCGTAGATATGCTGGTCGCTGTGAATAAACCCTCTGATACGCAGTTAGCGTTGATGAAAAAAGGGGCCATTGTGGTAGGCCATCTTGACCCTTTCTTTCAGCAACCGCTGATAGAGTCTATTGCAGAGAAGGGATTAACCGCTATTTCTGTAGAGATGATCCCCCGTTCTTCACGTGCTCAAAAAATGGATGCATTAAGTTCTCAAGCAAGCCTTGCTGGCTACGTGATGGTTATGCAGGCGGCAAATAAATTGCCGTCGATATTACCCATGATGATGACACCGTCAGGAACAATAAAGCCGGCGAAAGTATTTATTATTGGCGCTGGTGTGGCAGGCCTTCAGGCGATTGCAACCGCCAAGCGTCTGGGTGCAAATGTACTTGCTTACGACACCCGCGCGGTCGTGGCAGAGCAAGTTGAGTCGTTGGGCGGCAAGTTCTTGAACATCGATATTGGCGAAACCGGCCAAACCAAAGACGGTTACGCGAAAGAACTGACCGACGAACAAAAGGCGAAGCAGCAGGAAGCTCAGCGTGACGCTATTGCCGATTCAGACATTGTTATTACAACTGCCCAACTCTTTGGCCGCAAGCCGCCCGTTCTCATCGCCAAAGAAACGTTAGCCTTAATGAAACCAGGCAGTGTGGTGGTTGATATGGCGGCGACGTCAGGTGGAAACGTAGAAGGTTCTGTGGCAGGCGACACTGTTGAGATTAATGGTGTAACGGTCATTGGCAATGGTTACTGGAGTCAGTACGTAGCGAAAGCCGCAACCGATATGTATGCCAACAATATTTATAACCTGATTGACGAATTCTTTGACGATGAAACCAAAACCTTTGGTTTAAATTTAGAAGACGACATTCTTGCAGGCTGTGTGATAGCTCACGACGGCAATATTACCAACGATATGCTCAACAATGCATACAAAGGAGCCTAATCATGGAAATCATTTACCTACTTTTCATTGTGCTTTTGGCAGCGTTTTTGGGTTTTGAGTTAATTCGAAAAGTGCCTGCAACGCTGCATACGCCCTTGATGTCAGGCTCTAATGCCATTTCTGGTATCACGCTGGTTGGCGCATTAGCCGCGTCGGGTAGCGATAATAACTTGCTCACTACCATATTGGGCACGGCAGCTGTGGCGCTGGCGAGCATAAACGTGGTGGGTGGCTATCTTGTACGTGGTGGGTGGCTATCTTGTGACCGACCGCATGCTTGGCATGTTTAAGAAAAAACAAAAATAAGGAGTACGCAAGTGAATGATATCGTAACCGTAATAAATCTTGCGTATGTCGTGGCAGCGGCACTATTCATACTGGGCCTTAAATTACTTAGCCATCCTGATACGGCGAAAAAAGGTAACTTTATATCGGCTATTGGTATGCTGGTAGCCGTGGTTGTCACCCTGCTCGACCAGCAAATCATAAGTTATCACTTTATCCTTTTAGGCTTTGTTATTGGTGGTGCATTTGGTGCGTGGAAAGCCAAGACCGTTGAAATGACGGCGATGCCCGAAATGGTCTCGCTATTTAACGGCTTTGGTGGTGCAGCGTCATTACTTCTGGGTTGGGCGACGTTAGCAGGCATGAGTCTGATCACCCTTAAAACCGAAAGCGCGTTTACCTTTATTACCTTGTTTTTCACTATTTTAGTGGGGGGCGTTACCTTCTCTGGCTCGGTTGTGGCGTGGGGTAAACTGTCGGGCAAAATGAGCTCAAAAGCGGTGATTTTCACCGGACTTCGTGAACTTAGCATTTTGCACTTAATTGGCATGGTGGTTATTGGCTACTTCTTTACCACCGACCCAAGTAACCCAATATGGATTTACTGTGCGATTGCGCTGTCTTTAAGCTTCGGCTTGTGGGCTACTATCTCCATTGGCGGGGCAGACATGCCGGTGGTTATTGCGTTACTAAATAGCTATTCGGGTGTAGCGGCGTGTGCTGCAGGTCTTGCTACAGGCAATACCATACTTATCGTTACCGGCTTATTGGTAGGGGCTTCAGGGCTTATTCTTACCAACATTATGTGTAAAGCGATGAACCGCTCCTTGATGAACGTCCTGCTATCTGGTTTTGCTAAGCCAGTGGAGGCGGGTGAAAAGATTGAAGGTGAAATTAAGGTACTGGCTGCACAAGATGCCTTCTACGTATTGGAAGCAGCGCAAGCGGTGCTGGTTGTACCGGGTTACGGTATGGCCGTTGCGCAAGCGCAGCATGCTGTGCGCGAACTTCAATCGTTGCTAGAAGAAAACGGCTGTACGGTTGATTATGCTATTCACGCGGTAGCAGGGCGTATGCCTGGGCACATGAACGTGTTGCTTGCCGAAGCCGACGTTCCTTACGATCAGCTATACGAAATGGACGATGTTAACCCGCGCATGGAAAACTACGATGTGGTCATTGTTATTGGCGCTAACGACGTTGTTAACCCTGCCGCGAAGGAAATGAAAGGCAGCCCCATTTATGGAATGCCGGTGATTGAGGCATACCGTGCTAAGACCGTTTTTGTATTAAAACGCTCTGCGAATGCCGGATTTGCTGGTGTAGATAACCCGCTGTTTTTCAAAGACAACACGCGCATGGTATTAGGTGATGCAAAAGACACGATCAACAGTATTATCCGGGAATTTGGAGATGATTAAGGGGGCAAATTTGCCTGGCACCGTAATGTGAACATCCGTCTTTTAAGGCCAGTACCTAATGCTGGCCTTTTTCTTTATTAAGAAAGCGCATCGCCTGAATATTAAACTTTAGTTGTAGTTATTTTTTATCGCTACTAATATGTGTTTGCTATAGCCCTTAAATATTTTGTTCATTTCATCGCATAGAGAAGTTCGATAAATGTCTACAGCACCTTTTCGCATTGAACAGTTTAGAAATTGTATAGTCGTTACGCTGCGCGGAAAGTGGAATATGACGACCAATATTCAGTACTTAGCCACGCTGTCTGAAATACTAAAAACGCGAAAGGGCAGACCATTTCACCTATTTGTGGACATGCGCTCGTGGCAGATCCCCAAGTCTGATACCTTCAATCAAATAAAAGCGCCATTGAAGTTGGATAGACGAAACCAACTAAGCGAAATGTGGCTTGAAGACGAGACGACAGATGCCGATCATATCGCAGAAAAGTTCTTTACCTTATCGTCGAATAAACTTAGCTTTAAACTTCAACGTACTCATGATGTCACAGTATTTATGACACACGGTAAAAACTGCGCAGATGAAGCGGTAGTCCAATACATTCAAACCGCGCTAGACTACAACTAATCGTTTGAACGTTCGATAAACAAAATTAGTCGCGACAATCGATATTTTACATCGCAACAACTATCGCGTTCAGTCCTTCGTTGACTATAATACGCGGCTTGTTTTCGCACTTACTATGCTAGGTATCGGCCTAGCCCACTTACACATAGGTGAATAAATTGTCAGATTGGAGCATCGAAGAAGCGGAGCGCGTCTATGGCGTATCTCAATGGGGTGGCGGCTATTTTCAAATTGGTGAAAATGGCAACGTGCATATTACCCCTGTGCCTGAAGATCCTAGCATTCGAATCGACTTTAATTCGGTAATAGAAGATATTCGCAAAGAAGGCGTGCAGTTTCCTGTTGTTGTGCGTTTTCACGATATTCTTCGCTCGCAAGTTGCAGGCTTAAACAAAGCATTTCGACACGCCATAGAAGAAGCCGAGTATCAAGGTCAGTACCAAGGTGTTTACCCGGTTAAAGTTAACCAAATGCGTGAAGTGGTTGAAGAAATTGTTGATGCAGGCAAACCCTATAATTATGGCTTAGAAGCAGGGTCTAAGGCAGAACTGCTTACTGTTCTGGCTATGAATACAAACGAAGAATCGCTGACCATTTTAAACGGTTACAAAGACGACGAAGTTATGCGTTTAGCGCTTCTTGGTAGAAAGCTCGGTCGACGGGTTGTCGTTGTTGTTGAGAAATTTACCGAGCTTCTATTGCTTGTAAAAACCGCTAAAGAATTAGGCATTGAGCCTATCATTGGCGTTCGCTCAAAAATGACCGTAAAAGGTCGTGGTAAGTGGGAAAGTTCTGGCGGCGAACGTGCGAAATTTGGTTTAACGATCACTGAAATTATTAACGCGGCGCGCTATTTAGAAGAGCAGGGCATGGCCCACTGCTTGAAACTATTGCATTTCCATATTGGCAGTCAGCTAACCGATATACGAGCGGTAAAAGAAGCCGTTACAGAGGGCGCGCGAATCTACGCCGACCTTCATAAGATGGGCTTTGCCCTAGACTATGTTGACGTGGGCGGTGGCTTAGGTATCGATTACGATGGCAGTAACTCAACGAATGAGTCGTCGCGTAATTACAGCATGCAAGAATACGTTGCTGATGTTGTATATGGCATGAAAGAAATGTGCGATTTAGAAGGTGTACCGCACCCTCACCTTGTAAGTGAGAGTGGACGCGCTATTACCGCCCACCATAGCTGTGTTATTACCGAAATTGTTGGAGAGATTAAAACCAACGCGGCACAGATGGATACCTCAGCAACAGAGGGTGAACATTTCTTTTTGAAAAATATGCGTGAGCTTGCCGACACCTTTGACGAACAAACCAATATGCACGAAGTGTATAACGATGCGTCTCAATACAAAGAGCAGGCATTAGATGCCTTTAAACTGCGCGTTTTACCCTTAGAAGAGTTGGGCAAAATAGAAACCCTTTATTGGGATATTATGGGCCGCTTACAGAAGTGGTATCGCAACGAAGAATACGTACCGGAAGAGTTACAAGAATTGGATTACAGTTTGTCATCACAATACCTTTGTAACTTCTCTGTTTTCCAGTCGGCTGCCGATACGTGGGCAATCGACCAGCTTCTGCCGGTAGTGCCGCTTATTCGTATGAACGAAGAGCCCACGGTGAACTGTTCGTTGGTTGATATTACGTGTGACAGCGACGGTAAAATTGACCAGTTCACTATTGGACGCGAGATCACCGACGTATTGCCTATGCACCCGCTTAAGAAAGACGAGCCTTACTATATTGGGCTATTCTTAACAGGGGCATACCAAGACGTGATGGGCGATATGCACAACTTGTTTGGTCGCCTAAACGAAGTGCACATTTACAGCTACGATGACGACCCTGAAGACTTCTATATTGAAGAGGTAGTGAAAGGCTCTTCGGTAGAAGATGTGCTTAATGTTATGCAATATAACCCTCGTGCGATGGCATCAGATGTAAAACGCATGATTGATAGACAAGTATGGGACGGAAAGTTGAACCCTCGTGAAGGTGTTCGCTGGACCGATTTCTATGAAAACTGTTTAGCCGGTTACACCTACTTAAAACAGTAATCGCAATAGCCGGTTTAACCAATAAAAGCCGATGCAGTTATTAATTAGCTGCGTCGGCTTTTTTCAAGTAGCGCTTCCATAGTTCAGCCGTGGTGGAATTAATCATATTTGACTCAGCGTTCATCAGCATAACGTAGCCCACCTTGCGCTCTGGTGAAAACGCAACATCAGCGCGATAGCCTTTCACCCAGCCACCGTGGTAATTCAGTTTCATACCGTTTATATCGTAAATACGCCAGCCTAGCCCATAGTGAGCGTCGTCAATCATACCGCGCCAGCCTCGACGATAGGTTTCGCGCTTAGTTCTAACCCGTTCAGTGGTAACAAAGTCCACCATTTCTTTCGACATAACGGTAGGAAATTCGCCAAGCAATGCCTGCAAGTAAATGGTCATGTCTGAAATGCTAGCGTTTACGCCAGCGGCGGGAGAAAAACGGTAATAGTTACTTTCAACTTTACCTTCACGCCACTTGTTTCTGGCAATGGCAATATGAGGGTGTGCCCAGCTGTCTGACGCTAACAGGCCACCTTTGCCTACGCTTGCTGTATTCATTCCTAACGGTGTGAATAAATTAGCCTGCATTTGTCGTGAGTACGACGTATTGTTGTTGCTGAAGTAATATTCTAGGGCACCGAAAAGGGCATTTTGATAGGTGTAACATTCGCCGGGTACACACAAAGGCTCAAGTTCGCCAAGTGATTTAAGTACCCGTTCTAATGAGTAGTCTGCCTCGATAAGATTGTCGTAAGCGTTTGGCATAAAGCCACTGGATTGGCCCACTATATGCTGTAACTGTAGCGCCCCCATCCCTTTTCCGTTAAATGGAATGTCGGGTAATAACGTAGATATTGGGGTTTCCCAGCTTAACTGCTTTTTCTCTACGAGTTTGGCTGAAAGCAACGCGGTAAAGGTTTTCGAGACAGAGGCTAAACGGAACACAGTATTTTGCGTAACGCTTTCACCGCCTTTTTTTTGTGTTCTGCCATACACATAAACTCTTGGCGCTTTGCCTTGTTCGTAAAAAACAAAGGCATAGCCAGGCACGTTATACTTAGACGCTTCTTTTTTTACGTGGCTTGCGTAATCGTCTAGCCAGTCAGCGGCGGCGCTTTGTGAAACTACCAATAGCATTACTACTAGCCAGCATTGAGACAGGCACAACTTCAAGGTGCGCAAAGAGTTCAGCATACAGTCACTCGTTATGCCTGCGGAAAACCAACTCAACCACAAGGCGTTCTTTATTATTATCGCATTATTATGCGTTTAGCGGCCCTAATGATCAAATGTCGCTAATTGTGGTCACTTTTTCGTTTTTTGTTTTTATTGAGTTCCGATTTTGTCGCACGTGTTTGCTTAATGCACGATACACTATGTTTAGATAATCCAACGCGGCAGGGCGTGGCGAGTATATGTCTGACAGCAAGGCTTCCCAAAACGAGGCATTAACCGAATCGGTCTTTTCAAAGGCAAGGCTTAGCCGAGATCCCCGATTCGACGGGCGTTTCTTTGTGGGCGTAAAAACGACCGGAATATTTTGCAGGCCTATTTGCCCGGCAAGGCTCCCTAAAGAAGACAATGTCACTTATTACCAGCTTGCAGCGCAAGCGATGGCAGATGGTTATCGCCCTTGTTTTCGGTGTAGGCCTGACAGCGCGCCAAGCTCTGCCGCGTGGAAAGGCGTAGGGGCAACCGTAGGGCGGGCGTTGTCGCTTCTTTCTTCCCTTCCTACAGAGCGCGTGGGTGATATTGCGACGCGCCTTGGTATAAGCGAGCGGTATCTCAATAAGCTGGTGGTGAATGCGGTAGGTATGGGGCCAAAAAAGTTTCAAAATATGCAGCGTACGCTATTTGCTAAACAGCTTATTCAACAAACCCATTTGTCTATGACAGATATCGCTACAACAGGAGGTTATCAGTCACTTCGACAATTGCAGCGTGCGGTAGAGCAGTTCTGTGCTACCACGCCCTCTAAGCTAAGGAAAAAAGAGCCCGCTACCCAAAAGGTGATTACATTGTTTCTTTCTTATCGGCCGCCTTACAACTGGCCTTACGTCAGAGAGTTTTTAGCCGCACGCGCTATTTCAGGTATGGAAGTCGTTAGTGATAACAGCTACGGGCGCTATTTTTCTTGTGGTGAAAGTATTGGCTATTTCAACGCGGTGCATAATGAAGCTCGCCATGGCTTTGAGTTGCATATTGATATGCCAGATTTACGCAACCTGCATAAAACGATTGAAAATATCAAGTTATTACTCGACCTTCACGCTGACCCACTGCTTATTGAAGAGAGTTTAAAGCAAGCAGGCTTACCTGATAATGCATTAACTGCGGGGTTACGGCTACCGAGCGCTTGGAGTGTATTTGAAAGTGGATGTCGCGCTATTGTAGGCCAACAAGTTAGCGTTAAAGCGGCCATCGGACAGGTTACGCTGCTGGTACATCAGTTAGGGAAAAAAGGCGCTGTATCCGACAAGTACAATACCAACTCAACAGCATACTATTGCTTCCCAACACCCGAAGCGGTTGCGGGGAATAACTTGGCGTTTCTGCGTATGCCGCAAGCAAGAAAAGAGGCTGTGCGGCAGTTTGCCTGTTTATTTTTGAATGATAAGGTACCAAACCACAAGGAAATACTGGCAATAAAGGGGGTGGGGCCCTGGACGTTAGATTATTTGAAAATGAGAGGTGAGCGAAACCCTGACGTTTACCTTGAAGGCGATTTAATTGTGCGAAAAATGGCGCAGCTATATCCTGTAGAACCTGCACAGGCCGCACCATGGCGTAGCTATTTAACCCTTCAGTTGTGGCAACTTAGCAATCAACAAAAAGAGGTCTAGCATGATATACACAGCGTCGATAAAAAGCCCCCAAGGGCTCGTTGAAGTGTGCGCCAATAACAAAGGGGTGACTTCTATTGCCTTTATTAACGACGACGCTTATTTACTGGCCGCAGGTGTCAAAGAAGCGGAGCAACAAACGAACGACATAACCACGGAAGCTTGCCGGCAGTTAGCACAAAAAGAGGCCTAGCATGATATACACAGCGTCGATAAAAAGCCCCCAAGGGCTCCTTGAGGTGTGCGCCAATAACAAAGGGGTGACTTCTATTGCCTTTATTAACGACGACGCTAATTTACTGGCCGCAGGTGTCAAAGAAGCGGAGCAACAAACGAACGACATAACCACGGAAGCTTGCCGGCAGTTAGTTGCTTATTTTAATAAAAAGCTAAAAGACTTTGACCTGCCTTTAGACCCCAAGGGCACGGCATTTCAGCAGCAAGTGTGGACGGCTCTGTTACAGGTTCAATACGGGGATACTGCTAGCTATTTAGACATTGCAAAAACTATTGGGAACCCAAAGGCTGTCCGTGCTGTAGGGATGGCTAATGGTCGTAATCCTATTGCTATCGTGGTGCCTTGTCATCGTATAATTGGCAGTAACAAAACCCTCACGGGCTATGCGGGCGGTTTATCGCGTAAACAATATTTACTGAATTTAGAAGGAGCCCAAGGGGTGCTGTGGTGATAAGAGAATGGCAATAAAAGATATTATCTCGCTATTGGTGTTAGCAGGTATTTGGGGCGGGTCGTTTATCTTTATGCGCGTGGCCGCGCCAGAATTTGGCATTTATGTATTAGTGGCCATTCGAACGTTACTGGCAACGGCAGTGCTACTTCCCCTTTTGATGTTACGTGGTTCGGTGAAAGAGATTAAACATCACTGGCTGGCCATTGCCTTAGTAGGTATGGCGAACACGGCCATCCCCTTTGTGTTGTTCAATTACAGCAGTCTGCACCTAGAAGCCGGTGTAAACGCGATTTTAAACGCCACCGCGCCCATGTTCGGCGCTATTGTGGCATGGCTATGGCTTGATGACAGGCTCAGTAAGTCTGCTGTTCAATTACAGCAGTCTGCACCTAGAAGCCGGTGTAAACGCGATTTTAAACGCTACCGCGCCCATGTTTGGCGCTATTGTGGCGTGGCTATGGCTAGATGACAGGCTCAGTAAGTCTGCTGTAGCAGGGCTTTTTGTGGGCTTCTTAGGCGTAACAGTGATCAGTCAGCAGAAGTTAGGAGAGGGAGCCGTAAGCTTTCTGCCTATTCTCACTGCGCTGCTTGCCACAACGGGGTATGGCATTGCTGCGTGTATGATGAAAAAGTGGCTGCAAGGGGTTAAACCTTTGGTTGTAGCAACAGGTAGTCAGGCTATGGCCAGCGTTATGTTGGCGCCGTTCGCGCTAGCCACTTTGCCCGATACTATGCCAAGCGCCAATGCGTGGGTCAACGCGGTAGCACTGGCCGTTGGCGGAACGGGAATCGCGTATATTCTGTACTTCAAGCTCATCGCCGATATAGGCCCAGCCAAAGCCATTACGGTGGCTTATTTGGTCCCGCTGTTTGGTATTATTTGGGGCGTACTATTTCTGCAAGAGCACTTGTCAATACAAACGATAGTTGGCGGCTTAATGATTCTATTTGGCGTGGCGTTAACCACAGGCGTTCTCAAACGAAAACGCCTTAAAGTTAAACCTGCTTGAGGGCTAGTCGATTAACTGCATTCTAACTAGGTTGCTGCCGTCGCGCTTTGCTTGGTAAAGCGCGTCTTCAGCATGGGCAGTCACCTCATGCATCGCTCTTGGCGAAGCCGTATATGAAATACCAATTGAGGCGGTAATCACCACATCTGGCAATTCTTGTAAAGGTGGTAGGGTGGCAATGCCATGGCGAAGGTTGTGTGCCATATCAAAAGCAACGTGAGGGCCCGTGTGTGGCAACAGAATAATGAACTCCGCGCTGCTCCACCTGCCTAACACGTCCTGCTCTCGCATCTGTTCAGCCAAGTAAGCCACAATTTTATCTAAAATATCATCACCAGCATTGCGCCCATGTGCATCAACGATATCGCTAAACTCATCCACGCTTATCAACATCACGCTTAATGACTTATGCTCAGCTAACAAGCTTTTATAAATAAGCTGCAGATTGTCTTTCTCTGGCAGTCGGTTGCTGTGGCGCACTACTAAGTCTGGCTGCATGTCTTTTCTAAAATAATAAAGTAAATTGTAGATGAGCAAGAACAGCGAGAAAACAACAACTAATAATGTGACTACACTGAAAATAAAGGCTTGAGAAATTTCAGCCTGACGGTCTTCCAAGGGACTTAAAAGAAACACTGTCCACCCAAATTGATTGAGTTTCACCTCGGCGATGAGGAAATCTTTCTGGTCGATAGTAACCAGCTTATTGTTCAGTGCCTGTTCGTTTTGAATAGCTAACGGAAGGCTGGCATACCAAGGTAATTCAGATAAATTGGTAAAGTCTGAATACGAAGCAATAAGGCTGGGATCAGAGGACAACATGATATCTCCCTCACCATCGACAAATAAAAAGTCGTATCCGTACTCTTGCTTGTAAGTATCAAAAATTTCGATGAAGCTGCGCAGGCTTTTGCCTACACCAAAAAAGCCTAAGAATCGCCCGTCTTCATCGTGAATTTTAATATCAATATAGAAATGCGTGTCTTCCCACTTACCTATATCTGCAACAGCATCGGCGGGGTAGTCACGATATTTGAAGTACCAGCTAACTTCACCTTCTATTAAGTTGATGATGCTGCCGTCGGAGTTGTATTGCTTTCTATCCGCTTCACTGGCAATGAAAAACGACAAACCAAACTCATTTTCCAGACGTTCGAGGGTTTTGAAGACCGCTTGCTGGTCTATGGTTTCGCCGTCTAGCAAGTCTACGAGTTCAGTGGAATGACCTAACGCTTCTGAAATGTGTAATGGTTTTAGCAGTTGCTCTACAATCAGTGATATTGCAGGCGAAAGTGACTGTTGTTGCGCGCGACTTTGCTCGGCAACAATTTTTGAAATACTGAAGTGAACAAGCGTTACGATTGCGATAACCACTACCGCAAATAACACTAATATACTTCTATGTAGTGTACGAAATGTGTTCACAGACTGCGCATGCTCCCTTGCCTGACTGAACCTAACTCAAGTTGCAAGTATACCTGTTGCAAATATGAACTACTAGGTGGTTCACCTTAACTTTATACTAAATAACAAGGTGAAGATCGCAGCACAACACCATAAGGGCCACGTTAGTTGTAAATCAGTCGCTGACAACGTGTTGGGGCTTGGTTACACTAGGCGTCGATTTTCATTCTCTTTGCGAAATAAAGGAATTATATGGCTTTTTCAGTGGTTGTTTTAGCGGCGGGTAAAGGTACCCGTATGAAGTCTTCGTTACCTAAGGTATTACATAAAGTGGGCGGTGTACCTATGGTGCAGCGAATCATTAATACCGTGAGATCGCTTGGCGCTGACATCATTCATTTAGTGTACGGTCACGGAGGCGACCAGCTAAAAGCAACGGTAGTTGAAGAGAACCTAAACTGGTGCTTGCAGGCCGAACAGTTAGGCACAGGTCACGCGGTACAACAGGCTGCGCCACATATTAATGATGACGAAGACGTATTGATTCTGGTAGGCGATGCGCCACTTATTCGCGAAGACACCTTAAGTGCACTAAAAGCGGTAAAAGAAAGCTGCGATTTAGCGTTGCTTACGGTGAACCTAGATGACCCAACAGGAATGGGCCGCATTATTCGTGAAAACGATAATATTACCGCTATTGTCGAGCATAAAGATGCCACAGAGGCGCAGCGCGCCATTAAAGAAATTAATACCGGCATGATGATGATGTCCGGTGCGGACCTTAAGCGCTGGTTGGGCGAATTAAGTAATGATAATGCACAAGGTGAGTACTATCTTACTGACGTTATTGCTATGGCTGCATCTGAAGGTAAACGCATTCAGTCTGCTCAGCCTCAATCTGCAGTTGAAGTGGAAGGGGTTAATAACCGATTACAACTTGCTAATTTGGAACGCGCCCTTCAAAACCGTCAAGCTGACGAGCTAATGACAAATGGTGTAACGTTACTCGACCCTTCGCGATTCGACTTACGCGGTACCCTTCAAACAGGTAACGATGTGATTATCGACGTAAATGTGATTGTTGAAGGAGACGTTACCCTTGGCAATAACGTAGAGATTGGCGCTAACTGTATTTTACGTAACTGTACAATTGCCGACAATGCGGTTATCGAAGCCAATTCAATTATTGAAGAAGCCCGTGTAGGCGAAGCGTGTACAGTAGGCCCATACGCAAGACTTCGCCCGGGCGCGGTAATGCAGAAAAATGCCAAAGTGGGCAACTTTGTAGAAATGAAAAAAGCGGTATTAGGTGAAGGTGCAAAAGCCAACCATCTAACTTATTTAGGTGATGCAGAAGTTGGCGCTAAAGCCAATATCGGTGCAGGTACGATTACGTGCAATTACGACGGCGTGAACAAATCCAAAACAGTGATAGGTGAAAATGCCTTCATTGGCTCTAACTCATCGCTTGTTGCGCCGGTAAATATAGGTAAAGGTGCCACAGTCGGTGCGGGTTCTGTCATCACCTCTACGGTAGATGAAGCCGCTCTTGCGGTTGCCCGTGGTAAACAGCGCAATATTCCAAACTGGCCACGACCTACCAAAAAATAAGACACGTTGTCGTATCCACACAGAGTATTAGCTAATTAAGGGTTCGGGCTAGCAAACACGGTTTGTGCGTTGCTGGCCCTAATACCGTCATACACACCACTATCACGGGTGCCGCGTTAAGGTGCTGCCCCCTTCTAATAATGAACCTTCTTCGTTTCTCATCATCTTTTATAACTGATAGTGTGTATTTACTTACTTCAAAATAATCTTTATACAAGGAGCTGTAATGATATCTACATTACTCGTTGGTTTTGGATTTTCAGCCACCACTTTCCATTTACCGTTCCTCAACTATCTGCCGCAGTTCTCAGTCGATGTGGTTATTTCCTCAAAGCCCGACACGGTAAAAGCGCTTTTGCCTCATGCAGAAGTGTATAGTTCACTAGAAGAAGCGCTTAAAATTCACGATGTAGATTTGGTGGTCATTACCACTCCGAATCACCTGCATGCACCGCAGGCTGAGCTTGCACTTGCCCATAACTGTCATGTGTTAGTCGAAAAGCCTTTCACATTAAGTAGCAGTGACGCTGAAGCGTTAGTCGCTCTTGCAAAAACAAAAGAAAAACAGCTTTGCGTTTATCACAATAGGCGCTTTGACGGTGACTTTCTTACCATTAAGCAGTTAATTCACGATGGTAAGCTTGGTGACATTAAACGGTTGGAGAGTCGGTTTGACCGATTTCGCCCGGTGCCTCGCGACAGATGGCGTGAAAATGCAGGGCCGGGCAGCGGGATCTTTTGGGATTTAGGCCCGCACCTTATAGATCAAGCATTACAGCTTTTCGGCGAGCCTGAAAAAGTGTCGGCCAATATTTTAGCATTGCGCGAAAACGGGCAGTCAGACGACACGTTTGACATAACGCTTCACTACAGCGATAAAGTCGTAAAGCTTGGCAGCTCAGCTTTTCAGGCTGGCGCAACCCTGCGTTACGACTTGCAAGGCACAAAAGGCAGCTTTCGAAAATTCTATTTAGACCCCCAAGAAGATCAGCTCCGTGCAGGGTTGTCTTTTGATGATGAAAACTGGGCGAAAACAAAAGAAGAACAGCATGGTGTTCTTGTCGTTGCAAACCATAGCGGTGCGCTAGAGGAAGAAACCATTGAAACTTTTAAAGGTGAATACCTGACGTTCTTTAACCGTCTTGCCCATACTATTGAAGACGGTAACTTTTCGCCTGCCGACGCCAGCACGGTGATCCCTGTTATTAAGATCATTGAATTAGCAATGAACGCCAATGAGCTAAATAAAGCGTTGCCGTTTAATTAAACAATTCTCTTGATCGAAGTTTCAATTTAACTTACGATACTTTCACTTTAAAACTCATAACTTTCGTTTTGAAAGTTATGAGCAATATTGCGGTTAGTTTTTATCGTTGGGTTACGTGCTTGTGTAAATACTTGATAAGCAGCCCGCAAAAGCATCGAGGTATCGTTGAAAAGTAGCAAACCAGTTGAGCAGCGCCGCCAGCAAATTGTGGCGTGGGTGAAAAAGCAAGGTCAATCTCAAGTTGAAGATTTGGCCGTGCGTTTTGCTACCTCTGAAGTCACCATCAGAAAAGACCTTGCAGCACTTTCACAGCAAGGCTTGCTCATTCGTCAGTTTGGTGGCGCAGTGCCCGTACCAGCTACTGCCTCTCATTCTGGCACTGCTCAACTTAGTATCAACGAAGCCAATGTAAATCACGCTATCAGCCCGGCAATAAATGCCATAGGAAAGTGCGCAGCAAGCTTGATTAAGCCGGGGAGCAAGTTAGTGATAGATTGCGGCTCTACTACTGCATCAGTTTTGCCCCACCTAGCGCAAGTCGACGATTTAGTGGTCATGACCAACACCCTGTCGACGGCCAATTATCTTACCCAAAGTGAGAAAGAACCCACCGTATTAATGGTAGGTGGCACGTGGGATACGCAGTCACAGTCATTTCAGGGCGCCATGGCCGAACAGCTGGTGAGCGCCTATAGTTTTGATATTGCGTTCATTGGCGCAGCGGGTATAGACGTAAACCGAGGCACCACTACTTTTAACGAGCTTATTGGCGTGACGCGAGCTATGGCAGCGGCGGCCGGTAAGGTTGTGGTATTAGCCAGTTCAAAAAAACTAACGCACAAAATGCCGAATCTTGAACTGAGCTGGAAAAGCATTTCTGTTTTGATCACTGATGAAGGCATTAGCGATGAAGACAAACTTAATATTGAAAATCAGGGCGTGACAGTCATCGTTGCCGTGCCCGCTGGAGAGTAATTATGTGTGGAATTGTTGGCGCTGTTGCCGAACGTAATGTCGTTGAGATCCTTCTTGAAGGACTAAAAAGGCTGGAGTATCGCGGCTACGATTCAGCCGGTGTAGCTTTACTTAAAAACGACGGCACGCTCACCCGTATTCGCCGCACGGGCAAAGTGCAAGAGTTAGCCGATGCCGTTGCAGAAGGCGAAGCCTTGGGAACTACAGGTATTGCACATACCCGTTGGGCAACTCACGGCGGTGTGACAGAAGCGAACGCTCACCCTCATTTCTCAACCGAGCGCGTAGCCGTGGTTCACAACGGTATTATTGAAAACTACGTGAACTTAAAAGGGCAGCTTAAAGAGCAAGGCTACACCTTTACCAGCGACACCGATACCGAGACCATTGCGCACACCGTGCATGAAGAGCTTAAGTCGGGCAAAGCCCTGCTTGATGCAGTACAAAGCGCGGTAAAAACTTTTCACGGTGCTTATGGCACAGTGATTATGGATAAAGAAGATCCAAGTCGCGTGGTGGTAGCGCGTTCAGGCAGCCCGCTCGTTATTGGTTTAGGGCTTGGCGAAAACTTTATTGCGTCAGACCAAATGGCGCTATTGCCGGTTACCCGCCGCTTTATCTTTTTAGAAGAGGGTGATGTAGCCGAAATTACCCGTCGCGACGTAAAGATTTTCGATAAAGACGGCAATGCTGTTGAGCGTGAAGTGGTTGAGTCAAACGTAGAACATGACGCTGGTGACAAAGCGGGCTACCGCCACTACATGCTCAAAGAAATTCACGAACAGCCAACGGTTGTGCGCAACGCCTTAAAAGATCGTATTGATGAAAACGGCCTTACCGCGGATGTATTCGGCAAAGGCGCTGATGAAATTTTCAAAAAGGTAAAGCACGTACAAATTATTGCCTGTGGTACAAGTTATCACGCAGGGATGACCGCTCGCTATTGGTTAGAGCAATACGCTAATGTGTCGTGTAACGTGGAAATTGCCTCTGAGTTTCGCTACCGCAAGTCTGTAGTGCATCCAAATAGCTTGCTTATCACCATTTCTCAATCGGGCGAGACTGCCGATACGTTAGCCGCACTGCGCTTGGCGAAAGAGCTTGGTTATATGTCGAGCCTCACCATTTGCAACGTACAAGGCTCGTCGCTGGTTCGCGAATCTGACCTTGCTTTTATGACCCGCGCGGGTGCGGAAATAGGCGTTGCGTCTACCAAAGCCTTTACCACACAGCTTGCTGCTTTCTTAATGCTGACACTGGCGTTAGGCAAAGAGAATGGGATGTCAGATACCGATACCAACGCCATTGTTTCAGCGCTTCACAGCCTGCCGGCGAAGCTAGAAGAAACACTGGCAATTACTGGCGGTATTGAAGATTTAGCCGAAGAATTTGCTGATAAAAATCACAGCTTATTCTTAGGTCGTGGCGACCAATACCCCATTGCCATGGAAGGCGCGCTTAAGCTTAAAGAAATTTCTTACATTCACGCAGAAGCTTATGCCTCAGGTGAGTTGAAACACGGCCCGCTTGCGCTTATCGACGATGAAATGCCGGTTATTGTGGTGGCGCCGAACAACGAATTACTAGAAAAGCTTAAATCTAACGTTGAAGAAGTGCGCGCCCGTGGCGGTATCATGTATGTATTTGCTGATAAAGATGCAGCCTTTGCAGGTGATGAAACCATGCGTGTTATTGATGTGCCACACTGCGAGGCGCCAATTGCACCTATCATCTACACCTTGCCGCTACAGTTATTGAGTTACTACGTAGCGTTAATTAAAGGTACGGATGTTGACCAACCACGTAACTTGGCGAAGTCGGTTACGGTGGAATAACTCAACGCTATTAAAGCAACTCTATT
>Ga0208316_1000734_pt1 | contig 24039 bp, 19 predicted proteins | sample MalvireepMed_231_FD_184240 | JGI IMG/M metagenome (GOLD analysis project Ga0208316, IMG submission 184240) | Marine viral communities from the Global Malaspina Expedition - Malaspina viral metaG DeepMed_231 (SPAdes) (version 2) | ecosystem: Environmental > Aquatic > Marine > Oceanic | place... | reverse complement strand
GAAAGTCAGGAAGTAATGGATAACCCTGATTGGTTCTTTCTAATGGCTCCACGTACTGATTCCGATTCTGACCCAATAGGTGATTCAGCTTACGGAAGAATATTAGATGAATCTGAATATATACTTGTAGAGCCAACTACTGCTGATAAATATAATAAGGAATGGTTAAATGAGAAAGAAGCAAAATCTTAAATGTCCATGCTGTGGATATATATATAATCAAACATACAATCCAACAAAAGAAATAGAGCGATTAATAGCTAAAAGAAATAAGTCATTAAAGAATGAACTCAGAAAAGTATTCATGTTGATTAATAAAAATGTTCCATCTGATAGAGATAGAGGTTTACAGTATAGATTCTTACAAGCAATATCTAAAGTTGATTCCAAGACAATTAAATGGGCCATCAATAGATATATAATGAGTAATTATTATCTTACTGGTAAAGGATTATCTTATTTAAGAAATATAATACTTAATCATCATAAGAATGCTAGAATAATTTCTGAGAATGAAAGAAAGTCAAGAGGCACACAGCCTCCAATTGTTAAACTAAAAAGAAAGGATTAAAATGTTAGAATCAACATTATTTCCAGTAATAGAAGTTCCAGCTGTTGGAATACCAACTACAGATAGTAAAGAAATAGATGACACAGGATATAAGTTCATAGTACGAGAAGATAATGGTAAAGTGCTTAGTTGTATGACTAATGATTACAGATTAGTTAATAACCAAGAAATAATAAGCGCTGCTGAACCGATATTAAAACAACATAATGCTCAGTTAAAAGAAGCTGTAAGTTTTGGTGATGGTCAACAAACAACATGGAGATGGATTATTCCAGATGTTAAAATAGAAATCAGCAAAGGCGACTTAATAAGTCCTGAGATTATAATTAAGAATAGTTATGATGGAAGTTTACAAGTTCATATATTATCAGGAGCTTTTAGATTAGTATGTAGTAATGGAATGATTATTGGTAATATAATTGAAAAGTATAATTACAAACATAATATTGGTAATATAAATCTAGATAAATTAGATGAATCAATAGAGAATACAATCATCCATGCTAGAAAAGTAGGTGAAGAATTTCCAATGTTAAAAGATAAAAAGCTAAAACAAAAGCACATAATGAAGCTAATAGAACTATTCCCTTCCACAATGAGTGAATTTATTACTCAGTATCTAATTGCAAACAAGCCGAAAAACTATTGGGATTTATTTAATGTAGCAACATATATAAATACTCATAAAATGAATAGAAAGTATAACTCTACTCACCAGTTAGAGTCCAGAATATATCCAAATATATCTACATGGGCTAAAGCATAGTGGATGCTAATTGCCCTGTGGTGATTCCTTATTATGGGGGCAAATTCACAATGAGTAAAAGACTTGTTGAGATGATGCCCCCTCATAAAAGATATATAGAAGTATTCGCAGGAGGTGCTTCAATGTTCTTTAGAAAGAAAAAGGCTGATTGGAATGTACTGAATGACCTTGATAATGATATCGTAAATTTGTATATTTGTGTACTTGAAGAGTTTGAAGAACTTAAAAGACATATCTATTGGTATCCTAGAAGCAGAACATTGTTTGATGACTTCAAGGAAAACATAAAAGAAGGTAAGATAGATATACCCGACCCTAAAAGAGCTGCACAATATTTCTTTGTTGTCAGAAATTCATTTAATAATATGATGGGTGGAGTATTTTCTAAAGACACAAAGTGGGATGTTAATATCACTCAAGAATTACAAGAATCAAAAAAGAAATTAGATAATGTAACGATAGAAAACTTTGATTTCAGAGATTTAATTCCCAGATATGCTCCAAGAGAAGGTGATATGTTTTATTTAGACCCTCCTTATGTAATAGCGAAGAAAGGTTATTATAGAAATGTATTTGATGAACAATGCCACGTTGATTTAAAAGAATCAGTTGATTTAATAGATGAAGGTGGTGGATATTTTATGATAAGCTATGATGATAAATATGAAATTAGGGAATTATATAAGAATTATAATATTAAAACTATTGATACGAAGTATGTCGGTGCTGCGCCAGAAAAAAGAGGCGAAATAAGAACTGAATTAGTCATATTGAATTATGAACCAAAAGAACAATTTCAACTGTTCTAGGAAGGAATAGTATGAGAGCAGTATGTCCGGGTTGTGCTTCATCACACACAAGAAAAAAAGGAATAAGAAGAAACCAACAAAGATGGATTTGTAATGAATGTAGAAGACAGTTTACAGCTCCAATTGATTATACAAAATATGGATTCCCAAAGATATTATTATTTGATATTGAAACAAGCTTATATCATTTTGTAGGCTGGGGAACATACAAACAATTCATTCAACATTACCAAATAACAAAGCATCAGTATATAATTAGTTGGGCCGCTAAGTGGCTATATGATGATAATGTACAATCAGATGTTGTAACACCAAAAGAATCTAAAAATAGAGATGATGGCAGAATACTAAAATCAATCTGGAAATTATTAGATGAAGCTGATATAGTCATTGGACACAATGGCGATAGGTTTGATTTAAGAAAGCTTCGTTGGAGATTTCTATCAAGAGATATGCAACCTCCAAGTCCATTCAGGATAATTGATACATTAAAAGTTGCGAGAAGAGAATTCTTTGCGCCATCATATAAACAGGATTTCTTAACAAAGTATTTTAAATTAGAAAATAAATTATCAACAGAATTTCAATTATGGGTTGATTGTGAAGCAGGAAATCAAAATAGATTAGATGAGATATCAGAATATAATAGACATGATGTAATGGGATTAGAAGAATTGTATTTAAAAATAAGACCATATATCCATAATCATCCTAACTTAGGTGTGTTAATGGATAAAGATGTTTGTTCGACTTGTGGAGCAGATGATATAATAGAAACAGATGCTGAGTATATTACATCAGCAAATAAGTTTCCAGTATATCGTTGCAACAGTTGTAAGACACCATACATTAGACATAAGAAAAATTCTAATGAAGGTGGAACAAACATAAGGAGCGTTGCCAGTTAAAAAAAAGAAAGGAGTATATATTGACAAATTTAAAAGCAGCTCCATCGAGTAAAAGTGCAGAAGAGTCAGTACTTGGATGTATATTACTTGATGGGGTTTCTATTTATGAAAAAGTAGCAGCATGGATAAGAGATGAAGATGCATTTTATTATAAAGATAATCAAACAGTATGGAAAGCAATAAAAGAAATATATAAATCAGGAGAACCAATTGATGTTATAACTGTAGCCAATAAAGTAAAGGATACAAATCCTGATGAAACGATGGGCTACTTCATTACTGGATTACCAATGGAAGTTGCAACAACTGCAAATGCAGAGTATCATGCAAAAATAATATGGGAAAGACATATACAAAGAGAAGCAGCTAAGACAGCAAACAAATTATACAAAACAAGTTTCACAGATTATGAAAAATTAGATACTACATTACAACAACACAGTAGATTAATAGATGAGCTAAAGGATTTACAACCTTCTAAGAAGACAGATATAGATGTTATCATAAGCAATACTATTTCCAACTTGAAAAACGGTAGTAACATCATACCTTTCGGTCTCCAACAACTCGACTATCCAGCCGGGGGAATGACAAGAAAGGAAGTTACTGTCTTAGGTGGTAGACCTGGACATGGAAAGACAACATTAGCTATAAATATTGTAAGGAGTTTAATTGCTCAAGGATATAAAGTAATGTTATTCAATAGAGAGATGTCAAATGAAGAAGTAATGAAAAAAATTATCATTATGGAAAGTAAAGATATTGAATATTCAAAAATAAGAAAGAATAAATTAACTGATGTTGAAATGACTGAAGTTGAATTGTTAACTGAAAAGATAGATAAGAAATATAAAAATCTTATAATGTATGATAACATAAGAAAGCTGAGTGAAGCGATGCTTGAAATATCTAGATACAAACCAGATGTAGTATTAGATGATTACATACAATTAATCCAAGTAGATAATATAGAAGAGAGAAGATTCCAAATAGAAAGTATAATGTATGAATATAAATGGATATGTAAGAAAGAAAATTGCAGTGCAATATTAGTATCACAATTAAATAGAGAAATTGAAAAAAGAATAGACCCTAAACCAAGACTAAGTGATTTCGCAGAGTCAGGTGTAATAGAACAAACAGCAGAGACAGCAATAATGCCATTCTATGGGTGGAACTTTGATAATGAATCACATGATAAATATGAGATAGAAATAATAGTACCTAAGAGTAGATATGGAACAATAGGAACTTATATTATGGGCTTTAATGGAAATAGATGTAAATTTTACTTTGATAGAGATGATGCAAAGAATGATATTGATAGTAATACTAGAAAGAAAGTACCATTTTAAAAGTAGTGAAGTTAGAAGAGTTTACAGATAAGTTAGCAACAATCCAAGCTGATGAGCATCTCACAATAGATACGACTATCAACATTAAACAAAAGATAGTTGGTACTAAAAAGTTGTGGGATTGCTCATCTAGTGATCTTGATAACATATTAAATGCATATAGAGAAGAATATACAAAAAGTATAAAAGGAAAGGATTGGAAATAATGATTATAATAGGTATTGACCCTGGAGCAAAAGGTGGAGTAGCAATATACGATGAAGATAAAGATAAGATGATATTACATAAGTGTCCAGAGACACCAAAAGAAATGGCAGCTATAATAAATACAGCTAAAGTTAAAGATAAAAATGTTTTTTGTGTGATAGAGAAGGTTCATGCTTTCCCTACAGACGCAAGAAGTAGTGCGTTTAAATTCGGTTGTAACTTTGGTAAATGGTTAGGAATACTTGGAGCATATGATATTCCAACATTAGAAGTTACGCCTCAAGTATGGATGAGGCCACTCCAGCCTCTATCAAAAATAAAAAGAGAAAGGAAAAATGAGTTGAAACAAATAGCAATTAATTTGTTCCCAGAGAATAAGATAACATTAAGTACTAGCGATGCAGCTTTAATGGTAGTTTGGTATGTAAATAATGAAAAGAATAATTAATGACTAAAAATAAAATAGTTTTAACAGAAGAAATATTAGATGAATTATCAGATATTATAAAGTGTGGTGCTGAACTAGAAAATAAGGGTAAAGAAATAAGAATCAGAGCTGAAAATGCATTGGCATCTTTTGCAACTTATGGTGTAGAGATACCTAGTAAAAGAAATGAAAGATTATTAAAAGATATGAAGAGAACTTTTGTCTGGACTCCTCTTAATTAATCAGGCAAAAAAGAGAGAGGGGGCTTCGGCCCCCTTTTTTTAGCTCCAAGTTCCTCTGTCAAAGCCACCTTGATATCCTCTTTGATGAGCCATAGATAGCAGTCTTGTATTGTATCTAGATAGAGAACCTTTCAATGGTTGTAAATCAGCTGAATAAGATTTTTGACTATTCACTATATTCATAAGCCATTCATCCGAACCAACATTCTCAGCCCCTCTAATTCTTCTACCATCCTTTGATAGACTTCTCAAAGCCTCTAATACAGGGTCTTTTCTTTTGGCTCTTTTCTTCGCTGGTTTAGGTTTGGCATATTCAGGTGTAGGTAGACCAACAGCCTTAGCAACTTTAGCTTTCTTCTCTTTCATTTCTTTGTTGGGGAATAATCCTAGTTCTAGTTGAGCTAACGTACCAAGACCAGCTCCATTATACATTCGAGGCATTATAACATAAGCTTGTCTAGCTACTTCAGTATTTAATGTTCTTACTAAATCATATATTTTATCAGAGTCACGGGAATCAGCATAATCTTGATACCCAGCTAGATAACCTAACCAACTATGTTCATCCAGTTCACCGTTGGACATTAAATCATATAATCCAAATACATTGCCCATAGTAATAACATCAGATACAAAAGGACCACCTACAGTTCCAATTATAGGACCTTTACCAAAGAAAGCTTTCTTTTTAACTTCTTCGTCTTCGCTAAACGCACTAGCAAAGTTTTCATATCTTTCATAAGTATCATGTTGTATAAGATTACCTACATCTGTATTTGTTAAAGGTGAAATAATTCCATATAAGAATGAATATAACATTCCCAACCTATAAAGTCTGAAAGCTTCTTGACTTCTCCAATCACCAGCAACTATACTGTCCTTACCTCTAGATGCTATCTTATATTGGTAGTTCCAAAAATTAACACTATATGTCATAAACTGACCTAATATAGAACCAGCTGGTGTTCTTAATATTTTTGGCTTTGCAAACCCAGAATATTCATAATGAAGTTCTTTTACCATATTAGCTGCAAAGTTTGAAGACCTTTTTGTTATTAAATTCTGTACATAATCATTTACATCAGTATCTTTATCTAGCTTACCATCCTTTATTGCTCTAGAAACATCTCGTTGAATCATACCAGCATTATTATTTAACTGTTGATGTCTCAAAGCAAATGCCATTTTAAATGTTAATTGTCTATTTACTTTATTCTCAACCCACCTCATTGGCTTAGCTGTTGTAGCTGCAAATTTTTCAAGACCTTCTGAGAATTTTCTAGATGTACTATCATATTTATATGTAAGAACTTCTTTCCCATTTATCTTTGATATAGCTACATCTGGAAACAAACCTAAAGTATTTGTTAGTTCTCGAGCATTAGCAAAATATACACCATGTTTTTTAGCTTCAGCGTCGGCTAAAGAACCTATATTAGCAGTAGCTAAATAATCTCTAGAATCTCTAATACCTTTTACACCAAAGTAAACATAGTTTTGTAATGACTGAGTTGCGTTTCTCGCTGCTCCTCTTATATTTAAGCCAAGTTTAGACATAAACTGCCAAGCTGTAACATTTCTAGTAGCAGCTCTCCAGAATGGTGATTTAATATTTAATCCTAACATTGTTGCGTGAGTATCATAGAGATAATCTATATAGAATTGAGACTGATGGTCTGCTTCGTTTGGAGACATATCTCCTATCTTTCTTATACCTTGCAAAAGTTTAGCTGATGTTGTTCCAGCAAAATTAAACATTGTAATATTTCTAACATAATTATCCATTACGCCAATGACATCTTTATTATGTCTAGCCATATCTCCATATTTAGCCTCTAGAGCATGTTTAGAAAGATTAAGTTCATCAATAAGTATTTCACTCATATTTTTAACATAATCATTTACTCTAGTTAAATCTTTTTTCTTTAACGGTGTAGCTTTTTCATATATAGATTCTTGCACAGCTCTAATAGTAGGAAACATTCTAAGCACTTCAGTTGGAAAATAATTCTTTCTCTGTTTTAAATTGCTTTGTATCTTTTTCATGTTACTTAACATTTCAGTATAAGCACCACCAGTTAAATTATTAGCTTCTGATATAGCTTCTATATGAAATTTTAAACCATTTTTTAAATCTTTATATAGTTTAGGGCTTATACTTTTCCACTCACTCGCTATGTCTGATAATATTCCATACTTTTCTACATTTGTTTTTACCAAATCAGGGTTTCTTAATACATCATTAGCTAATTCAAATATTTCAAACTGAGTATCTTTGGATAGGTCAGCTAATTCTTTTTCATAATAATCTTCAGCTTTTTTCCATCCATCATTTTGCATTATTTCTTCGTACTTATTATACTTTTTCTGTAATTCTTTGTGAGCTTTATTAATACTTTTAAACCCACCTTTACGAGTCAATCCAAGTATTCTAGACTTTTCACCCAGTTTCTTTACAATACTATTAAGAACACTTTGGTATTCATCTCTTTGTCCTTGAAAGTGATTATGTGCTTTTACAAAAAATCTATAAGCATCTCTAGCTGGCAAATTATTAGCTAACACAGCCTCAGGTAGATAAAACAATTCAGCAAACTTTCCTGTTCTTTTTGTGAATCCTTTCTCTACTTTATCCATTCTTTTACTTATAACTTTAAGTTCTGAGAGTGATGGAGTCTCTCCGTAATCAAAATCTTTTCTAGTCGTTGACCACCATAGTTGTTTTAAATATCCATAGCTATCTTTTCCAAGATTCTGAGATATGATTCCACCTTTTTTAAACCATTTGTCTATTACTTTTTCGCCTAATTCTAATACTTTTGGGTCACAACGAGCCATAATTAATTTCCTTTATTTAACATCCCATTATATTGTCTCTAAAGACTTGTTTAGCTTGTTCTCCAGTCTCTACATTTCTCTCTATAGGACTGCCAAATGGATTCATATCAATACTAGATACCTTATCTTTTACAAGCATATTCTTCTCAGATAAATCACCAAAATATATCTTATCATTTCTCTTAACATGATTATAATATCCTTTTAAATCTTTTATATTTTCTAATTTACCTCTACTATTTAATACTTTATTAGGCATAAAATAAAACCTAGCCATATTTTTAATATCCAATAGTTGGTCAATCTTAGCTGGGGCTCCTTTTAATGATAGATAGTCTAAAGATAAATCTCCAGTTACTCCATATAATAACTTCATATCAGGATTCAAATCTTGTATTGTATTTATTTCTCCTTTATCTATAGCCTTAAATACTTGTTTAGCTTCACTTATCATCTCAGCATTACTATCACCTGATAAGAGTACATCACTTGTTGCGAATATAGAAGAACCTATATCATCACCACCAAGAGCTGCTTTAAGTCTTTCTTCTCCACTCATATTCTTAGCATTCTGTCTAGGTGATTCTTGATTATATAAAGCTCTCATTTTATCTGTAAATGATTCAGCCAATTCTCTGATTAACAGTTGTCTTTTGTCAACTAATAAATCTGTTTGTCTACCAGATAAACCAGCTTCTTTAGCAACTTGTCTAGCTATAGGTATATCTAATATTTCTGGGTTTGTAGATAAGAAATTCATACCTAATGTAGTATATTTAATTTGTTTATCTATCTCTGAGAATCCTGGTAGAAACTTGCCTTGGTGGTAAGTGGCTGTCATACCATCTGGCTGAGGTGTCATAAACTTTAGTATCCAAAGATTACCAAGACCATCCTGCATATCATTCCATCTACCCCATTCTGTTCTCATATCGCTCATAATGTCAGCTTGTACAATATCCTCTCTCTCATGAGGAGCATAATCTTTCTTTTTAAACCAACTTGACCACCTTTTACCTAATTCTCTTCTAGATTCAGATACACTAATTTCAAATGCTTCTGAATAAGGAACTGTTCTTGGGTCTAACATAAATCCTGTCTTCTCGGCAAGTGTTCTATGCCACATAACTAACTGAGCATAATCATTACTACTAATACCTTTTATTTCAATAGCTAATTTATTATTCTGCCAAGTAGAAGCGACAATCCTTCTCATGTTCTTTTTTATCCAGTCTTGTCTTTGCTTTACATACCGACCAGTCTGTTCAGGACCAACACTTTGCTTTTTACCATATTTAATATTTCCTTGTGTATCTTTATACATAGTAACAAGGTCAACTGGTAATCCTTTAACTATTGACTGCATTAACTGTCTTCTAATAGTTTTTGCTATTGGAACAGTAGCTCCTTCATCAAGTAATATATTTTTATTTACTTTATCCCTTACACCTTTTAATCTATTAACTCTATCTTGAAGCCAAGATTCTAAGTTTTCATCATTATATCTTTTAGCTCTTCTTAAACCAGACCTAGCTGAACCAATCTTTCTATCTAGAATATTTAATAATTCAAAATTTTTCGCATCATCTTTAATAGAATTTACTATTTTTCTTACAACAGCATCCGTACCGCTATCCTTATCTATATAATCACTCCACATATCATTAAAAGATTCTTCGCTTCTATCATGAGATTTATATGGCTCTTCCAATCCCATTCTATCAACTGATGCTGAAGCCCATACAGACCTATCGAATGGTAATAACTCAGAACCTAGATTAATCATTTGCTCACCACGCCTACCAATCTTTGGAAGCCTAGCGTCTTGTAATCCAAATATTGAAACAGGCTTTTTACCACCAGTTGCATCTGAATAAAAATATTTAGCATAATCTTTAAACTCATATTTTGGATTCCTTCTCATAGACCTTAATACATAAGCTTCAAGATTTAACATAGCATCACTATATGTATCAAATCCAGTTATGAATGAATCATAATTAACTCTTTTAGCCTCTCCTCCGTCATATGTATCAGTAGCTAATTGTAAGAATCCTTTATAAGGTTGAAGTGAAGCCATTATAATATCTTGTTCTACAGGTTTTATTTCCTCTGGCTGGAAGTATTCCTTACCCTTATCTTTTATTAGAACTCCTTTTTCAAATAAACCTCGATATTCTGTTTTGATTGTTTCACCATCTTTATCAACCTTTACAGTAGAGCCTTCCTTACCAAATAATATATCTCTATAATAATCTGAAAAGTCTCCTTCTGTCCATCCATCTTTTGAGTCTACAATGCTTTGAATATCATCTGTAGTTTTTGTCTCAGCTTCCATCATTCTATCTGGATTAATTCTTATAACTGTCTTAGGCTCTCCAGGTAAAGTAGGGAAAGTTATATTATATCCTCTCTCTCCATTCTCACCTCTATAATGCTTCATAAATTGAAAGACTCTTTTAATCTTTATAACTTCACCTCTCCTCTTTGAAGATATTTGTGAATCAAAGTTATATTTTCTTAGACTAGAAGGATTTAATAAGTCTAACTCTCTTATTGATGTTGGTTCTGATGTATTAACAACTGACTTAATATCAGGAGCCATCTTATACCAAGCATTTAATATATCGGTTGGAGTATCCCACCAATAATTTAATTTATCATAATCATGGTCAGCTTCTAATCTTGTCCATAAATCAACAGTATTTAATCTAGCGAAGTTTCCATCAACAAAACCTTTTATACCAGCTACTACTTTGTCAGATGAACGAGTAGACGGAGTTCTTTGAAATACACCAGCAACTTCAACTGTTATATTCTTATCAAGATATTTATTTAAATCAACTAACCAATCATGTAACCTACCTAATTGATGTTCCCTTTTACCTCCAAATACAAAGCCTTCTATATTACCTTTCATTTTCGCATTTAAATTAGCTTGCTCTTTAGTCTTTATATATACTTGACCTACTTGACGTTTACCTAAATCACCTCTTATATCACTTATAAAATCTTTCCAAGTCATAAGAGCATCAGCTGCATTTTCTCTATGTACAACTACATTTGTATTCTGAGGGTCAAATCTTTTTGTATAATTATTCATACCTATTTCAGCTTGACCAACTGTATATACACTTTCAATACCATTTGCTGCTTTTTCAAATAATACATTTCTTAATCCATTAACGTGGTCAAATTCATAATAAGAAGGAACTAATACACTTTGACTACCATGATGATTCTCAGGGCTTATCATACCAGCTTTATCAATAAACTCTCTCATCATAGCATTTTTCATACTAGCCTTAAATGGTAAAAACATAGGATATCCATTAGCACTTAACCATCTAGACATAGTACTATACATTACATTATCAACGTCATCACCAACATTCCCAATTAAAAACTTAGCAAATGCAGTCATTCTAGATATATTACCACCACCTACAATACTAGAAAGTTTATCCTCATAGTTTCTAACAGCTGGTCTATTTAACCATTTAAAATATGCATCATTTAATTTTTGACCTACTAAATCATTAGCAACTTGCATTGGTATACGAGCTGGTTTATCTTCAGCATGCCAACTCTGCATTTGTATTGATTCTATAGGAAGACCTACTGTTTTATCTATATTAGTAGATGCTAAAAATTCATCCATATCTCTATACTTATCTAAATCTATAATAGAATCATCATAATCTCTGCCTCTAGTTTTCACAGCTGAATCAAACATCACCATATCTAGCTTATTATTTTTTAAATATGGTTCAAATCTACTATCTACCATAAACATTGTTTTACCTAAGAAAGCAGCCTCACCATCACTTGCAAATGAAATAATAGGCTTAGCAGCTTTTGAACCTCTCCTATGAAAATCACCAGTCAATATTTTCAATGCTTCCATAAATCTATTGCTAACAACTATAATAGAATTGAAGTGGCTTGTATCTCCTAACCCTCCAGGATATTTTAAATCTTTATCAATACTTAATATATTAGCATCAGAATTGAGTTCTCTTGCCCTTTGTACTTGCTCGGCTAGGTTCCTAAAAGCAGATGATAACTTAGGATTCATTTCACCTTTAGCTAAAGCTTCGTCTCTTAAAAGATGAAAATTGTACATACCACTCTTATTTATAGGCTTTAGTACAGTATCAATAATTTCTCTCATATCTGACATTAAATTCTTAGGTACTGTTTTATCTATAAAGTTAGTTATTTCCTTAATTCTTTTAGTCTCAAGATTAGTTGTAGTTCTATTAGTAAAAAGTCTCATTCTTCTTAATGAATCATGAGCAAATTCTTTTTCAGCACTCCATCCTTTTGTATTAGCTTTTGAGTTAACTAAAGAATCCCAGAAGTTTTTACCAAATTGTTTATTACCAAACACAGTAGTTAACATTACAGTTGCATGGTCTGATGTTCTCTCATCGGCTGGAATCTCGCCTCTAAATTTATAATTAATTGGATTGCCTTCAGCGTCAACATCAAATGTATCTACAATACGAGTATCTTCAGTTTTCACATACTGACTTATCATTCTATCTATATAATTTGATATATCACGATTGTCCTTCCATCTTTCTTTAGCTTCATTTAAAGTATCTACAAACCTATTAGATAGTTTATGAATACCACTAAGAGCTCTTCCTGGTTCAGCTGTTGTTATTGGTATGCCTATACCTGACTCTACATCAGCAAGCCAAGCTACAATATATCCACTTTGAGGTTTCTTATCTCCTGCGAAATAATCATATGCTTCAGCTTCGGTTGTTGCTAATCTACCCTCAGCTTTTTGACCTACTCTAGCAGCTCCAGTATAGAAACCAACTCTTAAATCTCCAGTCGTTTCTTTAACATTTCTTTTTATACCATCTTTACCATAAAACTCAGCATCAATAAATACAGATTCACCAAATTCACTTGATAAAAAATCTGTAAGGTCATTTCTTCTAGCTGAGCCTGGAGCATCTAAAGGAATCTCACCTTCACCAATCTTTAAGTTTCTAACTTTAACACCTTCAGTTATACCAGACCATATCTTAATAACATCATTTACAAATCTTTCAAGTTGATACTCAGGCATCTCTTTCCAGTTTTTCTGAGTATATACTTTACCATCAATCTCTTTATTCATTTCACCTTTTTTAACTGTGTAATCAAAGAAGTTTGATAATGTAAATCCTCCAGGCATATCAGTTACTATAGTTTGTAACATAGATGCTGGTGTTTGACCATATATAAAATCAGGCGTTGTATATTTCAATCCCCAATCTTTCTTAAATTTTTCAAGAGTAAGTGACACATGAGTATCTGAATGAGACTTAGGACTAAAATCCTGCTTATCTCTTTGCATTAATATATCAATTTCTCTTTCAACTGGCAATGTTTGTGTTGCTACCTCTATTTCTTTAGAAGCATCTTTGATTTTATCTGTTAATGTTTTATCAGCTTCATCAAATAAAAATACATTAGTCTTTGGATTAAATAATTTATATCTTTTGAGTATCTCTATGACTCTTGTAACATCACCTTTTCTATCAATTACACTATTAAGTGTTAATTGTAAGAAATCTCTATATTGGTTAGATGCTGTATTATAATAAACATCATCAATAGCAGCTAATAAATCTCTATGAGTCATATTAATTTCACCAGTTTTAATTCTATTAAACTCAGAAACCAGTTTAAATAGATAGTCACTAGTAATAGCTGCTTTTGTAGGAGTCTCTTTTAATATACCACCATTTCTTGTTCTCCATAAAGGAGCTAATGATTCTTCATATAAAGATAAGAAGTCACCCAATAGCATTGATACATTCTCACGACCAACACCATCCATCTTTTCAGCAGCATCAATAAATAAATTATATAAATTTTTATTAGCAGATTCTAAATCTTGAAATATTTCTTTTACAGTAGAATCATTATCTCTAGTCCACTTAAGCAAGCTTTTACTTATTCCATCTACATCTTCTGCTTTTAAATTATATTTATTAATAATATCTGTGCTTAAAAAGAAATCTTTTAAATTGCCAATTTGGTCTGTAAGCATCGCCATATCATAGTTCTTACCCATCAATCTTGTCCTTGTAAGAACTTCCATAATAGCTAAATCTTTTGGAGTTAATGGCGAACCATCATTCCTAGTAGACATCTCTAAACCTTTAGTCCTAGTATAGTGAGCTAGGTTAGCTACGAAAGTATCGACAGCTTCTCTATTCCCTTTGAACCCATCGAGTATACCAAAGGCGTCGAACTTCTCCATCAACTCACTTATTTGAGCTACATCCATCTTTTTTGTTACAGCTCCAGATATCTCTTCATTTATTCCATATCTTTCTTTCTGTTGCTTTAATATTTCTAAAACATTACTTGCAAATAATTGTTCTTTACTATTCGGATTTATTTGTTTGCCACCTTGTGTTAAGACTATACCTGTAGGTAATTCTTTTCCAGATAAACCTGGTCCTCCTGAAAATGCTCTATCTAGTAAAGGTTGTATATTATTTACATCATCTCCAAATACACTCTTTTTAGTATCGCCATTTCTTATAGCCTCAAACTCTAACCATGTATCTCTAATTCCTTTAGCAAACATATGAGATTGTATACCGTCCATAAGATAAGCATCTCCAACATGGAGTAAAGCATCATCAGACATTACGCCTTCACCAAACATTTCAGTAGTAAGCTCTCTATCATACTTATCCATCTCACCTCTGTCGCCACTAGCTTTATCACCAAATAATTTTCTATGCATCGCTTCGTTATATACTATTTCATTTTTATCGCCTTCTATCATAACAACACGGTCTTTAATAGAACCTAAAGCACTTTTAAATCCATCTTCACCATCATTCCTACCATTGCCAAATAATCTCATAACTCTTTCATAATCTTCTATAGGTGATGAGTTATCATATCTAATTTTTCTGAGAGGAAGTTTACCATTAGCATCTTCAGATACAGGCATCCAATCATCTTTATCCTTACCTTCTTGTCTAGCTTCTTCTTTTAATATAATATTATACGCATCTTCAACAGCTCTTTTATGAACATCTAAAGTAGTTTCTATATTTCTAGAAGCAGAATTTTGAGCTACATCTCTTATATCAGCTACTGAATATATTCCTGTACCAGTACCAGTTTTACTTGAATCTGTTCTATAGTCTTGTAAAGACTTTAATTCTAGACCTCTTATATGTACTAGATAATCTGCTAATTCAGATTCAGATAACTCAATAGATTGTTTTAATCTTTTACCTTCAGGAACAGCCCCTTCCATCAATATACCTAAAGTATCATATATATCATTACCAGATATATTCTTATTTTTATGTGTTAATTCTTCACTTGCATCAACTACAAAACCACGTTCTTCAAGAGATTTAAATATTCTTTGCATATCATCAGTAGAATAATCTGGTTTACCATGCTTCTTTAGAATATCCATATTGTTCATAAGATTATTAAAAGCAGCGTGGTCTACTTTAAGACCTAATGAATTAAGATATGAATCTACTTTTTCAAAACTTTCATCGTATACACGAGGTCTTCTATTCTCAGGAATTAATTGAGTCCTTCCATTATGGTCTATGTACTCTACATCTCTTCCTCTCTTAGTCATAACCGCACCTAATAGAGTATGAAATACCATATCTTCAGTTGGCACATTACCTTGTCTATATTCATTAAATAAACCAGCGTTAAAAGCAACACTACCAGCAATCATTCTAGGCATGGAACCAAATACATCCTTACCAGAATCTTTTAAGAAACCAGGCCACCAATCTTTATAAAATGATTTCTCAACAGAACTCATCCAACTTCTTAATTCTCTAGCTGATTCTGGAGACTCAGCGAACTTAGTTATCTCTTCTCTGCTTGATACAGTACTTTTACCACCAGATTTATATAATTTAGTACCAGCTAATCCTTTAAATATCTCAGGGTTATTATCCCATAAATCTTGAGCTCTTCTAGTAAGTAACATTCTCTCAGATGCATCGTTCACATTATAATTAGACCATCTTTTTCTTCTAGTAAGAAATTGATTTGCTCTACCCCAAGCTGTCTTCATAATACCCATATCTCTACCACCAGGTATTAATCTAATAACACCAAGAGCAGAACCAAGAGTCATTGAGTGTCCTAATGTAGAGAACGGCGCGAAGTCTATATCTTCATTCCATATACTATTAGCTAAATTCATAGGTAACTCAACAGCAGAAAATAATATAGCTTCTTCAGCTGCTGATGCAGCGAGACTAGCCATCTTTGAATTGCCCCATTTAACAGCTAAATACTGATGAAGATTAGTTATAGGGAAATTATATTTGCCACCTAGATACTTAGTGACCTCATCTTTCATTAAACCTATTGACCTATCAGTTACATCAAAAGGAACATCGTCACCCTTCTTAGCAAATGCTTTAGCCATACTATCAACTTTCTTACGAATAATTGATTCTGTATTCTTAGCAACATTAGCAGCGTATTGAGTTCTAGCTGCGTGTGAACTACCAAAGTGACCTCTCGTTACACCTTTAATAGACGCTTTAGGTGCTTGTAATAGACCAGACTTCTCAATCCATTGTGTAACTTTCTTTGGGTCTAGACCTTGCTTTGCATACCATTGCTTGAAAGCTGGGTCAGCTTTTAATACTCTAGATGCATTACTTATAAATTTCTCACTCGCCCTAGCTGCACCATATCCTACAACTTTACCATCTCGTACTACCTTAGCTCCTTTTAATAAAGCAGCTGCTCCAGTTTTAGCGGCTCCAAATGGTACAATAAAACCACCAACAGTACCAAGACCAGTAGCGACTCTTTCTGCGAAGTTACGAGGCTGAAGTGAATCTCGAGCCCAGTCAGGAGCTACACCTCTCGCTGCTAATCCAGCCAATCCTAATGTACCAGTCTCAAGGAATCCCCAAAGACCTAATCCAGCAGTACGAATAACACTACCTTCTGAATCTAGTGAACCTTCAAGCCAGTCTGGCTCAGCGGTTGTACCAACTGTTTCCCATAGTGTACGACCAGATGTAGGAGCACCTGGAGTAGGCATGGGTGAAGGAGTTGTTATTCTCTTAGCCCTTGCCTCCAAATCATCTTTGAATTTTTGGGTTAAGTTGTCAGGCATTTTTTATATTAATAAGGTGAATACCCACGCTCAAAATCTCTTTCCATCCACTTAGATAATTTTGTTTGAGCTTCGTATTGTCTAGATTCACCCACTTCTTTCTTTGCTTGAGCTATAGCTTCATTCAAATCAGCTAATTCAGATTGTAAATCCGTCTTAATTTGGGGAATCCTAGCCATATATTCTCGTTGTTGATCTGTTAAAGTTCCTCTTCTCTGTAATTCTTTTAAAGTCATTGATTCAGTATCCAAAAGGTCTAAAGACCTTTGTTTATCACTATACTCTTCTTCTGTTGTTTTAACTATTTGCTGTGCTCCAGAAACTAATTCAGCTGGAGTTGGAATATTAACAGCAGAGACAACATCAGGATCAGGAGTTATATCTACATCTACATCAGAAGGCTGGTATAATCCAATATCCTTTCTTTGTATATCAAAATCACCTGTACCATATTCATATACTTCAGACATAATAGCAGCTTGATTCTGAATAACCTTTTCAGTACTAGCTAATAATTCTTTAGCTGACTCAGGATTTGTAAATAAAGAACTCTTTTCTCTAAATGCTGCGTAAAATTTCTTTTGATCGGCATTTAATAGAGATTCATCAGCATCCATTATAGCCTTTAAATCACTACCAACTCTCAATATAGGTCCAGGATTGCCAGCGTAATGAGACCAAATAGCAGATGCAACTCTAGCAGCCTCCCTATCAGAAAGACCTGCTGTTTCTAATTCATCAACAGCCTCCTTCATACCTTCACCAGTCTCATCATCTCTATAATGAATACTTAATCCAGATGTAGACATAAATTGTTCCGCTAGTGTAGACATCATTTGAGTATTAGCACCTTGTAATAATTCAAGTTGCTTACCCGTCCTGTCTATTTCGGTTTGTCTCTTTTGATAATCAAACTGCATTTTAGCTAAAGCCATCTGTCTATCAGCTGATTCTCTACGCTCCCTACTCTCTAACATTCTATTTAATGCTGCAAATGCTTCTGCTGCCATAATTAACCTCTATTTATCGGCCTAACATTCCCATTGTAGTTCCTGCCCACAACTTCTCACCGAAAGTTTTAGTACCTCCTTCTTGATCAGCCAACCTTTTTTGATGTTCCATTCTCATTTTCTCTGAACCTAGTCTTGATTTCTCAGATTCATACCATTCTTCTACAGCCCCCATCTTCTCACCAAGACGACCCATTAAACCTTGTTGACCTCTTCCAAAAGACGATCCTATTCTTTTCCACATTTGAGAAGCTTTAACATTCGCTGAACCAGATGTAGCTAATCCACTTTTTTGAATCATTGATGAAAATTGTTGCTGTAAATCTTCTTTACTTTGCCCAGTCTGAGCTGATAAGTCTCCTATATCTTGTAAATAACTAGCTTGAGCAACTTCTAATTTTGATTGTTTAACAGGTTCTAACGCAGCTAAAGATTCATCAGCTTTAGCCATTTGTTGAGTAAGATAATCAGATTTTATACGAGCTTGTTTTCTTGACGATTTCGCTGCACTCTCTTTGCCAGCAAAACCACTAACAAACGAAGCTGCTGATAAACCTACGGCTATCCAAGACATAATCTATCCTATCCCTTTAAAATCTTTAGCTATTATTTCTTCTTCAATCTTATCTATATCTGTTTCATTTGTCGCATGAACAGTAACAAAGATACAATCTGTATGAGCATATATAATTCTTTTAGTACCAGCATTTGTAATACCATAATGTGGGGCTTGAATTGTCTTCTCTCCATCCTCACTCATAATAGTCATTTGTCCTTTTAAAAGAAAGAATGGATGAGAATACTTATGTATTTTTGTAACTAGCAATTCACCAGCTGGATTAAATACCTCTCTTATGTATAACCCATTGGCAAAAGAATGTTTTAATGGATTAAAATAATCAAGTTCTTTTCCTTTAAGAGACCTTTCACTTTCTAACATCTTATTCTCTACATCTTTAATCCCAACCCTAAACTCTTCTTTAGTATATTCAGCTGGTATAAAAGATGCTGGATTTTCTAAGCTGCCTTTTATCTCTACATACTTAGCAAAAGACCATGCAATATCAAAAGGAAAAGTATGCTCTATCCCAAGCTGTTCAGTCATATCATCAAATTGTTTCTTAGCGTCTTTTTTATTCATAATTAATATTATTGAAAACCATAATTGGAAAAATCATCGCCAAATAAATCAGCCATTTCTTTTTGGAACTTTCTACCTTTTCTACCTTTAAGAGCCTTTTGAGCTTCATCTAGAGTAGGAATATGAACTTTTTGTTTAATAGGCTTTTTTATTTCACCTGTACCTGGAGCTCCAGCGGCGTAACGCTTTGCAGCTTTTGTTGTTTCATCCATAGCCCACCCACGTCTTTGATATTCTTCTATTCTTTCTTGTGAACCAGCAGGCATATCTTCAAGTTTCTTTGTTACTGATGATTTTACTTCAACGGTAGGAACCTCTTTAGTAGCCTTTTCAGGCTTTGGAGGTTCAGTATCACCCATTAATTCTTCATGCTTTTTCTTAGACGCAAAAGTACCACGAATTGTTTCAGCTAAACTCAAGGCTTCACCTATAGTTGCAAAAGTTTCTTGCGTCTGACCTTGCCTAAATTGTTCAAGACCAACTTCAGCTTCCATTTCATATCCTACATTAGCTACATCATACAAACTTGCTTTGTATCTACCAGAGGCAGCTCCCGCTGCTCTATGTGCTGCATATAAAGAACCCTTAGGCATATAATATCCTCCAATTCAATTTACTATAATTCGATAGTGATATCAAAGTCATATTATTTTACAATTCCTACACTTTTAAGAGCTAATAATATCTCATTAACCTTACTAGTTAGAGAAGCTACATCATCTTTTTGATTAGCAGTTGTATCATCTACTACATTACTAACTGTCCCACCAGTACTATCTTTTAATTGAGAAATAGATTTAGGTGAAATAGATATATCATCTTTAAAAGATTGTTTAACACTATTTATTCTGCCCTGCTTTTTATGGACATTAATTCTTTCTTGTCGTGACATAGCCATATTATTTTATATTCTTCATTCTGTAAACTACCGAAATATCATTGATTTCAAAGTTTGCATCATCAGTATCACCAGCAAATTTTAATCGAAAACTATCTATATTGTTAATAGAAGATGATGGTATAAGTTCTGCTAAAACCCAATCATTTGTTCCCACGCTAGCATTATATAAACATAAATCTGCAGCATTAGCTTTCGTAGATGCCCCACTAGAACCAGTAATATAAAACTGTCCAGACATAGTACTATTACCATCAGTACCATAATTCACAGTAATTTCACCACCATCTCCTTTATATGACACATAAGCTTTGTAAATCTTTTTTCTTATAGCAGGATGTCCAAAGTCTAAATCTTTTGTTTTAAAACTAACACCAGTTTTAACAGCACTTGCGTCAGCCCAAACTTGCATTGTTCCAGTAGTACTTGTATGAGACCATACTAAATCACCATTAACATCATTAACAAAATTTGATTGAATCTGACTATCTGTAAGAGCAGAATCTCCTTGTACCCAACTCTGTGTTACCATATCATAAAGAAAAATATCACCAACACTTGTTGCAGTGCAATCTTTTAACACTATTAATTGTCTCTTTTTTGGAAGATACCCAATAATAGAATTAGCAGTTGTAAAGCTAAACCAATCACTTTCTTTTATTATCTGCCTGCCACCTTTCTCAAGTAAATCAACAACTTGCTTACCATCATATAAATAGCAACCAAGTCTATTTACCCAAGCGCAACCATAATCTGTTTTACATACAGCAGCTGGAAGAAGCACTCCTTTATGCTTATGTACATCTTCAAGAAACTCTATATCCTGTGATACATTTATTATATATAATGTTTGTTCTTTAAATTGCAATATCCTATCAGCAAATTCTTCAAGAGCGGTAATAGATTCACCATCATTCACAGCAGCTTCCACTATAGATTTAGATGGAAATGTATCAAACCTATTAACAGGAGATTTTAACATAGCATCTCCTTTAATTTCTTTTGAACCATCATTTTTTATAATTTGTACGTTACCTATATAAACTCTTCGGCCCACCGTAACAGCAGTAGAAAATCTTGATGCAATAGATTCTTCATCTTCATTTACAAGAGTTCTACTAAAATATGTATCAGTTTGATTAGGCTGTAATAAATTTTCATGATCTACATCAAAGTTATATTCACCAGTTGTTGGATTAAATGTACAATCAAACTCTTTACCACTACTTAAAATCTTTCCAGTACCTTCTACGAAATCACATACAATCTGAGCCCACCATTTGGAAGGAACTGCTCCAGAAACATCTCTAATATACCAAACTCCTCCTGTTATTCTTGTATTCCAATCTGAAGCATAAGGAATACTAAGTTTTACACTTGGAGCATGAGCAGGATCAGTAACCGATTGTTCATATGTAGGCGGAGTTGTTGCCCCACTACTAGGGTCTACTTTTTCAATTCTTCTAACAAGACTTTCTTGTTTTTCATCATATATAAAACTAAATCCATGCTCCCATTTTTTATCCCATCCTATAGCATCAGTTGTAGTTTCAAAAGCAGATTCTATAAAGACTTCATTAGTATCTATATCATTGCCATCTACTCCATCATGAGCAGAACCGCTCGATGATCCTTCTGTAGTAAGAACTCTTGTCATTCCTATTGAATCAACATCTCCTCCCAACATATCTACTGATAAAGTAGCTCTTACACCAGGGCCTGAACCACTCGTACCTTGAACTGTATCACCAATGTTAAAGGTAAACGTATGAACTCTATCTTCAATAACATTAGTATCATCAACAGAACCTTCACTAACATAACTTGTTGACTTGCTGGAAGGACTAGCAACAAATGTAGTAGAATTAGAAGCATCTCCAGCTGTAAGAGTATAAGACCACACAGTATCAGCTATACCATCATACTGAACTCTAACGGTAATATCCATTGTATAAATATTACTTACAGCATCACCAGCTCCATCATTTAAAACATTTTCAAGCTCAAAATATGTTTGAACTTGAGCAGAATCACCAAAACCAATTTCATCAGTTATAGCGGCTCCTATCCCTGTACCTGTGCTTAAGTGAGTATGAGCAGCCGATGTAGCAGATGCAGATATAGCGTCATCCCAACCTGAATTTGCACTTGGTCTTGATATATATTGAGGTTCTAATGTCCATTGATCTACCGTTACTGTACTACCAGAATTATACATATATTCTCTATCTACATAACCATACCATTTATTTGTATTAGTAGTAGTAAATCTGCTATCACATACCCTAAGAGCACCATCAATAGCATAAAAAACATCTTTACGAGTACCCCCTGTATTATTACCCATTCCAGTTATAGGATTTCCCCATGTATTATCACTAAATGCATATATACTTACTAATCCATCAGTATTAGCGTCAGAAAAAGCTAAATAATTTTCACCAGTTTCTGGGTCATCAGAGCCAGCTGAAACAGTATGACCATCTACTCTATCGTGATTCCATGCATATAGACCATAACCAGGAGTAATTACATTAGCTCTAGCAGAACTAGCATGTGCTCCTTGACTTCCTATACTTCTAATTTTGCCTAACTGATCTACCATTATATCTGTAGCTTCAGACAATTCATTATCTCCAATATCTCTTGGGTCTGCATTACTATTAAGACCTCCATGAAATTGGTCTATCTTATATACTTGTTTAGGCACTATGAATCAGATTCACTTATAATTATATCTTGAGCATGAACAGGTAAATCACATAAGCATGGTAAGTCATCAGGGTCATCGTGTGAAAACATATCCATTCTAAGACCACCTTCTTTTCCTTGTACAGCTCCACCATCAAGAACAGTATTCAAAAGAACTGTATCCTCTTCTGAATCTACTGCTTCCTGTCCCCCCTGCTGTAGGGCACCATTCTGTTCAATGTATCTCTTCTCTTCTTGCATCCTCCACACTCCTTAATCTTACCTTTTGTAACTTTTTTAATAACTCTTGATACTGTATCACCAAGACCTTCATCAGTACTCCAGTCATGTCCAAATAAATCTACTCGTTTTCCCATTAAATACCCATTCGACCTTTTACTTTATCAACACTACTAGACATATCTTCTATTTTACTTCCAAGATATTCTATATCTATTTTATGTTGTGAAAGAATTTCATAAATCGTATCAACCTTATCTTTTAAAGTTGGTTCATTCTTCGATTCTTTTTGTTTTTCCATTTTAGTATCCTTTTTAATATGAAGGTAGCTTTACGCCTGTCTTCTTTTCATGTTTTCTAATAGCTCTACGACCTTTCATTCCTCCAATTTTGCCCTTAATCTTTGTTAATAGGCCAGGTTTGCCAGCAGGATAACAAGCTTTAACAGCAGCTTTCCTAGACATACCATCTTTCATTTTCATTTTTACACATTCTTTAGGCATTTTAGTTTCCTCGTTTTTTCTTTTTTGTAGTATCTGATTTTGTACTTTGTTTAAATGAATCTATTTTTGTAGGATATAAGTCTCTTTGTTGCTGACTCATCTTATCATATCTTCCACCAAGCTTCTTTCTAAGCTGTGATTCTCTTTTAGATATACACTTTTTTATTTTAGTGTTATAGACTTCACCCTTTTTGCACTTATCAGCCATATTATATTTTCTCCTACCACCTGTTTTTAACTGACTACCAGAGCCTGTATCCTTAGTGGATACATCTTCTAATG
>Ga0208316_1000729_pt1 | contig 24152 bp, 19 predicted proteins | sample MalvireepMed_231_FD_184240 | JGI IMG/M metagenome (GOLD analysis project Ga0208316, IMG submission 184240) | Marine viral communities from the Global Malaspina Expedition - Malaspina viral metaG DeepMed_231 (SPAdes) (version 2) | ecosystem: Environmental > Aquatic > Marine > Oceanic | place... | reverse complement strand
ATGGCGCAATACGCGGATGCGGTCGCCATTCACCACCAGGTTATCGCCATCCACGGCCACCTCACCGTGAAACCGCCCGTGGGTGGAGTCGTATTTGGTGAGGTGGGCAATGGTGTCGATATCCGACAACTCGTTGATCGCGACCACCTGCAGATGGTCGCGATAGCCGTTTTCATAAAGGGCCCGCAACACGCACTGGCCGATGCGGCCGTACCCGTTGATGGCAATTCGAAACGGCGTTGCGTTGGTCATCAGGCGTCCAGCAGTTCGTCAGCCACTTCCAGGATGTTGTCGACAGTAAAGCCGAACTCCTTGAACAACTCACCGGCCGGCGCAGATTCACCAAAGGTGGTCATGCCAACGATGCGACCGTCCAGGCCCACGTACTTGTACCAGTAGTCCGCAATGCTCGCTTCAATGGCGATGCGGTTGGTGACTTCCAGCGGCAACACCTGCTGTTTGTACTCGGCACTCTGGGCATCGAATACGTCAGTGGACGGCATGGATACAACACGCACCGCTTTGCCCTGCTCACGCAGCTTGGCTGCAGCGTCCTGGGCCAGGCCCACTTCGCCGCCGGTGGCGATGAGAATCAGCTCCGGCGTGCCTTCGCTGTCAGACAGGATGTAACCACCTTTGGCCACATTCGCCAGCTGTTCGGCATCACGCTGCTGGTGCGGCAGGCCCTGACGGGAGAAGACCATGGCGGTCGGGCCATCCTTGCGCTCCAGGGCCGCTTTCCAGGCCACCGCGGATTCCACGGTATCGGCCGGGCGCCAGGTGCTCATGTTCGGGGTGGTGCGCAGGCTTGCCAGCTGTTCGATGGGCTGGTGGGTCGGGCCATCTTCACCCAGACCGATGGAATCGTGGGTGAAGACAAAGATGGAGCGCTGCTTCATCAGCGCGGCCATGCGCACGGCATTACGGCAGTATTCCATGAAGATCAGGAAGGTGGCGCCGTAGGGCACGAAGCCACCGTGCAGAGCGATACCGTTCATGATCGCCGCCATGCCGAATTCACGCACACCGTAATAGATGTAGTTGCCGGAGGCATCTTCCTTGGTCACGCCTTTGCAGCCCGACCAGATAGTCAGGTTGGAACCGGCCAGGTCGGCAGAGCCACCCATCAGCTCCGGCAGCAGCGGGCCGTAGGCGTTCAGGGAATTCTGGGACGCCTTACGGGAGGCAACGGTCTCGCCCTTGTCCTGGCATTCCTGGATATAGGCCTGGGCTTTTTCGGCGAAGTCTGCCGGCAGGTCACCCGCCATGCGGCGTTTGAACTCGGCGGCCAGTTCCGGCTCGGCCTTCTCATAGGCCGCAAATTTCTCTTCCCAGGCACTCTGAGCAGCCTGGCCTTTTTCTTTGGCATCCCACGCGGCGTAGATCTCGGACGGCACCTCGAACGGGCCGTGCTGCCAGCCCAGGGCTTCGCGGGTCAGAGCGATTTCATCGTCACCCAGCGGGGCGCCGTGACACTCTTCCTTACCCTGCTTGTTGGGGGAGCCGAAGCCGATAATGGTCTTGCAGCAAATAATGGTGGGCTGTGCGGTGTTAGCACGGGCAGCTTCAATGGCTGCACGGATGGCATCGGAATCGTGACCATCAACATTTGGGATAACCTGCCAGCCGTAGGACTCGAAACGCTTGGGCGTGTCGTCGGTGAACCAGCCCTCTACTTCTCCATCAATGGAGATGCCGTTGTCATCATAGAAGAACACCAGTTTACCCAGGCCCAGGGTGCCGGCCAGAGAGGCGACTTCGTGGGAGATCCCTTCCATCAGGCAGCCGTCGCCCAGGAACGCGTAGGTGTAGTGGTCAACAATGTCGTGGCCCGGACGGTTGAACTGAGCGGCCAGTGCCTTCTCGGCGAGCGCGAAGCCAACAGCATTGGCGATGCCCTGCCCCAGCGGGCCGGTGGTGGTCTCGATGCCCGGGGTATAACCGTATTCCGGATGGCCCGGTGTTTTGGAGTGCAGCTGACGGAAGTTCTTCAGGTCATCAATGCTGACGTCGTACCCGCTCAGGTGCAGCAGGGAATACTGCAGCATGGAGCCATGGCCGTTAGACAGCACGAAGCGGTCACGGTTGGCCCAGTGCGGGTTAGCCGGGTTGTGGCTGAGGTAATCGTTCCACAGCACCTCGGCGATATCCGCCATACCCATGGGCGCACCCGGGTGGCCGGACTTGGCTTTCTGAACCGCATCCATGCTCAGCGCGCGAATGGCGTTGGCGAGATCTTTACGGGACGGCATTGACAATTCTCCAGTGTTTTTCAGGAAAAGACTTCAAGCTGCAAATACTGCTCAAAAAGAAGGCGCGTATTTTCGCCGATTAGGGTATGCCGGGGCAAATCCATATGTAGTGGTTTTCCGATGAAGCCGGCACAAAATCACCAAACCGACTGATTTCACAGAACTCATAAATCTATATCAAAAAATTTTGATATGGCTATTGATCGACCAACCGAACGCCCCTACACTTGCCAACCATGACCTCACTCAATGCACATGCGAACGAATTGTCCTCTGTGGACGTACTGGCCCCGATCTTCAAGGCGAGCGGCGACCCGCTGCGCCTGGAAATCCTGCGGGTGCTGCGGCGGGACACCTTCGGTGTGCTGGAGCTGAGCCAGATGTTCGACATGCGCCAGTCCGGCATGAGCCATCACCTGAAAGTGATGCACAAGGCCGGCTTGCTGGAGCCCCAGCGGGAAGGCAATGCCATTTTCTATCGTCGCCCGCTGAATCTGGACAGTGACAAACTGGCCGACCAGGCAATCCGCCAGATTTTCGAAACCGTCGACAGGGTTGCCCTGCCCCGGCATCTGAACGAAAAAATTGAAGCCATACGAGAGCAGCGGGCGGGACAGTCCCAGGCCTTTTTCTCCCGGCACTCCGAACAATTCCGGGAACAGCAGGAGCTGATTGCCGCCTTTGACCTGTACGCCGAGCCTACAGCGGAACTGATTCGCAAGCGTGCAGCGCGACAGTCATGGCAGAGCGTTCTTGAAATCGGCCCGGGGGAAGGTGGTTTCCTGCCGGTACTGTCAGAACTGTTCCAGCACGTGGTGGGCCTGGACAACAGCAAAGACATGCTGGCCAAAGCCACCCGCACCTGCATTGACGAACACCTGAACAATGTCGACCTGATTGAAGGTGTGACCGATACCCTGCTGGCACGGGGCGATGCCTTCGACCTGATCGTAGCCAACATGGTGCTGCACCACGTACCCAGCCCGGCGGACATTTTTCTGGACGCTGCTGCCCTGATGAACAGTGGCGGTTGTCTGGTCGTCAGCGACCTGTGCAGTCACGACCAGGACTGGGCCAAAGAAAACTGCGGCGACCTGTGGCTGGGCTTCGAACCGGAAGAATTGACTGCCTGGGCGGCCGACGCCGGTCTGACCGCGGGAGAACAACTCTTTATCGGCCTGCGCAACGGATTCCAGGTGCAGGTAAGAGAGTTCTGGAAGAGTACGGAAACGGCGTAACCAGTCGCCGTCACAGGAATATCAAAAACTTTTGATATGGGTGTAGGTAGTTTTACGTATGCCCTGACAACAACCAAGGCAGCCGGTAGGTCAAACAGGACGGAGCCGGTACGAATTTGCAATCGCTCAAGAGGAGCACACCTATGTCTGACTACAACATCTTCACCTCCGAATCGGTCTCCGAAGGCCATCCGGACAAACTGGCCGACCAGATTTCCGATGCGGTACTGGACGCCATCCTGACCGACGATCCGCACGCGCGCGTGGCCTGCGAAACCATGGTCAAGACCGGCGTGGCCATCGTCGGCGGTGAAATCACCACCAGCGCCTGGGTCGATCTGGAAGACCTGGTACGCGGTGTGATCAAAGACATCGGCTACATCTCCTCTGAAGTAGGCTACGACGGCGACACCTGTGGTGTGATCAACATCATCGGCAAACAGTCCGTCGACATCGCCCAGGGCGTTGACCGCCAGAAGCCGGAAGACCAGGGCGCAGGCGACCAGGGCCTGATGTTCGGCTACGCCAGCAACGAAACCGACGTGCTGATGCCGGCGCCGATCACCTTCTCCCACCGTCTGGTTCAGCGCCAGGCCGAAGCCCGCAAGAGTGGCCTGCTGCCGTGGCTGCGTCCGGACGCCAAGAGCCAGGTCACCTGCCGCTACGAGAACGGCAAGGTTGTGGGTATCGATGCTGTGGTTCTTTCTACCCAGCACGACCCCGACGTCACCCAGGCGGACCTGAAAGAAGCGGTGATGGAGCTGATCGTCAAGCACACCCTGCCGGCTGAATTGCTGCACAAAGACACCCAGTTCCACATCAACCCGACCGGCAAGTTCGTAATCGGTGGCCCGGTGGGCGACTGTGGCCTGACTGGTCGCAAAATCATCGTAGACACCTACGGCGGCATGGCCCGTCACGGTGGTGGCGCCTTCTCCGGCAAAGACCCCTCGAAGGTTGACCGTTCTGCTGCCTACGCCGGCCGTTACGTCGCCAAGAACATCGTCGCCGCCGGCCTGGCCGAGAAGTGCGAGATTCAGGTGTCCTACGCCATCGGTGTAGCCCAGCCGACCTCCATTTCCCTGAACACCTTTGGCACCGGCAAGATCAGCGATGACAAGATCATCGATCTGGTACGAGCACACTTCGACCTGCGCCCGTACGCGATCACCAACATGCTCGACCTGCTGCACCCAATGTACCGGGCCACCGCAGCTTACGGCCACTTCGGCCGTGATCCGTACGAGATGACCGTCGGCGGCAAGACTTTCACCGCGTTCCCGTGGGAGAAAACTGACCGTGCGGCAGCCCTGAAAGACGCTGCGGGTATTTGAACAGACCATTCCGGATAACTGGGCGTATTCCACTCCAACGAATACGCCCAAACGAAACTGACAGGAGAACACCATGAGCACTCCGGCCGAAAAACTGAACGACTTCCAGGACTACAAAGTTCGGGACATCACCCTCGCCGACTGGGGCCGCAAGGAAATCAAGATCGCCGAAGGCGAAATGCCCGCCCTGATGAAACTGCGCGAGAAGTACAAAGCGGAGCAGCCGCTGAAAGGCGCCAACATCATGGGCTGCATCCACATGACCATCCAGACCGCCGTGCTGATCGAAACGCTGGTGGAGCTGGGCGCCAACGTACGCTGGTCATCCTGCAACATCTTCTCCACCCAGGATCAGGCTGCAGCCGCCATCGCAGCCCAGGGCATTCCCGTGTTCGCGTGGAAGGGTGAAACCGACGAAGAATACGAATGGTGCCTGCACAAGACCGTGGGCGCAGACGTAGACGGCTGGGAACCGAACATGATCCTGGACGACGGCGGCGACCTGACCGAGCTGCTGCATAAGGAATACCCGCAGGTAATCGCCAAGTGCCACGGCGTGACCGAAGAAACCACCACCGGCGTGCACCGTCTGCAGGAAATGCTGCGTGACGGCACCCTGAAGATCCCGGCCATCAACGTTAACGACTCGGTCACCAAGTCCAAGAACGACAACAAGTACGGCTGCCGCCACAGCCTGAACGACGCTATCAAGCGCGCCACCGACCACCTGCTGTCCGGCAAGAAAGCGCTGGTGATCGGTTACGGCGATGTGGGCAAGGGTTCTGCGCTGTCCCTGCGCCAGGAAGGCATGATCGTCAAAGTCACCGAAGCCGACCCGATCTGCGCCATGCAGGCTTGCATGGACGGTTTTGAAGTGGTGTCTCCATACATCGACGGCATCAACACCGGCACCGAGCAAGGCATCAACACCGACCTGCTGGGCACCACTGACCTGCTGGTAACCACCACTGGTAACGTCAACGTGTGTGACGCGAACATGCTGAAAGCCCTGAAGAACGGCGCCGTGGTGTGCAACATCGGCCACTTCGATAATGAAATCGATACCGCCTACATGCGCAAGAACTGGGAGTGGGACGAGGTCAAGCCGCAGGTGCACGTGATCTACCGCGACAAGGCCAGCAACGACCACCTGATCCTGCTGTCGGAAGGCCGCCTGGTGAACCTGGGCAACGCCACCGGTCACCCGTCCCGCATCATGGACGGCTCCTTTGCCAACCAGGTGCTGGCGCAGATGTATCTGTTCGAGCGCAAGTTTGCCGACCTGCCGGAAGATTCCAAGGCCAAGGGCGTTTACGTACAGGTTCTGCCCAAGCAGCTGGACGAGGAAGTGGCCCGCGCCATGGTGGAAGGCTTTGGTGGCGTGATCACCAAGATGACTCCAGACCAGGCGAAATACATCGGTGTACCGGTCGAAGGCCCGTACAAGCCGGAAAGCTACAGGTACTAATCGGACACAAACATGGAATCCCAGAAGCAATTCAAACGCCGCTTCAGTTTCGAGTTTTTCCCGCCCAAGACCGATCAGGGCAAGGAGAAGCTGCAAGCGGTGCGTAACCAGCTGGCCGAGGTGAACCCGGATTTCTTCTCGGTCACCTTCGGAGCGGGCGGTTCCACCCGGGACCGCACCATCGAGACGGTGCTGAACCTGCACCAGCAGGGCATCTCCACGGCACCGCACCTCTCCTGCGTGGGCGGTACCCGGGAAGAAATCGGTGAGCTGCTGGATGTGTATAAAGAGAACGGCATCAACCGGATCGTTGCCCTGCGCGGCGATATGCCATCGGGCATGGGCGCTTCCGGTGAACTGCGTTACGCCAACGAACTGGTGGAATTTATCCGGCAGCACAGCGGCGATCACTTCAATCTGGAAGTGGCCGCTTACCCGGAGTTTCACCCTCAGGCCCGCAACGCCGAAGATGACCTGAAGAACTTCGCACGGAAAGTACAGGCCGGTGCCAACAGCGCCATCACCCAGTACTTCTTTAATGCCGACAGCTACTTCTACTTCATCGACCGTCTGGAGCAGATGGGTGTCACCATTCCGGTGGTGCCGGGCATCATGCCCATCGTCAACTTCTCCAGCCTGGTGCGGTTCTCGGACATGTGCGGCGCGGAGATCCCGCGCTGGATCCGCAAGCAGTTGGAAGCCTACGGTGACGACACCGACAGCATCCGCAAGTTCGGTGAGGAAGTGGTCACTGAAATGTGCCAAAAACTGCTCAAGGCCGGGGCTCCAGGGTTGCACTTCTATACTCTGAACCAGGCTGAACCCAGCCTTTCCATCTGGAAGAATCTGGGCATCAGCGACCGGGAGAAAATCGCGTTCTGACACGCCTTCCCGACCGCTACAGAGAGGGGCTCCGGCCCCTCTTTCCTTTCATAACCGCCTGATTTCCTGCAAATCCTGTCTCCATAGTCTAAACTGTATCTGATGCATCCCCATCAACGCTCCCTGTGATGCACGGCCACAAAGAGTGCTTTCACAGACTGCCTTACCGGGCAGACGGGGCATAAAAAAACAGAAAGGAGAAAGCATGAGCACGAAATGGCTGAAAACACTGGGTGCTGGTCTGGCACTGTCTGTAGCCGCAACCTCAGTCAGCGCAGAGACCCTGCGCGTGGTCACCGACCCAAGCTTCGTCCCGTTTGAAATGATGGACCAGGAAACCGGAGAAATGATCGGTTTCGATATGGAGATCATTGCCGAAGTCGCCGAACGTGCAGGCTTTGATTACGACCTCAACACCATGGATTTCAACGGCATTATCCCGGCCCTGCAAACCGGCAACGTGGATATTGCCATCGCCGGCATCACCATTACCGATGAGCGCGAGGAAATCGTCGACTTCTCCGATCCTTACTACGATTCCGGTCTGCGCATCCTGGTGAGCCAGAACAACGGCGACGTTGATGAAATGTCGGACCTGGAAGGCATGAAAGTGGGCACCAAGATTGGTAGCACCAGCTATGACTTCCTGATGAAGAGCCTGGACGACAACGACGGTGTAACGCCGTACCCCGGCAGCTCCGACATGTACATGGCGCTGATGTCCGGTGCCGTTGATGCGGTTTTCTACGATGCCCCAAACGTTGGCTACTTCGCCAGCACCCGAGGCAAAGGCAAGGTCAAGACCGTCGGCCCCCTGTATGAAGGCCAGCAGTACGGTATTGCCCTGAAGAACGGCAGCAAATGGGTCGGCCCGGTTAACGAGGCCCTGGCAGAAATCAAGGAAGACGGCACCTACAAGACCATTTATGAAAAATGGTTCGGCCCCATGCCTGAAGACAAATAACCCGCCACTCGAACCGGCCGGGGCACACAATGCCCTGGCCGATTCCTCCCAACCCAACGGAGAAACACACTGTGGAATTCCAGTTTCAGTTTGACTGGCAGGCGGCCATCAATTCCATTCCCTACCTGGCCAAGGGTATTCCCTACACCCTGATGATTTCCTTCGGTGGCCTGGCCATCGGTTTTGTTCTGGGCATCGTGTTCGGCCTGCTCAGCATCAACAAGAATTGGTTCTTGCGCTGGCCCGCCACTGCCTACATCGAGATTTTCCGCGGCACCCCCATCCTGGTACAGGTGCTGTTTATCTTCTACGGCCTGCCCGACCTGGTTGGCGGCCCGATCGACCCGCTGACAGCCGGTATTGCCGCGATCGCCCTAAACTCCGGTGCCTATATCTCCGAAGTCGTCCGTGGTGGCGTGCAGTCCATTGACAAAGGCCAGACCGAAGCCGGTCTGTCTCTGGGCCTGTCACGCTCCCAGACTTTCTGGAACATTGTCTGGCCCCAGGCCTTCCGACGCATGATTCCGCCCTTGGGCAACCAGGCCATCGTCAGCATCAAGGACACCTCACTGTTCTCGGTCATCGGCGTGGGCGAACTGGTACGCCAGGGCCAGGTGTACATTGCCAATACCTTCACCGCGTTCGAGGTGTATTTTGTGGTGGCCATCATGTACCTGGCCATTACGCTGTCCCTGTCACTGATCCTGCGGCTGCTTGAGCGCCGTGGTGTAGCGTCTGCCTGAAGGAGCCCGAGCAATGACACAGATTGTAAAAATGAAGGGCATGAACAAATACTTCGGCAAACTGCATGTCCTCAAGGATATCGACCTGACCGTGGAACAGGGCGAAGTGGTGGTGATCATCGGCGCCAGTGGCTCCGGCAAATCCACCCTGATTCGTTGCGTGAATGGCCTGGAAGAATACGAATCCGGGTCGCTTGAGGTGGATAACCACCCTCTGGCCCCGAAAGGCGGGAATCAGAACAGCCTGGCGGAAATCCGCAAGGAAGTGGGCATGGTGTTCCAGCAGTTCAACCTGTTCCCGCACCTGACGGTGAAAAAGAACATCATGCTGGCGCCCATGAAGGTGAAAAGAACGGCCGAAGTGGTTGCCAACGCCACCGCCGAACGCCTGCTGGAACGTGTAGGCATCGGCAACCAGGCCGATAAATACCCCAGCCAGCTATCCGGCGGCCAGCAACAGCGGGTGGCCATCGCCCGGGCTCTGGCCATGGAACCCAGGCTGATGCTGTTCGACGAACCCACGTCAGCGCTGGACCCGGAAATGATCGGGGAAGTGCTGGATGTCATGCGGGAGCTGGCCCGAGAAGGTATGACCATGATGGTCGTCACCCATGAAATGGGCTTCGCCCGCGAGGTGGCCGACCGGGTGATCTACATTCACGAAGGCCAGATTGTCGAGGAAGGCAAACCCGACGAGGTGTTCGATAACCCTCAGAATGAGCGCACCCAGGCATTCCTGTCCCGGGTACTGGCTCACTGACCCTCGCGTTTAAAGCAACTGGCGGATGACGTCATACTCACGTTCAATCTTGGCGTGGGAGTCATCCGCCAGAAACTTCGCAATCTTCCGGCCCAGAAACGGCACCTCGCATAGCACCGAAAGGCTCACGTAGTTGATACAACGGTCGCCGTTGCCCAACAGCCGCATCGCGCCCTTGATCTTCGCCGGCACGCCGTCAATACGCACCCGAAACTCGCAGTGCCACTCGTCGTCGTCCTTGCGGAACCAGTGCTCTTCCTGCCGCACCCGGTTCCATTCCCGGTGGAAACCGGAAAGCACACCCGGCACCGGTGCCGAGGCGGTCATTTCCCGCTCGATCACCAGTTTGGCCGACATTTCGTCCTTTTTCAGCTCGGTCACCCTGAGATTGCGGGCGCCCAACTGCTCGTTTTTGTTACGTATGTGCGCCTCATCGAAGAAACGCTCGATCACCTGATCAAGCCCCCGCTCGTAGGGGTGCTCCAGATTGAGTTCCATGATTACCTCCGAACCTGTCTTACCCCTATTGTTGCGGTCGCCCGGCGTGGCAACATTGGCCGGGCGGGCAAGCAAACCGGGCAAGCAAGCCAGACCGATTGGTTCACATTCTGGCGCTGTTAAGCGATGGCCCGGGCAAGTATCATGTGAGGATTTTAACGAACCGAACAAAACCGTCCGGGAGCTGACAGGAGACAACAATGCGCAATGCCGATCTGGTCGCACGGGATCTTAAATCCGTGTGGCACCCGTGCACCCAGATGAAAGACCACGAAACCCTGCCCCTGATCCCCATCAAACGGGGCGAAGGTGTCTGGCTGGAGGACTTTGAGGGCAACCGCTACATCGACGCCGTCAGCTCCTGGTGGGTTAACCTGTTCGGCCACGCCAATCCGCGCATCAACTCTGCCATTCAGGAACAGATCGGCCAGCTCGAACATGTGATTCTGGCCGGATTCAGCCATGAGCCAGTAGTTAATCTGTCGGAGCGGCTGATCGAGGTAACACCGGAAGGCCTGAACAAGTGTTTCTATGCTGACAATGGTTCCTCGGCCATCGAAGCCGCTCTGAAGATGAGTTACCACTACTGGAAAAACCACGGCAAACCGGGCAAGAAGAACTTCGTTAACCTCAGCAACAGCTACCATGGCGAAACCCTGGGCGCGCTGGCCCTGGGCGACGTGGCCCTGTACAAGGACACCTACCAGCCGCTGCTGATGGAAGTGCTGACCGCCCCCTCACCGGACGCCTACAACAAAGAGCCGGGCGAAACCGATGAAGAGTACGCGCTGCGCCAGTTCGAGGCCATGGACAAACTGCTGGCCGAGAAACACGACGAAATCTGCGCTGTGGTGGTGGAGCCGTTGATCCAGTGCGCCGGCGGCATGCGCATGCACCACCCGATTTACCACACCAAACTGCGGGAAGCTTGCGACCATTACGGGGTGCACCTGATCGCGGACGAAATTGCCGTCGGCTTTGGCCGCACCGGTACTCTGTTCGCCTGCGAACAGTCCGGCATCACCCCGGATTTCATGTGCCTGTCCAAGGGCCTGACCGCTGGTTACCTGCCGTTGTCCGTGGTGCTCACCACCGACACCGTCTACAACGCCTTCTACGACGACTACGAAACCATGCGAGCCTTTCTGCACAGCCACAGCTACACCGGCAACCCCATTGGCTGCGCCGTCGCCCTCGCCACGCTCGACATCTTCCGGGATGAGAACGTCATCGAAAACAACCGCCAGCTGGCCCGCTGTATGGCCGAGTCCGTTGCCCATCTGGCCGACCACCCGAACGTGGGCGACATCCGCCAGCACGGCATGACCATGGCCATTGAAATGGTCAAAGACAAAGCCAGCAAAACCCCGTTCCCCTGGCAGGAACGCCGCGGCATCAGAGTGTATAAGCATTCACTCACCCGCCAGGCCCTGCTGCGCCCCCTGGGTAACGTGCTGTACTTCATGCCGCCCTACGTGATCACCGAAGAACAGATTCGCCATCTGGCTCAGGTGGCCACCGAAGGCATCGAAATCGCGGTCAAGGACTGAGAACCGCCGCCATGAGAATCCCGCGTATCTTCACCGACAGCCCCCTGGCTGTCGGCAGCCAGTGCCAGCTGGACGACAACGCCGCCAACCACGTAGGCAGGGTCCTGCGCATGCAGGCAGGCCAGGCACTTCTGCTCTTCAACGGTGATGGTCATGACTATCACGCCACCATTACCGAAGCCGGAAAGAAACACGTGCTGGTGGCAGTCACGGAAGCCGCTGAAAACGAAACAGAATCGCCCCTCAGAGTAGTACTGGCACAGACCCTGTCCAAGGGCGACCGCATGGACTACGCCGTACAAAAAGCAGTGGAAATGGGCGTGAGCGAAATCGTGCCGCTGACCACCGAACGCTGCGACGTCAAACTCAAAGGCGACCGGGAAGACAAACGCCTTCGGCACTGGCAACAGGTTGCCATCAGCGCCGCCGAACAGTGCGGCCGGGCCCGGGTTCCTGAAATACAGCCGGTTATGACCGTGCAACAGTGGCTGGAACACGCCCGGGCCTGTGACTTGCGCCTGGTGCTACACCATCGCACCGAACGGTCCCTGAACACCCTCGAAAAGCCCTCCAGCATCGCCCTGATGATCGGCCCCGAAGGCGGCCTGACCGCCGAAGAAATCGCCCTGGCCGAAAGTCACGGCTTTCTGCCTGTTGCCCTGGGCCCCCGGGTACTGCGCACCGAAACCGCACCGGTTGCCGCCATCGCCCTGTGCCAGTGGCTCTGGGGAGATATCGGCGCCTGAGACAGCCGGGTGACTATTCATGGCGTCACGTCCTGGCATCCCAGTCATTGACAGAGCTGTCGGTGCACAACATTATCTTGTCTGACAAAAAGTGGGCGGGAATGCCACCTTGTATGGGCGCCTGCACCCAAGAAAACAATTAAGAGCCCAGGATGATAAACCTACTTACCAATCCGGAATTTTGGCAATACCTCAGCATCCCCGTGATCGCCGCCCTCATCGGCTGGAGCACCAACTGGCTCGCCATCAAAATGACCTTCTACCCTCTGGAGTTCATCGGCAAGCCACCGCTTCTGGGCTGGCAGGGCATTATTCCCTCCAAAGCCCGCAAAATGGCGGCCAAAAGCGTGGATGCCACCATTTCCAAAATCGGTACCGTTCAGGAGATCTTCGAACAGATTGACCCAAAAGTCCTGGCCGCCCACATCATCTACACCGTCGACCCCCGCATCGAGGAATATGTCGACGAACTCATGCTGCGGGAATACCCCACCTTCTGGGAAAACCTGCCCGCCTCGGCCCGCAAAATGGTCTACGACCGGGTACGCAAATCCACCCCACAACTGGTCGACAACCTGGTTGAAGACATCTCAGACAACATTGAAGACCTGCTCGACATCAAAGGCATGGTCATCGAACGCCTGGCCCGGGATAAAAAGCTGCTCAACCGGATATTTCTGGAGTGTGGCGACGTGGAGTTCCGCTTCATCATCAATTCCGGCCTCTACTTCGGCTTCCTGTTCGGCATTATCCAGATGGGAGTCTGGTACCTGTACCCGGCCATCTGGGTGTTGCCTCTGTTCGGGCTCCTTGTGGGCTGGGCCACCAACTGGATTGCGCTGAATGTAATCTTCCGGCCCCTGCATGAACACAAGGTCGGCCCTCTGCGAATCCAGGGCCTGTTCCTCAAGCGCCAGCCAGAAGTGGCAGAATCCTTCTGTCATATCGTGACCCACGAGATACTGACCGTGGGCAACATCATCAATGCCATCCTCGAAGGACCCAAAGGTGACCGCGCCCGCAACATGGTGAAAAAGCACATCAAACCGCTGGTGGATGAAACCGCAGGCATGGGCAAGGCCCTGACCCAGATGGCATTCGGCCCCACGGGTTTTGCCACCCTGAAAAATCAGGTGGGTGAAAAAGCCATCGCGATATCCCAGCGTTCCTTCAACAACCCCGTGTTCGAGCGAGACCGGGCCCGGGCGGTGGAATCCATCATGGTGGAGCGGATGAATGCCCTGTCCTCGGAAGAATTCCAGGACCTGCTGCGCCCGTGCTTCCAGGAAGACGAGATCAAACTGATCCTGGTGGGCGCCTTCCTGGGTCTGGTGGCCGGTGTGTGCCAACTGGTCTTTGTCTTTGGCGAGTCCTTTTTCTGATCGTTGTCAGGGCTGTGCAGGGTTGCATTACGCTACTATACTGGCCAGATAACCAGTCCATTCTTTATACACGCTATGCGGAGGCAAGGGATGCCCGGCTTTTTTTCCTGGATATCAGGCCTGTTCAACAGCACTCAATCCGTCCCACAGGCTGCCTCCGAAACCCGGCTTCTTAATCCTTCCAGCACCAGCCAGCCTGGCAATAGCAACGATGAAGGCGACATTGTTGGCCAACTGGAAGACCACCTGTTTAGTTGGTTGCTGGATGTGGAACCCGCGCGACTTCGTGCCGGCACTGATAGTGGCGAAAAGGAACTGGCCGAGCTCGAGCGGCGCCTGCAAATGAACGAAATGGAAGAACTGCCCAGGAAGCCTGGCAGCTTACCCATGCTGATGCGAGCACTGTCCAATGAAGCCACCGAACGCAAAGAGCTTACCCGGATCATTCTGAGTGACCCGTCACTGACCGACCAGTTGCTGCAGGTGGCCAACAGCCCCTACTTCCGCCAGAGTGAACACGTCATAGAATCCGTTGACCAGGCGGTGTTCGTGCTGGGTGTGGACGGCATCCGGAACGTGATTGCTGCGGCGGTTATGCGGCCTATGATGGCGGCCCGAAACAGCCGCGAGGCACTTTTCGCCCAACGATCCTGGCGCTGGGGCCTGACCTGCGCCCGAGCGGCGGAATTGATTGCCAAGATTCACCGGGACGACACCAGCGCCCACTTCATGGTCGGCCTGCTACCAGCATTGGCGTACATCACCATTCGCCGGGAACTGGGGCGCATCTGCCGTACCAAAGGCTCCGGCAATGAACCGGAACCGGCCTTACTGAGACAGGCTCTGGCCCGTTATCAGTGGGCCACCAGCCAGTTACTGGCCAATGTCTGGAATCTGCCACCCAAATACCATGCCTGGCTGTTATCGGCGGAACGGCCGGCGCCGCGGCAGGCCCACTCCGCACTGACCGACGGCCTGCTTCTGGGCACCCGGGAAGTGCTGCGCCATGCCCGCCAGAGGAACCTGTCGGAAGAAAATCTGATTCGTATTGTGCACCTTTCCCCGGAGCAACTGGGTAGGGTACGTACGGTATTGCTCAGAATGCTCCAGGAAGGCAAAAGCTCACAGGTTCGGACCTGACTCCGGTGCTTTGACAATGTCCGCACCGGGCGGTGTACCGGCATTCAGCAGGCTGGCAAAGCTGACATCGTCACTGGTGGGCGCAAGATCGATCAGTTCCCTCGGCATGGCCCCGGCAGGCAGGCGATCCACCACCCGGTCTTCGTCCTTGCGCACAGCCCGCAGCACACTGCCGACCGTAATCAGATCCAGTGTTCGCCCTGGAACCAGCTGATCGCCATCTCGCCCCGCCAGATTCAGCAATCCGGCGCGGATCAGCTTGTCGCTGATCTTGCGGGTGACTTCGCCGGGAATCCGCAACTGCTGCTCCAGAGACTCCTGCTGAGGCGCCGGTTCACCGCGGCTGAACGGCTTGGCCACCATCCACATCAGGGCAAGCCCTACCCGCTCCTGCAATTCCGGCGCCAGCTGGACATTCCGGCGCTTGGCTACGGCCCCCGGGTTTTGCAGATAGAAAGCCAGACTGGCGCCAAGCAGCAGGATCATCCAGTTCAGATAGGTCCAGATCAGCAGAATGATACCGACCGCAAAACCGGAGTAGATGGCCGCATACTTGGCCGAGCCGGCCACGAACGAGGCAAACAGCATGCCGCCAGCCTGCCAGGAAACGCCGGCCACCAGCCCGGCGATAAACGCGTAGCGCAGCTTCACCCGGGTGTTAGGGATAAAGATATAAACAAAGGTGAACGCGCCCACCACCAGGAAAAACGGTGTAAATCGACTGGCAAGGACAATCAGCGAACCAAACGGCTCGATGGCCATAAGATTCTGCGCGATTTCTGAAGAGAATATGGTGGCGGTTACCCCGATAGCCGAAACCATCAACAAAGGGCCGACCATGATGACGCTCAGATAGTTACTGAAACGCTGTGCCATGGAGCGCATTTCCGGCACCCGCCAGATCATGTTGAACGAGCGCTCGATTTTCTGAACCAGGGAAATGACGGTGTACACCAACAAGGCCAGACCCACCGAGCCCAACACACCGACTTTCATATTATCGACAAAGCCCAGGATTCGCTCAGCCACCTCCACACCCTGTGGGCCCATCGGCTGGAAGAACTGGTACAGGAATGGCTCCATGCGCTGGTGCACACCCAGCGCTTTCAGCACGGAAAAGCTCAGGGCGAGCAACGGCACAATGCTGAGCAACGTGGTGTAAACCAGGCTCATGGCGTGCAGTGTCAGCTGACCACTGATCACATCGCGGATCAGGGCATAAGCCGAGCGCCCGGATTTATACAGCCAGGTCCAGGGCCAGGTCTGCGGTGGGTTGGAATTGGACAGTATCCAGTCTTCAGCAGCCTGCAGCCGCTCTTTCATCTGGGTGGAAGCCACGTAACATCCTGCTTGTCAGTGTTTCTTCAAGCTTATCAGGCAGCTGTCAGTAAACAACCCGGAAACCGGGTATTTGTTGCACACCCGGACAAGTCCTCCTGACGGCGGGCTTCCTTCACCCGACTTCATGTAACCGACGCCAGATTACGCGCCGTAATCTCCACAATTCGCTGCCGCGCCTCCTGGCTCGCCCAGGCCGAGTGCGGGGTTAAAATCAGGTTGGGAACATTGTCTGCCAGCAGCGGGTTACCATTGCGGGGAGGTTCTTCGGTCAACACATCAAAGCCTGCACCGGCAATGTCGCCATTCCGCAAGGCGTCAGCCAAAGCCGATTCATCAACCAAGCCGCCCCTACTGGTGTTGATCAGCAGTGCCGAAGACTTCATCAAACCCAGTTCCCGGGCGCCAATCATGTTGCGGGTTTCTTCTGTCAGCAGGCAGTGCAGTGATAGCACATCAGCCTGCACCAACAGGTCATCCAGCGGAATTCGCGGGTAGCCATCCACCTCGCCAGGCTCTTGGCCGGGCCGGCAGCCGAGGACGATGTTCATGCCAAACGCCTTTGCCCGTTCCGCCACACCCTGGCCAAGATCGCCGTAGCCGACAATGCCCAGAGTTTTGCCTTCCAGCTCCATAATCGGGTAGTCCATCAGGCAGAACATATCGCTTTTGGCCCACTGTCCGTTGCGGGCACCCCGGTTGTAATCCAGCAGCCGGGTGGCCAGCGCCAGGATGAGAGACATGGTGTGCTGGGCCACGGTGGAACGGCCATAATTGGTAACGTTCATTACCTTGATGTCGTGGGCCTTGGCCGCCTCCAGATCGATGTTATTAAGACCGGTTGCCACCACCGCGATGGTTTTCAGTTCCGGGCAGGCTTCAAAATGTTCACGGCCCAGCACAACCTTGTTAACCAGCACCGTATCAAAGCCCTGAATCCTTTGAATCACCTGCTCGGGGTTGGTGCGCGGGTGGCAGGTCAGTCCACCGGTCATGTTTTCAATGGGGCTCAGATCCACATCCTCGCCCAGCGTTGCGGCATCCAGAAAAACGGCTTTCATACTTTTCTCCTGACTCATCGACCCCACAGATTAAGGTAGACTGAGGAAAACGATCAATCTCCGGGAGGCTACCCATGGAACACGAATTCTGGCACGAACGCTGGGCAAAAGACCAAATCGGCTTCCACGAAGGCACGGTTAATCAGTACCTGCATGACCACTGGCCCGAACTGGCAGGCAACGGCACCGACGCCGTGTTCGTTCCCCTGTGCGGCAAAGCCCATGACATGTGGTGGCTGCACGATCGCGGGCATCCGATTATCGGTGTGGAGTTAAGCGAGGTTGCCTGCAAGGACTTTTTCGAGGAAGCGCAGGAGAAAGCCAGCGTTCACCCGGGCGAACCCTTTACCACCTTCCGCCATGACGATCTTCAAATCTGGTGTGGGGATTATTTCCAGCTGGTGCCGGACGACCTCAAACACATTCGCCTGGTGTACGACCGGGCTGCCCTGATCGCCCTGCCCCCGGAAATGCGCAAGAGCTATGTCAATCATCTCACCGCTATTATTCCGGACGACACCAGAATCCTGCTGATCACGCTGGATTACGACAGTTCGGAAATGCAGGGCCCTCCGTTCAACGTTACCGACGACGAAGTGTTCAGGCTCTACGGTGAGGATTATGAGATCAATCAGGTGCTGAAACGGGACATGGCCCGTGACAACCCGTTTGCCAAACGCCGGGGCCTGAGAAACGGCGCCACAGAGAGTGTTTTTACCCTCGTCAAGAAATAACCTTAGATCATGGGCGGTAAGTCCCTGGTGTCCCGTCTGGCTTACCGCCCGAAACATAATTTAATGAACCTAATTTGACTGCTCACTGTCCAACCCCCGAACTCTGAACTAAGCTCAGATTAAGCAGGCCGGAAACCTCCGGATAACGTATACCTGCTTAACACCATCCCATTCATTCCTTAACCAGACACACCGCCGGGACAGGCGGCGAAACAGCAACGGGGACATTGCGTGAATTTATAACAGGCAAGAGTAAGCGAGGGGCCATCTATGAGCATTCTGCAGCACTTCAAAGACCGGTATGAACAGACTCAGGAGGAGGAATACTCCCTTGAGGAATACCTGGAGATCTGCAAAAAGGACCCAACGGCATACGCCACCGCCGCGGAGCGGATGTTGATTGCCATCGGCGAACCAGAACTGATCGATACCTCCCGTGACCCCCGCCTGTCACGCATCTTCTCGAACAAAGTCATCAAGCGTTACCCCGAATTTGACGAGTTTTACGGCATGGAAGATGCCGTCGAAAACATCGTTTCGTTCTTCCGCCACGCAGCCCAGGGTCTGGAGGAGAAGAAGCAGATTCTCTACCTGCTCGGCCCCGTTGGCGGCGGTAAGTCTTCCCTGGCCGAGAAACTCAAGGCCTTGATGCAGAAGGTCCCCTTCTACGCCATCAAAGGCTCTCCGGTAAACGAAAGCCCGCTAGGCCTGTTCGACCCGGCCGAGGATGGCCCGATTCTGGAAGAGGAATACGGCATTCCCGGCCGCTACCTGAAAAACATCATGTCACCCTGGGCAGTCAAACGCCTGCATGAGTTTGGCGGCGACATCAGCCAGTTCCGGGTGGTTAAACGTTACCCCTCGGTGCTGGACCAGATCGGTGTATCCAAGACCGAGCCGGGCGACGACAACAACCAGGACATCTCGGCCCTGGTGGGCAAGGTCAACATCCGCATGCTGGAAGACTATTCCCAGGATGATCCGGATGCCTACAGCTTCAGCGGCGGCCTGTGCAAAGCCAACCAGGGGCTGATGGAGTTTGTGGAAATGTTCAAGGCACCGATCAAGGTGCTGCATCCGCTACTGACGGCCACCCAGGAAGGCAACTACAACACCACCGAGGGCATGGGCTCGGTGCCCTTCGACGGCGTGATCCTGGCCCACTCCAATGAATCCGAGTGGCAGACGTTCCGCAACAACAAGCACAACGAAGCCTTCCTGGACCGGGTGTACATCGTCAAGGTGCCCTACTGTGTGCGGGTCACTGAGGAGATTGAAATCTATCGCAAGCTGCTGAAGCACAGCTCACTGTCCGGAGCGCCCTGCGCACCCGACACTCTTGATATGCTGGCCCAGTTCTCGGTGCTGTCGCGGATCAAGGAGCCGGAAAATTCCAGCATCTTCTCCAAAATGAAGGTATACGACGGCCAGAGCATCAAGGACACCGACCCCAAGGCCAAGTCCATCCAGGAGTACCGGGATGCTGCCGGGGTGATGGAAGGCATGGACGGTCTGTCTACCCGCTTTGCCTTCAAGATCCTGTCAAAGGTATTCAATTTCGACACCACCGAGATTGCCGCCAACCCTGTGCACCTGCTCTATGTGCTGGAAAAGCAGATCGAACAGGAACAGTTCCAGCCGGAGTTGCAGGAAAAATACCTGCGCTTCATAAAGGAATACCTGGCGCCCCACTACGTCCAGTTTATTGGCAAGGAAATCCAGACGGCTTATCTGGAAAGCTACAGCGAGTACGGCCAGAACCTGTTCGACCGCTATGTCACCTATGCCGATTTCTGGATTCAGGATCAAGAGTTCCGGGACCCGGAAACCGGCGAGATTCTGGACCGTTCCTCCATCAACGATGAGCTGGAGAAAATCGAAAAACCGGCGGGCATATCCAACCCGAAGGACTTCCGCAACGAAGTGGTCAACTTTGTGCTGCGGGCCCGGGCCAACAACGGCGGCAAGAATCCGTCCTGGCTCAGCTACGAGAAGCTGCGCAGCGTGATCGAGAAGAAGATGTTCTCGAACACCGAAGACCTGTTGCCGGTGATTTCCTTCAATCCGAAGGCCAGCCAGGAAGACCAGAAGAAGCACAAGCAGTTTGTGGAACGCATGGTTGACCGTGGGTACACCGAGAAACAGGTTCGCTTGCTCGCCGAGTGGTACCTGCGCGTCCGGAAATCCCATTAACGGCCAGCGGGAGCAGTACCATGGGTATGACCCACATTGTTGACCGGCGCCTGAACGGCAAGAACAAGAGCGCAGTGAACCGGGAACGGTTCCTGCGCCGTTACCGCCACCACATCAAGAAGGCGGTGTCGGATGCCGTGCAGAAGCGCTCCATCACCGATATCGAACGGGGCGAGAAAGTAAGCATCCCCGCCCGGGATATTGACGAGCCCATATTCCACCACGGCCACGGTGGCCGGCGCGAGGTGGTGCACCCCGGCAATCAGGAATGGGTGGCCGGGGACACCATCCCCAAACCCGAGAGCGGCGGTGGCCAGGGCCAGGGGCAAGGCCAGGCCAGCCCGGACGGAGAAGGCATGGATGAGTTCGCCTTCCAGATTACCCAGGAAGAGTTTCTCGACTTCCTGTTCGACGATCTGGAGCTGCCCAATCTGGCCCGGAAAAAACTCAAGGACACCGAAGCCTTCAGTTATGTACGCTCGGGCTTCACCACCCAGGGCGTGCCCGCCAAGCTGGATGTGGTGCGTTCCCTTCGGGGCGCCCACGCCCGGCGTCTGGGCCTGGGCGGCGCGCGCAAGAAAAAGATCCGGGACCTGGAAAAACAGCTCGAGGCGCTGAAAAGCGCACCGAATGATCTCGATCCGGCCTTCAGCCATGAAGACCAGATCAAGGTGCTGGAAGAGGAAATCGCGCGGCTGAAAGCCAACGTCAAACGCATTCCTTTCATTGACGAGATCGACCTGCGCTACAGGCAACACCTGAAGCAGCCCAAACCCGCCACCAGTGCGGTGATGTTCTGCCTGATGGATGTATCCGGTTCCATGACCCAGATGCACAAGGACATCGCCAAACGCTTCTTTATCCTGCTGTATCTGTTCCTGAAGAAGAACTACAAGAAAATCGAAGTGGTGTTTATCCGCCACCACACCAGCGCCAAGGAAGTGGACGAAGAAGAGTTCTTCTACAGCCGGGAAACCGGGGGCACCATTGTCTCCAGTGCTCTGAAACTGATGCACCGGATTGTCGAAGCCCGATACTCGCCGGCGGAATGGAATATCTATGCCGCCCAGGCGTCCGACGGCGACAACTGGAACGATGACTCCCCCATCTGCGGCAAGCTGCTGTCTGAGCGGATTCTGCCGCTGGTGCAGTACTACTCCTACATCGAAATCACGCCCCAGGATCACCAGATGCTCTGGTACGAATACGAGAAAATCATGGAGCAGTTTCCCCAGAGCTTCGCCATGCAGCAGATTGCCGATCCTGGCGACATTTACCCGGTCTTCCGACAGTTGTTCGAGAGGAAAGCGGCATGAGCAGCCTGATTGATCGCCCGAACGCACCGGAGAGCGAACAACCCAAGGCAGGTAAGCCCATTTCCACCAGTTCGGAATGGACCTTCGAACTGATCCAGAAATACGATGAGGAAATTGCCAAATGCGCCGCCGAGTTTGGACTGGACACTTACCCGAACCAGATTGAAGTGATTACCGCCGAGCAGATGATGGATGCCTACAGCTCCGTCGGCATGCCAGTGGGCTATCATCACTGGTCCTTCGGCAAGCAGTTCCTGCAAACCTCCAAGGGCTATCAGCGGGGCCAGATGGGGCTGGCCTATGAGATTGTGATCAATTCCAATCCCTGTATCGCCTACCTGATGGAAGAGAACACCCTGCCCATGCAGGCCCTGGTGATTGCCCACGCCAGCTATGGCCACAACTCGTTCTTCAAGGGCAATTATCTGTTCCGCACCTGGACAGACGCCAGTGCCATCATCGATTACCTGGTGTTTGCCCGGCATTATGTGTCGGAGTGCGAGGAGCGACACGGCGTGGATGCCGTGGAAGAAATTCTCGACTCCTGCCACGCACTGATGAACTACGGCGTTGACCGCTACAAGCGCCCTGCCCCGATTTCAGCCGCCGAGGAGGCCCGCCGGCAGAAGGAGCGGGAAGAATACGAACAACGCCGCATCAACGATCTGTGGCGAACCATCCCCAAAGCAGAGGACGACGGGGACCCGATTCGCCGCAGGCCCCGATATCCGGAGGAGCCTCAGGAAAACCTGTTGTACTTCATCGAGAAAAACGCGCCTTTGCTGGAAACCTGGCAGCGGGAACTGGTGCGCATCGTGCGCAAGCTGGCCCAGTATTTCTATCCACAACGCCAGACCCAGGTAATGAACGAAGGCTGGGCCACGTTCTGGCACTACACGCTGTTGCACCGGTTGTACGACAAGGGGCTGGTGAACGATGGCTTCATGCTGGAATTTCTGCAAAGCCACTCCGCCGTGGTATACCAGCCACCCTTCAACAGCCCATGGTATTCCGGCCTGAACCCCTACACCCTGGGTTTCTCCATCTTCACCGATCTTCGACGCATCTGTGAAAACCCTACCAATGAGGACCGGGAATGGTTCCCGGACATCGCCGGTACAGACTGGCTGGAAACCCTGCATTTCGCCATGCACAACTTCAAGGACGAGAGCTTTATCCAGCAGTTCCTGTCACCGAAGGTGATGCGTGACCTGAAGCTGTTCGCCATCGAAAGCGACGATCGGGAAGACCACTACACCGTCACCGCCATTCACGATGAGCCCGGTTATCGCGCGCTGCGGGAAAAGCTGGCCCGCCAATACAACCTCAGTTACCGGGAGCCGAACATTCAGGTATGGAGTGTGGATATTCGCGGTGATCGTTCGCTAACCCTGCGCCACATCCCGGTAGACCGAGTGCCACTGGGCCAGGAAACCGACGAAGTGCTGCGGCACGTACACCGGCTATGGGGCTTTGATGTGCATCTGGAGAGCGTGGATGAAGGCACCCTGGTGGAAGAGCATCACTGCCCGCCGCGGGCCTTGGACGATGAGTGAGATGGAAAGCGCACGCTGGCCTGTAACCCTCCGAGGGGAGATCGGGCCAGGGTCAGCGTGCCGCCATACAGTTCAGCCAGCTCTTTGACGATCGCCAGGCCCAGACCGGAACCGGACCGGGTTTCATCCAGCCGGGTGCCCCGTGTCAGAGCCTGCTCGATATCGGTGTCAGACAGGCCAGGGCCGTCATCCTCCACCATCAGCGCCAGACCATCCGGCAAGCCTTCTACCCGAAACTTTACCTGACTCTCCGCCCAGTTGATGGCATTTTCCAGCAGGTTGCCCGCAATTTCCTGTAAATCCTGTTGTTCAAGCCGAACCGCGCCCGTATCGCCCAGGTCGCTTTCGAGGGTAACGCCACGGCGTTGCGCGAGAGTATTGAGTGCCGACAGCACCGGCGCCAGGGTTTCACCAAGATCCACACGCCCCAGGGCGGCCGGTCCGGCCGCTGAAGCCCTGGCCAGATGATGGCGCACGGCGTCATCGATGCGGCTCAGTTCGGTACGGAAAGCGGTTCTCTGCACCGACGGCAAACGATCACTCAGGGTGGTAAGCACAGATACCGGCGTTTTCAGGGCATGGGCCAGATTGCCCGCAGCCGTGCGCCCACGCTCAATCAGTATCTGATCCCGTTCAAGCACCTGATTCATGGCCTCGGAGAGCCGCGCAAGTTCTTCGGGCAGATCACTGGTCAGTGAACGGGTCTGGCCGGACTCCATGGCCCGGAGATCCCGCTCCAGACGCCGAAGCGGTGCCAGGCCCCAGCGGATCTGCAACCCGATCATCACCAGTAACAGCGTACCGAGCGTGGTCAGCGAAACCACCAGCAATCGGTTGAAGCGCGCAACCTGGGCATCCAGCTCCGCCTGGTCGGCCGCGACAGACACCGATAACCAGCCTTCGAAAGCCGGTAACTGGACATCCCGCTCCACTATCCGAAGTGTCTGGCCGCGCGGCCCCGGGGCCGCGCGGCCAGACACTTCGGATAGTGGAGCGG